>Ga0302140_10001441_pt1 | contig 30978 bp, 27 predicted proteins | sample I_Bog_E1_1_FD_202095 | JGI IMG/M metagenome (GOLD analysis project Ga0302140, IMG submission 202095) | Peat permafrost microbial communities from Stordalen Mire near Abisko, Sweden - I_Bog_E1_1 | ecosystem: Environmental > Terrestrial > Soil > Wetlands > Peat | place: Sweden: Abisko, Stordalen... | reverse complement strand
CCTTCAAACCCCCAAAAACGCTGAGACCCCACCCCCCCCCTCTCAAATTCGTCAAAAAATCGAAGGTAGAATCCGCTTAACTGATTCCGATTCAATGAGTTACAAAAACCACCTGTTTACCTATTGGTAAACACAAACCCCCATTTTCGGGCAAAAAAACGCCAAAAACACCATCGAAACTGGCACTTTGGAGCAAAAATGGCACTTTTCGCACATCGAAATTCGCGTACCCAAACCATCCCAAGGCGCTCTGTTTCCACCCCGATTCGCCCCTAAAAAGCATCTATCTGACAAGGTCAAGAGCTTGTCGTTCCAAATGCGTTTGCCCTGGGGCGCGCCCCTATTCCTTCGCCGACCGTCCCGCCGGTTCCGTCCCCTTCGCCAAATCGCACGCCCGCCACAGGTACCAGCTGGCGACGCTCCGGAACGGCGCCCACTTCTTCGCGCGCTTCAGCATCACTTCCGGCTTCGGTAGGTCTGATGCCTCAATGGCCCGCGTCTTCGGTAGGCGCTGAAAAGTCAGCAAAAACCCCTTGCGCACCCCGTAGTCGGTCACCGGAAACACATCCGGCCGTCCCATGCGGAAGATCAGCAGCATCTCCACCGTCCACGGCCCAATCCCTCGCACCGCCGTCAGCCGCTCCACAATCTCCGCGTCTGACATCTTTTTGATTGCCGCATGCGTGGGCACCGTGCCGTCCAGCGTCTTTGCCGCCAGATCCTTCATTGCTTTGATCTTGTTTCCGGAAACGCCGCACCCCCGCAGCCGCTCCTCCGGTGTATCGATCATCAGTTGCGGCGTCGGATCGCCCCCAAAATGCTCTCGCACCCGGCGATGAATGGTCGCCGCGGCCTTGCCGTGCAATTGCTGATAAAGGATCGACTCCAGCAGCGACTCGAACGGCGAAGGCAGTGCATCCAGCCGCATGGTAAACGGCCCGGCGCGGTCAATCAGCTCGCCCAGCTTTGCATCGCCGGCCTTCAAATGTTCGATTGCTTCGTCGCGGTCAAAGGGGAATTTGCTGCTGCGTCCGTCATGGATCATAGGCAGGAGTCTATCGCAATGCCCGTTCCGCTCGATACGCCCGCAAGAACGCCAAGGGCCGGAACGCTGCTGCGCTCCGGCCCCGTCGCTGCCTGAACCTTACTTAGCCTGGTTGTCCGTCGTGTGCATGATGTGAATTTGCGTCTTCCCCTCGGACTGGCCTGACTCCTGCGCAATCGTCACCGTGACCTGCTCATGGGCGCTCTTTTTCAAAGTCACAATCGCACTGGGTCCCATGTCCATTGAGGTTGCCTGGTCGCCGAACTTGCTCTTGTAGAAACTGATCACCTGTTCCTTTGAGTCCGAGGTCAGATAGCTGGCAGACACCACCGAGCCCGATGGAATGCTCATGCGCATGTTCCCCACCTTGCCCTGCACCGCGCCCGGATAAATATCCGTCCCCAGTTCCGCCGGGGTGTACTTCTCCGCCGAATTGGTGCTGAATGTGCCGCCGCCAGGTACGGTGATCGAAGTCGAATCCTTGTTCACGTGGATGCCATGTACGATGCGCCAGCCAATGAATCCAACCACGCCCACCACCAGGATGACCAGCACCACAATCACGCCGACCACCCAGAGAATGATCTTCAGCGCACTGGTGCCTCCGGTCTTGGCCGGAGCCGCCGGAAACGGTGAAACCGGTCCCGGCGCTGCGCCCGGATTCGTAGGCGGCACCGGTTGATACTGCGCTGCTACGGGTTGAAACGGCGGTGGCTCGGGGGAGCCTTGGCTCCCAGGATTCTCAGGCACTTCAGCCATGATCGTCTCCCTGAATCGTGATCTAATCGTGATCCGCTTGCGTAATCCGTTTTGCGTGATCCATTTGGAAGCGCCCGCTTCCCGGACCGACTCCCGAACTTTTCCGGATTGCTGCCACTATACCTCAAGTCCCTCCCTCCCGGCCCGTCTTTTGTCCCCGGTTCAGTCAGCCCCGGGTTGATATTCCGTTGCAATTCCTCTCTCCGCTAGTGTTAGCTTGGGAAAGTCCCCAAAACAGGAGGCCGCTTGCTTCCCAGCCGTGCCCGCACAACTCCGCTTCTGCGCGGATTCCCAATCCGAGTCCTCCGCATCGCCGTGTTTCTGACCATCGGTTGCTCCTGCCTGTCCGCAGCCGCCCAGTCCGCCCAGTCCTTTGATGCCATCAACCTGCGCAATCCCGTCGAGATTGGCTCGTCCGGCGTGGCGCAGGTCGGCGACGACCCGGCCTACGCCCTTCCCGCATTCGACGACTCGAAGTGGGTCCCAGTCAATGAAAATAGCCGCCTGAGAGATTACTTCCCTCACATCCAGGCCGCCGTGGTCTGGCAGCGCTTCCACGTCAGGGTCGATTCAACCCAAACCGGCTTGGCATTGCAGGAATACTTCGGCCCGCGCGCATTCCAGATCTACGTCAACGGCCTGTTGCTCATTCAGTCCGGCCAGGTGCAACCCTACGCGCCTTATACGCGCAGAGCCCACCTGATCGTGCGCATCCCTGAAGCTCAACTCCGCACCGGATCACTCGTCATTGCCATGCGAACCTCCGCAACCCTGTCCGAGTGGGGCAGTTCGTCCGCCGGCTTCCCCGCATCGGCCCTCACCCTGGGAGAAGAAAGCGCCATGCAAAACCAGGCGCTGCTTGACGACATTGGCACATACACGGAATGGGTGATCCAGAGCTTTATTGGCTTCGCTGTGGCACTGGTGGCGCTCGCTCTCTTCAGTGCACATCGCCAACAGCGCGAATATCTCTGGGTCTTCGTGATGGGTGTCATGGTAGTTGGCCAACTGCCCTTGACCCTCTATGAAACCGCCCACAACATTCCGGCAGACTGGCTGATCCTGAAAGCGGTCATGGGTTTTGGAGTAAATCTTTCCTTCATACTGTTATTTCAAGCAGTCTTACGGATGCGATTCGGCAAGATGCTTTGGCTGGTGATCGGCGGGGCCCTTCTGATCGACGCGGCCTCCTCCATTGCCTTTTACCATGGCGCCATTTCGACTCCCCTCTATCAGATTGTGGATATTCCCTTGGAGATCGTCCTCGCATTCCTTCTCCCCCTGCTGCTCCTCAGTCAGTTACGCCGCAATCGCGAGGCTAGGGTTCTGCTCATTCCCATGTTGCTCTTCAGCCTGAGTGAATATGTCACCTACGCCCTCGCAATGATGAAACAGATCCCTGCCCTCCGTGCCGCTGCGCTCGCCAGCGAAAGCTTTGTGAATTCCCTTCACATCGGGATCTTTTCCATTTCGCTCAATTGCCTCAGCAACATGGGCTTCTCGGCGTCGCTAGCCATCATCATGGTGCTTCGCTCCAACCGCATGAGCCGACAGCAAGCCCTCCTCGAAAGCGAACTCCAGGCCGCCCGCGAAGTCCAGCAGGTCATTCTCCCCGAGCAGATCGAGCCCGTCCCCGGCTTCGATATCGAATCCGCCTACGAGCCCGCGCAGCAGGTGGGCGGCGACTTCTTCCAGGTGCTGCCCGACTCCCGCGGCGGCCTGCTGCTGGTCGTCGGCGACGTAGCCGGAAAGGGCCTGCCCGCCGCCATGCTGGTCTCTGTACTCGTCGGCGCTATCCGCACCGCCGCGGCCTACAGCCAGGCCCCCGCCGAGGTCCTAGGACAGCTGAACGACCGCCTCATCGGCCGCAGCCATGGCGGATTTGCCACCGCCCTCGCAGCCCACATCACCGCCGATGGCTGGGTCACCATCGCAAATGCCGGACACCTCTCCCCCTACCTCGACGGCCGAGAAGTGGAACTCCCCGGCGCGCTCCCCCTCGGCGTTGTGGCCGTCGCCGATTACGAAACGACCAGCTTCCACCTGCCCCTTGGCAGCCGACTCACCTTCTACTCCGACGGTGTAGTCGAAGCCCAGAACGAGAAAGGCGAACTCTTCGGCTTCGAACGTGCCAAAGCCCTGTCCACAGAGCCCGCGACCGAGATTGCAAACGCAGCCAAGCAGTTCGGACAATCCGACGACATCACCGTAGTCGCCATCGAGCGCCATCACGCCCTGGCAACCGCCGCCTGAAGACCGGTGCCGCTGCCGGCAAGCGCAAATCATTCAGTCTTCTACTGGCCGCGCCGCAAAGGTCCATACGTCCGCCAGGCAGAAATTCAGTACCGAGCAGCAGAGAATCGCAATCGCGTTCGCGGCAACCACCGGCATCTGCGCCTGGTTGACCAGCACCCGCATCAGAACAAGGTTCCCCACCATCGAGGCCATTCCGTTGGAAAGATGAAACCGTACCAGCTGCGCCCTGCGCGGAGAGCAGTCTCGCCGGTCCCGCCACGTGTACTTCAAATGCCACAAAAAGTTGTGCAATATCGCCAGTTCCAATGCGATCGCAGAAGTCCACAGATAGTGCGTTGGAAACCAGCGGTTCAATACCGCCAACACCCCAAGTTGCACTCCCATTCCCACCACGCCCACCAGGTTGAACTTCGCCCATCGGAGCAGCACATTCATGGCAGCGGCTCCTCGCGGTAAAGCTGAGCCGTGTGCCGCGCCGCCACCATCACGACCATTGCAAACATGCCGGCCGCCGCAATCGTCCCGCCAACATCGAACAGCAGAAACCGCTGCCCCAGCAACGTCGAGTAAGGCGTCCGCAGCAGCTCCAGCGTACCGATAATCAGCAGAATGCGAATCTCCGTGGGCCCAAAAAACCCCTGCGACATCTCGAAGCTCGACAGCGTATAAGTTGTCAGGTAGCTCTCGCCCGCCAGCAGCAGAAAGGCCACGAGCATCGCCATCGCCGTCTGCCAGTGCAGAAATCCCGAGCAGCCAAGACCGCACATCAGCGCCACTGAGCCGAACATATCCACCACATGATCCACATAGAAGCCGTAACGCGGCCTCTGCTGCTGCCGCACCCGCGCCAATGTCCCGTCCAGACTGTCGCCCAGCCAGTTCAGCGCGATACACACCACCACTCCGAGCAGCGCAAGGCGGCTAAACCTCGTAAGTGCGAAACACGCCCCCGCGCCGATCTGAGCGCCTAGCCCCAGCACCGTGAGTTGGTCTGAACTAAGCCAGCCCGGCGCCCGCTCAGCCATCCAAATCAGGAAGCGTTTTTCCGCGCTCGCAGTCAGGGAACGATTCACCCGGCGGGCTGCTGAAAATGTGAGATCGTCGTTTGTTGCCGGAAATTTGGCAATCATAGCTTTGTCCTTTCCTAGTGGCCTGAATCTAAAGTTCATTTCAAAACAGAGACTGTCATCCTGAGCGAAAGGGGCCCCAAACGCTTTTCAGTTTGGGGGTGGTGAGTCGAAGGATCTGCGGTTGTTCTTCCATGAACTTCTGAGGCACCACACTAGCTTGTCTTTCGCGTTACCCCGTGCGCCCGGCGGCCACGCTATTTGCGCAGCGCGTTCACCATCGACCGCAGCGTAAACTCCAACGATTCCCGCGGCACGCTCTCCACAAACGGCCCCACAGCCCATCCCAGCCCGGTCGGAATCGCCCGCGTCAGCGATACCGACTCGATCTGCATCGCAAGTCCCCCGTCCCGCTCCTCATAGCTCCAATAGGTGTTCAGCCGCCACAGAAATCCATGTTCCTCACTCGGACTGAGAGCTCGCTCGCTGACCGTTCCCGCCGCACTGATCTCGGCAATGTGCGTCCCGCGTGACGCGCTGTCGCCGTGGCGCGCGTCCAGCCTGCTGAAAGAAAGGTCGTAATCGATATCCATCACCACCGTGATCACATGCTTCTGGCGTACGCGCATCGAGGCCTGAATCCCGTCTCCCGCTTTGCCCCTGACTTTGGCCCGTACAACCTGCGGGGAAAACCGCTGCGGATAGGCATCAATATCCTTCATCACCCGCTCGAAATCGGCGACCGTCGCTCCCGGTGCAAACGCCGTGCCGCGCCAGTCATGCAGCATGGCTCCCGGAAAGTCGGCATCGGAATTCGGAGAGAGTTTCTCAATCACCAGGTCTCCCGGCGCGAGTCGAGCCGCTTTGCCCGCCAGAAACGTGCCTTGCGTTTTGTGCTGCAAATCGAGCCGAGCTTCAACCGCCCGTATATAGGAGTTGAAAGCAGAAACAGCGGCCGGCTCCGGCTCTGCTGCCAAGCCAGCCGCTGGTGCAAGAACCAGCCATATGCAAACAGCCGCCAATCTTCCAAATCTCGCCAGTGATCGTTCATTCATGTACTGCACCTTGCCACGACCGGGGCCCAGGAAGCAATGCACGCCGCCTCATTTGACGGCGTTTGTTTCTCACCGTGCAAGTCTCTGCCGCAGTTCAACTTCCGGAGAGTTGTACATCGGCGAAATCCGGTGGATCACGCTGCACATCGGATAAACTTGACCGCAAGAGATGACTGAACCCAATCCAGCCCGGCGCTATCGCTTCGGAGTCTTTGAAGCTGACGCATCCACCGGCGAACTCCGCCGGCAGGGCATACGCGTAAAGCTTAACGCGCAGCCATTTCAAGTGCTGCTGCTCCTCCTTGACCGCCCCGGCCAGCTTCTCACGCGCGAGGAGATTTCCCGCGATCTCTGGCCCGAGGGAACCTTCGTCGACTACGAACACGGCGTCAACTCCGCCGTCAATCGTATCCGCGAAGCCCTCGGCGACACCGCCAGCAACCCCAGATTTGTTGAAACCCTGGCCCGTCGCGGCTACCGCTTTGTCGCCCCCGTCGAGCGCATTCAGGACAGCGAATCACAAGCGACTGAGCCGGCAAGTCAAGCAACCGCACCCTCCGTGCAAGAGTTGGTTGCTGAGCCAGAAGCAGGATTCCGCAACAGCATCCTGGCGTCGCCGCAGGAACTTCCAAAGGCTCCCTACCGCCTGGTGCAGTCGCTCTTCGTCGCGCTCCAGTTCATGTACCTCGGCTTCTATGTGGGCGCGCTCGCCAACCTCGCCGAAATCGACGACCTGTTCGCGCAGCTTCCGAGCGCTCTCAACGCGTTGAATGTCCTCATCGTCACCGCCGCCATCCTCATCCCTGCCCGCGCCTTTGTGCTTTCCGCCGTGCTCTTCCATGCCCCCGGCGCGAGCGGCAAATTCCTCAGGCTCTGGCCGTTTCTGCTGGTCCTCGATGAGCTTTGGGCGCTGGCTCCTTTCCTGCTGCTGCATCACATCAACTTCGGCCTCGCCCTCGCCTGCACCACCCTGCTCGTCTACTCGCCCTTCGCGCAGCGCTCCCTGGTCCTGATGGGCGCCGGCGGCCCAGCGCCACAGGCCTGACCGCAAAATCACCGAAGCCACCCCCGTTCATCCCCCCAGTTCCACCCCTCATCCGCCTTTCTCGCCCTCTCGTCCGATTCCCCGCGCACCCCGCGCCAACCAGGCCTATCTTCCAAAGTGTGCAAGGGCACAAAGCAAGCAAAGGGACGCAGAAGCTGAGAAAGGACCGGCTCAATGAATGAAATCGTTAATGTCGAAGGGGTTACGCGATCGTTCCCTCTCAATCACGACAGAACGCGCAACCTGGTCAGCGCCCTCAACCACGCCAGCTTTCGCGTCCAGGCAGGCGAGTTCCTGGCCATCTCCGGCCCCAGCGGAAGCGGCAAGACTACGCTCCTCAACCTCATCGGTTGCATCGACCAGCCTACCAGCGGACGCGTTCTGATTGACGGCGTAGACACCTCAAAACTCAGCGCCGCCGCCTTAACTAAACTCCGCCGCAAAAAGATCGGCTTCGTCTTTCAAACTTTCAACCTCATCCCCGTCTTCACCGCTGCTGAAAATGTGGAGTTCCCGCTGCTCATCCAGGGCGTCGCCAGCCGCGAACGCCGCGTGCGCGTCACCCAGGCTCTCACCGAGGTAGGCCTTGGCGCCAGAGCCAACCATCGCCCCGACCTGCTTTCCGGCGGAGAACGCCAGCGCGTCGCCGTTGCCCGCGCCATCGTCCATCGCCCCGCGCTGGTGCTGGCCGACGAACCGACCGCCAACCTCGACACCCACAACGCCACCCAGCTCATTGACCTCATGCACGGCCTCAACCGGCGCCTCGGCCTCACCTTCCTCTTCTCCACCCACGACGCCCGCCTGCTTGAGCACACCGAACGGATCATCCACCTCTGCGACGGAACGATTCAGTCAGACAGCCATTCCGACACCCTATCCGCCACATCCTTCGCCGCCACAAACAGTCAAGGAGGCTCCCATGGGCAAGTTCTTGCTGCTAGCCTTTCGTAACGTCTTCCGCAACCGCCGCCGCACCATCATGACCCTGCTCATGGTGGGCGGAGGCGTCACCGGCCTGCTGCTCTCCGGCGGCTTCTTCGCCTTCATGATCGACGGCCTCCGCGAACACACCATCCAGGAAGGCCTTGGGCACCTGCAGATCTTCACCGCCGAGCACTTCCGCCGCGACGAAGTGCGCGTGCTCGACACCGGCATCGACAACTGGCGTCAGGTTGCCGCGACCATCCAGACCGGCCCTCACGTCCGCGGCGTCGCTCCGCGCATCGAGTTCTACGGCATGGTCTCCAACGGCACCAAATCCTCCATCTTCATGGGCTCCGCGGTTGACCCCGCCGCCGAAAGCTCCCTCGGCTTTACGCCGCGCCTCTCCTCGGGCAGCGATCTCAGCCCCAAGCCCGCCGGAGAAGTGGAAGCCCTCATCGGCTCCGGCCTTGCCAAGTCAATGAACGTCAAAGTCGGCGATGGCCTCACCATTCTCGCCGTCACCTCCGACGGCGCCCTCAACGGCGTCGATGTTCAGGTCGCCGGCATCGTCAAAACCGGCTACGACGAGATGGACGCGCGCTATCTCCGCGTCACCCTTGCCTCCGCGCAGCGCCTGCTCCAATCCGACCGCGTAACCAACCTGGTCGTAGGGCTCGACTCAACCGCCAACACCGACGCCGCTGCCGCCGCCCTCACGCCGCGCCTTCAGGGACTGCCCCAGCAAATGGTACTCAAGAAGTGGATCGACCTCGCCACCTACTACCTCCAGGTCCGCAACATGTTCTTCGGTATCTTCCTGTTCCTCGGCGTAATCGTCTTTTTCATGGTTCTCATGGCCAGCGTCAACACCCTGCTCATGGCCATGTTTGAGCGCACCCGCGAAATTGGCACCATGCTCGCCATGGGCACCCCTCGCTTCTGGATCGTCACCCTCTTCATGCTTGAGGCCACACTCACCGGATGCCTCGGAGCCATCGCCGGCGTACTGGGCGGCAATCTGCTCGGGGCAATTATCAATGCCTCCGGCCTTCACATGCCGCCGCCGCCCGGACTCACCGTACCCATCGACTTCCATGTGCTCCACATCCCGGTTCTCATGGTCGCCTCTTCCTTCATCGTCATCTTTTCCCTCGCGCTAGCCTCCATCTTCCCGGCCATCCGCGCGTCCCGGCTGCAGATTGCGGAGGCCCTCGCCCATGTCTAGCCCAACGGAAAATCCCGTCAACTGCGTCCTGCGCACTCTCCTGCTGATCCTCGTCGCATGCTTCCTGTTCACCTGCATCGTGGTCGCCGGCCATGCCGCAACCCCCACAACCCCTGACGCCGAAGCCATCCTCAAGCGTTCTGACACCTACCGCAACGGCTGGCCGTCCTATGTGCTCCACGTCAAAATCACCAGCTACGAGTCCGGCAAATCCGACGAAGAAAAGCTGTACGAAGTCTCCACAAAGGGAACCGAGAAGACCTACGTTGAGTTCCTCAGTCCCCGCGAAAAGGGCCAGCACCTGCTGATGCTGGGCGACGACATGTGGGTCTATCTGCCTGACACCAGCCGCCCGGTGCGCATCACTCCGCTGGAGCGGCTTTCCGGAGACGCCTCGAACGGCGACGTGGCCCGCACCAACTACGCGGCCGATTACACCCCCACTTATCTGCGCACAGAGAAGGTCGGCGACGCGGAGTGCCACGTCCTCATCCTCGCTGCGAAACGCAAAGGCGCAACCTACCAGCAGATCCTCTTCTGGGTGCGCGTCCAGGATGACCGCCCGGTCAAAGCCGAGTTCCACCTGACCAGTGGCAAGCTCATCAAATCCGCCACATTTGACCAGTACGCATCCATCGGCGGCCATCTCCAGCTCGCTCGCATGACCCTTTACGACGAGATCCGTCATAACTCGCACTCCGTTCTCGAGTACTCTGGCATTGCGCCTCGCGAACTCCCAGACAAGCTCTTCTACCAGGGACGCACTGACCGCTTTTGATTTCGACTTACAATTGGTTCCAGAAAGGGCACCGATGAGAATCCCCGCCAACCCCCTGACCCACTTCGCGCTCTGTTCCCTGCTGGCCGTCTCCGCCGTCTCGCTTGTGGCGCAGGCTCCGGCAACGCCCCCACCCGCTGCAGCCACCCCCGCAGCGGAACCGGCAGCCGCGCCAACCACAACCCCGGCACTCACCTCCACCGTAACCGTCAAAGTCAAAGGCATTCGCAACGCCAAAGGCAAAATCGACGTGGTCCTCTACGGAAGCTCCGAAGGCTTCCCGCTCGACCCCTCCAGCGCCGCCGCCAAAAAGCAGGTCGACGTTGACCCCAAAACCATGACCGCGACCATAGTGTTCGATAAGCTTCCTCAGGGAACTTACGCCGCCACGGTTCTCCACGACGAAAACCTCGTCGGCAAAATGGAGTTCGATTCTCAAGGAATGCCGCTCGAAGGCTACGGCATCTCCAACAACCCTGACAGCAGCTCCGGCCCGCCCAGTTTCGACGACTCAAAGTTCAAAGTCGATCAACCCGACGTAGCCCTCGAGATCGCCATGGTCTATTGGCAATAGGCGCTGTCTCAGACCCGGCATAAATCTGGGCTCCCCATCCATTCGCGGCCTCATCGCGAATGGGTGGGAAGCCTCAACCCTCGACCAGCGCTGGTCCCTGAGCGGCCCGGAAGACAAGTCACGCTTTCAAATCCCGCTCCCACCCCGTCCCCTCATGAAAACGCTCCACTCCATTCCGGCGCTTTTCCTCCTTGCAGCAGCCACCCTCTCCGCCGCGCAGGACGCGCCAGCTGAAAAGCGCAGCGACTTCCGTTATGGGCTCTCCAACATCGACGATTTCACTGTCTACAGCCATCTGCAAGCCCCGCTCCCCGAGCTCCTCAACCAGGTTCTCGTCGAGCCCACCCTCACCTACCGCTACAAGCCCATGTGGAGCTTCTCCACCTCACTCATCGGCATCGCCGATCATGACACAGACAACGACACCCAGATCCGCGTCCGCGAAGCCTATGCCGGTCTCTCCGCCGGCGATTTCGACTTCACCCTGGGCCGCCGCATCGTCCGCTGGGGCACGGGATACGCCTTCACCGCCATCGGCGTTCTTGACCCGCCGCGCATCCCCACCAACCCCTCTGACCGCCTCAACATCAACCAGGGCCGCGACATGATCAAGGCCGACTTCGTCCACGGGCCGCATGCTTTCTCCCTTGCCTGGTCCTCCGCCGTGCTCGCTCCCGCCGCAGCCAGCCTGCATGACACCACGGCCTTCCGGTATAACGTTCTGGTGCATGGTTTTGACACTTCGTTCATCGCCGGCGACGACCGCGGCAGCGATGCCTTTGGCGGCGTCACTTTCACCCGTGTCCTCGGCCAGGCCTGGGAAATCCACGGAGAAGCCGCCTGGCGCGAACATCCAGCCATCCTCCTCGGCGCCAAATACACCACCAAAAACGGCATCACCTTCCTCGGCGAGTACTTTACCCCGCCCAATATTCCCTACTTCCAGGACATGACCCCCTACCCGCTCACCGGCCGCCAGCACTCCCTGTTTCTTTCAGCCGGCAAAAATCGCCTGCGCGAGCTGCCCGGCTGGAAGCAATGGGACCTCAGCGCCGAGGCCGTCGCCAACCTCAACGACCACAGCTTCACGGCCATCCTCGATGCCAATCGCCGCTTCGGCAATCACTTCTCAACCTATCTTCACGTCGAGATTCCCAGCGGCAACAGCAAATCCGAATACGGAGCCACGCCCTACTCCGCCGCAACCTCCATGGGGGTTCGATTCCAGCTATGACCCACCCTCCCAATTCGCCCCTCGACACTCCGCCCGCCGGGGCGCCCAGTTTCGGCTCCTTCGGGCTAAGAGCGATCTGGATAATCACCGTCAGCACGTTGGCTATCTTCTTGATCTTTCTCACTTCGGGGCGCATCAAGCTGTCGCAAAGCGTGGTCGAAATTGTCGCTGCCTTGGTTTACACAACTTTCATCGCGTTGCCTTCCATCTTCCTGCTTACTAGGCTCACCATCGTTTGCTCTCGCAGGTTTTCGCGCTGGCTCCTCCCAATGCAGGCCCTGATCCTCGTCTGCACTGCAACTGCGGGAACCTTCGCCGGCGCATTCGTATTGGTCGTCGTAGGCATCAACCACCCCGGCTTTTACTGGCAAGATGTGCTTCGGGAACTCCCCTTCTGCATCACCATCGCCCTCCTCTTCGGCCTGAGCATTTCCTCGTTTGAAACCCTGCGCTTCAAGCTCCAGGCCGCCTCGCTCGAACTACGCACCCAGCAGGTCGAGCAGGAACGCGCCTACAAGCTCCTCGCCGAGGCCCGCCTCTCCTCGCTCGAATCCCGCATCCATCCACACTTCCTCTTCAACACCCTAAACTCCATCGCCGCGCTCATCCCTTCTGACCCCGCCCGCGCCGAGCAGACCGTCGGCAACCTCGCCTCGCTGCTCCGTTTCTCCCTCAACGCCCATCACAGCGGCTTGGTCCCGCTCAGCCAGGAGCTCAAGATCCTGCGCGACTACCTGGAGATTGAGAAGACTCGCTTCGGCGCCCGGCTGAGCTATGAAATCACCATTCCGCCGGAAGTTACCGACGTCAAAGTTCCCCCGCTGGCCCTCCAGTCCCTCGCCGAGAACGTCGTCAAGCACGTCATCGCCCAGCGGCCCCAGGGCGCATCCATCGAAATCACCGGCCACCTGCAAGCTGGTCGCGTCATCTTAGAAGTCCTCGACGACGGTCCCGGTTTTTCGCTCCAGTCCATCGCCCCCTACCACGGCCTCGCCAACCTGATTGACCGCATGCAACTCCTCTACGGCCCCAACGGCCATCTCGAAGTAGCCCGCGAAGCCAACAAAACCGCAGTCCGCTTGACCTTCCCTGACAATCTCCCTGGGTAGCGCCGACCTCCCGGTCGGCTGTAGCGGGGGCCTCCCGGCCCGCGCCCCCAAAGAACACACCGAATCTTTACGGACTTGCGTGGCGCTGAGCGGCATGAGCACCCCGCCCACCCATAGACTCCGCTCTCCCCCGATGCCCCAAAAACCCCCGCCCCCCGATGTGCATCAACATCAAAAGTGCTCTAATGAATATGCCCATGGAAACACCCCTCCGCGCCTATCTCGTGGACGACGAACCGCTTGCAATCGAGCGCCTCAGGCGCCTCCTCGCCGCATTCGACTCGGTAACCATCGCCGGCAGCGCCACGGACCCCACTGAAGCCCTCGAATTCCTCAACGGCGGTCTGCAACCCATCGATGTCCTCTTCCTCGACATCCAAATGCCCGGCATCACCGGATTCGACCTGCTCGCCCGCCTCACCCTCCAGCCCTTCGTAATCTTCACCACAGCCTACGACGAATATGCCCTCCGCGCATTCGAGGTCAACTCGATCGATTACCTCGTCAAGCCAATCGAGCCCGAGCAACTGGCCCGCGCCCTCAAGAAACTCTCCCGCCTCAACGCACCCGCCAAACCCGCCTGGCAGCAGAGTCCGGAACTCCCGAGGCTGCTTCAGGAACTCGCCGCATCGCTCCGCGGTCAGCGCCCCGACTATCCCCGTCGCATAGCCTCACGCGTCGGAGAACGCATCCTCTTCCTCGACCTTGAATCCGTCACCCACTTCATAGCCCAGGACAAGCTCACCTTCGCCGTCGCCAACGGCCACCGCCACTCCGTCGATCAAACCATTGCCGAACTTGAACACCGCCTCGACCCCGCCCGCTTCCTCCGCATCCACCGCTCCGCACTCGTCAATGTGGACTGGATTCAGGAAATCAACTCCTGGTTCGCAGGCAAGGTAGTCCTCAACCTGAAAGACCCCCAGCGTACCCAGCTCCCTGTCGCCCGCGACCGCGTCCGCGCCCTCAAGTCCCATTTGGGAATCTAGCCAAACTCCTTTGCCGTAACTGTCGCCTTGCCCTAGTAACATCAAGACAGCAGCTTTTCAGCGATAGGAGCGCCACGCCCATGAAGATGCGCCCAGGCACACAAACCGGGTTTTTGCTTTGCGGCAAGGAATGGATCGACGGGGAAGCTCTCGAAGTCCGCTCTCCCTGGGATCAGGGACTGGTCGGCCGCGTCACCCTCGCCACCCGCGCTGACGCCCGTCAGGCCGTCAACCACGCCGTCGCCAGCCTCCGCCGCACCCGCGCCCTGCCCCGCTGGAAGCGCCGTGAAATCCTCGAAGACGTAGCCGCCGCCCTCATCGAACAGAAAGAACGCTTCGCCCAGCTCATCGTCGCGGAAGCGGGCAAGCCCATCCGCCTGGCCCGGGCCGAAGTGGACCGCGCTGTCCTTACTTTCAAGACCGCCGCCGAAGAAGCCGCGCGTCTCGGCGGGGAATCGCTCCCGCTCGATCTCACTGAAGGCAATGAGGGCCGCTGGGGACTGGTGCAGCGCTTCCCCGTCGGACCCGTCCTCGCCATCACCCCATTCAACTTTCCCCTCAACCTGGTCGCGCACAAGCTCGCCCCCGCCATCGCCGCCGGTTGCCCCATCCTGCTCAAGCCCGCGCCGCAAACCCCCTTTACCGCCCTCGCTCTCGGGGAAGTCATTCTCAAGGCCGGCTGGCCCGCTGAAGCCCTCGCTGTCCTCCCCCTCTCCAATGCAGATACCGCCCATCTCGCTGAAAAGGAAGACCGCATCAAGCTCGTCTCCTTCACCGGCTCCGCAAAGGTTGGATGGGAGCTCAAGGCTCACTCCGGACGCAAACGCGTCCTGCTTGAACTCGGCGGAAACGCCGCCCTCATCGTCCACGGCGATTGGCACGATCTGGATGAAGCTGCCCTGCGCACCGCGCACGCTGCCTTCGGATACGCCGGCCAATCCTGTATTTCCGTCCAGCGGATCTTCGTCGAACGCCGCATTTTCCAGACCTTCCTTTGGAAGCTTGTTGAAATCACCGCCAAGATGGTCTCCGGCAACCCAGCCGACGAAGCCACCGAGGTCGGCCCCCTCATCCGCCCCACCGAAGCCGAGCGTGTCGATAGCTGGATCAAAGAAGCTGTCGAAGGCGGCGCCAAGCTCATCGCCGGCGGAGAACGCCACAACTCCCTCATCACCCCCGCCATACTCACCGGCACCAAGCCCGGAATGAAGATTCGCGATGAGGAGGCATTCGGGCCCGTTGTCCTGATTGAGCCCTACGAGGACTTCGAACAGGCCCTCGCCGACGTCAATCACTCCAAATACGGACTGCAGGCCGGCCTGCTCACCCGAGATGCCGGACGAATCCTCACCGCCTATCGCGAACTCGAAGTCGGCGCCCTGATCGTCGGCGACACCCCGGCCTGGCGTCTCGACCCCATGCCCTACGGCGGCGTCAAAGACAGCGGCCTCGGACGCGAGGGAATACGCTCCGCAATCGAAGAAATGACCGAATCGAGAATGCTTGTGATGAGCGGCCTCAGCTAAGGCGCGGCCTCAACGGCTGCTTCTGAATGAGGTGCGTCGGACGCCCTCTCCCCAAAAACAGACAAAAAAGCGCCCCTCCGTTACGCTTGCCCAGATGTGTTCCGGGTCTGGCAAATCGAAGGGGCGAGGAGCCGCAATCACAAGAAAATGGGCTGTCCGGTCAAACGGCCACACGCGGATTGCTCCGCTTTTGGCGTCTACCCTGGCACATCTTCTGGACCGGACCTAACTATAGGGGCTGCCTTCCAAATTCTGTAGGTTCCATCGGGTACCATCTCGAAAGTTTTCCGGTAACTCCCTATAACGATTCAAGTTAATACCCTGTAGACAACTCCGAATTAGGGACGTATCATACGCAATACAGTTTGTTTCGTTCCTCTTGTTGCACTGTATTCTTGCCGCGCACGAATCCACACTCCGGGCCCACGCATTCCCCTTGGCCGAAGAGACTTCCGCGCCGCAGCAGGCATCCCCAGGAATGATTCGCTTTCAAGGAGCCGGGCATGGCAGTGGGCACAAAGTCAGTGCAGGAAAACGCACAGCAGAGCACTGCCCTTGATCCTGCCGCCGTGCGAGAGCAGTTGGAACGCCTGCTGGCCCATCCCCTCTTCTCAAACAGTAAGCGCTACCCGGTCCTGCTGGCCCACACCGTGGACCAGACCCTCAAAGGCAACGGCGCGGAGCTGAAGGAACGCAGCATTGGGATCGATGTCTTTGGCCGTTCTCCAAGCTATGACGCCAATGCCGATCCCGTCGTCCGCATCACTGCCGGCGAGGTCCGCAAGCGGCTCGTTCAGTACTACTACGACTCCTCCCACGATGGCGAACTGGTCATCGAGCTTCCCAGCGGCTCCTACGTCCCCCTGTTTCACATGCCGGAGCCTGCGCAGGTGCCGGAAGCTGCGCCGCCTGAGGAAGCTGCGCCGCCCGCGGTTCCCGCGCCGCTGCCCGTGCTGCCACGCCCTGCTCCCCGCCGTCGCTGGCTGTTCCTGGCTTTCCTGTTTGGCATCTCGCTCGCGGCAAGCCTCGCCCTCGGCTGGAAGCTTCGAGATATCCGCGACTTCCGCCCGCCAAGCTCGATTGACCGATTCTGGGCGCCGATTACCGACGGCACCACCACTGCCACCTATTGCCTGGGCGAGCCGGCCAAAAACCTCGACGTAGGGTCCATCAACTCCCTCGACAGTCCGCCCAGCAATTCGCAGCCGGAGCCGCTCTACTTCCGCCTTCACCTGTCTGGACATCTCGCGCTCGCCGACGTCATCACCCTCACCCGCACCGCTGCCGCTCTTGAGGTCCGTCACAAGGCGTTCCGCGTCCTCCCCGCCTCTGAAGCCAGCTTTGCCCAGCTCCGCGAGGGCCCCATCGTCCTCATCGGGGGATTCGACAACATCTGGACGTTGCGGGTTACCCAAAAGCTGCGTTTCGGCTTCGAGTCAAAGGATGGAGTGGCCCTGATCGTCGATCGTAAGAGCCCAAAGCAGACCAGTTGGGCGACAGCCTGGGATTTGCCCTACCAGAAGCTCTCGCGGGATTACGCAATTGTGGCCCGCATCCACGACAACACCACCGGACAGCCAGTCATTGTTGCGGCAGGCATTTCGGAGGAGGGAACAGAGGCGGCCGGCGAGATTCTCTATAACCCGGTCTATCTCGACTCTCTGATAGCCAAGCTTCCGGCCAACTGGGAACAGTTGAATATGGAGGCGGTCATCGAGACTCAGGTGATCGAAGGCCACCCCGGCCCGCCAAACATTCTGGCCGTCGAAACCTGGAAATGACTTAGGGGCTCGCTGCCAGGTCCTGATGACGGCAAATAAGATAGGCAGCGGCAGTGTGAAGCTGCCCGCGTCAGGATTAGACGAAGAACCGCTTAACTCATCCCACCAATTGCACCGTTCAAAAGCCTTTGAACCGACTTAGCCGAACTACTTCGACTTGGCTTTCTGGGCCGCCCAGCGCTTACGCTGTGCGTCGGCAATGCGCTTGCGCGCTTCGGGGCTCAGCACACGGCGCTTCTTGCCTTTGGCCTTCTCCGGGGCTTTCTTAACCTTCAGCTCCACTGCCTTCTTGGCAGAGAAACCACTGGAGAGAATTGCGCGAATCTGCGTGAGCTTTGCAATCTCTTCATCAATCTGTGCAATTATCGATTCAATAGCCATGGGTAAAGCTTAATTGAAGAGTCGGTATTTGCACAATCTTCCAGAAGATTTCTCCCACTTACTCGCTCAACTTAAGGTCATTCATTCCGCCTTGCCAACTGTCTTTCCAAGATAGGCCTTCTGAAGAACATAGAAGGCTTCTTTCTTCTGTCCCTGGTCGGAGATAAGTCCCTTGCGATTGAATCCATCCTGGATGTCCGCCAGGTTTCGCGTCGGAGAACGAAAGTCCATCAGTATCCATGCGCTCAGCCCGCGAAGTTGAGGAATGCGATTGAACATTTCAATTTGATGGCGATAGATATCCGCTTGATACTCCTCGGTCCAACGCTGACTCGCGGGACCATGCAGTCCGGCCTTCGCACCGCCACCGAATTCACTCATGATCAATGGCTTGTCATAGGCAATGCGCCACTGGGTTGTGTCTGCTCCGGCGGGCGTCTTCTCGTACCAGCCAACATACTCATTGGCGCCGATCACATCCAATGCCTTTCCCAGGGGATCATCGAGGACCTTGGTATTGCCTTCGTTGTGCACCAGCAGCGCCGCCGTAATCAGGCGGGTCGGGTCGAGCTCGCGCGCATGCTGCGCAAGCGTTTCAATAAAGTGTGTCCGCGTTTCGTTATTCGGCGTCTCGTTGGCCATGGACCATAAGATGATGGCAGCATGATTGCGCGAGGTACCGATCTCTTCGTCTAACTGTTGCTGTGCTTTGGCCAGGACCTTCGGGTTATCGAATTGGATGGCCCAGTAAACCGGAATCTCCGACCACACCAGCAACCCCATGCGGTCAGCCGCGCGCAACATCGTTTCGTCGTGCGGATAGTGAGCGAGGCGCACATAGTTGGCTCCCATTTCCTTGGCCCATCCGAGTAGCGTTTCCGCATCTTTATCGGTGTTCGCGCGCCCGGTCCGATAAGGTGCTTCCGCATGAATGCAAACGCCGCGCAGAAACACAGGCTTGCCGTTCAGCAGAATCTCAGTGCCCCGCGTCTCAATGGTGCGAAACCCAAGCAGATCTTCAACCGCATCTTCGCCGGCCATCACCTTCACCTTGTAAAGCTTTGGTGTCTCGGGCGACCAGCGTTCCAGCCCGCTCACCTCAAAGTGGATTGCCGCCCGGCCATCCTCGCCAGTGACAGAGGATGTCTTTGCGCCTAACTCAGGAATCTCCACCTGCACATTTGCGCCTGGCTTGCCGCCGTTCACATGCACCCAGCCTTCAATCACGGCGCCTTCTCCGCGCTTGAGATGCAGATCGTACTGATCGATGAAAGCTTCCGGCACTTCGATCAGAGAAACATTGCGCGTGAGCCCGCCATAGTTCCACCAATCGGTCTTCAGTGTGGGTACATTGTCTTCACGCCGTGTGTCATCCACGGCCGCGACCATGAAGTTAGCCCCCGCATGAACAGCCTCGGTTACATCGCAGTTAAAGCTGGTGTACCCGCCTTCGTGTTCGCAGACCTTTGTGCCATTTACCCAGAACCACGACTTGTAATTGGCCGCACCAATATGCAGGAAGATACGCGTGTGCTCTTTCGGCTGATAAGTGAAATCGCGCTGATACCAGATGGGGCCTTCATAGTAGAGCAACGACGGCCGCTGCGTATTCCAATCGCCCGGAACCATCAAAGTCGGTGACTTGGCGAAGTTATATTCCACTAGCTTGTTATCGCCTGGTTCTGTTGTCTGATTGCGGTAATAGCTTGAGAATCCATTCGAGTAAGGGTCGACAATTGTGGCCCACTCTCCGTTGAGCGAAAGCGCCGGCCGCATATCCGCACCTGTGATCACAATGGGAGCGGGAAGGGCCTGTTGCGTTGGTTGGGAAGCCGCCAGGTGTGAGATGCAGAGCATCGCGAGAAGCGGTAGGAAGATGGTGAATGGGCGCGCAGTGCAATCAGTGGATCGACGAGCCAACTTCAGCTTCATGCGAGAGACCTCTTTGTGGACGATGAGATTGGAAAGCAAGGCTGCTCAGTTTCTCCTGCTGCACCTGCGGCCACTCCATGCGAAAACATATCGTATGCCTTGGCGGGTCATGCTGTACACCTCGCACCCACCGCGTTAAGAATCGCCACAAACACAAAAGGGGGGACAGGCCGCTAAGCTTGTCCCCCTCCCTTGTTTAAATCCTTTTCGCTCGCCCCACTCAGGCTCCCAAATACTCCACATGCACATAGGTTCCGAGGCGCACGTTGTAAGCCAGGTACCATCCATCGTGATCGGGATCTGCATAGATGACAATGTCATCGGAATCCCACAGCCAGCCGTCGCAATAGGAGATATCCGCTGGGGCCACCGTCCAATACCAGTTGTTAAACCAGAAACGGTTCGGACCGCCGCCGGCCAGATGCCACTCGTGCCCGCGGCCAAATCCGCCGGTAAAGCGTCCGTGCTCCCATGGCTTGTCCAGGTGGTAGCGGGCGTCGCCGGCGCCGGAATCATGACCCACCCAGGTCTTGCCATCCACGTGCGGAACGCTGGGATGCCCCGGCTTGTCACTGAAGTTCCGATTTGCTTCAACGACATGCGGCGAGGCCACCGCCCGCGGCCCGCTTTTTGGAATCACCGGATGTGGCGCCGGATGTTGTGCAAATGCGGGAACTGCAAGAACAAGCAACGCTGCAAAAACTAATTGAATGGTCTTCATCGCTTCCTCCATGTGCCTCAAGGGGACTGAGTGATCTCTGACTGGCTCTTGCCCCCTCGGGCGGTTTCCACAAACATTCAATGAGACACGGTTCCGGGATGCAAGTTGCGGTGGGATCCTTCCGCGCTGTTGCTGTTGACACCCCTCCCTACCGGCCGCGACGCCAAGCATAAAGCGGGAACCGGTTGGCCAGCTCGGCAACTTCGCCGCGGATCCGATCCAGCGCAGCGTCGTCATTGCGCTTGTCCAGAGCCTTGGTGATCCATGACCCGATGAGCCGCATCTCCGGCTCCTTCATGCCACGCGTGGTCAGTGCCGGCGTACCCACGCGGATGCCCGACGGTTTCAGCGGCGGGTTGGTGTCGTAGGGGATCGAGTTCTTGTTGACCGTGATGCCCGCTTTGCCCAGCGCCAGTTCCGCCTCAGAGCCCAGAATGCCCTTCTCGAACACGTCAACAAGCATCAGGTGGTTATCCGTGCCGCCGGAGATGATCCGGAACCCCGCATCCTGAAGTGTTGCCGCAAGCGTCTTTGCATTGGCCACTGTCTGCGCCGCATAGGTCTTGAACTCCGGACGCAGCGCCTCGCCAAACGCAACAGCCTTGGCCGCCACAATATGCACCAGGGGCCCTCCCTGCTGGCCGGGGAAGACTGCCTTGTCCACTGCCGCGGCCAGGTCCTTTCCACACAAAATCAGCCCTGAGCGCGGCCCGCGCAATGTTTTGTGGGTGGTGGTCGTGGTGATGTGCGCGTGCGGCACAGGCGACGGATGGACCCCGCCGGCCACCAGACCCGCAATATGCGCCATATCGAAAATGTAAACCGCTCCCACTTTGTCCGCAATTTGCCGCATCCGCACAAAATCCCATAGCCGCGGATAGGCGCTGCCGCCGCCAATAATCGCCTTGGGCTTCTCGCGGATCGCAATCACTTCCAGCTCGTCGTAATCGATCAGCTCGGTATCCTTGCGCACCTGGTAGAACGTCGGTCGGTAAAGCTTGCCGCTGAAACTGAGCCGGTGACCATGGGTCAGGTGGCCACCGTGCGCCAGGTCCAGCCCCAGAATGGTGTCGCCAGCCTGCAATACCGCCATATATGCCGATGCATTGGCCTGAGAGCCGGAGTGCGGCTGCACATTCACATGCTCGCTGCCAAAAAGCTCCTTCGCCCGGTCCCGGGCCAGATTCTCCACCACATCGGCATATTCGCAGCCGCCATAGTAGCGCCGCCCTGGGTACCCTTCTGCGTACTTGTTGGTGAAGATAGAGCCGGCCGCTTCAAGCACAGCCTCGGAGACAAAATTCTCGCTGGCAATCATCTCCAGCCCTTCATGCTGGCGGAGAGTTTCATGTTCAAGGGCGGCCGCCACGTCGGGATCGGCCTGTGCGAGAGTGAGAGAGATACGGTCGGTCATATTGGAATTCTAGCTTGTTTCGAGCATTCGTTGAGCATTGGAAATGGACCGCAGATTCACAGGATTGCGTCGGACACTTCACTTTGCCCGCATTTCGATTGCGATGCGGTCTTTGAAACTGCCGCCGCCTGAGTAAACTTGTACCAGCGCATTCTGGATGAAGGATCGAGGTTCCTGTGAAATCCCCCCGAATTTCTCTGTTCCTGCTCGTGTTTCTCTGCCTGGCTCCAATCCTGGTGCTTGCCCAGGTTCCGGTCACGCCTCCTTCCACGGTCGATCCTGCACTGCTCGCCAGCGCCGGCGCAGGCAACGCCGACGCCCAAATCAAGGCCGGAGACGCGTACGCGGCAGGCTCCGGCGCACAGCGCGATGCGCGCCAGCTCGCAGCCGACTACAAGCAGGCGGCCCTCTGGTACCGCAAAGCTGCCGACCAGGGAAACATTGCCGCGGAGATCAAGCTGGCGGACCTTTATCGCGATGGACGCGGTGTTCCGCGGGACATGGCACAAGCCGTCGCGTGGTACCGCAAGGCCGCCGACCAGGGAGACGCCGGCGCACAGGGTACTTTGGGTTTGCTTTACTCCGTAGGCATGGGCGTGGCCCAGGATTACATTGAGGCTTACTACTGGCTCGACCTTGCCTCCGCCGCGAAGGGTCCGAATCAGGCCCGCTACATGGCCAACCGCCAAAGCGTGGGCGAACATATCACCACCGACCAGCAGCAAACGGTGGAAGACCGTGTAGTCGCCTGGAAAGCGGCGCATCCGAGAGCCGACTCAGCCCAATAGGTATCTTCCGACAGAGCCTGAGGCTTTATGGCCCGCGGCTCCTCAAAGGGGTCCTGTGTCTTAGAAGCGTTCCAAGGCGGCAGCAGCCCGTCGCACGCGCCGTAGGGACCTTGGAGGCAGTCGAATGCCTGGCCGAGGACCAGTTAATTCTGTTGTGAATAGGTATCATGTCCCACTATTTCGAATCTATTCGATATCTAACCGGACAGTAGTGATCATGTCCCACTATTTCCGAGCGGCTCGACCTCCCACTCAAGCAACGGCAAAACTGGCAGGAATAGGTGTCTTTTGCGCTCATTTTGGGCGAAAAAGAGGGGTTTTGCGATTCTTGGTGGCTTGTAAGTGCTTTGTTTTGTTGGGATGAAAAGTGCGGCGCAGGCTAAGTCTTTTGCTGTCAACGAATGTGGGCAGGGGGGGTAGGGGGGGTACTTGAAATCCGTGCCTTTTTCTCCTGGACTTCGAACCTCGCACTCCTAATTGTGCGCGTTTCGGGGCTAATAGACTGCAAAATTTGGGAGATTGTTTTTGGGATGGGAGATTGGCGGGTGGGCGACTGGCGGTGAGTCGCGAGACGGGGGCGGGAAGGGGGGTTTGCTGTAGTGACCGCTGGCGCTGGGAACGTCCCGTTTGTCCCCGGGTTTCAGACTGCGAATCTGGGAAAGGAAGTTTGGGGCGGTGGGAAATAGGTATCATGGTCCCGTTTTCTACCAAGAGCTAAAATTGCCGTGAATATGTATCATGTCCCCCTATTTCCCTCACGGCAGTCGGGAGATAGCCAGTCGGTAACTTGGCGGATGTGGCGAACCCGGCGTAGGTGGTTGAGGTCTCGGCATGCGCCTGCGCCGAGAAAGGTTTGCCTTCGCGTTTGGAAGAAGCATCACTCTGTGCCGCCGGTGACTTGACCGATGGATTTGGACGAAACCATCTGCGCGTGTCTTGATGGGCGAGCGCGGCATACTTCCATCCCAGGAATCGCCCGGTGGGCTTGGGTGTCGGAGTGCTCGAAAGCTTGGTAGATGCCAGTTCACCAAAGCGTGCCGGCGGGAGTTGTTGCACTAGCTGGGCGAAGGAGAGATGTTCGCATCCAGCGACCAATGACACGCACACTAGGAAGGATATCGAAAGGCGTTTGATAAACGGCATTCCCCAATTAACCTCATTCGCTCAAACCAGATTGCCAGCTTCTGGGTGGGCTACCCGGCGGGCAATAGGTATCCTGTCCCTCTATTTCTATTTCAGTCCCTTTATTTCACCAGTGCAGGTGGTAAAGGTGCGACACGATGGTCCCAATCAAAAAAGCCAGTCCGATGCTTGCCGGGCTGCCGAACCTATCCCGAATAATGAATGTAACCAATGCCAACATATAAAGACAAAGCATCAGAGGGTTGAGCTGAATTAGCAGGAGGCGCGAAATAAAGCCATGCTGCGCCATAGTAGAAGTCCAGCTCTGCCAAGGAACCGGTATAACGATTCCCAGGAACAGGCTTAAAGTCGAGAATACAGCCCATACGGGACGATGCCTACCTTTCCCTTTTCCTTCTTTGGCCTGGTCATCGAACGAGGGAGTAATGATGCCTTGTCGCAGACGGATTGCAGAGAGGGCATGCAGCATTGAAGCTGTTCTCTGGAAGGGAACAAATCTACCTGACTCCCTCTCAACGATAAAAAAGAGCACACCTAAGGGCGGCATGAAGCGCCTGAAAGCGACGTAACCAAGTGCGGGCAGTGGAGTGCACCGCATATCGGATACGTCGTCGGGCAGCTTTTTCCAGGAAAACAAACGCCGATACGAAATATGTTGCCCCTCGACGCGTAATTCTGCCGCACTTAGGTAGACCAAAATGAGGAGGCCGGGGAGGATCGCCCAGCTCTTCTTATCGTTACCCCATAAGAGTCCTGCGACCAAGAAAGTCCCCATCAATGGCAAGGCAAACTTGAATATTGTTCGCATTGTCGGCGATGCCGTTGGTGTCATGTTTTTGCTCCATTAGTATTGGTTCGAGCAGGATGGAATCGCCGTCGATTTTGTGACGACACCAGCGCCGCCAAAAGCTCCGTAGCCGAAGGGGCCTATCACTGTTCCTTGGAAGTTGCCAGAATAGCTTACGTCGCCACCCCCACCCCAACCGTTCCCCCCACCAGCGGAGCCGTCCACGGCGTACCCCTGCAAATCGGATTGAGAGACGTTCGCCGCTGGAAATATCGAAGTGACCTGGAAGCCACCAACTGCGCCAGCACCCTTGCTTTGGAGCGTTAACCAGGGGGTTGTAAGGCCGCTGCCGCCGTATGTGTATACCAGAAACGCGTTGCCATTTGGATTGACAATCATTTGCGCCGAGGCGGTACCGGCGAATCCGAATCCCTTGCCAAAACCTGCCCCGGCAGAGATGCCCGCCCCGAAGCCGATGGGGTGGCCTACCGCTTGGGCCACTTTTTGTTGCACCGCAATCCCCTTCCGCTGGAGCCAATTGGGAGTGAAGCAGCCCGGGCCGGAGGAGCCGAGGCCGGAAGAGTAGGTCATCCCAACGATGCCCCCTGAGAAGAACGTTCCGTTCGCCGCAAAAATCGAAGGGACAGCTCCCCAGCCGTTAGCCGTAGCTGTAACCCAGGTTCCGCCCGCTGCTTCGCAAGTCGCTTGATCGGCACCGCCGTCCGCGGGAGAATCATCCTGGGTACCGTCATCCCAAACACACTGTAATCCCGTCGGATCGATAAAACTTAGCGGGTTATTCAGCGCATAGGTGTACCTATCCATACTCTGCGGATTCGAGAGGTCATAGCTACCGCTATAAGGGTCCGGTGACATCCAGTGGCCCTGCGCGCTGCTGTATTGCCGGAACTGGGCATGTTCTGTGTCGGTCTCGTAGTCGTGGTCAAGCATGCCGTAATGGTAGGCGTCCGTGTCCGAACCTGAAGGCGTCGTCTGAGTCAGGTCATCGCCAAACGGGAGAGATGTGAATGTTCCTTCCACGGCACCAGTATACGTGGTGCGCACCCGCTCCGTGCCCATCCAGTCCTGGTGCTGGAAGTGCGCCGTACTGCTCTTGTGAAAAGCCACCGGCGTACTGCCCCAGTAGTACTGCCCCTGAATCGGAGCTTGCGTGGTCGCGTTCCACAGAGACACGCGCTGCCCCGCCGCATTGAATACAAACCCCGTTGCCGTAGTTCCCACCGTCGTCAGGACTCGGTGCCCAAGGGCGTCGTAGGCGTAGGTCGCCGTCGTCCCCGAGTCCACCGCCGTGATCCGTCCCTCCGCGTCTTAGGTGTAGCTGTGGGTGCCGACATTTGTCATGTTGCCTCCCCCGGCGCATTGGAGGCGGTTGCTACCCGTCTGGCTGGCGGTCTCCCACCCTTCCCACGATGAGCTTATGGAAAGGATAGGGCATCCTCAGAGTGGTGGCGGGTTGAAAGGTGGGCCACCCGCCGATCCCGAGTGCCATGCGTTCATGTCAGCCAGGCGTATAGAGCCATACCTATGCCTATTGCATACATAGCGATCAAGACCATCCAAAACTCGATTCTTTGCCTAACTCTCGTCCTCTCACTTGCTGTTCCGCCTTGAATTGATTTTGCCCAACCGCGGCTCATGAGCCAAATGAGACCCGCCATGATCGGAGGGCCGACGATTAGTATTACAAGCTGCTCGCTGAAAGGAGCAGCGCCCGGTCGCACCATTACTCAGCCTCTTAGTGAATTATTCCTGTTGCACTAGTCAGTTCGTCGCCGGTAACCCACCCCGAACGCCTGACAATGCTTTGTATCATCGGGGGAGCGCATTCTGCAGTACTTCGACTCGCTGAATGCATTCCTCGTAATAGTGAATTCGAACACTCAATCCTGCCCGAATGGGTCCCGAATGAAGGGGAGAATTGTGGAAGCACGGGGAGTCGCTATATGCGTCGTAGGCGAATAGAACTCCATGCACCGAAAACGACTCGACCGAGGGCCCATTTGCCGGAGCCGGATGATAATCTTGAACGATTCCAGCTACTACAACGCTCTTTCCAGACGAGTACTCGTGCAAGGACCCCACAAACTTGGGGACGTCAGTTATCAGCAATAGAAGAAAGAAGATTGAGCCTATTGAAGCGCCGGTAAAGCCCATCACAAGATAGGGTCTCTTATTCTTGAGGAACCGTATAAATAGTATCCCCACTGCGATGAAAATAAGAGGATGAGAAAGTGCTGCCCAGGGAAAGGAACCCAATCCGAGCTCAAATACTGTCTTGAAATCCCCGTCCGGCATAATGAGTTGAACCTTTCCGATCAGAATTTACTGTCTTCAAAAACTGCCGCCGTCACATGATTCACACTGGAAAGGACTTGTAGCACAGTGGCCACCAAAAAGCAAAGCTCTTCTCAATTGCATAGTGCAACTCTCGCTCTCGGCGAAGCTGAGCTGAGAGACAAAGGTGGGCTTTGCCTCATGGTGTCGGGGCGCAATACAAGATTCTCACTTTCGATGAATCGAGGTTGAAGCCAGTCGAGAGTTTTTCGTTACTTGCCAAGTCATTTGTGTACGCGCTGTTTGAGCATCACTTCACTAGAATTAAGGATGCAAACATTATCAAGATGCCGAGCGGACAGCACACAATAAGGCACGCCAGAGGCCAAGACGGTGCGCTTCCAGAACTGATTAAAGCTCGGTATTTTCGAATTAGGTCACGCATATTTTTGACCTGCTTGGAGCTGCGAAAGACGCGCGATTGAACGTATCGGAGACTGTATAACCCAAAAGAAAAAATCCCCATTCCAAACAAAGGGCCGATGTAAATACGAATGTGCATCAGTGCAACTCCTGGGTCGTCATTCCCTGTATTACGCTGGTTCACGAATGGAGATTTTCTTATCACCATACATCTTTGCTACTGGTTGCTGCCAGCACTCCCGTCTGAGAGAGTGAAGCTACGGTCCCTTCTGCTCCCGCGGCAACGCCTCCGGTACCGGTGACAGTGATAACGCCGTTTGTACCCCCTGTCAACTGACCGCTGCTATTGTGAGCCAGCCCAAGTTGTAAATTTCCGCTGCCCCCCTCCACCCATCCTCCTCCACCATTAATGCTGAGTGATGGCCCTGCTACCTCGGAGAGATTTTGTGCGTTTGAGTACGAAGCTTGAACCCCGCCCGAAGCACCAACTCCGAAGACTACTCCCGAGAAGGGCATAGTCGCACTGAAAGATCCTACCAGCGCGAGGCTTTTATCCGGCGTCGCGATGAGTTGGATATCTCCACTAATCGCGAAACCTTGAGACCAAGCGCCAGCGCCAGCGCTCCCTCCCAAACCAACGCCGACGGTACCGCCAAGGACGTTGCTGAGTTGGTGAAGCACGCCAGGAATTGAGCATGCAAGGAGATGAAAAAGACTTGGGCCTTCAGGGCCGCTGCCCGCGCCGCCTCCTCCGCGGTGGTCCCGGTTGTTCGGACAGTTTTCGGGGATTTTTAAGTGGAAGCGGAATAAGGGGAATAAGGGGACATGAAACCTATTCACAACAGAATTAACTGGTCTTCGGCCAGGCATTCGACTACCTCCACGGTCCCCAAAAGCGAGGGACCGTGGGCACCCTCATCCCCTCATCTATGTGAGATAAAGTCGCCGGGACTGGGGCGACCCGCCAAAAATGCTCCAGGCGCCATCCCTTGTATGTTGCCGGCTGAGGCCACCTGAAACTCAGTGCCCGTGTCAAATTCATTTGTAACGTCAAAGAGGTAACTATCCGATCCCCAGCTGCCGGATCCTTTGTTGATAAAAGAGACGATAGGGAGTATCCAATCCGAATCGTTCGCAGAAATTCTTGCAGTTAGCCCGGACTCGCATCGCTCGTTTGCAGCTTTGCATGCGCAACCATCCTGTTTTGTGCGAGATACAATGGTTTAAACAGCTACATAGCGCCTACCACCCCTCTACTATTCGCCGCAGCACCATCAAACGAAAAGGATTAAGCCGAAAAAACCTATATCTACATATCAAAATAAAGGACTTACATACCAACCAAGTGGGCTGGACCGGTGCCACCTTGAGAGGGCCAGTCGCTAGCGCGAGAGGGCTTTTTCCTCAACATCCTGGGCTGCAGTGGCCGTTACCGACTCTGCCGCAACCTTCTCCTCTCGCAGCGCCTTGAACGCCCGATACACAAACCAGCCCAAATACCATCCGTCAATATACTTGTACGGCGTTTCCCCTGTGGTGTAGTGGCCGCACGGCAAGATCCTGGGCTCAAAGTTCAAACCATAATGCTTGAACGCTTCAACCACTTGCAGCGAGTACTCAAGGGGGAATGTCAGATCGTATTGGGCATAGACCAGCAGGACCTTCTTCAGGTCGCCGGCAGCTTCAGGGCCTGCAAATCGAGCATAGTAGCTACATGGGCTCACGGCCGACCATAGCGCACGGACCCGGTCCTGAGTAAGACCAGCTTCTTCAAGGGCCTGCTTGACGTGGCGCGTGCTTTGCCCCGCCCAGGTCACGTCGCCGAATGCCGTGGACGCGTGATTGAATGCGTTTACCCGGATGCGCTTGTCAAAGGTGCTGGCGAGGAAGGTGTAGCAAGAGCCGAGGCTGGTACCCAGGACGCCAAAGTGCTCGTAGTCCTGCTCCTCCAACCAGTCAAGGCAGCAGCGGATGTCGACCACAGCCTGGCGGCAGGCGGCGAGGGTTCGTCCGATGTTGGCGCTGACTGAATAGTCTGACCGCTCCAGCTCTGCTGGCCGGCGAATATCGTGATAGGGCATGGAAAGCCGAAGAGCTGAGACTCCCATGCGATTGAACATGGAGCAGAGAGCGTTGTGGCTGAAGCCGTCAGAGTTCCACTGCGGCAGGACCACGATGGCTTGTTTGGGTCGTTTGGGGTCTTTGTGCGCAGGGGCCGGATACCAACGCGCGTTGACTGTGTCGTTTTCCGGGTAGGGTGAGCTCTCCGGAGAGGTGAAGCGGAGAAACTGTGCCGGGGCCAGTTTGCCTTCCGCGGCTTGCTGCTTGATGGCTGCGTCCTGCGCCAGAGTTTCAGGGCGCACATTGGTGGGGTAGAGTTGCGGATGCCGTTCTTCCAGACGGAAGTCCGTGGGGCGCTCGTAGCCGAAAAACTTGTCGCCGTTGCGGATGAGCAGTTGGTTGATGCGCACCATTGCGGCTTCGGCCAGAGCGGGGTCACGCAAAACTTCAGGACCGGGGATAGCGTCCTCAAACCCATGCGACGCGAGAAACGGCTCGATCCACTCGAAACCCCACTCCAGCGGCCGCACAACGCGGTTCTCGTCGCGCGTGGTCAGGCGCGTCTCCCACTCATACATCCAGCGCGCATATCTCTGTTTGAACATAGCTTCAGTTCAAGTTTAGCAGCGCGGATAGAAGTGGATGGCCGGCGTGGTCGAGAGCTGTGGCGCGGATCACAAGGCGCGCGGCTGGCTTATGCAGATTTCTGAGATCGAGAGGCCATAAAGCTCCAAATGAGGCTCAGTGTGGTGACGAGCAGGATGATGCCCAGGGACGTGACGCAGTAGATGCAATAGACCTCGAGCACATATTTCTCGATATACGTGAGGTAGAGTGAAAATCCCACTCCGGCGAGGGCTAACGCAGCGACGAGTCGCGGACGCCTGAAGATCGCCAGTCCAGCCATGGCGAGGTAGCCTGCAATCCCGATGGCGGCCACGGGAATGTGCAGGACTTCAGCAAAAGGGCTGTGGTTCACGATGCCACAGTCCCACTTGGCATTGATGTCGCAGGGTTCAGTGGTGGTGGAGTAGTGCACCTGCAACGCGAGCGCAGAGACAACCAAGCCAGCCAGGGCTAGAAATGCAATCACATAGCGCATCTTGAATTCGATGCTACCAGAGAGTCAGGGCAAACGCATTTGGAACCACCAGCTCTTGACCTTGTGAGGGAGATGCATTTGAGGGTCGAATCGAGGTGGAAAACAGAGCGCCTTGGGATGGTTTGGGTAGGCGAAGTTCGATGTGCGAAAAGTGCCATTTTTTGCTCTAAAGTGCCAGTTTCGATGGTGTTTTTGGCGTTTTTTTGCCCGAAAATGGGGGTTTGTGTTTACCAATAGGTAAACAGGCTGTTTTTGTAACTCGTTGAATCGGAATAGGTTAAGCGGATTCTACCTTCGATTTCTTGACGAAATCGAGGGTGGGGGGGTGGGGTCTCGGCGTTTTTGGGGGTTTGAAGGCCGGAAAAACAGGGATCAGGAATCAGAGAACAGGGGCAAAGGCGGGGCGATGGAATTGGCGAGGGCGCGGGTTGCGTTTTGCTGGACGATTTTGGCATGAGAAATACCCCTACTAGGATTGTGCGCCAAAAGGGGGTAATTGCCTGCAAGTATGGCATGGGTGGAAGTTGTTGGAGTTAAGTAGGTTAGCCAAAGTCAGTTGGA
>Ga0302140_10001439_pt1 | contig 30987 bp, 28 predicted proteins | sample I_Bog_E1_1_FD_202095 | JGI IMG/M metagenome (GOLD analysis project Ga0302140, IMG submission 202095) | Peat permafrost microbial communities from Stordalen Mire near Abisko, Sweden - I_Bog_E1_1 | ecosystem: Environmental > Terrestrial > Soil > Wetlands > Peat | place: Sweden: Abisko, Stordalen... | reverse complement strand
TCAAGGTACTCAAGGTACTCAAGGCACTCAAGGCACTCAAGGCACTCAAGGCACCCAAGGTACTCAAGGCACCCAAGGAACTCAAGGATCTCAAGGACCTCAAGGTACTCAAGGTACTCAAGGGCCTGAAGGTACTCAAGGGCCTCAAGGAACTCAAGGAACTCAAGGTACTCAAGGTACTCAAGGTACTCAAGGAACTCAAGGTACTCAAGGCACCCAAGGAACTCAAGGATCTCAAGGACCTCAAGGGCCTCAAGGTACTCAAGGGCCTCAAGGAACTCAAGGACCTCAAGGACCTCAAGGTACTCAAGGACCACAAGGAACACAAGGAACTCAAGGACCTCAAGGCACTCAAGGTACCCAAGGATCACAAGGCACCCAAGGAACACAAGGACCTCAAGGACCTCAAGGCACTCAAGGTACTCAAGGAATACAAGGTGACCCAGGACCTCAAGGTGATCAAGGACCTCAAGGTGACCAAGGACCTCAAGGAACACAAGGAACACAAGGAACTCAAGGCACCCAAGGATCACAAGGAACTCAAGGTGACCAAGGACCACAAGGTGACCAAGGACCACAAGGTGACCAAGGACCTCAAGGAACTCAAGGTGACCAAGGACCACAAGGTGATCAAGGACCACAAGGTGATCAAGGACCACAAGGTGATCAAGGTGACCAAGGACCTCAAGGATTCCAAGGACCACAAGGTGACCAAGGGCCACAAGGTGATCAAGGACCTCAAGGTACTCAAGGTGACCAAGGACCACAAGGTGATCAAGGACCACAAGGTGATCAAGGACCACAAGGTGATCAAGGACCACAAGGTGATCAAGGTGACCAAGGACCTCAAGGATTCCAAGGACCACAAGGTGATCAAGGACCTCAAGGTACTCAAGGTGACCAAGGACCTCAAGGATTCCAAGGGCCTCAAGGTGATCAAGGACCTCAAGGAACTCAAGGACCTGAAGGACAAGACCCTACTGGCACTTTCGCTTTTGCAGACAATACTTCAAATTCTGCAATAACTGTTCCAGCCGCTGGTAGTACAAATATTTCTCTTCCAAACGATCAAAATCTTAGTGGAATTACTGTAAGTACTACTGTAAATACTGACGACACATTTACTTTGTCAAATACCGGTAATTATCTAATATCTTACAGCATTAATTTATCTGCAGCAGTATTAGTCTCATCTAGAATTCAAATAGCTGGTACTACTAATGCATTAATATTTGACCCAACACTTTCAGTATCAAGTTTATCAGCTGAAGGTATTATAAATATATCAACTGCAAACACCACAATTATCTTGCAGCTATTCTCAATTATAGGTGCATCTGTAACACTCCAAAGCGGCCAAGGTGCCGAATTAACAATTATAATGTTATCTTAAATTAAAAATTAAATAGCTGCTACTCAAGTGATTTATAAATTTTAAGTAGCAGCTTCCATTTATATATGTCTTAAAATTAGTGACTTAAAACTATCTTTCAATTTAGCTTTAAGTCACTCTTTTCTGATGGTTTTATCTTTTTTCAAATCAAAATTTTTCAACCTGTGCATTAAATTTTTTAAAGACATATAGAATAAAACTTATAGAATATAACTCATATTCCGCACAATGATTTTCATATTTATGATATTTAAATTTTTGCCTTAAACATTCGATACTCCTCAACCAATTAGTGTGAAAATATAGATAAATATTCGTAAGTTCATCCCATATAAAGGCAAAAACTGTATAAAGTTATAAAATCTCTTGTATTTTTATGCATTCAGCGGAATATGAGTTTTAATACTCATTTACTTATGAATTCTTATTAATTTATGATGCAAACCTGAATTCTATTTTTGATTTTTATTACCAGCTTTTTTGCTCATTATTTTTATATAAGGCACTTATAGTGGCCAGAGCTACAGAACCATCTTTTGACCAACTCATCCCATTGTGTTTTTTCCTACTTGCCACTAATAAATCATTTGACTTTTCAGCTTTATTACTTGAATTTCTTAGTCCTAAGGATTTGCGCATAGCATAGCATGGTATATAGTTTCTATTTCTTTCAAAATATCCTATAAGTCTTGCTATATTACTTGGAGATTTTATATTATCTTTATCAATGGAATTTAATATTTCAATTGCTGCATCTATTTTCCCAATCCATAATTGATTTGCTATTTTTTCTAGAATATCGTTTCTAAACTCTTTCTTTTTTAATGCTAGACTTAACTCCATCTTACATTTTTCATTAAGATGATACCGATCTAGCAAGATTCCGTAGCATTTAAACCAACTAAAAGCATTAACTATAGCATCATGAAGGCTCTTTTCACCATCTACAAAGAATAATAAATAATTTTTAAGGTTATTGTTAAAAAGTAAAAATGCAATTATTCTAGGTAGAATTTCAACTGTATTTTGAGCATTTAGCCAATATCTTTCTTGTTGTTTTTCAATATGAACAATTGTGTTTCTAACATAATGTATTTTTGTATCTTGGCTTTTTTCAATGTCTTTAGGACTTTTTTCTTTTTGTTTTTTTACACTGACATCATCTATAAATATATTTATAGATTTTCGTAGAATTTTTTCACTTCATTTTATAGGAATTTTCAAATCATCAGATTTATCTTTGTTATATTCCTTAATTTTTGATTCTACAGTTTTGTGATTAATTCTTATTTTTCTTTTATCTGAGATATATATTTTTGCATTCGCTTCGTTATTTGGATTACCATCCTCTGAAAAATCATTATCATACAAAATATCTTTTGCCATTCTTACGATTTCTTTCTGAACTTTTTCTCCTTCCGTTTCTACTATGTTTGAGAGCGTTCTTACAGTGGTTCCGTGTTTCTCGTTCCTTACTCTATTAAGCTTTTGTGTTGATTGCCTATATGACATATGACTTGCAAAGCCTAATGCAAGCTCATTAAAACCCACAGTCCTATACCATTCCTTTGAGTACAATGTTCTAAATACATCTTTTGCAGTATTTAGAACATTTTTACCTTCGGAATATATACTATGAATTTTAAATTATTCTCAATCTTACATTAATATTACATTTAACTCATCATCATTAGCAACATACTTACATTTGAGTTAATTTCCTATTGGGCCTTAAAGTTTGTATTTTTTTCAATCTTCTATGAATATGATTATGCGCAATTTGTAACATATTATGACTCCAACCATAGTATGTAATAACATACTACTGATTTAGATGATTGCAGAATTAGATTTTATAAAAATGCGGATAACTTTAAAAAATAATGAGTTTTTAAATGAACTTCTGCAAGTTTGCTAACCGGTATAATAATACAATTTATAATTTTGAAAAAGTTATTCACAAATCCCCATAAATTAAACCGAGTAATTATATCTTATTCGGAGGTTAGTGGAGGAAAATATATAGTGTATATTCTACAATGTCAGTAAAATCAATGGTTAGAGAATTCTGCAACCAACTAATACTACTGGTTTTAAAGGAGGTTACGATATATTGTGGGACACAATAGTTATTTTGATGATAAAAGAAAAAATTGTTTTCACGAAGAATGTGATGATGAAATATGTGGTAAACAGCATGATTCTATGTGCCTATTAGGTTTATTAGAGGAAATGGATAAAAATCACCGCTGTTGTCGTCGAGGCCATCAAGGACCTCAAGGGCCTCAAGGTACTCAAGGCACCCAAGGTGCTCAAGGTACCCAAGGACCTCAAGGCATCCAAGGTACTCAAGGTACTCAAGGAACTCAAGGTACTCAAGGTACTCAAGGTACTCAAGGCACCCAAGGTACTCAAGGTACTCAAGGCACTCAAGGTACTCAAGGTACTCAAGGACCTCAAGGACCTCAAGGTACCCAAGGACCTCAAGGTGTTCAAGGTACTCAAGGTACTCAAGGTACCCAAGGACCTCAAGGCATCCAAGGTACTCAAGGACCTCAAGGTACCCAAGGACCTCAAGGCATCCAAGGTACTCAAGGTACTCAAGGAACTCAAGGTACTCAAGGTACCCAAGGACCTCAAGGCATCCAAGGTACTCAAGGACCTCAAGGTACCCAAGGACCTCAAGGCATCCAAGGTACTCAAGGTACTCAAGGAACTCAAGGTGCTCAAGGTACTCAAGGCACCCAAGGTACTCAAGGTACTCAAGGTACCCAAGGACCTCAAGGCATCCAAGGTACTCAAGGACCTCAAGGTACCCAAGGACCTCAAGGCATCCAAGGTACTCAAGGAACTCAAGGTGCTCAAGGTACTCAAGGCACCCAAGGTACTCAAGGTACTCAAGGAACTCAAGGAACTCAAGGTGCTCAAGGTACTCAAGGCACTCAAGGTACTCAAGGCACTCAAGGACCTCAAGGTACTCAAGGTACCCAAGGTACTCAAGGTACTCAAGGAACTCAAGGAACTCAAGGTGCTCAAGGTACTCAAGGCACTCAAGGCACTCAAGGCACTCAAGGACCTCAAGGTACTCAAGGTACTCAAGGTACTCAAGGTACTCAAGGAACTCAAGGAACTCAAGGAACTCAAGGTGCTCAAGGTACTCAAGGCACTCAAGGCACTCAAGGCACTCAAGGACCTCAAGGTACTCAAGGTACTCAAGGTACTCAAGGTACCCAAGGTACTCAAGGTACTCAAGGTGCTCAAGGTGCTCAAGGAACTCAAGGCACTCAAGGACCTCAAGGTACTCAAGGCACTCAAGGTGCTCAAGGTACTCAAGGTACTCAAGGCACCCAAGGTACTCAAGGTACTCAAGGCACCCAAGGCACCCAAGGTACTCAAGGTACTCAAGGCACTCAAGGCACTCAAGGACCTCAAGGTACTCAAGGACCTCAAGGTACCCAAGGTGCTCAGGGAGGAGTATTAAGCTTTGCAGATTTTTATGCGTTGATGCCTAATGATAATTCGGCAACTGTTGCTGTCGGTTCAGATGTAGACTTTCCGCAAGATGGACCTAGTAGTGGTACTGCTATTGTCCGTACTAGTTTCAGCACATTTAAGTTGTCTGAAATTGGCACTTATCAGATCTTCTTTCAGGTGAGTATCGACGAAGCAGGTCAACTGGTTTTAACTCTAAATTCGGGAGGAGGAGCTGTTGAACAACCCTATACGGTGGTTGGACGAGCAACAGGTACTTCTCAGATAGTAGGAATGGCTCTTGTACAAACGTCAGTCATCGATTCAATACTCACTGTACGAAATCCTGCTAGTGAAACCACAGCATTAACCATTACTCCTAAAGCTGGAGGAACAAATCCTGTTTCAGCACACCTTGTCATCACGCAAATCGCATAGAGGCAAATGGTGTAAAAAAGTCATGCTTCGTCATGACTCAGAGCGTCGACAAAGTCGACACTCTGTTCTTATTTGTTTATACCTAGAACGGCAGAAAAAGAAGGTTTTATAGCTACATAGCAGATACATATTCATTCTACCCACATAAAAGCTAACGTTAGCAACAAAAAATATAAAATGATGTATGCCCATAAAAAAATCCCCCATTATAATATGAAAAGTATTAATCACATTATAATGGGGAAAATTCTATTGTATATTCTTATCTAACCTGGATTCAAATAAGCTAGAAACAACCTAGCGCAATGCTCTAATCATTCTTGTAGAGGTTCCGGCAGCATAACTATTTTATCCTTACATGAAGAGCAAAACTTGGCATATTTGATACACGTTTCTAATGAATCCTTTGGCTCCATTGACCACCATCGGATTGCTCCCATTGGCGATCTGGACGCAAAAGTCTCTATTTCTTGAGGAATACGACCTACAACCACTACTTCTATATCTTTGAAGTTAGTTTCCATGCCCTTTTCAAGAGTCTTAAATAATTGTTCATTCTTACTTATAGGACATGAGTATGGAATTGGAAATATGAGAGAAAATTTTGAGGAATCTTCATCAATAATATTAGCTGATTTAAGAGCAGGGTCATCAGTATCTCGCTCCCATACACGACTATATGACACATACTCTTGTAATCCCAGTTCTTTAACTCTTGTATGGATTCTTTCATTATAATATCTGTACAGTTCTCTTACGAGAATTTGGATCTGCTGATTTCTAGTAAAAGTAGAGTTATCTCCGTTTTCATTCCTATATTGTATATAGAGTAAATCAGGAATACATGCATACTTAGTACAAAGAAATGACCTAACTAACATGTCGTAATCATCTGCAACCAATAGTTCTTCGCGGTGGCCTCCAAGCAGATGGTAACACTCTTTAGTCCACGCACGAGGATGGTTTGGTAAACCAACTAAATGACGTATGGTAGTCCCATTGATGATAGTATTTCTTAATACATTTTGCCATCGATTCATTTCATGCACCCATACTCTATAATATACATCATATCCATACCCACAATCCCATCCATACCAATTGGAATTGTTGCTCCCTACGTATGGCTCTGCGCAATCACCATATACAAAACCACATTCAGGATGCCTTTGAAATGTATTGACGATTTTTTCTAGACAGTCACGAGTTAGTTCATCATCATGGTCTACTTCCAGTAAAATTTCCCCTGTGCATAGACCTGCTGCATACCGTTTAGTTGCTCCTATATAGCCAGTGCGGTAGTCTTGTCGATATCGCCTCACACGTGGGTCATCTAGAGGTAATAAGTCTTGGTTGTATGTGACATCCTCATCACCGGAATCATCTATAATCACCCATTCCCAATTTGGGTAGGTCTGATTTAATAGAGAATGATAAACACGCTGAATTTTTTCTTTTGACTTATATGCAGCTGTGAATATTGACACTAATGGATTGTCAGAGGGAAAATGAGTATCAGGTATCATTTTATTTTCAGGGAGAGGATCTGTCCGTTTGAGCCAGCAGTACAATAAATGATCTGGTTGAATGTCTGATGCGGAATTGTAATGTAACCAACGTTTTCTCTCATGATAGGGTAAGGCATAAAGTGTTTTAAATTGCTCTACTCCATCTCCTAATGAAACATAGACACGTGGGTTTTTAGGATTTATATCTAATAATGCATCATCAGGTTCATACAATTTCACTGTTATGCCGCTTTCATTAAGTCTTTTTAACATTTCTTCAAATCCATCCCATGAATTCTTCCTTGAAACGAATAGATGGGCTGTTAATAGTGGCGTATTATTTGATTGCATATTCATCCTCCTTTTCATAACCAAAAACTTTAGTTTGCATTATATGTGTTCCATATATTAATTTTTTTATTAGTCATATTTATCCGACATACTTTCCTATTTCTATAACTTCACTTTTGACTTTTTAAGTTCAATTTCTTCTACCATTTCTGTTAGATATTTCCCATATCCATTTTTCATTAATGGTTTAGCAAGTTCAATAACTTGTTCAGAACTTATCCATTCCTGTCTATAAGCAATTTCTTCAAGACATGCAATATACGTACCTTGAGTACTTTGAACTGCTTCAACAAAATTAGAAGCTTGAAGCATAGATGCATGTGTTCCTGTATCAAGCCATGCCATTCCTCTACCTAATAATTTAACCATTAATGTTTTTTCTTCCATATAAACTTTGTTTAAATCTGTTATTTCTAGTTCTCCTCTTCTAGAAGGTTTCAATGCCTTAGCCTTTGCAATTACTGAATTATCATAAAAATAAAGACCTGGCACTGCATATTTAGATTTTGGTTTTTCTGGCTTTTCCTCTAAAGAAATAACCTTCCTGTTATCATCAAATTCAACTACACCAAAAGACTTTGGATTTTGAACATAATAGCCAAATATATATGCACCACTTTCTAAGCTGGCTGCTTCCTTTAAATGCTCTGAAAAACTTTGACCATAAAAAATATTGTCACCAAGTACCATTGCAACATTATCATTACCAATAAATTCTTCTCCAATTATAAATGCTTCTGCAAGTCCATTAGGATTTTCTTGAACTGCGTATTTAATATTTAATCCTAGCTCTTGTCCATCTTTAAATAGTTCTTTAAAATTAACTATATCTCTCGGTGTTGATATAATTAAAATATCTCTTATTCCAGCAAGCATCAAAACTGACATTGGATAATAAATCATTGGTTTATCATATATGGGAACCATTTGTTTTGACATGGCTTTTGTTACTGGATATAAACGAGTTCCAGAACCTCCTGCTAAAACTATCCCTTTCATACTATCCCTTCTTTAAACTATAATAGAAAATTACATTTCATATTCAATCACTTATATAATACTTTCATTACTGTCTAAAAGTGACTTAATAAATCATATTAAATAAAATTAATACTTTTTACGGACCTATTATATCTTATGATGAGAACCACATATTATAATCACTATTAATTTATTTTCATATGCTGAGTAGGTACAATTTTTGCTGAATTTCATAAAATATAATTGGACAATGTTACCAGTTTTTTGTATTGCTTAATAATGAGAAATAGTCACAACACTAAATTATTAGAGGTGAGGTAAAATGAAAGAAAATAAAATAGCATTTATTATCTGTGTAACTGATCAAAATTTGTATCAAAAAAGTTTATCCTATATTAATAAACTAGAAGTACCTGAAGGTATTGAAATTGAAATAATAGCAATAATGCATTCTAAAAGTTTAACCTCTGCATATAACGAGGCTATGCACAAAAGTGATTCAAAATACAAAGTTTATCTTCATGAAGATGTTTATATACAAAATACAAATTTCATTAATGATATATTAAATATTTTCAAAAGTGATCAAAATATAGGTCTTATAGGTGTGGCAGGAGCAAAAATCATTCCAGTATCAGGAATATGGCAAGAAGACCATAGGAAGGTTGGAAAAGTTTTTGACAGTCATAGAGGGGTTGTGGAATTACTAAACTATAATGAAATTACGGATCTTTATACTGAAGTAAAAGGAATAGATGGACTTATAATGATAACGCAATATGATTTATTATGGAGAGACGATATTTTTGATGGATGGCATTTTTATGATCTTTCACAGAGTATTGAATTTATACGAAAAGGACTTAAGGTAGTTGTTCCTAATCAGCAAAATGCCTGGTGTATTCACGACTGTGGTCATGTATATACTTCAAATGAATTTGAAGTATATAGAAATAGATTTCTAGATAATTATTCTAAAGATATATTGCCATTAGTTAGCATATTGATACCTACTTATAACCAAACAAACTACCTTCAACTAGCTCTTGATTCTGCCTTGAATCAAAGCTATAGAAATACTGAAATTATTATATGTGATGATAGCACAACTGGTGATGTACAAAAACTAGTTGAACAATACATGCTAAAAACAAATAAGATTAAGTATTTTAACAATGGTGGTCCATCTGGTGATTGGGGCATAATTAATATGGAAAAGTGCTTTCAAAAATCATCAGGCGAGTATATAAACTATTTGTTTCATGATGATCTCTTTAACTTAAATAAAATAGACAAAATGGTTAATTACTTTCTTTATGATGACACACTTTCTCTAATAACAAGTTACAGAAAATTGATTAATAAAAACGGTGAATATTTAAATGATACTATAAGAACTGTTCGGCAATATCCTTATGATATTCTTTTAACTGGAGAAGAAGCCGGAAGAAAACTTCTTTTTTCATTAAATAACTATATTGGTGAACCAACTACTGCTATGTTTAGAAGAAGTGCTGTAGACTTCACTATAAATGGATATGATAAATACGAAATAAATTGCCTAGCAGATGCGGCATTATGGCTGAAATTATTAAGACGAGGAAACATGATATATATATCTGAACCCTTAAGTAAGTTTAGAATTCATTCATCACAAAATAGTAATGATAGCACTTTAGCATTTTGGTTTTCAATTGATTATTTTAAACTTATTATTTCTTCATATGAAAATAGTGTATTTATTAAAAATAGAAAAGAACTATTAGAAACTCTTACATTATGGTATAAGCAGTATGCTTCAAGCCTGCTAGTGTTTGCTAATGAATATAATAATAATTCTAAAGATAATCCAGAAATAATGAAACTTAAGGATGAATATTTAAATTGTTATAGGAAATTTGTAAGCATATTATTAGAATAACTCTAAAGATTTATAAAATAGCATACTAAAAGATGATTTAAAGATATTATTTATATGATAAGCATTTTAAATCAGTGGTACCGATACAATACAACTTGAATAAAAAAACATGAATTCCAAATACAAACTATCTATATAAAAAATTATTTCCATATAAAAGAAGGATATATGAAAACACAAGTTTATCATATATCCTTCTTTATAAAATTCTATTATTTAGTGAAATTTTATTGGCTTTGCTGGTGTTCCTACAGCAGTACAATTATCTGGTAAATCTTTTGTTACAGTTGCACCAGCTCCAACTATAGTGTTACAACCTATATTAATTTTATTTATTATTGCTGCTGTAGTACCAATATAACATCCTGTCCCAATTTTTACATTTCCAGATACAGTTACACTGGGGAGTATAGTTGAAAAATCGCTAATTATTGAATCATGAGAAATTACACTATTAACACTAATTACAACATGTTTCCCAATCGTTACATTTGTAGTTATAATAGCTCCCGCACATATTATAGTACCCTCGCCAATAATATTGTAATTTGACATTTTAACATTTGGATGAATTAAGGTAGCAGGTTTTACATTTAGCTTTTCAGCAGCCTCACTAAACTTTAATCTAAGCTTTGGATCTCCAACTGCAGAAATATAAAATAAGTTATCATGTTTGCTGTTTTTAATCCATTCAAAATCACCAAGTATTTTATAGTTATTTAAAATTGAACCTGCATTTTTATTACCTTCTTCAATAAACCCTAATAAATCCCATTCTTCATTTTTATTATTTATTTCTTCTATTAACCAAACGACTTCTCTTGCAAAACCTCCTGCTCCTAAAATAACTATTTTTTTCATAATTTCCCCCAAAACTTAAACATTATAAATTACTATTAATTATTTCTACGATTTGTTCTAGTTCATACTCTTCTAACGAATCATAAATTGGTAAACATAATATTCTAATTGAAATATTATTTGATATTGGCATATATTTAGAATTAATTAAGTAACCCAAAGTATCTAAGGAAGGATAAAAATATCTTCTTGGAAATATATCCTTTTTATTTAGTTCTCCTATTACTCTTAGTAAATCTTTTTCAGTTTGAAAGACAACTGGAAAATATGCATAATTTCTTGTACAATCTTTATTATACTTTTGTAATTGCAATTCTTTTGACAAATTATTAATATAGAAGTTATGAACTTTTTTTCTTCCTTCTAATATTTTATCCATATCATTTAATACACATAATCCCATTGCAGCTTGAAATTCATTCATTTTGGCATTAATACCTAAACTATTAATTTTTTCTGGACCACTAATTCCAAAATTAATCATAAGCTTTACTTTGTTATATAATTCATCATCCTTAATTACAAGTCCGCCTCCTTCGATAGTATGAAATAATTTAGTGCTATGAAAACTGATTATAGATATATCTCCATACGATAATATACTTTTATTTTTATATTTTACTCCAAATGTATGAGCTCCATCATATATAACTTTTAAATTATTTTTACTTGCTATTTTCTGAATTTCATCTATATCACACGCATTTCCGAAAACATGAACTGGAATTATTGCTTTGCTTTTGTCAGTTATTAAATTTTCGATTTTTTTATAATCAATGCAAAAAGTTTCCTCATTGATATCTGCAAATACAGGGGTCAGCCCTTCCCACACTTGGCTGCTAACAGTTGCAGCAAATGTGAAAGGGGTTGTAATAACTTCATCGCTTAATTCTAATGCTTTATATGCTACCTGAAGTGCCAAAGTTCCATTTGAAACTAAAATTAAATTTCGGATATTTAAATACTCTTCAAGTCTTTTTTCAAGTTTTTGAACAAATTGACCATTATTCGTAAGAAATCCAGACTTAAAAATTTTATCTACATAACTTTTATAAGTGCCAATATCAGGTAAATATGTTTTTGTTACATTAATCATATAACTTCCCTCTCGAAATTAATTATTTCAATTTTTGAATTTTCAAAATAATAGTTCAAAAATAATAGCTCTTGTACTATTATATAATTTAAAAATTTAAATGTTCTGCCATTTTAGTTACTTTTGATTTAAATAATCTCAAATACAAAAACTAGTAAATTCTTTTTACTATTTAGAAAATTTTCAAAACATTGGCGTATTTTTTATTGTAGAATAGATTTTTTTACTACTCAGCATGTTTGTCAGAAACAGTATCAAAAGAGAAAATCCATATGTCTCCTAAACATTTATTTAACTTGATATGCAGTGTAGGTACACTTTTTACTAATATTCATAAAATATATTTGAATAATAATACTATTTTTTATGTTGCTTAATGTCAAAAAATATTAACAACACTAAATTATTGGAGGTGGGTAAAATGAAAGAAAATAAAATAGCATTTATTACCTGTGTAAATGATCAAGATATGTATCAGAAAAGTTTATCATATATTAATAGACTTCAAATACCTGCAAATATAGAAATCGAACTAATAGCAATAAGTGATGCTAAAAGTATGACCTCAGCATATAATGAGGCTATACAAAAAAGTGATTCTAAATATAAGGTTTATCTTCATCAAGATGTTTATATACAAAATGAGAATTTTATTAATGATATATTAAATATTTTTAAGACAGATCAAAATATAGGTCTTATAGGAATGATTGGTGCAAAAGTTATTCCAGTATCAGGAATATGGTGGGAAGATCATTGGAAAGTTGGAAAAGTTTTTGACAGTCATAGAGGATTTAAGGAATTGCTAAATTTTAATGAGGTTACGGATCTTTATACAGAAGTAAAAGGAATAAGCGGACTTATAATGATAACACAATATGATTTGTCATGGAGAGAAGATATTTTTGATGGATGGTATTTTTATGATCTTTCACAGAGTGTTGAATTTCTACGAAAAGGACTTAAGGTAGTAGTTCCTAGTCAACAAACTGCCTGGTGTATTCACGACTGTGGCTATATAAATACTTCAAATGAATTTGAAGTATTTAGAAATAAATTTCTAGATAATTATTCTAAAGATATATTACCATTAGTTAGCATATTGATACCTACTTATAACCAAACAAACTACCTTCAACAAGCTCTTGATTCTGCATTGAATCAAAGCTATAGAAATACTGAAATTATTATATGTGATGACAGCACAACTAGCGATGTACAACGATTAGTTGAACAATATATGCTAAAAACCAATAAGATTAAGTATTTTAACAATGGTGGTCCATCTGGTCTTAAAGGCCAGAATAATGTAAGAAAGTGCTTTGCAGCATCATCAGGCGAGTATATAAGTTATTTGTTACATGATGATCTTTACAACTCAAATAGAATAGACAAGATGATTAATTACTTTCTTTATGATGACACACTTTCTCTTATAACAAGCTACAGAAAATTGATCGATAAAAATGGTGAGTATTTAAGCGATACTTTTATAACCGTCTGTCAATATCCTTATGATATTCGTTTAACTGGAGAAGAAGGGGGCCGAAAGATATTTTCTTCTCTATTTAACTATATTGGTGAACTCACTACTGCTATATTTAGAAAAAAGGCGGTGGACTTTGATATCGTTGATTATGATAAATACAAAATCTATTGCTTAAGTGATATATCATTATGGTTAAACTTATTAAGGAGAGGAAATATGATTTATATTTCTGAGCCCTTAAGTAAATTTAGAATTCATGACTCACAAAATACCAATGATAGAACTTTAACTTTTGGGATTTCAATTGATTTATTTAATATGATTATTTCTTCATATGAAAATAAAGTATTTATTAAAAATAGAAAAGAACTTTTAGAAATTATTATATTATGGTATAAACAATATAGTGAAAGCTTGATTACGTTTAGTAATCAATATAACAATAACTTTAAAAATAATGCAGAAATAATGCAGCTTAGGGATGAGTATAAAAATTGTTATACTAAATTTATAAATATATTATTGGAGTAACTCCAATAATATATTAAAAGATGATTTAGAGTTAGTTGTAAAAAAATATATTACCCATATAATAAGATTTTAAAAATCAGTGGTAAAGATACACAGCGATTGAGTGAATTGCATATCTTCTATCGTGAAATTTTCTGGCTTCAGCATATTTAACTAAATTTTCATTTATGAAAGTTATAATGTGATACTTGCACACTCATCTTGTGTTCTTAGACTTTTATCTATTGAACTCACCTTTCCGTTATTAATAGTGGCTTGAACAGTCCTATTATAACGGAAAGGTGAATTGCTTTGTATAACTTATTTGTCCTCCACCCGCATGCAGGTAGTTTTATGTTTCACACGCATGCGATCTCAACAGAATAAAGTTCATAATAAAAACGCCTCTTCCTTCTTAATTAATATAAAATTTAGCCCTTTACCAACAAATGCTTTTACAAAAGATATTTTTTCATATTGAATATACTTTGTAAACCTATAAACATTTTTTTCGAATGTTGATTCGCATACTTGTATATTGAAACAGTGTAGACACAATTTTTTTAGTATATGCATAAGATGAAATTAAACTAAAGTAACGGACAGAGAAAGCCTATACTTTAAAATTATGGAGTAAAGTACAGAATTAATTAGAAATTCCTTAATTATTTTTCTATCAAATGTTATAGCTTAATTGAGTAGGTACGGAAACTAAGGTATAAAATTAAATTTTTATGCAATCCATTGAAAATCTATAAATTTTATCATTAGTGCTTATTTTTATATAAAAATAAGCATAGCAAACAAACCTACGAAATGTAAGTTTTAAAAAATTATATTTAATTGCTAAACTGTTATTCTAATAAATTTAGAATATTAAAACCAAAAGCTTTCATAGGCTCTAGCAAGTTTCCGTGATAGCTCTAATTATACAAGGAGGTAGTATATGGATAAGAAAGACAAAATAGTTATAATTGGTGACGGTGAATTTGCAGAAATTGCTTATGAATATTTCACCTATGACTCTCCGTATACGGTGGTAGCCTTTGCCGTAGAAAAGCAATATATTACAAAAGATAGTCTTTATGAATTGCCTGTCATAGCTTTTGAAGAAATGGAACAATTGTATTCACCTAAAGAATATAAAATATTTACTGCTATAACCTTTACTAAGTTAAATAGAGTTCGTACTAGACTCTATAACGAAGCTAAAAGTAAAGGATATAATTTTGTCTCATATGTTAGCTCAAAGGCTTTTGTATGGAGAAATGCAAAGATAGGTGAAAACTGCTTCCTTTTTGAAAATACTAATATTCAGCATAATGTTGAAATTGGAAATAATGTAGTACTTTGGAGCGGCGATCATATTTGTCATAGAAGTAAGATAAAAGATAATTGTTTTATAGGTTCAAATGTAGTGGTTTCTGGTTATTGTGAAGTTGGCAAAAATAGTTTTCTTGGAGCTAATTCAACATTTGTAAACAATATATCTATTGGAGATAACTCTTTTGTCGCAGCAGGAGCTCTGATTACTAAAAGTTATGGAGATAATTTACTTTTAAAAGGCAGCCCAGCAAAACCAGACAATAAAAGTCCATTTGAACTATTTAATATTAGCGAATAAATGAGAGATATTATTGAAATGGACAAAGAAAGATTTGATATGGGTTATGGTGATTTTGCCTAAGTAATTAATTAGGAAGTGAAATCAAATCAATGCATTTATCTATAGAAAAATTCAGTAATAAAGATGACGAAAAATGGGATAATTTTATTATGAACAATAGTATAAATGGAACACTTCTCCACAGTAGGAAATTTTTAAATTATCATAAAAATAAATTTTCTGATTATTCTTTGTTAATAAAAAAATGTGCAAGTATTGTTGCAGTGGTTCCTGCCTGTGAAGTAGTTGAAGAAAACAAAAGAATATTCTATTCACATAAGGGTAGTACCTTTGGAGGAATAGTGATTAATAGTGTTTACAATAATATTAGCCACATAGATAGTGTAATAAGTATTTTAGAACAATATTTAAATGAACAGGGCTTTGACAAGGTAATCCTTAAAAATACATCAGAAATATTCTGTAATGATAATACGAGTCTCTTAGATTATTTTTATTTTAAATATGGTTATAGTAGTTACAATGAATTAAGCTTATATATTGATTTTAAAAAATATGATTCAATCATAGAAAATAACTTCTCAGCTTCTAAAAGAAGAGATTTAAAATATAGCTTAAAATATAATTTGCAATTCAAAATATTAAAAACTGATGATGAGGTAAATGATTTTTATAAATTACTAGTGTTATCACTTACAAATCATAATACTAAGCCTGTACATTCACTAGAAGAGTTACTAGATTTTAAGAACAGTAGGTTAAGTGACATTGTAGAATTTTATGGAGTGTATTATAAAGATAATCTAATAGCAGGTAGCATGGTATTTAATTTTAATAATACTGTTTTTCATACTCAATATCTTGCTTCTGATTCTGTTTATTCAAAGTATTATCCTATGAATTTTTTAAATTATAATCTAATTAGAGAAGCTTATTTAAATAGTTTTAGATTTTTTTCTTTTGGAATAAGCACTGAAAAGCAAGGGGAAATTCTTAATACCTCTCTAGCACAATTCAAGGAAGGTTTTGGAGCTATGAGTTCTATTAATCGTACCTATTTCAAGGAATTAAAATAATAATTCTGAGGTGATAAAATGTATAATTGTTCCTTGTTAAAATTTTTAAATATTACTGGTAAATATGGTGATTTAACACCTATTGAGGAAGCTGTTGATATTCCTTTTGATATAAAACGAGTTTATTATATTACTAAAGTACCCAAAGATATACCACGAGGTTTTCATGCTCATAGAAAACTTCATCAAGTCCTTCTATGTCTTAATGGTTCTGTAAAAATAAAGGTAAAAACACCTAAAGAAGAAACTGAATTTATATTAGATAATTCATCAGTAGGTCTATATATTGGTCCATATATTTGGAGAGAAATGTATAATTTTAGTGAAGGTGCAGTTCTTTTAGTCCTTGCATCTGATTATTATCATGAAGATGATTATATACGAAATATTGACTTCTATATGCAAGAAGCTTGCAATAGATTTTAGGAAGGGATTTTATGAGAATACCATTTTTGAATTTTGAACCAATGCATACTACAATAAGAAATGAAATTGTAAATGCTTTTAAAAAAGTATATGATAACAATTGTTTTGTTTTAGGTTTAAGTGTAAAAGCTTTTGAAGTAGAGTTTTCCAAATACTGTGGCACTAAACACTGCATAAGCTGTGGGAATGGCTTAGATGCACTTTCTATTATTTTAAGAGGATATGATATTGGAGAGGATGATGAAGTCATTGTCCCATCTAACACTTATATAGCCACTGCACTCGCAGTTTCTTATGTTGGTGCTAAAGTTGTTTTTGTAGAATCTAACATTAAAACTTTTAATTTAGATGTAAATAAAATTGAAGCTGCCATTACAAAAAAGACAAAAGCAATTATTGCTGTGCATTTATATGGCAGGCCAGCAGAAACTGATAAGATAAAAGTTATCTGTGAAAAATATAAATTAAAACTAATAGAAGATGCAGCCCAAGCTCATGGCGCAGTATATAATGGAAAAAAAGTAGGTAACCTAGGGGATGCCGCTGGTTTTAGCTTTTATCCTAGTAAAAATTTAGGTGCATTAGGAGATGGTGGAGCTATTGTTACTAATGACAGTGCTTTAGCAGATAAGGTGCGGGCCATAAGAAATTATGGTTCAACAGTTAAATATTATAATGAGTATAAGGGGGTTAATTCAAGGCTAGATGAAATGCAGGCTGAATTTTTAAGAGTAAAGCTTAAATACCTTGATAAGTGGAATGCAGATAGACAAAAAAGTGCTAAACTATATATTGAAAGAATTAATAACACCAAACTAATCCTTCCATGCATAAATTCAGCTGATGAATCTATATGGCATGTGTTTACAGTTAGAGCAGAATACAGAGATGATCTGAAAAATTATTTAAAAAACAATGGAATTGAAACCTTAATTCATTATCCAGTCCCTATTCATCTACAAAAAGCATATGAGGATCTAGAGTATAAAATTGGGGATTTTCCAGTAGCAGAAAATATCTCAAAAACAGTGTTAAGTTTGCCAATATGGTATGGAATGAATAATAAAGAAATTAACTATATAATAGATATTTTGAATAAGTGGTAGTGCTATTATCACAAGTTAATAATTGACTAAGCTATAATGTTTTAATGTAGGTCTATACCTCATAGTGTAGACCTAAGATTACTAACAAAAGTATTTTTTATTTACAGTATTTTATTGTGTTATATAGATTGTACTAAACATAATATAAAATGCTTTTTGAAAATTAAATAATATTATATTTATAAAATATTTTGCAACTAATTCACAATAATTTCATAAAATAAAATAAAAATTATCAATAAATAAGTAAGGATATGATATAAGTGAATTTATGTTATATAGAAAAAAGTTTTAATCATCTGAATTTATTGAAAAAGTTTGTAAAAAGTAATGTTAATATAATGGAAATTAAATATATTGAAGACTTAAAAAGTGAAGATTTCTTAATAATATCCAATGAATATAATGATTATGAGGAATTACTAAAAAAATCACCTAATGTCCTTTTATGGGAAAATATATATAGAGATGTTTATAATTATTCTATTAACAGATATATGTTAAATTATGATTTTTATCACCTAAAATATTCTTTAAACAAAGCACTAAAACCTGAAGTTGAATCAATTGCTGTTGGCTCATCATACGCTTTGTTTGGAATTGAGGAGAGCGTACTAAATTTTCCTTGCGTTAATTTAGCATTACCTTCACAAGATATTTATTATGCATGTTTAATTGGGCGCTATGTGATTAGCCAAAACAGTAATATTAAAAAAATATTTATTGGAACAGGTTATTATTCATTTTATAATGATTTATCCCTTTGCCAAGAATTTGAATTAATGCGCCTAACAGATGTTTATTACCCAATGTTTGGAGATAGACATAATTGTAGAGAATTGCCAAAAAGTCAGAAACCAAATTTATATGAGAATGAAATATTTGATATGAGACAAATATTTGATATCTTTTGTAATAAGTTTTTTGAAGAATTTAAGGGTAGCTATTTTACAGATACACTAAATAGATTTCAATTGAAAACAGCGTTTAGAGGACAATGGCATAATAGATGGTTTGAACTTGATGATGTTTTGAAAGAAGAATCTGCACAAATAAGGACAAATTCACATAATAAAGCAATTAGGTATATAGATTCATATAAAGAAAATATCGAGATTCTTAATTCGTTTGTATCTTTTTGTAATGAAAGAAACGTTATAGTTTATCTGATTTCATTTCCAAGCACACGGTTTTACCAGAAATATCTTTTGAAAGAGTATAAAGAATCTTATATATCAGCTTTAAATTCAATTGATGGCGAAATCCAATTTATTGATTTTAATGCTTTAGATATGTTTGATGATAAAGATTTTGTCGATATGGATCATTTAGACAAAAGAGGTGCAATTAAAGTATCCGAGTTTATAAATAACTTAAATTTATAGAAAAATTACGATTTTCTTCTTAATACAGTATATAGAATTGTCAATTAAACATTTTTCACTGAAATATCCTCTAAACCAGCAACTTGCTTATATATTCTATATATAAAGAAGGATATAAGAAAGCACTTGTTTGCTTATCATATATCCTTTTTTTATGACATTCTATTATCTTTTATAATTATATTATTAGTTAACATATAATTATCTAGTAGATTTATTAACATTTACAGCGTTTATTACAATTTACACATCTAGAGTAAGTGAATACTACATCAAATTTAACCTCTTTATCACATTCATCTTTTACATTGAAACATAAAATATCTGTTGGAAACCAATCATTATGAAATTCAGATAACTTGTGACGTGGTATGAAAATTATACCTGACTTAACTATTTTATAATATCCAAGACAACCACGTATAACTGCTTCGCCACATATGCACTTTGTGTTACAACCACAATATTCTATTTCAAGTGTTTTATCACAAGAACAGCATATTGCACCGGCTGTAAAATATTGTAATTTCCCTGGACATACGTAAATTATCTTATTTTCACTTCCAACAGTTACTTGTAAATCACAATTTATCTTCATAGATGGAACGGGGAACGTATGGCCTTTTTCTCCATCAATTTCTCTTTCTTCTTCAGGTGCTACTTTTGAACCTACTTCCATTTCTTCATTACTCATAATTTCCCTCCTGAATTTAGCCATATAAATATAGTAATTTATTTACATGGATTTTTCTTACGCTAATCACTTTATTGGGTTCGTATATAATATTATATAGACAATTTTTCACTTGTTACACTTAACAAGTATTGATTATACAATAATATATGAATTGTCTCATTTAATTGCCACACATGTTGATAGAAAAGACATGAAATTTAATTTTTGAAATATTATGTAATATTTACAATTAATAATTAACATAGTTTTTATTCATTATTAATTTTAATATATATTAAAAGGATATATGAATACAGCTCTTTGCTTATCATATATCCTTTTAATATAAGATCTTATTATCTTTTATTATTAACTATTATTAGTTAATATAATTATCTAATAAATCTATTAACATCTACAGCTTTTATTACAACCACATCCACAATCTACACATCTAGAGTACGTGAATACTACATCAAATTTAACGTCCTTGTCACATTTATCTTTTGCTTTGAAACATAAAATATCTGTTGGAAACCAATCATCAGGAAATTCAGACAATTTACGATTCGGTATGAAGATTATACCTGACTTAACTATTCTATAATATCCAAGACAACCACGTATAACTGCTTCAGCATCTTTTACACAATGTTTTTTATCACCACAATATTCTATTTCAATTGTCTCACCACCACAACATTTTAGTGCAGTTGCTGTGAAATATTGTACTTTTCCTGGACATACATAAATTATCTTATTTTTAGTTTCAAGACCCACCTCTAAATCACAATTTATCTTCATAGTTGGTACGTCACATCTATTAAAATCTTTTTCTTTTTCAGGTGCTTCTTTAAATTCTACATCCATTTCTTCATCTTCTCCTATTTGCATGTTTAAATTTAATCCTGCTGATAGATCTGCATTTTTTATGATTTCTTCTAAAGATACTTCTTTTTCTGTAACATTATTGCTCATTAATTTCCTCCTAATTTAGCTATATAAATATACTAGTTTATTTACATAGTTTTTTCTTGTTTTAATCACTTCATTTATTGGGTATACGGTATATATGAACAAATTTTTTATTTGTTATAATTATCGACAAAAAAGCATAATTATCTTTTAAACTTTATACATGTAATAAAAGATAATTAAATACATATACACTATATTCACATATTACCAAATGACTGTTAGTTTTTATTATACGATAATATATGAGTAGACTCCTTAATATGCCACTCTTATTTCTAGGAAAAATAATGGACTTTATTTTGTATGTTACCCAACAATTGGAGATTACTAAGTTGACTAGTTATTTTTTTAATATGCCTTAGTAACAACAGCCACATGAATTGCTACTGAATACTACAACAAAGTCATAACATTCCCTAGTACATTCATCAATTGCTGTAAAATTTAAAATATCCTTTTTTTTAGGATCTAACTTATAATAAGTTTCTACAATTATTCCAGATTGAACTATGCTATATATTCCAAGATTTCCGCATATTCCCCTACTTTGGTAACACCCATTATATTTAATAGTAATATCACCACAGCATTTCGGTACATCAACTGTAAAATATTGAGATTTCCCCGGGTACAAATAAATCATCTTATTTTTTGTATCAAAATCAACTTTTAAATTACAATTGACAGAAATTTTTGATTCTTCTGAATGAAAATGATCCTCCATTTTCTCCGCATTATCTTCATTAAATTCGTTAACAGTTTTATTCTTGTCTATATCCTCATCATGTACTTCATCACATATATCTTTATTTATAATCATAATATCCACTCCTAAGTAAACTATCTTCCATAGTCTATTTATAATTATATAATATTGTATTAAGACTTCTTTAAAAATGGTACAATTATTAATTTAAAAGCATAATATGCATTATAAACATAAAAATGAAAAGGACGTGTAGTTTTGAAAAATGAAGAAACTTGCAAGGAAAAATGTGAATTTACAGTACATCCTTGTAACTTTAAGGTAGAAATCAAGGAAGTTAAGCCATTTTATGTACGCGCTTTTCAATCTATTGTTTTAGATTTAAAAGTTATAAATCATTGCAATGTTAATAGTTTCATAGAACTTAAATCAAGACCTAAATACGGAAATGTATACTTGTTAGACTCCTCTACGCTTATATATAAATCAACTAAGAGATTCTCAGGATTGGACATGTTTCAAATACTAGTTGAGGATGAATGTGGTGGAATTTGTACAGAAAATATCCTTATTCAGGTTATATGTAAATAGAGAGTGATATTTTAAATAGATCTCACTCTCTATTAATTAAAGTTGTATATTCTCAATCATTTATTATTATCTAAAAATATCACTACTAAATTGTGAATTAGATTTTATTCATTAGATTCATAATTTGTGATTTCTTTTATTGTATTATCATCATTCATAAATACAACAGCTGGTTTATACTTTTTAGCTTCAGCTTCATCCATTTGAGCATAAGCAATTATAATTACACTATCACCAGGTTGTACAAGTCTTGCCGCAGCGCCATTCACACAAATAACTCCTGAGTCTCTCTTTCCAGGGATTACATATGTTTCAAATCTCGCCCCATTGTTTACATCAACTATTTGAACTTTTTCGTTTTCTATTATTTTAGAAGCCTCCATCAACGTTTTATCTATCGTAATGCTTCCTACATAGTTTAACTCAGCTTGAGTTATTGTAGCTCTGTGTATCTTTCCTTTTAACATTGTAAGTATCATCTTAAAATTCCCCCTAAAGTTATATTATATTTCATATGTGAAATTATCTATTAATCTTGTTTTTCCTATATAAACAGCTATTGGAATTAATACATTCTTTTCTATAGCTTCAACATTTTCTAAAGAATCACTATCAACTATTTCTACATAATCAATTTTAGCTAATGGCTCTTTACTTATTTCTTCTTTTATGATTTCCTTAAGCTTATTAGCATTTCTTTCACCATTTTTTAATAACTCTTTAGTTAGTTCTAGACTTTTGCTTAGTACTAACGCTGCCTTTCTTTCTTCACTTGAAAGATAAGTGTTTCTTGAACTTTTAGCAAGTCCATCTTCTTCACGTATTATCGGACAAGCAACTATTTCTACACCTATATTTAAATCTCTAACCATTCTTCTTAGAACGGCCACTTGTTGAGCATCTTTCTCTCCAAAGTAAGCATTATCCGGAGTTACTATATTTAAAAGCTTAGAAACAACTAAACAAACTCCATCAAAATGTCCTGGTCTTTTTGCTCCACAAAGCACACTTGTAAGGTTTGAGACACTAACACTAGTTGATTTATTATCAAAATACATTTCACTTGGGTTCGGATTAAAAACTACACTTGCACCTGCATTCATGCAAATATTTAAATCTTTATCTATATTTCTTGGATAACTGTCATAATCTTCATTTGGCCCAAATTGTGTTGGATTAACAAATACACTAACAACTACCTTATCATTTTCTGCTACTGCTTTTTTTATTAAACTTTCATGTCCTTCATGCAGTGCTCCCATTGTTGGTACAAACCCTACTGAAAGTCCTTCTCTTTTCCATGATTTAATTAAACTTCTAAGTTCCTTAATTTCTTTTACTAACATTCTCTTTCCCCTTTTTCTCTATTAAGCACATGAAACAAAATAACAGACCAAAGATGCAATCTATATTGTGTATCAGACTAACATACAGGCTGGTTATTTTTTGAATGTGCGTTAATACAATTTTTGTAGTTCACTTTCATCAATCTTAAAAGTATGTTTTTCTTCTGGAAATGTTCCATCTTGTACTTCTTTAACATAAGAACTAATAGCTTCTATCATAACTGTACCTATATTTGCATATTGTTTCACAAACTTTGGTACAAAATCATTAAACATTCCAAGCATATCTTGGTAAACTAGAATTTGTCCATCACAATATTTACCTGCACCAATTCCTATTGTTGGAATTGAAACTGAATTTGTAATAAGTTCTGCCACTTTTTCTGGAATTCCTTCAAGCACAATTGAAAATGCACCTGCTTTCTCTAAAAGAACAGCATCTTCTATTAGTTTTTTAGCTGCTAATTCATTTTTACCCTGTACTTTAAAACCTCCAAAAGCATTAACAGATTGAGGCGTTAATCCTAAGTGTCCCATTACAGGGATTTGAGCATCTACAATGGCTTTAACTTGTGATGCAACATTTGCTCCACCCTCAAGCTTAACTGCACTTGCTCCACCTTCTTTAACTAATCTGCCTGCATTTAAAACCGCTTGTTCTATAGATACATGATAAGATAAAAAAGGCATGTCACTTACTATAAGTGCATTTTTCGCACCTTTTTTAACAGCTTTTGTATGATAAATTACTTCATCCATAGTAACAGATAAAGTATCGTCTTCTCCTTTAATAACCATTCCAAGAGAATCTCCAATTAGAATACCATTTACTCCACTTTCATCAATAATCTTTGCCATTGAATAATCGTAGGCAGTAAGCATGCTTAATTTCTTGCCTTCATTCTTAGCTTGCTTAAAAGTTAACACATTATTTTTCATTAATCTAATCCCCCTAAAATCTTATATATCTCCAAATGTTTTTCTGAATTATTTAATAAATTATTAAGTGCATTTTCATTTGCTTCAGAATTTTCTTGTTCATTTTTTGAGTTGCTTATATTATTGTTTTCTTTTAAAGCTACAAGCTTCAATAAATTTAAAGATAATATTTTATAAAGCTCTTTATCTTCTTTTTCTAAAACAGAAATATGCTTCTCTATAGTAGTAATATCCCCTCTTAAAATGGGACCTGTTAAAGAATTCACAAAACCATTTTTAATAATGTTATCAATATTGCCTTTAACTAATGGTTGAATGGCATTTAAAGCGTCTTCTTCGTTTAATCCAAGTTTTTTTAGATAACTTGTACCTATCTCTAATAAAGATAAAGTAAGATTAGAAACAAATACATTAGCCAAATGGTAAATTGAAGAGGTTTCTTTACTTCTTATGAAATACTTATTCCCTAAAGTTTTAATAATATTAATGATGGTAATATTTTCTTCATCAATATTACCATTAAAAGATAAATTCTCTAAATCATCACCTTCAATTGAAAAATATATTTCTTCTAGCTCTTTTAAATTTGTGTTTTTATTTGAAAATGCAAATATGGGATGTATAGAATAGATCAGTGCACCAGAATGTTTGGCATTACATAATACATTTGATTTAAGCGAGCCACTTGTATGGCAAATAGATTTGTTATTTAGATCAAATTTTGATAATTCTCTATCTATAATTGAAATCATGTCATCAGGTGTTGTAATAAATAATATATCACTTTCTTTAACAATATCTTGAATGTTATCATAAAATTTTGATTTCGTAATATTAGTTGCTTCAATGGTTGTTTTTATATTACTTCCATAAAAGCCACTTAATTTTATCCCTTTGTGAGTAAAATAGCGTCCTAAACTCACGCCTACCTTCCCAGGGCCAATAAATCCAATTTTAATAGTATCACCTCCATGTGTGTGATACAACATCCTAATTTCAATCTCATTCATATAGATATGAGTTGTATTATAAATTTTAATGCTTAAAAACCTAGTGTAACTCTATTAAGATACTACCCATTGATATTCTACCACTATGTTTGCAGATTAACAATATTAATATATAGAAATTTAACCAAATAAAAGTTAATAAAAAATAATAGTAAATCTCCAAGTTTATATCTTTGATTTTCTCTTGCCCATGCAAAAAGTAATATATTATCTTCAAGAGGGGAATTCAAGGTTGGTTTTATTTGTAGCAAGTTGAGTCATTATCCCTTCACAACCTGCTGGTGATACTTCTGAGACACAAAGTATTGAAGTTGCTAATTTCTACACATAACAATAAAGGATGTGGTTAGCATCGCATTCCACATCCCTTAAATAGAGCTCCTCCTAATTATTCCACTTGGTTTCTAGATTTTTTGATATTTTGGATAGTGGATAACATATTATAAAGTACAAGAAGAATATACAACCATAAATCCAAAAAGATGCAGTAGGAAATTCAAATCGTGAACTTTCTATAATTTGCAGGCCTATTTTAACTACATCTATAACCCCTATTAAAACCACAAGTGAAGTAGTTTTAATCATCCTAGTAGCCAGGTTTATAGTTCCAGGTATCATTCTTCTTATAGCTTGAGGTATCAATACATATCGATACAAGTGAAAATAGTTTAAATTAGGCTTTTCTTTGATAAATAAAAAAACACCTACTTAGTAAGTGCTTTTTTAATATTTATAACCTTATTTATCAATTAGATAATATACATCTTATTCTTATTAATAATACTTAACAAGTATCAATTACCCTCTAAAGAAAACCTAGTGTTTCCAATAGTTTAAATATTTTTTATCTTCACAATTTACTCAGCTTCTTCAGCAGTGCATACGCCTTCTAAGTTATGAAGTTGCAATAAATATTCTCCATGATCCCACTTAGCTGCTAAGGTTAATGTCATCATAAGTCCTATGGTATGTTCACCCAAATCTTTAGATTTTTTAACTTCTATATTCGATATTTTAGTTCCATCAGATTTTACCATATTAAGAAAGTTTGTAACACCAGAAATATCTTGAAGTTCTACATATACATCTAACACCCTCGAATGAGTTCTTGAATGTAAATCTAATTTATGAAGTAATGTTAATACTCCAATTAAAAAAACACATGATATAATAGCGCCTTCATAAAAGCCAATTCCTATAGCAAGTCCCATACATGCACAGGACCAAAGTCCCGCTGCTGTTGTAAGACCTTTAACTTCATTTCTCCCAACAACTATAATGGTACCAGCTCCTAAAAAACCAATACCACTTATGACTTGGATTTGGGCGATATTTTAACGTATTTTCCTATACTTTACTCTATTCTGATGTTAGATAGAATCAGCCTTTAAGTACAATTGGTATTTTATTGTAACTTATTATATTTTTGCGATAAGGGAAAACACAAGGGAAAATATAATAATAAATCAATAGGTATTTTGCTATAATTAGTGATGTTATACTAACTTAAAAAGGAACTAGGGATATTATAAACCCTCGCTCCTTTTTTCTACTTTAAGCTAATTTTTTAATATTTGCAATAAACCACACAACTTGTATCTGGTAATATTTAGACCTCAGAGATCGTTGCTCTAATCTAATCAAAATATTTTTTAACATCATCTAATGATTTATAGTCCAATATATCTGTAATCATTAAATCAAGTATAATATCATTTAATTCCATTATTTTGTCATTATATCCTTGCGGAAGCTTTCCAAACTTCTTAGTAAGAAGCTTTATAACACTTAAAGCTTTCCCTCTTTTTTCTCCACGTTCCTCTCCATCTTTTACCCCATCTTCATATATCATTTTCCCAATATCAGTCATTGTAAAAACCTCCCTAAATTTCTTCTTTAATTCACTATCTGCAAATTTATCAAATAAAGCATATAAAAGTGTTACACAATCCCCTCTTAGCTTCTCATCTTTAATACTTTTAGCTAAATTTAAGCTATTCATAGCTCTAGTTCCCTTTGATACATTGCTCTTCATTAGTGGTATAAATGTTAATACAACTATATCATTAACATTAAGTTCTTCACCATTGTTTATCTTACTCTTTATACTACTATATTTTTCATCTCCATCTATATTTACCATATAAAAAGCTTCAACTTGATAATTTAAAGAACCACAGAATATCTTATCTGAACTATCTGTGATATCTGAAGAATAAACAACAACTGTTTTTATCTTTTTTCTGTCACGGTAATATAAGGCAGCATCATAGTACATAAATCTTGCCATATCATCGCTTTTATTTGTGCTCTGAAATTCAAAATGAAGATAATTTCCATCTTCAGTATTAAATAGATAATCCATAGAATTTGTTTTTATATCTATATTTTTTAACTCTATATTTGCTGGTGAAGTTATCTTATCTTCTATTCCAAAGAAGTTTACTGCACCTTCTTTGAATATTTCCATAGCTCTCTTAAAAATTGCATCCTCTGTCTTATTATAATCCATAATTATCTCCTATATATTATCATTTTCCACTAAGTTTTTAAGTATGAATGCTTCAGGAGCACATTATTTCCAATGCTCCATGTTGCCTATATACTCTGCTTTACATAAATAATTCAATATTTCTATAATACTGCTTCTTTTATTCCTTGTATTGTTTTTGTATTAAATCCATATTAAAATTATACTTTTTAATATAGATTATTACAATGATTTATACTTAAAGGTTTTTATCATTTTTTAAATTCTTCCAATTTCTTTAATATGTCTTTGAAAACATCTAACTTCTTATAGAAAAAATAAAAATTTTTTGAGGTTAACATATTTTGATACTGGTTCATATATTTTCATACTATTTTTGAATTTAGCAACAAAGATCGTCAGCAAGCTTCAAATCTTTGTAAGGCGCCTGTTACATTACAAAAACTGGAACAGTTTTTGTTGCTAATATTTTAAAAAGCTCCTTAAATGAAAATAACCTAACGTGGTCCGCATTGTTAAGAGGCGTGTTAGGTCTTATTAATTATAATATATGCTAAATTAATTCTACTGTCAACATTGAAAAAATATAGACTTAGAAATACACCGTTACATATTTAATTTATACAATCACCAGGTTGCATTTATAAAATTTATTAGATTACCATATATAATTGCACACATAACAACACATATCTCATGTTGGATACTAGTTTCCTCATGAGGAGTGTGTTGACACATCCCTTACATTTTCTTACAAAGCACTGACCCCTTTGTGAGGAAAGTATTCCACAACTTGTTAGAGGTCGTTGCTCCACCTTTTTCATTTAACAGAGTCTTTGGTTGAGTTGTGCCATTATTGTTCTTTCTGAATTAATTTTCCATCATTTAATTCATCAATTAATAATTCATAAACATAGCTAGCACTTTCTTTATATAATCCTGTTTCTACATCATATACTTTATCAAAAACTGATGAATTATATACAATATCCATTGATTTTTGTATAGTAAAAGACTTATCTTCACATAAAATTTTCACAAGTTCTTGAATAATACCCTCTATCAATTCTTTTCTAACATCCATATTAATTTCCTCCAACTAATTTAAGATATTTTATTGATTTATTAGTATGAAACGAATATTGGTTAGAAAATCTTTTATACTTCATTTCTTTTATTAATGTCTCTATATCTATAAATCCTCTAGTAAAAGTTCTAAATAATAAAGCCAAATCATCATCTGCTACGGGTCCTACTACCAAGTCATATTTATTATCATGATTACATTCAATACTACCTTTATCTTGGAATTTTCTATCTCTATTATTCAATACAAATATAGCCCACTCCCCAGTAGGGCTTTCAAATCTTTTAATATTTAGCTCTTTAGATTTATATATGTTTTCATCCAATTCAAATTTATTTACATATGGCTCTCCACCAAAAATCCTTGCTACTCTTTTAGCCATTAATTCTGCCTGCTCTTTGATTTCTGTACAATAAAAACCTTGCCCAAAATCTTTATAGGGTTTACATTTATCTAAATCAATCTCATTAATAATCATATTTGATCCATGGTATAATATCATATCAAATTTCCTCCATTTTTTCTTGCAATTATAGCCATATCTTCTATTGCATCATCTATGGATAATGTATGCTCTATCTCATAGTTTTCTAAGAGAAATTTAATAGCATTATGATTATTTAAATAATTAAACGCTTGTTTATAATTAACACGAAATTTTTCTGCAAATTCATTTACACATACAACCATGTAATCTATTATATTTTGTTCCTCTTTACTAATTGTACTCACCTACATTCTATATGATCTATTTTATTTATTGAACTTTTCACTATTTATATTATATCTCGAATTTATTTAGAATTACTAGATATATTTAAATAACTCATTGAAATTATCTTAATTTAATAGAATTATCAATTAAGGCACAATCAAATAAATAACAAGTCCATTTGCCAGCCTATTTTCCATCATGCTGCGTCGGCAAATTGACCTAATAGGCCCGCTATGAGGGCAATTCGTCTCCTTGCCTGATGAAAAATATTCATGGCAACTTTGGACCTGTTATTTATTTTCATGTGCCTAAAGGAAAAAGGATTTGTCTTAATCTAGCATTAAATATATATATATCTGCTAATTTATTAAAACTAATCCCATTATAATAATTACCATTCACCGGTTTTAATCCTATACTATATGCTTTTATAAATCTAAAATATGATACTTTACTTAAAAAGTCCTTTGCATAATCTCTATCTTCAATTATTAAACCTTTTGAGATTAAATTATCAATTTGGTCATCTATTGAAATGGAATTTTGCAAGGTTTTCTTATACATACTTTAAAAAAGCTCCTTAAATCAAGATAACCTAACGTGGTCCGCATTGTTAAGAGGCGTGTTAGGTCTTATTAATATTAACATATACTAAATTAATTCTACTGCCAATATTATTTACAACTCATATTTCGCATAACTAATTTTTCCTATTTACCCTCAAATATTCACTATATTATTCGACTAAAAATTATTATGATTACGGTATATGAATGATATATAATGGGGGGATTGGAATGGATAAAGCG
>Ga0302140_10001436_pt1 | contig 31001 bp, 29 predicted proteins | sample I_Bog_E1_1_FD_202095 | JGI IMG/M metagenome (GOLD analysis project Ga0302140, IMG submission 202095) | Peat permafrost microbial communities from Stordalen Mire near Abisko, Sweden - I_Bog_E1_1 | ecosystem: Environmental > Terrestrial > Soil > Wetlands > Peat | place: Sweden: Abisko, Stordalen... | reverse complement strand
TAGATTTCAGCGATTCAACCATCACATGCTATCGGCCAAAAGACGAACACCTTTTTAAAAAGGGCGAGAAAATACCGATTAGCATTGAAAATCATAAACCTTACCTGCTGGCCAAAATACACCTGCCGGACGGCAGTATAAGAGAGAGCAAAATGGTTATCGACCTGGGCGCGGGGCACCCGATGTCGCTCGATAAAATGGCCGATGCGCATGAGCTTCGGTGGACCTATATTATGGCCAATTTAGGTATGGGGTTTAACGGCCCGATCAGCGGTTACCTGAGCCGGGTAAACGAGATCGAAATTGGAAAGTATGGCATCAAAAATTTGATCTCATCGTTTCCGGAAGACGATTCGGTAAAAATGCTGATGGATGCGAGGCGCGATGGTAACCTTGGAATCGGCTTGCTTAAGCGGTTTACCGTAGTTTTTGATTACCCTGGAAATGCGATTTACCTGAAACCGGGGGACAATTACAAGGACCCATTTGAACATGATATGAGCGGGTTGGAATATTATGCCGCAGGCGACGGCTTTAAGCACATCATCATCAGCAGGGTTGAACCGGGATCGGCCGGCGATGTCATTGGGCTGGAAAAGGATGATGAAATTGTTGCTATTAATTTAAAACCCATCGCTAATATGTCCCTTGAAGAAATTGACAATATTTTCAAGTCCAGGAACGAGCGTAGCCTGCTGCTGGAAGTCTACCATGACAAGCGGTATGACAATGTGATTTTGACGTTGAAGAGAAGAATATGATTTTATTTCGGATTTCGGATGTTCGATTTCGGAATTATTTAAATGCGGAACTCGGAATGCCGATTGCGGAATTATTCATTGAATTATAACGTTGCACAAATCCGAAATCGAAAATTCGAAATCCGAAATCATCAATTCACTTCCAGCTGATCTTTCGAAGGAAATACCGGGAAGGCGCCATGCGGCTCAGTTTGGTACCAAAATACCACCGAGGCTATATCATCCTGCAAGGGCATATAGCGGCCGTCGGCGTGCCAGCCCAAATCCTGTATAGTTACTTTCAGATCTTTTTCAAAGCGTATCGGATCAGCGATGTGCCAGCGGTATAAACCGAAACGTTGCGCAATTCCGTAATGCCCGTCTCCGCGGATTACCTGGGGCAGGCCCGTATACGGACCGCTAAATACGGTATACTCGCTCGCTTCACTGCCATCAGGCTTTTTCTGCATGCTGTCAAAATCATAAGCACCGCAAAAGTAGTCTTCGGTACCGGTGCCGTTAATGGTTGGAAATTGGGTATCGCCATCCATATAAAACTTGATTTCTCCTTCGCCCCACCAGCCGTTTTTGTTTGAGCCGTAAGCTAAATACGTTCCCACATACTGGCCTTTACCCTTTATGCTGTCGACCAGCACGTAGTTCTTTTTAAACGGTACGGGGTTGACACGACGGAATTGGGCGTGGAAATAGCCTGCATCTTTGGGTATATCGGTGAGGGTATAATCGACCTGGTAATACAGCACCATGTCTTCATCGTCGATATTTTCCATCGTGATCCTGCACTTTTTGCGGAAAGGCATGGGCCAATAGCAGTTTAGCCCACTGCCCGGGTTTACTACAACCGCAAGTGAAGTTACAGGTGCAAACTTACCCCAGCCCATGCAAAAAAAGTCTCCGACAGGCACTTCCACAGACGGTGTCGTTTCGTCGTCCCAGTAAAAACGCAGGATAGAATAACGCCAGTTGCCGGTTGGGGTCATCCAGATGTGCTGTATGGCGCCCGAGCCGTCAATTTCGGCAACTGTATAAGTGGTATGTTTTTTTATAACAACACTTGGGCTTACCTTCCAGGTCTGGCCCAGTTCTTTCGCCGGGCCCTGTCCGGTTCCGGTAGTGGCCATGCCGCCTTTCCCTTTTTCGCCATTAAAGTTTTCAGGACTGATGGAGCGCGTTTGCGCGTCCGACATCCGGTAAATATTGCCGAGGTTAACGCCTAATCCATTGAATTTCTCCTGTGCCCTGGCTGATAAAGCCACAAACATTGTTACGAGAGCAAGTAAAATTGACTTTTTCATATGGTATACAATTAATATCAATAGTGGTTAGCATTGGCAGATTTGACGACCCCATACATACGGGGTTGTCAAATCTGATCCAGGTTATAAAACTCAACTGCGTTTTGGCCCCAAAACCGTGCCTGTTCGTCCGCAGACAGTGTCGAAGTATAGTTTTTTACCACCGAGAGCATCTGTTGGTACCCACCTGCTACATTACACACTGGCCAGTCGGAGCCAAACATTACCCGCTTTGGGCCGAAGGCTTCAAAAATAACGTCAAGATAGGGCTTAAAATCCGATAAAACCCAATTGTACCAATCGGCTTCGGTAATCATCCCCGACACTTTGCAGTACACATTAGGATATTGGGCGATATTGCGAATCCCTTTTTCCCACTTGCTTATATTCTTGTTTTTTATATCGGGCTTCGCGATGTGATCGATCACCAATTTGGTCCCATCAAATGTTTTTGCAAATTGAAAAGTGTAGCCTAACTGGTCGGGGAAAATCAGGATATCGTAAGTAAAATCATGCCGCTTCAACATTTTGATCCCGTTCATAAACTGGGGGTTAAGCATTAACGCCCGGTCGGCTTCACCCTGCAACACATGCCGGAACCCTTTCAGCTTTTTAATATGAAGATAGCGCTCAATGCTTTTGCCAATATCCGGCGCCCGCAAATCTATCCAGCCCACAACGCCTTTTATAAAATCGTGTTGATCAGCCAGCGAAAGTAAGAAGCCTGTTTCTGCTTCGGATTGATCTGCCTGAACGGAGATACAACCATCAATGCCATGTTTATCCAATACCGGCTTCAAATCATCCGGCATAAAATCACGCTGAATAACCGACATGCTATCCCCTATCCAGCCATCCCTTACCGGGTCGAATTTCCAAAAATGCTGGTGGGAGTCTATTTTGAGCACTGTTGTAGTAGTTATTGTAAAATTTATAAGGGGATAAATATAAGTAATACCCTTAATTAAAGTTAACAGGTGCTCCTTGCACAGAGTATATTAATAAAAAACCAGCTGAATGAATATTATTGCTTGCATCCTTGTCCCTCACGATATCAACTATATATTTTTTAGAATGATTTATCCATTTTTTACCAAAATCGACTTGCGTTAATTCTTGATTGTTGAAACCAGCGATCAATTTACTAAGTAGTCTATCGTTACCATACCTAATCATGTACATGAAGCATTTATCATCGCTTGTTAAAGAATATGATACATACCAAATATCTTTTGCAGGTAATTTAGGCTCACCAAAAGCGTAAAACAGTGCAACATCAGCAGGGTGAAAATTTGTCGCTTTATGAAATTTTTTACTTACAAAAATGGCGCCCGTGCTTTCCATATAAGCTTTAATTTCCCTTTCGCCTTTGTTTAAAAGCTCCTGCGATTTCACTTTAGCAAAAGACAAACACAATAAAAGAACTAAACACAGTTTCATTATTTTGTTTTTTTTATCAAGCATTCGCCAAAGCCCTGTCCAAATGCACATAACCACCATCCACATAAATCAGTTGCCCGGTAGTGTGGCTGGAACGTTCGGATAATAAAAATGCAGCCATATTGGCTATCTCTTCAGCTGTGGTCATCCGGTTTTCCAATGGGATTTTTGATTCAATTTCTTTTAGCTTGGCTTCCGGGTCGGCGAGGGTTTTTATCCAGTTTTCGTACAGTGGCGTCCAGCATTCAGCAACTACTATTGCATTTACACGAATGCCGTACTTAAGCAGTTCAACCGCCCACTCACGGGTTAATGCATTCCGACCGCCGTTGGAGGCTGCATAAGCAGAGGTATTACCCTGGCCCGTATCAGCAGTTTTTGAGGTGATATTGACGATAGGTCCTTTTGACTTTTTCAATTCAGGCAAAGCATAATGCGCCATCAGGTAATAATGCACCACGTTTTTATGCAACGAAGCCATAAATTGCTCGTAAGTGCCGTTTTCCAGTCCCACACCATCGTTTACGCCGGCGTTATTTACCAGGCCATCGATCCGGCCGTATTGTTTGATTATTTCGGCTACGGCTTTTTCACAGGCCTTCGGATCGGTTAACTCTGCAACTACTTGCCCAGCCTTTCCTCCCAACGCTTTGACGGCATCAGCACATTTTAAATTATCGGCTTCACTCCTGCCGACAATTAACGGGATTGCGCCTTCGGCAGCCAGCACTTTTACAATCCCCTCGCCTATTCCTTTGGCGCCGCCTGTGACGATGATTATTTTATTCGTTAATCTTAAATCCATATTTGCAAATATTAATGAGCCGCTACCACATCCAATTTTTTAACCTTAAGATTCATGTATGCAAAATACAATATATAAGCGAAACAGATGATTGGCACCAGGTAGGCAAAACGTATATTGGTTAAATCCGACACCTTGCCCATAATCGGGGGTATAATAGCTCCGCCAACAATACCCATGATCAATAACGAGGAGCCTAACTTGGTTTTTGAACCAAGGCCACGTATGCCCAGCGAAAATATTGTGGGAAACATAATAGACATAAAAAAAGCAACACACATCAGCGCGTAAACCGAGAAGCTGCCATGAGTGCTAAAACACAAGATTAATAAACCGATATTGATCACACAGTATGTAGCGAGAAGTTTGACCGGGTTAATAACCAAAGTAAGAGCTGTACCGATAAAACGGCCTGCCATAAACCCTAACAAGGAAAAAGACAACAAGTATGCCGCCGTCTTCTCTCCCATTCCTGCGGTACGCTCTGAAAAACGGATAAAAAAGCTAAGTACTCCCGCCTGTGCACCCACGTAGAAAAATTCGGCCAAAGCACCAGTACGGACTTGTTTTCTTTTAAGCAGATCGAAAATACGCTGCGGCAGTGATTTAGCAGCATCTCGTTTATCTTCGTCGGTTTCATCGTGAATTTCAGGAACATGTGTCTTGTACAATAGAAACGCTACAGCTAACACTACAAGGGCTATTATTACATACGGCAATTGTACTGCTGACGCCTCTTTATCTAAATATGCTTTCAACTGACCCGACGACATGGCATGCTCCTGCTGTGAGGATAAGTTTTTCCCGGACAAAATGAATGTACCGCCAACCAATGGCGCCAGGAAAGCAGCTAAACCGTTAAAAGACTGCGAGAAATTAATGCGCTGGGTTGCTTTTTCCGGATCGCCAAGTACCGTTATATAGGGATTTGCGGCCGTCTCCAAAAAGGCCGAACCGGAAAACAATACAAATAATGACAATAAAATAAACGCATAACTCCGTACCGAAGATGCCGGGTATAACAAAAAAGCGCCCCCGGCCACCAGCAGCAACCCAAGCAAAATGCCGCCTTTATAGCCAAAGCGCCGCATAAACTGCCCTGCAGGGATAGCAAGCAGAAAATACGCCATGTAAGAAGCAGAGTCAACGTAAGACGACTGCAGGTCCGTCAGCTGACATGCCTTTTTAAGGTGCGGTATTAATATCGGGTTCATATTCAGGGCGAAACCCCAAATAAAAAACAGCGAGGTAACTAAGGCAATAGCCCTCAGGTTGTTATTCTTGGTCATGAAACAGGTTTAAAAAATTGGTTTATCTCAGGGTATCCTTATATCTCCGTCGGCGAAAACCTTTCACCTTCTTCGTCCGCCATAGCTTCAGCGACGGCGGATCAACAGCGTGAAGATAATTATTTAAATGCAGCTTGTATATCCTGCAAAGAAATTCCTAATACTTTGAGCGCAATTTGGTTCAACTCGCCCTTGTCTCCCGTAAAATGAAATACACTATGGGTGTGCGACATTCCTTCCTGCGGCTTTAAAAAGGCGGCGGGCGAAACGCTTTCCAACTCAAAAAAAGGCCCCATCTGGGTGCCGTTTTGTAAAGGCCCGTCATTATAGGCGTTAACTGCATCTCCGCTGAAAGGCGGGCGGTCGGTGCGCCATTCCTGGTTCAGGTAAGTTCCCTTGGGATCAATATCAAACTGGATGATAGTGAGCACATTATTTTGCGCGTCATAACTGCCGGCCACATTTTTTGCGCGGAACGGCGGTATCCCGATCTTACCCCGCGATTTGCCATCGGCCTTAAATAAAATAACATTATTGCCATATTTCAGGCGGTCGGGCGATATTTTGCCAAAGTAATCAGTAGTGGCTTTTTTGCCGGTCCCCGTGCTGTCATAAGGGACAACGATGACTGCACCCCGCGATGGCGTAAACATATCCAAGTTCCACAGGCAGGGCGCGCCGATACTTTTGTTCCAGCCGTACGGGCCCGTATTGATAATGGTATTTTTGGTTGTAAAAGCGACGGTTTTAACTTTATTGTCAAAATCGATGCCCAGCATTTTCTTTTCCGCTGCCGGTTCCAGTACTTCGATATCCCTTACCACGTTCAATGTAAATATCATCCCCAGGTAATTCAAAATACGCGTGGATTTGCTCAGCGAAGCTTTACTTTCCGATTTCATCGTGAGCTTCCATTGCTCAAAATCAAAACCGGTCGGCGTATGCCAGTGGTTAAATGTCATTTCGTTCCTCGGCCGGAAAAATATGGAAAATTTCCCTCCTTCGGGGCCAAGCCACAATCTGTCTTCTCCACCGTACGCGTTCATGTGTGCATCCAGGGAGGTTTGCGAAAATGTTTTGTAATTAATCCATCCAAAGCTTCTTCCGTTTGCGCCGCTGTCGGTCGACGTAAAAACCTTGGCCTGGTATTTCGGCGACACGATCACCTGGCTGTTTCCATCTTTGGTATTTAATACCACAACGCTGTCATTCTGCCTTAAAAAATCAAGGTCGTACCCAAAACTGCCTTTTGGGTATTCGCTCTCAAAAGGCTTTTGCGCCGGCGGAGGGTTGTGACATGCGACAACCAAAATCGCGGCGGCCAGGACAAAAAAAATGCAGCGGTTTTTCATATTATTTGTGCTTTGGGTTAACAGCTATGGTATTGACCAGTGTGCCTATTGAGCCGATGCTGATTTCGACAACATCGTCTTCCTGCAAAGTAAAATCATGCGAGGGTACCAAACAGGTACCGGTCATTAAAAAGCAACCGTTCGGAAAATCACACTCCCGGTACAAAAAACCCACGAGTTCCGTAAATGAACGCTTGATTCGGGAGACTGCCGTTGAATCTTCATAAACAGCTACGCTGTCGCGTTTTATGACCATCCTGATGATCGTTTCCGGGTCGATCGGTTTCGAGGTAACATACAAGCAAGGGCCCAGCGCGGCGCTTTTTTCATATATCTTGGCCTGCGGCAGGTAAAGTGCATTTTCCCCTTCGATGCTGCGCGAGCTCATATCGTTTCCGCAGGTATAACCTTGGATATTTCCTTCTGAATTGATGAAAAGGGCCAGTTCCGGCTCAGGTACATTCCAGGCTGAATCCTTCCGTATATAAACCTGCTGGCCATCACCCGAAACACGCGCAGCCGTCGCCTTAAAAAACAACTCCGGTCGTTCGGCGTCGTAAACCCTGTCGTACAAACTAGCGGCGCCAGAGCTTTGCGACTCTTCCATACGTGCGTCGCGGCTTTTCAGGTAAGTAACACCGGCTGCCCAAACTTCCTGGCTGCAAATAGGCGGTAATAAAAACTCCAGCACCGATTTAGCCTCGTTATGGTCAATAGGCTCCGATTCCTTTGCCTTACCGGCCAGGTAACTATGCAAATAATCACGGTTGATCAATTCATCCCATGTGCCATCCATAAGGAAAAAAGAGCCGTTATTTTCCAGTAATATCCCGTTCCCGGTGTTATATAATTTCATTTCAAACCAATAAAATAGGGCGTGACCAACCTTTAATAATCCGGGCGTTCATCAAGTATTCCGCCTGCTTCATGTAAATTATTTAAACGCAATTTACCTGAAGTATTTCTTAGTACCATAATTAAAAAGAAAAATCATGGGAAACGAAAAAAGTGACAAATTAATTCATGCCGATCATAACCACGACGGCATCGACCGCCGGGGCTTCCTGCATTGCATGGCCTGGGCCGGCACCGGCGTTTTATGGATGATGTCGGGCGGGATTTTGAAGTCGTACGGGATGAGCCAGATGGTGGACAAAACAACCGGCGGGTTGAAAAATGGGCTGATCCTCCCGAAATCGGATTTTAGTTTTGTGCAGATCAGCGACAGCCACATCGGCTTTAACAAAGCCGCCAACCCGGACGTTACCGGGACGCTGCAGGCGGCTATCGACAAGATCAACGCCATGCCCGGCGCTCCCTCGTTTATGCTGCATACCGGCGACCTTTCTCACCTGGCACAGGCGGATGAGTTTGACACACTTGAACAAGTACTGAAAAGCGCTAAAACCAGCCAGGTATTTTACGTCCCTGGCGAGCATGACCTTACAGACCAGGGTAAATTGTACCTGGATCGTTACGGCAAAGGCACCAAAGGTAACGGTTGGTATAGTTTTGATAAAAACGGGGTACATTTTATAGGCCTGGTAAACGCAATGGTACAGGTTGACGGCGGCCTGGGTACGCTGGGCGATGACCAGCTAAAATGGCTGGCCGACGATCTTCGCGGATTATCAAACAGTACCCCTATAGTGGTATTCGCCCATATCCCGCTTTGGGCCGTTTACCCGCAATGGGGCTGGGGAACAAAAGACAGTGAACAAGCCCTGGCCCTATTGCGCCGTTTCGGCTCGGTGTCGGTGCTCAACGGGCATATCCATCAAACCATACAAAAAGTTGAAGGCAATATTACCTTTCACACCGCCATGTCGACAGCCTTCCCGCAGCCGGCGCCTGGAAGTGCGCCCTCACCGGGACCAATGAAGGTCCCTGCTGAAAAACTGCGTAGTGTATTGGGCATAACCGATGTGACGTATGTTGAGCACAACCATACCTTGGCCGTTACCGATAGCCCGCTGGAGGCAGCACCATGAGGAAGGCCTTTTTTTTAACATTCCTGGCCATCTTCACGGCGGGTATTGCCTGCGCGCAGTACAAACCGACCGACCAGGGCTCATCGCTGCAATTCACGGTTAAGAACTTTGGCTTTGACGTAACAGGAACTTTTAAAGGGTTGGACGGCAATATCATCTTCGATCCGGCCAATATCGCCACTGCCGCTTTCGACGTTACCATTGACGCTTCAACGGTAAACACCGACAACAGCCTGCGCGACGGTCATTTGAGAGGTGATTCGTATTTTGATGTGCAGCATTACCCGAAAATCCACTTTGCATCAACACAGGTGACCGGCAAAAACGGCTCCTATAAAATAACCGGCAAACTGACGATCAAAAAAACCACTAAAGTAGTTTCGTTTCCCTTTAGCGCGAGTGTGTCAAACAATGGTTATCTGTTTAAAGGAAACCTTACCATCAACCGTAAGGATTATGATGTCGGCGGCAGCAGCACCATCTCGGATGAGTTAACCGTGGCATTGAACATCGTGGCGAAATAGAGTTAAAATTAAAATATGAGGAAAAAACATAAATTCCTATTCACGTTGATTCTCGCAGTCACGGTAAGTATTGCAGCGGCTACTGGCTCATTACGGCAAACAGATGAACCGTTTACCAACCTGAAGGTGCTGCCAAAAGATATCAGCCCACAGGCGCTAAAAAAGATCATGATCAGCGACTTTGAAGACGGCCTGGGCGTGGGATGTAATTTTTGTCATGCCCCGGGCAAAACGGAAGGCGAGCTGGATTACGCCAGCGATGCCAAACCCGAAAAAGAGATAGCCCGCGCGATGATGCGGACAACCATCGGTATCAACAAAAAATATTTTAAAGTAAAACGCCCCATGATCGGCTCCGACGCACTGACAGTGACTTGTAACACGTGCCATAATGGGGTTGCCTTTCCTGATGGGAAATGAGTTGATTGAGTTAGATTAAGTTAGTCAACAGGCCAACTCAATCAACTTAATTAACCTCTTAACTCAATCAACCTATCGCTTTATCATCTTATCCCTCAATATCTCCGCCAACACCTTTTCCCTTAAATTCTGGCTGATTGGTATTTTTTGTATACCGACATTCACCTGGTTACCATCAATACGCTGAATCTTATCGCGGTTTACCAGGAAGGATTTGTGAACTTTGATGAATTGCGATGCCGGAAGCTGCTCTTCCAGTATTTTCAGGGTAATGTAGACAATCATTTTGCGCGACGTAGTGTACAGGACCACATAGTTCATCATCGATTCGGCGTAAAGCAGTTCGTCGTACAAAACTTTTTCTATCTGGTTATCACACTTTATGAAAAAATGATCTGATCGTAGTGATTCCGCTTGGGCTGCTGGCCTTTTGCTGTCAAACACATCTTTAGCTTTATTACAGGCTTTTAAAAAGCGCTCAAACGGTATCGGCTTTACCAGGTAATCCAGCACATCCAGTTCAAAGGCTTCCACCGCATATTGCGGGTAGGCTGTTGTCATGATAATGCTGGCGGTTGTTTTGGAGCTTTTTAAAAAGTTGATGCCGTTGATGGTGGGCATATTAATATCCAGGAAGATCAGGTCAATCGTATTTTCCGTTAAAAGTTTGATCGCTTTTGCGGGGTTTTCTGCCTCGCCCAGCAGTTCCAGGTAATCAATATCACCCACAAACTCGGCAATCAGTTGCCGCGCTATGGGTTCATCATCAATAATTATACATTTTAATTTCATAGCAGTTCCAATTCCAGGGATGCTTCGTACAAATTGCCTTCGTGCTTTAGCGCCAGGCGATGTTTGCCCGGATACAACAACTCCAGCCGGCGGCGCAGGTTGATCAGGCCGATTCCGCCCGTTTTAAACGGCGAGGCCAGTTCGGCAATAGCCTCGGTAGTGTTGTGCACGCCGAATTCAAGCCGGCCTTGTTCGACCTTCAGGCAGATACTTATCTTATTTTCTTTGCCGGTAAAGCTGCTTACAAATTTAAAAGCATTTTCAAGCAGTATCACCAACAGCAATGGCGCTACCAGGTAATTGTCCGAGTCGCTGTTGATGCTGACCTCCACTTCCAGGTTTTTTTCCTTGCGGATCTGTTGAAAGGCGATATAGTTGCGGATATACTCAATCTCTTTATCCAGGCTGATCTTGTCTTCGCTGCAATCATACAACTGGTAACGCAGCAGGCCGGAAAACTTGAGTAATATGTTGCGCGCGGTTTGGTTTTGCTTATCAATATGGCCGTAAATGGTGTTGAGCGAATTGAATAAAGCATGCGGGTTGATTTGCGCCTTTAAAAAATCAAGCTCCTGTTTTACCCGCTCCCGCTCCAGCGCCGCCATTTGCTGCTGGTTGTAAATCCGGTCGACGATCATTTTGCCCATTACGAACAGTTCCACCCAAATAAAAATATTGAGCAGCGAGGTAAGGTACAAACTGCCAAAAACAGGTCTCTGCCCGCCGAATACATGCAAGTTCATCTGTACCGATACGAGCGAACGCAGCAGTGCGGAGAACGCGATAAGCGCAGCAGAAGATAGTCCAAACCAAACAAACCGTTTGCTTTTAAAAAATCGCGGCAGCAAATAATAGATGATCACATAATAATCCGCCGTGATAAACACCAGGTAGCAAAACTCGACCGTGACGGTTTTGGTCAGCGAAAACGAATAATTGCGGAAAACAAAAACCCACAGCAGGTAAATGCACAACCAAAACAAACAGTGGTACAAAAATTTATTCTTCACAACAAGCGTTAATACACTCAAATATATTAATGCATTGTCGATTTGAAGATTTATTTACACCATACAGGGGAAATGCTTGACGAAACAGAGATCGCAGACCACCAAACTGATTTGTAATCATGAGCGCAGCGAAGAATATAATGCGCCTGCATTCAAAATGCCTGCTTGGCACTACATTCCCGATCCCCCAACTAATCAACAAACCTCAAATCACTTCTTCCCCACCCGCTCCAACTTTTTCCGCACGTCAGGATTCTCCTTTAGCGCAAGTGACTTATTGTAATATTCGGCAGCTTTGACGTTATCTTTTTGGCTGGCATAGTAATCGCCCATCGAATCGTATGCGTCCGGGCTGTTGGGGTAGGTTTTGATGTCGAGGCTTAAAAGTGCGTAGGCTTTATCGGCGAAGCCGCTGGATAGCATATAATATGCTGTTCCGTTAAGCAGTTCCTGGGACGGCATCACCGTATAGCCAAAATGTTTGGATATGTCGGCATAATGGTCGCTGATGTATTTGGCGAGGTCTTTTAGGGCGTTCTTATCGGTCATGGCGCCGGTGTATCCTGGCGGGAAATCATAAAAATTGAGCAGGAAATGCAGGCCGTCATACTCTGCGATTAGTGGCAGGGAACCGTGGTATTCGCTATTGTAATATTTGTAAGACCAATTGAGGCCATTTCCCTTAGCGGCCTGCAGGGCGTTTTTAAGCGCTAATATGGAGCGGATGTGCCCGCCAAAGCCAAAGGAGGTGTCCCGTTGCACGCTGGCTGTATCCAGGCCGAAGGTCATGGTATTGGCAATGGCGAGATAAAGCGATTTACCATCGAACCGGCGCTGTTTTAGTACCTCCTGCGTTTGGTGCAACAGCTTCCGGCTATCCCACCACATGCTTGGGTCGATAACCAGGTAGCTATTGAACAGATCGGTATGATTGATAAAAATGTTCATGGCGGTTAGGCCGCCAAAGGAATGGCCGACCAGTATTTTATAGGGCGCAGTGCGGTAGGCCGAATCGATATGTGGCATCAGTTCCTTTTGCAGGAAGACCGTAAAGTTTTCGCCGCCGCCGGAGGTTTCCGTGCCATACATATACCTGCCATCCGGACCAACGCTGGCGTGGGTTGGGGTAAGGTCGCGGGTACGATCGGTATTCGGGATGGACACCACGATACACTGCGGGTAAACGGTATTGCCTATCACTTCGCTCAACTCATGCACCATACCGGTGAAGGCGGCAAAATTCCATTCCGCATCCAGCAGATAGATGACAGGATACCGGGCTTTGCTGGTGGCATAGCCATCGGGCAGGTAAATCCAGACAGTACGTTTCTCCTTTAAGATAGCGGAATTTACGCTGTCGGTTTTACCAATGACAACCTGGTGGTTAACGATGCTCTGGGCTTTTAAACCGATAGTGAGGCTGATGAACAGCGCGCCGAAGATAAAACGTTTGGCGAACATGGTGAGCGGCTTTTATCGAATGCAAGATAGTGCAAATGTGCGGATTTGGAAATGTACAGGCAGGGTTATCGTTACTCAACCTTAAGTGAAATCGTTTTTACGTCCCCGAAAACAATTTTTGCAGCGGGGTTCGCCGGGTCGGTGTCCCATAAACATTCGCGCACGGTGAGCATTTGTTTTACAGGGTCGAGTGAGATAAGTTGGAAGGACAGCTTTGTTTCGTCCTTCGAAGAGTATTTGCCCTTCATCGGCGAGTCGACGCGAAAGGTATTGAGGGCAACATCGTTATCGGGCCCTTTGTAAACGTAAAACTCATTCCAGTTGCTGTTGCCATGAAAATAGGCTTTGATGTTGGGGTATTGTTTAAGGAACTTCACCCAGCCGCGCTGTTCAATATCGGTTGAGCCATCATCGCCGGCTGCCATAACACCTTCCTTGTAATACTCGCTAACCAGGTTCTCAAATTTGCTTTTGGCGTTTATATCATGCGGAGGGACAGGATTGGTGAAGTGTTTTGCTTCACAAGTTGGCTGGTCATGGCATAAAACGATAACCGGCGTTTTGGGCGCAACGGTATCCAGGTCTTTTTGCATCCAAACCCGCTCTGCCGAATCGGGCCAGAGCGTGATGAACATCAAGTGGATGCCGTGAATATTTAAAGAGTAATTGATCTTATCAGTTGCGTAATTATAATCGGCATTGGTTTTAGGCGTTGCCGGATGAAGCATCAGGTTGTATATCTGCACCATGGAAGTTGGGTCGGTCTTAGGCTGCATATTCCTGTAAAAACCGATGGCATTTGATATATCATGATTGCCGGGCGCCAATAAAGGCGCCGCTGGCTTACCATCGTGGCCGGCTAATTTAACACTTTCCATATAATCAGCGGTAAACTGCGCCCAACTCGCTGCTGCGCTTTGATATGGGACTTCCATCCTATTGGCAATATCGCCGGTCTGTATCAAATAATCTACCGCACCAACGGTTTGCCCGGCAGCCACGCCGCCGTCATCAGGCAAGGCGAGCCCCGGAACGGTATTGATCTGTTTGATCATCGCTGCATTAACCACATGGGCGTCCACATTGGTATCGCCGCGAAATTTTTTCCGCGTGATGGCATAGTGGGCATCAGACGTAAAAACCATCTCGATGTCTGTTCGCGCCTTCTGTTGGCAAGATGCAGCCTCGGGCATACATAAGCAAACCGAGGAGAGAAACAGTAAAACACCTGCAGTCCGGCAAGCAAAAAGTCCGGGCGCTGGAAATTTGAATATCTTCATTTTTGGTATAAGTTAATTTCTTTCTTTAGGATCGGCAATGCTATAGGCGTTTCGGTTTGCTTTCACCAGTAACTTAATGGTGATTGGGTATTTATCCGAAAATTGAAACAGCGCGTTCAGCACTGAAGCGGGCGCGGAAGTATTCACAACCGGTGAGGCGCTGTTAATATCAACCCCCGTCCGGTGGCCGTCGTTACCAATTGTCTTGTATGAATTGGGGATATATTGCATGTAATTCGACCCATTGATCAGCCAGGGCGAAATAAAAATATGGTCGTACCATGATTTTGCACCGTCGCCGGTACCGCAGCTATTTGGCACAGTTGCCAGCGCACGTGTGGTGGTGGTTAAAAATGGTGCGTAGGCAACGGTGTTATTTTCCCATTCAGCCGGATAGCTCACCGATTTATCAGGGTAAAATGGCGGGTCGCTCATCTTGGTGGCTGTATCAGCAGAGGTAATTATACTTTGATAGCCCGGTTCGTAGCTATTGTGGGTATTAAAATCGCCCATATTGACCAGGTTTGGCAAATAAGCAAACTTGGCCCTTAAATCCTGCATCTCCGTTGATACCTGGATATCCCGGATGGAGCTTGACGAACCCGACTGGGTATGGTTTACTAAAACGTATATAAATGTGGTATCCTTCGTGATAGCCAAATTCGGGTCATTATAATAGAGCTTATAGAGGTTAAAGTCGGTTACATTAGCCTCAAGGGTTTCCGTCTTAACATAAGTCAATTTTTGCTGGTTGTAGAACAACACTGACATATCAGAGCCTCTTGATAGATTGGTTGGCGTAGCGTAGGCGTACTTACCGGGAAATACTGCATTAAGCGCGCCGCTGACAACATCTGCAACCAAATTCCCCGGTTGTGATACCGTCGGATCAAAAGCAGCCATCTTTTCAAAACTAAACAAGTCAGGCTGAACGTATTGGATGATCGTTTTCAAATAACTGTTTAAAGTATCGGTACTTCCCTGGCAGTCGTTGCCATAGGTCAGTACGTTATAGGCCATGACATTTATGGTATCGGTTTTATCAACCGTATTGGGCAACGGGCCCGGAATGACCGTGACCGGCGTAGTTGATGGAGTAGTTTTCGCAGTTTTTGAGCAAGATGCCAAAAAAAACAATGCTGGCAGTAAATAAAACAACAGGTTCGATTTCATTAAGACGATGTAAAACCTTGTATTTTGCAAGGGGTAGTGTAAAACATAAAAGCCCCTTTTTATAGACTATCATCCTATAAAAAGGGGCTTGGGTAATTAAATATGATTAGTGCTGGTTACCGGAACCATTTGACTGGTAGCAGCCTGCATCTTTACCCGGAGGGGTAATTTCGCTTGAACCAAATATTGGATCCAATTTGATTGTACCGGTTTGGGTTGTGGTGATTGGAGAAAAACCGGTATAACCGATACCTATTGCAGGCGAACCTGGCTGTAAATGGAAGTTGAAACCATCTACCGAGGCTTGTGTGGCGAAATTTAAATTCGGCAGCGGGTAGTTCACAAACATCGGGTTGTTTTTACCCACTAATGATGAACCATCATAAGCAAATCCAAAAGTGTATGTCGGACCTACCAGTGCGGCCATGTTTGGAACACCGGTTGCTTGCGGATGAGTTACCACTGCCTGTGCAATATTTGTCGGAACGATCTGATCAGCCTGGGCAACATTGTCAACATAATAGAAGTTGTAGCCGTAAGCGGTCTGGGTGATCGGGCCTGAAGTATGAAGCAAGGTATCAGCTAAATAAACTTTAGCGGTAACGTCATTACCACCGGCAATACGAACGCCGAAGTTACAGTCAACGATCAGGTTATTGTAAGCCAATGCCCTTGAGTTGTTTTCCACCTCGATAGAGCCACTGCGTGCACCATAAGTACCGGTGTTACGGTAACCATCATTGATATAGGTGTTATTGTACATGGCTATCTGGGTTTGGTTTGCCTGTGTACCAGGGTCATTAGCTGACTTTGTACCGTTAGTGGCGCCGCCAATGATCAGGTTATAAGCCATATTGCCTTGTGTACCGCCTTTTGCGTTGAAGCCGTCGCCGCCGGTGCCACCGCATTTTTCCAAAGTATTTCTCATGATGTTAACAGTACCGCCATAGAAACGAACTGCGTCGTCCGGGCCACCATAAATCCACGAGTCTTCCATAACAAATAATCCGGTTGGGTTTTGCCAGTAAATAATATACTGGTCACCGGTCGATGGGCCGGTAAACGGAGGAGCAACCAAAGCAGCGCCGCCGAAATCAAGATGCGTCCATTTTAGTACTAACAACGGGCAGGAAACGTTGCAATAAATACCGCCCCAGCCGCCAACATAAGCCGGGTCAGTTGCAACATTTGATGCGCCGGTAGTTTTGGTTTTTGACGGGTCTTCGATTTCGATTGGGGCGTTTTTCGTTCCCTCACTTAATAAAATACCATTAACGATAAAGTTCGATCCGTTAAGCACTTTAACGGTCACGCCTTGTTGAATCAAAAGGGTATCGCCGGCGTTGATGGTAACATCGCCGCTGATCGTATAAGTTGTATTAGCAGTCATCGTTCCTTTGATTGCGCCGGATAAAGGCGCTGAACTGCTTACTGGTTTACCAACTGAATATAAAGGCACCGAAACGACTGCCTTATCTTTCTTGCTGCACGATGCCAGCGCACCCAGGCTCAACAGGCATAACGCGATTTTTAAATTTTTCATAATGAATTGTTTTTGATGGGGGTTAAAAATGATTGTTTATTATTCTATAAAATTTATACTGTTTAAAATTTGAACCTGAAACCTACCAGGAACCTCGCATAATACTTATCGTTTTCGATGGTGGCGTAGTCAGGGCTTTCCTGGAAAGGCAGTTTGTTGTTACCGCTGTATGCCTGGTTAGGTTGTTTTACAATCAGCTCATAGGGGGTATTCAACAAATTGTTCACTTTGATGTAAATGATGTAATGCTGGTTAAACTCTTTTTGGGCGGAAAAATCAAGATTGGTTGTTGGGCGCTCCCAGTTGTCGAGGTTTTTATAAACCGAAAGCAAGTCGATCCGTTCGCCGGTATAAACCATAGCCAGTTGGGCATCGATGCCGTTTTTGGTGTTTTTATATAACAGCGAGAGATTGGCAACATTGGCAGCCTGCCCTTGCAGCGGCCGCGGCTGGTTAACCATAATGCTGTGGTACGAATTGTCGGCAGGGTCGATGTATTGGAATATTTTGGAAGAATTGATCAGCGAATGTGTGTAAGTGTAGTTTCCGGCTATACCGATGCTTCCGAAAAACTTCCTGAAAACTGCTTCGAGACCGTAATTGTGCGCCGTGCCAAAATTGAAAGGGCTAAGGGTGTATGATGCCGCAAACCCTGTGGTGCCAACACCGTATTCAATCGGGTCGACGATAGTTTTGTAGAATCCACCGATCATGTATTGATCTAAACCGTTTGGAAACAACTCATACCTGAAATCATAGTTATCGATCTTGGAGTGCTGCAGGTTAGGGTTGCCCTGGGTGGGGAAGTTATCCTGCCCGAAACCGGTGTTATCCAAATAAGGCACAAGATCCGAAAAGGCCGGCCGCAAAATTGATTTAAAGTACGAAGCGCGAAGATTCGAATTGTCTGTTAACGCGTACTTGGCATTTATACTCGGCAAATAATCCGAGTAAGTTATGGTAGCCGATTTGCCTGCAATGGTCACCGGCAGCGATGAATCATACGATTGATTGGTGTTTTCCATCCGCATGCCGAACAATACATCAAAGCGCTGTCCGACAAAATATTTTGCTTCCCCGTAAAGGGCCTGCACATCCTCATTGAAAGTATAAACCCCACCGTTACTTGCCGCATTACCCAAAGGATCAGAGCCTGTACCGCCAAACTGGAATTGAGATGCCGGTATCGAAGTATATTGCTGATAAAGCGAACCCGATGGTACCACAGGATTTAGCTGGTAGGCATTGTCGAAGTTGTCGCGCGTTTTGTGACGCGCCATGCCCCCAATCTGAAATGTGGTATTGTTCCCGGCGATTTTGGTTTTGTAACTCAAATTCAGGTACCCGGAAAGGTCTTTGTCTGTGTTATGTTCCCATTCGCGCGTTTCCGGCTGAACCTGCAATGGCCCGTAAGTAACCGAAGTAGCTGTACCAGAAGTATTTGGATTGATGGATTGGGTAGTACTGAAAGCGGCCATATCAGGCAATTCCTGCTTTGCCTCGGAATAAGCCAGCGTCCAGTCGGCTTTTATGGCACTGATTTTATCGTTACCGTGCAAAATGGTGCTGTAAATGCTTTGACGGTCGGTTCGGGTTTGTGTCTCGTAAGTTTGCTGAAAGCCGCCAACATATCCCTGGTAGGAATAGTCGCCCAATAAAAGATCGTTGGTGGTGCGTTCCCTGTCTTCGTTCAATTGAAGGTATGTACCGAACAGGCTGATATAATTATCAGCATTGAACTTGTAGTCGATCGTAGAAATCAGCCCCAGCCGGTTTGTTAATGAGGAATATTGCCTGGTCAGGTAATCAGGAAAAACCTGCAGCATCTGGGCAGTCGGACTTGGCGCTGGCGTCAACGTGGCATTTTCAACCAAACGTGCTGTATTGTTACCCGCATAGGTGTTTTGATCGGACGCCGAAACGATAACACCGAGTTTTTTATCTAAAAAACGATCGCCCACCGTCACACTGAAATTTGTATTTATGGGCGTTTTTATTGGCGATGTGATCAGATTTTGATAGGGGAACTCTGAAACGGTAGCGGGTACATTTGGTCCAAGGTATTCTTCGGGCGATTGTGTATTAACCGTGGCCGTGCTGTAACTTTGGAATGGACGCATGGAAAACAGCTGGCTGTACCCAACGCCGGCGTTGCCTTCAACTCTTAACTCATCAGGCGCGGTTTTCATGATCATATTCACCACGCCGCCCGATGCATCACCTTCCATATCAGGCGTCAGCGATTTGTAAACTTCAATGCGCTCTTCCAGGTCGGCAGGAAAAATATCAAGCGGCACATAGCGTTCCGCATTATCCGGGCTTGGTATTTTTACCCCATTGATCAATGTGGTACTGTATCGCGGGTCCATCCCGCGGATGATGACATACTGACCATCGCCCGTATTTCCGCGTTCAACTGATACGCCCGACACCCTCGCCATCACATTTGCGACGGTGATGTCAGGAGAAATAGCGATTGAATTTGCCGACACGATATTTTCCAGGTTGTCGGCCCTTTGCTCAGCCCGTTTGGCGTATTGGTCAGACTCCTTGTTGCCTTTTGCAGAAACCACGACCGTGGTCAAGCTTGATGTATTTGGCGAGAGGTAGAAATTCAGCTTTAAATTCTCATTGGCAGTAACAGTTATGTTAGTATCGATCGTTTCATAACCAATGAACGATACTTTTAATGAGTAAACACCCGGATTAAGGTTATCAAAGGCATATTTGCCATTCAGTTTTGACGACGTTTTTAAGTGTCCGGGACTTAAAGTGATGGAAGCGCCAACGAGCTGTTCGTTTACGCTTTTATCATAAATGTATCCCGAAATAGTGGATGCAAAAGCGTTTGCAGCGAAAAAAAGAGCGATTAAAAGGGTAGATAGTATCTTCATCAAACGGTATTTTCCGCAAAGAAAATTGTTTGACTTTAAAATAACTTTGAATTAACCTTCAAAACCGATTTGTTAATTAAATGATTTCATTGAGTAAACATTTGGCATAAAATCCAAAATGTCCTCAAAATTCATTAACGTTTAGTTAATAGAAAACTAATAAAAACATCATGATTTTTAATTCCCGGTCTGTACAAAATTGACTAAGTTTTCCCGCCCGACGTGACAAGAGATCGGTTGTTTACATACAACGGCACCTTCCTTAATTGAAGAAACCGACACAAAAACCTAAACTAATTATTGCAATATAAATCGCCGCACCTATTGATGCTTTTTCAACCTAATGACCACCATTTTTGATGTTGGCGTGTTACTACCCTCCGCCACGCTGTCAATCGGCACCAGCACATTGGTTTCAGGATAATAGGTAGCGGTATTGCCTTCGGGGATATTATAAGGAACGATGATAAACAGGCGCGCCACCCGCTCCCTGCCGCCATGGTTATTATAAAGATCGACTTTCTCACCCGCCTTTAAGCCCTCCTTTTCAATATCTGCCGGGTTCATAAAAATAACACGCCTTTCGTTGTGAATGCCCCGGTAGCGATCTTCATAGCCATATATCGTAGTGTTAAATTGGTCGTGGCTGCGGATGGTGGCCATAATGTACTCACCGGGCTCCAGCTGATGCTCCCTGAGCTTGGTAATGCTGAAACCCGCGCGCTCGCCGTACTTTTTGGTTTTGAACTTTCCTTCGCGCGGGCCGTTAGGCAGGTAGAAGCCTCCCGGTTGGCGTACTTTTTGGTTATAATCCTCGCAGCCTGGGATCACTTTGGCAATGGCATTGCGTACCTCGTCATAACTGTTGGCAAATTTATCCCAATCGACCACCGAACGTTTACCCAGCGTTGCTTTGGCCATCCGGCAAACAATTTGGTTTTCGTTCACCAGGTTGGCGGAGACCGGTTCCAGTATCCCCTTCGACAGTTGCACCACCCCCATCGAGTTTTCGCAGGAGATAAACTGTGGTTCGCCGTTAACAATATCTTTATCGCTGTGTGCCAGCGTGGGCAATATCAGCGCCTCTTCGCCATGCACCAAATGGCTGCGGTTGAGCTTGGTGGAGACGTGTACCGTCAGCTTTAGCCGGCGCAATGCTTCGGCAGTATAAACGGTGTCCGGCGTTGCCGAAAGAAAATTGCCACCCATGGCAAAAAAAACCTTCAGCTTCCCGGAATGCATCGCTTTAATGGCTTCTACCGTGTCGTATCCATGCCCGCGCGGTGGCTCAAAGCCGAAAACTTCCTTTATTTTATCCAATTGCTGTTCCGAAGGCTGCTCCCAAATCATCATCGTGCGGTTTCCCTGCACATTGCTGTGCCCGCGCACGGGGCAAAGGCCGGCGCCGGGTTTGCCGATGCTGCCCTTCAGCAAAATAAGGTTAACAATCTCTTTTATCGTGTCGACGCCATTGGCCTGTTGCGTGATGCCCATTGCCCAGCACACAATGATCCGGCTTTTATCCTTCAGCATATCGGCGGCCAGTTTGATCTGTGTTAACGATAGTCCGGCTGCTGCGGCAAGTTCTTCAAGGCTATAATCCTGCAAAATTTCAATAAACTCATTGTATCCCGCCGTTTTGTTTTGGATGAACTGGTGATCGAACACCCTGCCGGGCGTTTTTAGCTCGGCCTCATAAAGCAACTTTTCTATCGCCTTAAATAGCGCCATATCGCCATTGATCCGCACCTGCAGGTACAGATCGGCCAATTGGGTATTCAAACCGAGCACGCCCTTTACCGTTTGCGGGTTGCGGAACGCCATTAGCCCGGCTTCTTTAAGCGGATTGATGGCGATGATCTTCGCGCCGTTCTTTTTTGCTTTTTCAAGCGCCGTCAGCATGCGGGGATGGTTGGTGCCGGGGTTTTGCCCCATAATGATGATCACATCCGTATCGTAAAAATCATTCAGGGTGACGGTACCCTTGCCGATACCGATCACCTCGTTCAGGGCCGTGCCCGAGGATTCATGGCACATATTGGAGCAATCGGGCATATTATTGGTGCCGAACTCTTTCACAAACAGTTGGTAAGTAAACGATGCTTCGTTACCGGTACGCCCCGACGTATAAAACACCGCCTCATTGGGCGACTTAAGGCTGTTTAAATGATCTGCTATCTTTTTAAACGCATCATCCCAACTGATGGGCTGGTAATGTGTGGCCCCTTTTGGCAAATACATAGGCTGTGCTATCCTTCCCTTTTTTCCGATATGCAGGTCGTCCAGCTGTGACAGGTCGGCAACTGAATTTTGCGCAAAAAATTCAGGGGTTAGCTTTTTTGTGGTAGCTTCTTCGGCAAGCGCTTTGGCGCCGTTTTCGCAATATTCCGCAATGGGCGAACGGTCATCATCCGGGTCGGGCCAGGCGCAGCTGGAGCAATCAAAGCCGCCTTTTTTATTCATGTGGAAAAGCGCCTTCATCCCACGGGCTATCCCGTCTTCTTCCAAAACATCTTTGCCGGCTTCATATACAGCGGGGATGCCGGCCGCCCAATGTTTCGGGTCAGTAACCTTTAAGTCGAGCAGTTTTTCCGGGTTTTCGGCCTCGGGAATATCAGGGTTATTTTTCATAGCAATCGGTTTTCCTGCCGCGCGGCGATGACTCACCCGGTCATCGCTACACTCGACCACCCTATCTACCGCAAGCGATAAAGAGGGCAAAAATTTATTTTTCTTTATAATTGTCAGTCAATGGATTAGGGTAATTATCGCTTTGGTCTTCGGCCACATTTTCCAGGCAGGTAAAATCTTTTTCAACCAGTACATGTAAATCGCCGGCTTTATCTTCAAAGCCCACCTTATCGGTATTGGCCAGGCCGAAGATCATATGCTGCGGTAAAAACAGCGTAATTTCATCATTAACAAAAGTAGTCGTGATCGTTTGGCTGATGGTGGCTTTTACCGCAAACGTTAACGCCGTGTTTCCAAAACTAATGCTGTCTTCCAGGAAGCCTTTTTCAGCCAGCTGGCTTACATCGCTTTTGGTCAGCCGGAAGCGGATCGAGTTGTTTTTAATTCGTAGTTTCATTAACAGCCAGTACTATGCGGCTTGCCGCAGTGTAAATATTAAAACGCCGGCCGCGCAAAAAACCGGCAAGCGTAATGTTAAATTCTTCGGCCAGCTCAACGGCCAGGCTGGATGGCGCACCGACCGCAGCGATCAGCGGAATCCCCGCCATTGCCGCCTTTTGCACCAGCTCAAAACTGGCACGGCCGCTCAGCAATAATATTTTATCATGCAGCGGCAGCCAATTGTTTTGCAGCGCAGCACCGATTAGCTTATCCAATGCATTGTGCCGGCCGACATCCTCCCTTAATAACAGCAATTCGCCGTTTTTGTTGAACAAGGCCGAAGCGTGCAAACCGCCGGTGCTTTCAAAAGCCGCCTGTTGCGAACGGAGGATTTCCGGCAAGCCGTACAGGATCTCCGCATCGACGGCGAACTCGCCTTCTTGTGTCGCAAACACGCTGACCGTACGAATCGCGCTGATCGAGCCTTTTCCACATACGCCACAGCTGGACGTAGTATAAAAGTTGCGCTCAGTGTTATTCAGGTTGGGGCTTATCGCCTCTTTCATCTCCACCAGTATAGTATTTTGTTTGTTTTCGGCACAAGCGAGGGCATCATTTATAATATGCGCAATGTCGCCATTGCCTTTGATGATCCCTTCGGTAAGCAGAAACCCTGTCGCCAGTTCAGCATCATTGCCGGGCGTACGCATGGTGACGGAGACATTTTTAACGACCGGCAACCCATGTGCATTAAACTGAAGCCTGATTTCCAACGGTTCCTCCACCGCCAGCAAATCATCCTGCCCGGTACTTTCCGTATCGGATACTTTGGTGACCCTGATCGGTTTGGTTGAAGCGTTGGCCATAATGATCAAAGTTAACAAATCATCATCTAAATTGTTCAAGTGTAAAACTTCCGTAACGGCGACAAGCTTCCGAAAGATTTGGCTAATTTTGAGCTATGAAGATCAATGTGCTGGCGTTTGGTATTGCAAAGGATATTTTCGGCAGGCCCTCTGCAAGCCTGGAACTACCCGATGATGCAACCGTTTCCAATCTACAATATGCACTGGAGCAGGAATACCCGCGGCTGAAACAGTTGCGGTCGTACATGCTGGCGGTGAACAACGAATACGCCCTGCCGGGAGATAGTATTCATGAACGGGATGAGGTTGCGGTGATACCACCGGTGAGCGGGGGGTAAGTAACCTTATACTTTCTTTCTATCGTTTGTGTCCTCACAAACAATCTCTAAATTCACGGCATTGAAGGTTGTCTGTGGGGACACGGACAACAGGAATTGAAATTAAAACTGACGTTACCCATTGACCACTCAAATTAAGATATCCCCCACCACCTTAAACATCCAATCCAGCATTGATTGGATCATGTCACCTGAATCAGGTGGTATTGATATTTTTATCGGTAGTGTCCGCAATCAAACCAAGGGAAAAGCTGTTGTGCGCCTGGAGTTTGAGGCCTATGAGCCGATGGCTTTGTCGGAAATTGAAAAAATATTAGCGCAAGCCGCGGAGAAATGGACGGTCCAAAAGGCGCTGGTCCATCACCGCACAGGAGTGCTGGAAGTTGGCGAAGTGCCGGTCATTATCGCCGTAGCCGCTGCGCACCGGGCTACCGCTTTTGAGGCCTGCAGGTTTATTATCGATACGTTAAAAGAAACTGTGCCGATCTGGAAAAAAGAAATTTTTGAAGACGGCGAGGTTTGGGTAGCTGCACACCCGTGACACGATTTTAACACGATTTGTAAGATATCGGGGATGAACAAGATTTAGGATGCGATTAATCGGTCCTGTTAATTAGGCCTTCGTCCTCTTAATTTTGGACCGTAAGCCAACACAAAACTCATGGGAATATACAATAATTTGACCCGGAAACAGAAAAAGTGCTGACAAGATTTTGGCAGTGACAAAATTTTGTCAGTAGTTAAATTATTGATATTCAATTCTGTAGCGCTTTGTAGCAGGGTGTAGCACGTGTAGCGCTACAAAATTTCAGTCGCAGCGCAATCATCAATATGACTTGAGGCCCTTGGCGAGAGAAAAAACATTGGCCGACGGATGTTTTTGTTTGATCAGTTTCACCGCTTCGCTGCTTCTTTTACCGGTGGCGCAATAGAAAACCGTTTTCAACTCAAAGTTTAACTTGTCCAAATGGTTTTCGAGTTCATCTAAGGGGATATGTTTCCCGCCGATGTTGAACGCTTCATGTTCGGCCTGGGTGCGGACATCGATCAGCTCAACATCACCCGCCGACAACGTTTGCTTTAACGCTTCACCCGAAATTTCGGAAACCAGCATCGTTTCAAACAACTTAGTTATCCGCGTATGGGTAACCTCGCTAATTTTGATTACCCGGCTTAGCATCGTTTGCGCATCGAAGAGCAGTACCTTGCCGGCCAGCAGTACGCCGGTGCGGGTAATGTATTTGATCACCTCGTTGGCCTGCATGCAGCCGATGATGCCCGCCAGCGTGGGTATTACGCCGCCTTCGGTACAATTGGGTACCTGGGAAGCATCCACGCCGGGGAAAAGGTCGCGGTAGTTGGGCGAGCGTGTACCGTTTTCGTTTTTAACATTCCAAACCGCTACCTGGCCTTCAAATTGATAGATCGCGCCGTAAACCACAGGCTTGCCGCTTAGTACACAGGCGTCGTTTATTAAGTAGCGGGTGTCAAAGTTATCGGTGCCGTCAACGATAATGTGGTACGGCCTGATCAGCTCCATTACATTTTCGGAACTAACGTATTCGTCATGCGGAACGAGCTTTATACCCGGGTTTTGTTGCTGCAGGTGTTCACAGGCTATCCGGACTTTCTTTTTCCCGGCGTCAGCGGGTGTATACAGTACCTGCCGGTGCAGGTTGCTAACGGAAACGGTGTCAAAATCGGCAATACCCAAAACCCCGACACCGGCGGCGGCGAGGTACTGCGCTGCCGGGCAGCCCAAACCCCCGGCGCCAATTACCAGCACTTTTGCATCCTGTAATAGCTGCTGCCCACGTTCGGAAAAGCCGGGCAAAGCCATCTGGCAGCTGTATCGTAAAAGATCCGGTGTCATCCTGCCGCGACGTTTGAATGGAGAATGTGTTTTACTTTTTCCAACTCTTCGGGCGTATTCACATTGGTTAGTTCTTCCGGATAGGGCGCAGTTAAAACGGTGGGATCACTGTTGATCAGCACCTTCCGGGGACAGGAATAACCCTGCGACAGGAACGACAACAAAACCGGGTAACTCTTCGGCTCCCAAATGGTGATCAAAGGCTCCGGAAATTCATTCACCGGGCTTTGAAAAGTGGTGGCAATGGTAGAAATATTACGATTGTGAACCAAATGACTTAAGGTTTTTTGGCTTAATAGAGGTAAATCACAAGCCACAACCAACCATGCATTGTCCGGTCGCTCCCTAAAGGCTGATAATATGCCCCCAAAGGGCCCCAGTCCGGCAAAAGTATCGGGAAGGCATTGATATTGTTGATCGATCTCTGTTTGCTGGTCCGCCCGGCACGATATAAAAACGTCTTTGCAAAAACCTTTAAGCATATCGGCCATATGGTACCGCTGTGCAGTGCCGTGCCAGTTAACCGCGCCTTTATCAAAGCCCATGCGCTCGCTTTTTCCGCCCGCAAGCACCAGTCCGTTCAGTGCAGGCACTGCCTGTTGCATTTTGGCTTCAAAAAAGGCGATAATTTTTGCGGTCTCATCAAGGTGGTAAACCGGCAGCTTATCCCATGCCGGAACCTGCTCTTTTACAAAATCAAAAATGTCACTTACGCCATCCGCCAGCAGGATCAATTGTACGTCCGTCAGCTGGGCTATGCGTTTTTGCAGCGAGGCCCGTTTGCTTTCATTTATAATGACCACCTGCGCCTTCGCCTGGTGGTGGTTCCCGTTAGCCAATACCAAATCCACCTGGCTAAAGGTTTCCTTTAATTTGAAAGCGTTAAACGCCGCTTTGTAGTTTAACTGGACGAAGTTCAGCTGGTCAGTATATTCTATCGAAGCTCCGCTTCCAAGGCGTCCCGGCAATACAACAATTTCATCATTGTGCGAAGTATCAACGTATGCGCACTTATATTTTGCCGATAACGCTTCGATAACACGGCCAGCCAGTATTTTAATAGTGATACACGGCGCGCCAACGATTGCCCATTCGTTCCTTCCAAAACTGCCCAACGAAGGGCGGCCCAGGTCGGCGTGTTTTTTGTGTCCCTTATGCTCGTTTGAAATCACGTTTACCTCCCGTTTTTGCCATCAGTTTGGTTTCCTTTATCACAATGTCATGGCTCATGGCTTTACACATGTCATAAATCGTCAGCGCTGCCATCGACGCGCCCACCAGGGCCTCCATCTCTACGCCTGTTTTGGCGGTAACAGTTGCGGTACAATCAATCACTATCTCGTTATCTTCATTAACGCTGATGTTGATGTCGCAATTGTCCAGGCCAAGCGGGTGGCACAGCGGGATCAGCTCGCCGGTTTTTTTTGCCGCCATAATGCCCGCGATGATGGCAGTTTGAAACACGGGGCCCTTTTTCGTATGCAGATCGCCACCGGTTAAGTGATCCATTACTTCCGAAGGCAGCGAGACAACACTCCGCGCTGTGGCCGAACGCCGCGAAATAGCTTTTTCGCCAACGTCGACCATCGTCGGCTTACCCTCTGAATCTATATGACTTAACATTTGTTTTTCAGTAATTAGAACGGCCAGATCCGAAACACCTCTCCCCTTTTAAACTCATTTCTTTCGAACGGAAGTTCCATAAAAGCATCCGTATCCGCTAAGTTAGCAAAATCGCCCGAACCGTTGCCTTCGACCGGAGTTGCCATCAGCTGGCAATATTCGTTGTAAAACAACTTTACCTGCAAAAAATATTTTAGCGGGGCATGGAAACTTAATCGGTTGTTGAGCACCGCCTTGAGTTGCGGCTTCTCTTTTATGCCTAACGAAGCGCTTAACCATGGCAAAAAATAACGGTGCAGGCACATGAATGTTGCCACCGGGTTACCTGGAAATGCAAATACCAGTTGCCCATTCTCGTGCTTGCCAAACCAAAAAGGCTTTCCGGGCCGCTGCTGCACCTTATGAAATAGCTGGTTGACGTTTAAAGCTGCCAAAGCCCGCGGAATATGATCAAATTTACCCATCGACACACCGCCGGTTAACAATATCACATCGTAGTTTTCGAGGCAAAAAGACAGTTTTTCCTGAATCACTGCTTCATCGTCGGGTAGATGGAACATATCTGAATTTACACCGCGCCCCTTTAGAACTGCGCTTATCGTGTAATTATTCGACCGCCTGATTTGGAATGGCCCGGGGGCCTCGTGAACTTCTACCAGTTCGTTACCGCTTGACAAGATGACTACGCGCGGTAATTTTTTAACGCGTAGCTCACTTTCTCCCACTGAAGCCAATAAACTGATGATTGCCGGGGTGATCACCTCGCCCACCGACGCTACAATATCGTCCTGCTTTTTGTCCTTCCCTTTATAATGGATGTTTTGGCCCCGCCTGATGGCATTGGTGACCAATGTTGCCAAGCCGGCCCTCACTTCCAAATCTTCATACCTGATCACGGTATCCGTGGATACCGGCAACATCGCCCCGGTCATTATCTCAATACATTCGGCATGCTCTTCAATATCCACAGGTTCGTCTCCTGCAGCCTGGCTCGTTTTTATCCTGAATGTGCTTATACCGCTTTCAATTGCGTCGAAATTTATGGCGACGCCATCCATCACCACCCGGTTAAACGGCGGCAGGTCCCGGTCGGCCTTAATGTTTTCGGCTAATACCCGGCCCAAAGCAAGTTCAAACGGCACTATTTCTGCACCATAATCAGCCGCCTGCTCCAGTATTATTTTTTCAGCTTCTTCAACGGTTATCATCTTTCCGCAAACTAAAATTACCCTCCTATAGTGGCCATAGATTCGTGAACACCCTGGTGTTCCACCCTGGCGTTTTCAGCCTCCCAACCGTCCTTGGCGCGGTTGCCTAAGGCTCTCAATACTTCCTGCTGCAAATCCGCTTCGGTCTTTCCTTCTCGCAAAAGCTCCTTCACATTTAATAACCCGTTATCATACAAACAGGTCTTCAGCTCACCCACAGGCGTTATCCGAACGCGGTTACATGTCCCGCAAAATGTGCGCGAGTAAGCAGCAATGATACCTACCCCGCCCTTATGCCCCGGTACCTGGTAGTTGTACGACGTCGAATATGCGACATCCTGAACCTTTCTTAAACCGGGAAATTTATCTTTTATCCCTTCTAAAATTCGCACATAATCCCATTTTAAACCACTGTAACCGTGACCATCTCCGTTAAAGGGCATTTCCTCGATAAAACGGACGCTTACCGGCAAATTCCTGGTCAGTTCAACCAACGGTATAATATCGGCGATATTTTTGTCCTCCATTACAACGGCATTGATCTTGACCTCTATCCCATGCTTTAGCAACTCTTCCATGGTTTGCATCACATTTGAAAACTCGTCGCGCCGGGTGATGCTAAAAAACCTGCCTGCATCCAGCGTGTCGAGACTTAAGTTAACTGATTTTACGCCGAACTTTTTCAAATCAGCAACATAAGGTGCAGTTAATACGCCGTTTGTTGTTATCGTAAGTTCATTCAAACCTTTGACCTTTGAAAGAGCGGAAAGAAATTCCATGATGTCCTTGCGCACAAACGGCTCTCCGCCAGTTATCCTTATCTTTTCGATACCCATCCCAACGAGAAGCGAGCAAATCTGAACCATTTCCTCGAAGGTCATCAGTTCCTTACGGGCAAGCCAGTTAAGCCCTTCCTCGGGCATGCAATAAAAGCACCGCAGGTTGCACCTGTCGGTGACCGCGAGCCGCAGGTAATTGATCTTCCTTCCGTGATTATCTATTAGCAATAGTATTTCGCTTAAATATTAAATTGTTTAGGCCATCGCGGGCCGTTGTTATTTATGTAAAATTAATTAATACTAATTAGTTGATTGTTTTTAAAATGTACTTTTTGTGTTATAATCACACTTTTTACAATGATACCTTTGTTTAATACAGTATTCAGGCCAAAACAGACCCATGACAGGTATCATCATATTGGCGGCAGGCCCGTCGAGCCGGTTGGGACAACCCAAACAAAACCTGGTATATAAAGGAAAAACACTATTGCAAAGAGCCGTGGAAACTGCGATGGCGTCTATTTGTGAACATGTAGTTGTTGTATTAGGGGCAAATACAGAAGTTATAAAACCGACCATCGCAAACTACAACATAGATATTATAGAGAACACAGACTGGGCCGAAGGGATGGCATCATCGATCAGAAAGGGGGTTAAAAGGGTTTTACAAATGAGCCCGGATGTGCAATCAGTTATATTGATGCTTTGCGATCAGCCCCATGTCGATACGTATATTATCAACATGCTTGTTGCGGCGAAAACAAAGGAGGGAATTTGCGCTTGCGGATACAATGATACGGTAGGACCGCCTGTATTATTTGATGCGGTTTATTTTGACGGGCTATTGGCTTTGACCGGCGCAGAAGGTGCAAAAAAAGTAATGCAAAACCATTTAGAAAAAATCAAAACGATTCCGTTTGATTTGGGCGGGATAGATATTGATACGAGTGCGGATTACGAACGGATAGCAGGCTGATTGTCCGAAAAGTTTTTCAAAAGCTCCTTTGCCGGAACTGATTTAACATTTCCTTTTCCATCGCTGACAACCAATGAATCATTTTTTTCGGCAGCGTTTTCCACTAATTTCCTAAGCGCCTTATTCACACCACCAAGAATCTTTTCTGCAAATTCTTCTAATTCAGCACTTTTACTTTGAACTATCATTGCTTTGCTTTAATATAATATTCCAAATATCGTTATTTAATATTGTTT
>Ga0302140_10001435_pt1 | contig 31002 bp, 33 predicted proteins | sample I_Bog_E1_1_FD_202095 | JGI IMG/M metagenome (GOLD analysis project Ga0302140, IMG submission 202095) | Peat permafrost microbial communities from Stordalen Mire near Abisko, Sweden - I_Bog_E1_1 | ecosystem: Environmental > Terrestrial > Soil > Wetlands > Peat | place: Sweden: Abisko, Stordalen... | reverse complement strand
CCAGAGCCTTGGTCCTCAACCTCTCTGGCGAAAAACACGGTGTTCAAAACACCGACAGGAGAACTTTGCCCTTGACACAGACTTCGTTCTTATCGAGGGGCACCCTAGCAGGGTTAAGGTCGAGATCAAGAGCAAAGTCAAAGGCGTCGGACAGGAGTGTCCGACCCACACGGGCAAAATCCTCGCGCCGAGTGTCTACTAAAGTAGAGTCTACTTTCGTGGACTTTACTGGGTTTCAATCTGGTGGGAGAGTGGAATAGGTTCCGAGAATTGTGCGGCTTCCGGGCCGCGCTTTTTTGTTTGGGGGCGCTTGGAGCTGACAGCAGATTCCTCGCGCTCTCTCCGCGCTTTGCGCGGCTGCGAGCGCTCGGAATGACAACTTTTGCGAGAGTGCGTTTTAGGCGTTTTGTGGAGGAGTCGGATGAGAAAAATTCGGTTTTTGGGGACTGCGCTTATCCGGAATGGGAAGAGGCGCGGGGAGTGGGTGGAGTTGGTGTTTGCGGTGCGGGCTACTGGGCTGGGGCTGGCGCTGGGGCGGCCTTGGGGAGAGTCGATAGGGTATGACTTTACGGTGGATTCGGGATGGAGGATTGTGCGGGTGCAGCTGAAGTCGACGATGTTCCGGGAGGGGTCGGGATATTCTTGCTCGCTGAAGGATAGCCGCGGGCCATATAAGAAGGGGTCGTTTTATTTTGTGGCGGCTTATGTGATTCCGGAGGATGTTTGGTACATTTTGCCGGAAAAAGTTGTGCGGGGGATGTGGAGCATTGGGCTTTATCCGAAGCTGGAGAAGTCGAAATATAACTGCTACAAGGAAGCCTGGCATTTGCTTGGCGGCGGGACTCCGGGGTATGTGGAGCGGATTGAGGCTTGCGCGGAGGAGGGCTTTGTGGAGGGGATGGGCGGGCTTGGCGGCTGAAGCCGGGTCTTCGTTGGCGGCTTGGGTGGCACGAGTGAACCTCGTGCCCTTCCCGAGCTTGCTGTCCACGGCCGACGATGCTCGGGAGAATTCCCTGAGGCGGCTGAGGGTCTTCGACTGCTCATGCGGGGGCTTTCATTGACTTGCCCTAGCAGCACGCCTACCATTGCACGAATCGTAATCGGCTGAACCGGATTGTCAAAGCATGATCGGCCAGACCATCTCGCACTATCGCGTCATTGAGAAGCTTGGCGGGGGCGGGATGGGCGTTGTGTATAAGGCTGAGGATCTGAAACTTGGCCGTTCCGTCGCGCTTAAATTTCTGCCCGATGACGTGGCGAAAGACTCGCAGGCACTGGCCCGTTTCCAGCGCGAAGCCAAAGCTGCCTCTGCCCTGAATCATCCCAACATCTGCACCATTTACGAGATTGACGACGAGGGCGGGCAGGCATTCATTGCCATGGAGTATTTGGAAGGCGTGACGCTGAAGCACAAAATTGCCGGCAAGCCGTTGGAAATCGAAGCGGTGCTGGATTTGGGAATCCAGATCGCGGATGCACTGGACGCGGCACACTCCAAAGGAATCATTCATCGCGACATCAAGCCGGCTAACATTTTTGTCAGCGGCCGCGGGCAGGCGAAAATTCTTGACTTCGGTCTGGCCAAAGTCACCGCGAAGCCAGAGAGCGCGGGCATGAGTTCCCCGACTCTCGACGAGGTGGAGCATCTCACCAGCCCAGGCAGCGCGGTGGGCACTGTCGCTTATATGTCACCGGAGCAGGCACGCGGCGAAGAGTTGGACACGCGCACCGATCTTTTCTCATTGGTGTGACCGGCCCGATTTCTATCTCGCCGTCTCCCATGCGATAGCGGCGGCCTTCCGTGACATGGGGCCTCGTCCAAATCCTGACGCTACAGGTGATGTCGCCGCGAACCACCCCTTCGCGAAGACGCTTGGCAAAGACCATAAGTTCCGTTTGACGGACAGCGGCGTCCGATTATATCCCGTTATTTTCTGCCGAAAGGCGGGCAGGATCTCAACTCTGTCATCCTGAGCGGAGTTGGCGGTCGCGAAGCGAGCGACGACGCAGTCGAAGGATCCCCCTGCACGCTGGGACTGACGATGACGACTGCGGGAGTTCTCGCGGCACAGTCGGGAGCAGTGGTGGAAACTCCCTTTAGCGTTGGTGCCGCTGCCGGCGGGTATGGGGTCCTTCGACTGCGCTCAGGATGACAGCGGTGTGGAGCGACCGAATTAAGATGCGAGAGGGATGGGATTGTGGAACCCCACGCGGGAGTCGGCCACCAATTACTTCCGTTACGTTGCGACGGGCTCTCGGGGTACCTACAATCAGTCCAACGTGAGCGATACGGTCCCACCTAGCAACGGCAATATAGGCCTTAGCCTAGATCCCCCGAGATCCCTGGATGTGCGATTTTTCCTATCTGAGGGCGAATTGAAGGAAGCGTTTGCCGCGCTGCATCCGTTGATGTCCAACCGGCGATTCAAGGCCGTCGGTAGGGTTATTAATGGTCTCGCCGCAGTCTTCTACCTGAGGCTGCCTCATCTAATTGGCCAGTCCTGGGCACAGTTCTTCCAAGCGCAACCCGTGGAGGCCGTATTTTTGGCAGCCTTGGCGCTGGTGTGCGGCTGGAGCGCGACGGGCACCATTGGACGCAAGGCTATCGACCGATTCTTGAATCGGCCTGACCTAGAGCGTCACATCATCCTGGCCGACCGGGGTGTGACAATCACGCGCGGGGATCGAACTTGGGACTACGACTGGAGGCGCTTCGCGTTCTTCCGCGAGACCGCCGACTTGTTCATCCTGCAAACGAACAGAACATCATTCTGGACGATTCCGAAGCGGGTTTTCGATAGCCAGGGTGAGCAAGATTTCCGGGCGTTTCTGGGTCGAAAAGTTCGCAAGCGGCAAAGTTTTCTCTTCCGGTCAGCGTCTGCCCCGACTGCATCGTAGCCCAATCTGAACCCCCAGCGGTTATCGCAACTTTCCGTCCTGTCGCAGCATCTAAACCTTGACAACACTCCGCTCAGGTCTTAGGATGGGAGCGTTGGCAATCGTAAGCGCATTGATTACAAGGCACTTATTTGACTAACGAGTAAGGTAGAGGAGACGATTATGGCCAAGATTATTGGGATTGACCTTGGAACTACCAATTCTTGCGTGGCGGTGATGGAGGGTGGCGAGCCCAAAGTTATCCCTAATGAAGAAGGAGGGCGGACTACGCCTTCTGTGGTTGGGTTTACCAAGACTGGGGAGCGGTTGGTGGGGCAGGTCGCGAAGCGGCAGGCGATTACCAATCCGGAGAACACCGTGTTTTCGATCAAGCGCTTTATGGGACGGCGCTTTGACGAGGTGCAGGAAGAGATCAAGATGGTCCCGTATAAGGTCGTGAAGTCGGGCGACAATGTGGCGGTTTTGGCGCAGGGCAAGGAGTACACGCCTCCGCAGGTTTCGGCTCTCATTTTGCAGAAGCTGAAGAAGGCAGCGGAAGACTACCTCGGCGAGAAAGTGACCGAGGCGGTGATTACCGTTCCGGCGTACTTTAACGACGCGCAGCGGCAGGCTACGAAAGATGCTGGGCAGATTGCCGGGCTTGAGGTGAAGCGCATTATCAATGAGCCTACGGCGGCGGCTTTGGCTTATGGGCTCGACAAAACTAAGGACGAGATGATTGCCGTGTACGACTTTGGCGGCGGAACTTTTGACATTTCGATTCTGGAAGTGGGCGAAGGCGTCATTGAGGTGAAGGCCACCAATGGCGACACGCACCTGGGCGGCGACAACATCGACCAGCGGCTGGTGGATTGGCTGATTGATGAATTCAAGAAGGATGAAGGGCTTGACCTGCGCGGCAAAGGCAATGAGATGGCTTTGCAGCGGCTGCGCGATGCAGCTGAGCGGGCGAAGATTGAGCTTTCCACCACGATGGAGACTGAGATCAATCTGCCGTTTATTACGGCAGATGCGGGCGGTCCCAAGCACCTGGTGAAGAAGCTGACGCGGGCGAAGCTCGAGTCGATGGTGGAAGACATCATCCAGAAGTCAGTGGGGCCTTGCAAGCAGTGCATGAAAGATGCGGGCGTGGATGCCAGCAAGATCAACGAAGTCGTGCTGGTCGGCGGGCAGACTCGTATGCCGCGCATTCAGGCGCTGGTGAAGGAGTTGTTTGGCAAGGAAGGGCATAAGGGAGTGAATCCTGACGAAGTCGTGGCGATTGGTGCGGCGATTCAGGGTGGCGTGCTCGGCGGCGAAGTGAAAGATCTGTTGCTGCTGGATGTGACTCCGCTGTCTTTGTCGATTGAGACTTTGGGCGGCGTGGCTACTCCGATGATTCCGCGGAACACTACGATTCCTACGAAGAAGACGGAGACGTTCTCTACCGCGGCGGATAATCAGACTTCGGTTGAGGTGCATGTGCTGCAGGGCGAGCGTCCGATGGCAGCGCAGAACCGGACTCTGGGCAAGTTCCATCTGACCGGGATTCCGACGGCTCCGAGGGGCGTGCCGCAGATTGAAGTGACGTTCGACATTGACGCCAACGGCATCCTGAACGTGACTGCGAAAGATACGGCCACGCAGAAGGATCAGAAGATTACGATTACGTCGTCTTCTGGATTGTCGAAGGAAGAAGTCGAACGCATGGCCAAGGAAGCGGATGCGCATGCGGCTGAGGACAAGTCGCAGCGCGATGCGATCGAGGCTAAGAATCAGCTCGACAGCATGCTCTACAACGTCGAGAAAATGCTCAAAGAGAACGGGGATAAGATCTCGGGCTCAGAGCGTGGCGATGTTGAGAATGCTGTGGCCGATGCCAAGAAGGCGCTGGAGTCGAACGACAAGGCGCAGATGGACAAGGCTCGCGAGAACCTGACTAAGGCTTCGCACAAGCTGGCCGAAGAGATGTATAAGGCAGCGCAGGCGAAGGGTGGTCCGGCGGGCGGACCGGGCGGAGCTGCTCCGACGGACGGAGCTGGAGCGGGCGCGAACGGCAGCGGTCAGAAGAAAGATGAAGGCGTGATCGACGCTGAGTATGTGGACGTGGAGGATAAGAAGTAAGACAGCTTCTGGCTGCTAACTTCTAGCTTGATTCGGGATGGCGCGGGCTTTTTGCCCGCGTCATCCGTTTGTGGGCTAACCAGAAATCGGGCTCATCGTTTGTAGGCAAATCATAGGTGGGGGTGGGGAGATGGATTTCCAGGTTCATGAGCAGACGTATTTTCTTAATCTTGCCGAGGATGAAAATCGGTGGGAAGTTATGGTAGAGACCGCGACTGGCGCGCGCGAGGTGCCGGTTTATGTGGACGCGCCGAAGATGCGACCCATTGTCGTGTTACAAGAAGAGAAGCAGAGGATGCCGAATTAACGGGCAGCCTCGAGCGCCGACGTTTTAGAATGAGGGGCATTTGGATCGCGGAGTATCATGATTCAGGGATGCGCAAAGGGGGAGTTGCGAGGTAGATGAATGCCGCAGTTGAACTTCTGTTTGGCGCTTTTCTCCGTCAAGGACTGGGCGGACCTACTGCACGCAGTCGCGTGGCCTTTTGTTGCTCTCGTGGCAATTTTTCGCTTCCATAGCGTAATAGAATCCTTGTTAGAAAGAGTAATTCGCGTTGAGGGACTTGGGCTTAAAGCCACGATGGCCAAGCTCGACAAAGAAATCCCGAAAGCTGAAATGGAAGCTAAACGACTGAGGGCTAAGCAACCAGATATTCCGACAGCCGGCAATTGATTTTCGGGAAAACGTTATGGTAACGGCAACCTTCGAGCAGCAAATACTGGAAGAAGCGGCGGCCTCGCCCGTTGTCGCTATCATGCGGCTGACGCTAGAGATCGATCGAGAGCTGCGCAAACTGCTTGCGGCCACCGGTAATCTCTCGCAATACCAGGGCGTTCTACCGGAAGCGATCGGGTTGTTGGAACGAGCCAACGGAATAGAGCTGCCTCGGGAGCTTAAGGATACCTTAACGCAGTTTTGGTCTCTCCGAAATCACGTGGTGCACAGCCAAGTCTCCGAACACATGGCACTCAGGGCCTTAGATTATGGGCTCCGCATCCTGAAGATGGTTAAGTCTATCCCTCGTTATTCCTATGTCGTTGTTCGGGCTGATATTCCGGTGTACGCCAATTCTGCATGCAATCCTCCGGCGCGAGAAGACGTCCGTGGGGTCATTTTGGAAACGTTCTCCCCCGAGGGCAAACCGACGGGGCGGCACATCTTCCCCAGCACCAAGACCTACTCAGCAGGGGAAAGCGTGAGCTGGGAGTGGAACCGTCAGAATGAGAAAGGCTGGGGGCCGAGCTGGTATCAAGAGCCAGATCCCAACGACCCGAGCACTAGAACGATAAAATCCGCTTGGGGTGAGTCCTTGGAGTTTGTGGGTCGCAACCTCGAAGATATCTAGGCTGAATGGCAACTACGGCAAAAAAAGATTATTACGAGATTCTTGGGGTGAAGAAGTCCGCGTCGGCGGATGAGATTCGCAAGGCGTTTCGCAAGCTGGCGCGGAAGTACCATCCTGACGTTAATCCTGGGGACAAGTCTGCCGAGGAGAAGTTTAAAGCGCTCTCCGAGGCGAACGACGTACTCAGCGATCCCAAGAAGCGCAAGATCTACGATCAGATCGGGTTCTATTCTGACAACATTGATCCGGCCACGGCTGAGGCTTATGCGCGCGGCGGAGGCCAGGGCGGATTTGCCGGAGGTTCGTCCGGAGGATTTCCCGGCGGCGGTGGTGCGGGGCAAGCGGGCGGGCAGGGCGCTCCTTTTGATTTCAGCGGGTTTGATTTTTCGGATCTGGCCGACAGCGCAGGTCGAAGCCGGCGCACTGGCGGCAGTGGCGGATTTCGCGATATTTTTTCAGGTATTTTTGGCGGCGGGCGCGGGGGCGCGGCGGTTGAGACTGAGACCGAAGCGGGCACGGACCTTGAGTATCAGGTGAATGTGCCGTTCTGGACGGCGATCCGCGGCGGCGTGATGCGGCTGAATATTACGCGGCAGGATGTCTGCCCGACTTGCCACGGGCAGGGATACATCGAAGCTCCCGGCAAATGTACGGAGTGCGATGGAACCGGTCAGGTTACGCAGACTGGCGGGCGGATGAAGTTCAATGTGGCGTGCCCGAGCTGCCAGGGAACGGGCAAGAATATTTCTACGTGCCCCACTTGTCACGGCGAGGGCACGGTCAGCCGCACCGAACCGCTCGAGGTTCGCATCAAGGCTGGGACGCGCGATGGGCAGCGCATCCGGTTGGCCGGCAAGGGCAACGCCGGGGCGCATGGCGGAGCGGCCGGGGATTTGTACGTGATTATCCGGATCGGCGAGCATCCGGTTTTCCGGCGCGATGGGGACGACATTTATCTTAGTGTCCCCGTCACAGTCGCAGAGGCCGCGCTGGGCGCTAAGATCGAGGTACCGACTATCGACGGGCGGGCGCTGCTGAAGATTCCTCCTGGTACGCAATCGGGGCAGAAGTTGCGGCTTCGCGAGAAGGGTGTGCCTTCGGCTACCAAGGAAGGCGTGCGCGGCGATGAGATCGTGGAAATCACATTGGCCGTCCCCATGCCTCGGGACGAGCGCACTAAAGAGCTGCTGAAGGAGTTGGCTAAGCTTAACCCCGAAGATCCGCGGGAAGAGCTTTGGAAGAAAGTCTAGGGTTCCAGTTCGGGACCTAACCCAAAATCTTTAACACAGAGGACACAGGGGATCACAGGGTAAAGCTGGCCTTCTATGTTATGAAGACTGGATGGCTGCTCCTGTTTCTTCTTTTCGTTCGCTTCGCGTCAATCAAGTCACGGGTGCGATCGTCTCTTCCGCTATGCACGTGCACTCCCTGCTTGGCCCCGGCCTGCTGGAGAGCGCTTATCAGGGTTGTCTTGTCCACGAACTCAGAAAGCGTGGCTTTGATGTGGCGAGCCAGGTCGGCCTCCCGGTGGTTTTCGACGGAGAGAAGATTGAGCTCGGATACCGGATCGATCTGGTGGTCGAGAACCTTGTCATCGTCGAAGTGAAGAGCGTCCACGCAATTCATCCAGTTCACCAAGCTCAGCTTCTGTCTTACATGCGGTTGAGCGGGATAGGCGTCGGTCTGCTGATCAATTTCTATGTTGTGCATCTGCGAGACGGAATCAAACGCATGGTCGACGGCAAAAACTGGGAGAAGTAGCCCTACCCTGTGTTCCTCTGTGTCCCCCTGTGTTAAAGATTTTGGGCCCGGTCGAGAACCGGGCCCTTTGTTTTATTTCTTCGGTGTGGGATCGTCCGCGGGGTTGATGTAGTTGAACTTGACCGGGGACATGCCGTGGATCTGGACAATCGTCTCGCCCGAAGCGGCGGCATAGTGATGCATGCTTGGGTCGAGATAAGCGAAGCTGCCTGCGCCGAAGCTCATCATCTTGGTGGCGTCGAACTGATCTCCCATGCCGACTTTGAGCGTGCCCGAAATTACGGTGACGTTCTCGCGGGTGGGATGATAATGCGGAGCGATTTTGTAGCCGTCCGGCAATTTGAGCCTGATGGTGAAATCACCGGAGTCAGCCATCGGGTTCCCTTCCAGAACGGCCAGTTGTGCTCCGGGTTGCATAAACGGCGGGGCGGGCGCGTATTTCACTTGATCGGCAGTGAAAGCATTTTGGGTGAGCGCAGGATGAGCGATGACCACTACGAGCGCGACAGCAAAAACAATTAGGAACGATTGTTTCATCGGTCCGCCTCCAAGTGCGGTGGCGGCATCATAAATCGGCGGGAGAGCCGGCGGCAACAGCGCTTTGCTGAAGATATAATTTCAACCGAGCCATTCACCTGAAGTCGTTACCTCCGTCGCTGACCTCCCTGACAAAACTTTTCAGAAAAATCTCAACATTTTTCTTGCATCTGTGGAAAATTCCCGTAATCTCTAACGTGCGAACTAACTCCGGCGCGATTTCTGGAATCTAACCAAACCAGAAAACTCGAGCATGCTTTACCAAGAAACGATCGCCCGCTGCGGAGTAGCTGAGAGTGAGTCGCTTGAGGAGGAAGACATAGAAATTGGCAACAGCTAGCGCCCCGCGTGAACAACTCGAAAATCCCCAGCCTCTCGCCGCCGTGCCCAACCGGAACCTGAACGCCCCGAAGCCGATCGGTCCCAACCCGATTGCTCCTAAGAAGTTCGTCCGCCTCACACTTTGGCCCTTGGTCGCCGCCACCTTCTTTATGGTGTCGGGCGGAACCTACGGAACCGAAGACATTGTTCACGGGGCCGGCTACGGACGCGCGATTCTGATTCTGCTGCTCACTCCCCTGCTCTGGAGCCTGCCTACGGCTTTTATGATCGGCGAGCTTTCGAGCGCGCTGCCTTATGAAGGCGGCTACTACGCATGGGTGCGCCGCGCCATGGGAAATTTCTGGGGATTCCAGGAAGCCTGGCTCTCGCTGGTCGCGTCGATCTTCGATATGGCGATTTATCCCACGCTGTTCGTGGCTTACCTGACCCGGATGTTCCCATGGTTCCAGCAGGGAAATCGCGGATGGTGGGTTGCGCTGGCGGTGGTGATTGCTTGCGCGGTTCTGAATATTGCCGGCGTGAAAGTGGTTTCCCTCACGTCGCTGTGGCTGTTCTTCGCGCTGACTGCGCCGTTCGTGGCAATCGTGCTGATCGCGCCATTCAAGATTGGAGCGCTCGCGAACGCTGTGACCAAGCCGACCACCTCGACCGTCGATATTCTCGGCGGGTTGCTGATCTGCATGTGGAACTACATGGGGTGGGATAACGCTTCGACGATCGCGACGGAAGTCGAGAAGCCGCAGCGGACTTATCCGCGGGCGATGCTGGTTGCGGTTTGCATCGTGGCTGTCAGCTACGTGCTGCCGTTTGCCGCCATGTGGATGACGGGGTTAACTTCCACCGCGTGGGAGACTGGCTCGTGGGCTGACATCGCCGGACTGCTGGGCGGACCGCTGCTCCGCATCGGCGTGGTGGTGGGAGGAGTGATCAGCGCCTTTGGCATGTTCAACGCGCTGGTAATGAGCTACTCGCGGCTGCCACTGGCCATGGCGCAAGACGGCATGCTGCCTGGAATCTTTGCCAAGCTGCAGAAGAAATCGCGCGCGCCTTGGGTGGCGATTATCGCGCTCGCTACTTGCTGGGCGATGTGCCTCGGCCTGGGCTTCGCCCGGCTGGTGACGCTCGACATTCTTCTCTACGGCTTCAGCTTGCTGCTGGAGTTCGTCGCACTGGCCGTGCTGCGCTTTCGCGAACCGGAGTTGGCGCGTCCCTTCCGCGTTCCCGGGGGATTGTTTGGGGCGATTGCGATCGGCATCCCGCCTATGCTGCTGCTGGCGTTTTCCATCATCCGCAGCGAGCACGAGCAGGTTTGGAACATGAGTTCGTTTGCCTTCGGCATGATTCTGATCGCGGCGGGATTTGTGGCCTACGGCATTAATCATCTATTGAAACCGCATGGATGGGCTGCCGCCGAGCGGAAGCCCGAGCCAGCAGCGTAAGCAGGCAGCCCGTGCAGGTCACCCTTCGTCCGGCTCGCACCGAGGACTTCGACTATTGCGCGCGTCTCTATTTCAGCGGGATGAAGGCGATCATTCAGGAATTGAAGCTGGATATGGCCGCTCAAGCCGCAGGCTTCCGCGAGCAGTGGCAGTTAACGCAGGTTGGGATCATCAGCCTTGACGGCGCCGATATGGGCTGGTTGCAGAGCGCCTCGCTCGGCGATTCGGTGTTTCTTGGCCAACTATTTGTGGACAGCTCTTTCCAGCGGCGGGGGATTGGCACCCAGGTGATGAATTGCTTGATCGATGAGGCCACACGCGCCGGACAAGCGGTGACGCTAGCCGTAGTGAAGATTAATCCCGCCTTGCGGCTTTATGAGCGGCTCGGATTCCGCATAACACATGAGGATGATCGCAAGTTCTATATGCGGCGCGACCCTGACACTGACATGCCAATTTCAAGCTGAGACACTACGGTCTTTCGTGGCCGGCCTGTTTTTGTTGTAAATTGGTGACGGCGACAGTCTGGTCCGATAATCGGGACCTGATCACCGTCGATCTGATAGTCATCGATCTGACAGTCATCGATCTCATAATCAATGAAGCGTAAATCCAAAGGCGCGTACATGATCTCGGCCGTGGCCGAGATGTATGGCATTCATCCTCAAACCCTGCGGCTTTATGAGCGTGAGGGGTTACTCAAACCGTCGCGCACTGAGGGCAACACTCGGCTTTACACCGACGAAGATTTACAGCGGCTGGAGTTCATTCTGTCGCTGGCGCGCGATCTCGGTGTGAACATCAGCGGCATGGCGATCATCCTCCAAATGCGAGAGCGCATGGAGGAGATGCAGCGTCAGATTCACGAGTTCGTGCAGTACATCCAGGAGGAAGTGCTGACGCGCGCGAATGCGGCGGCTGATCCGGCGAAGGGCGCGATTGTGCCGGTGAGAAGGCAGATGCTCACGCCGACCATTCATCCGCCAAAGAAGCGGTAGGGACGAGCAGTCAGCATTCAGCAACTCGGGACCACAGTTGTAGCAACTGGCAATTAGCGGTTAGCATTCACACACCTTTCTTCGACACGGCCGAGTGCGCTCATTCCGGCTCCGCAGCTTCCCTCGGCAGGCAGCTAAAGTGCCAACTGCAAATTGCCAATTGCTCCATTCGCGTATCATATGGAATCCGCTGCACCGGCTGGCTGAGTGCTGAATGCTGAGTGCTGAATGCTGAGTGCTGAGTGCTCGATGCTGCCCTTCAAGCTGATCTACAGCGACGGCTACTACTTGCCCATCGGCGAGCATGTCTTCCCTGCTGAAAAATACCGGCGCATTCGCGACCGACTGCTGGCGGAGGGCGTCGCCGAAGCGAACGATTTTCTCGATCCTAAACCGGCTACCGATCAGGACATTCTGCTGGTTCATACCCAGGAGTATGTGCATAAGCTGAAGACCGGCACGCTCAGCCCGCGCGAGCAGATGGAGCTGGAAATTCCTTATTCTCCGGAACTGGTGGCGTCCTTCTGGTTGGCGGCCGGGGGATCGATCTTGGCGGGGCGGCAGGCGTTAAGCGACGGCGTCGGCATCAATATTGGCGGTGGATTTCATCACGCCTTTCCCGACCACGGGGAGGGATTTTGCATGATTCACGATGTGGCTGTGGCCATCCGCCGGCTGCAGCGTGATGGCAAGATTCGCAACGCGATGACCGTGGATTGCGATGTGCATCAGGGCAACGGCACAGCGGCGATTTTTGCGGGAAAGCGAACTGCAGGCGAGCCGCTGCCTTCAGCGGGGCCGTCGATACCGGGGTCGCCCCTGCGGACCGGCGTTCTTCCGGGCAAAATGCGCGGAGCGCACACCGGCGAGGTCTTCACCATTTCGCTGCATCAGCACAATAATTATCCGCTGTGGAAGCCGCCTTCCTCGATCGACGTCGATCTGCCCGATGGCATTGGCGACGACGACTACCTCGCGTGGCTCGACAACACTCTGAGTTCTGGGCTGCGGCAATTCGAGCCTGATCTGCTGTGCTATGTGGCCGGCGCCGACCCTTACCGTGAAGATCAACTGGGCGGGCTTTCGTTGACGATCGAAGGATTGAAGCGACGCGATGAGCTTGTCTTTCGCGTGGCGCGCGCGCGCAATCTTCCTGTGATGGTGACCTATGCCGGTGGTTACGCGCAGAACGTGGAAGATACCGTGACCATTCACTCCAACACAGTGATCGCGGCGAAGGAAGTGTTCGGCGTAACGAAGTAGGCGCGTGAAAAGTTATACTCGATGGAATGATTGTCACGCCCTCGAACCTTTCGCATAGCGAACTATACGGCATCCTGCTCAACTCGGTGGCGCCGCGGCCGATTGCGTGGGTCTCGACCATAAGCTTATCGGGAGAGCCGAACCTTGCGCCTTTTTCGTTTTTCAATTGCGTATGCGTCGACCCTCCGTTGCTGGCATTTGCGCCCGGGCTTCGGCAGCCCAAACAGCCCGAAGCCGGCCGTGGAGAACCTAAAGACACTTTGCGAAATATTCGCGAAATAAAAGAATTTGTGGTCAACGTCGTCACTTACGAATTGGCCGAGGCGATGAATCTAACCAGCGGCGAATATGATCCGTCAGTGAACGAATTTGAATTGGCGAAGGTCACTCCGCATGCGTCGGCGATTGTGCGTCCGCCTAGGGTTGGTGAATCTCCGGTCAGCTTTGAGTGCGAGCTGCATCAGATTCTCGATTTCTCCACGGCGCCGACGAGCAGCAGTCTCGTGATCGGCCAGATCGTTTCGATTCACATCAGTGACGCACATCTCAAAGACGGCAAGCTGGACCGGAATTCGCTGGACCTGATCGGACGCATGGGTGGGATCCAGTACACGAGGACGACCGAGCGATTCGATATGGTGCGGCCTAAGGTCGGGTAGTCGCTGCTAAAATAGAGTATCCAAATTATGTTCGAGAATCTCCAGGAAAAACTGCAACGTGCGTTTAAGTCGCTTCGCGGCCAGGCCCGGCTGAGTGAAGAGAACATTGCCGAGGCGCTGCGCGAGATTCGCCTTGCGCTGCTCGAAGCTGACGTCAACTTCAAGGTGGTCAAAGAGCTGATTGACCGCATCCAGGCCAAGGCCGTGGGCCAGGAAGTGCTGACTGCGCTTTCTCCGGGCGAGCAGGTCATTAAGATCGTGCGCGACGAACTGGTCGAGACCCTGGGCAAAGACACGGCGCGCATGAAGTTTTCTTCGCAGCCACCCACGGTCGTGCTCATGGCCGGTTTGCAAGGCTCCGGCAAGACCACGACTTCGGGCAAGCTGGCACACTGGTTCAAGGCGGGCGGGCACCGGCCGCTACTGGTTTCGGTGGACGTTTACCGTCCCGCGGCGCGCGAGCAGTTGAAAGTTGTGGCGCAGGCAGTCAAAGCTCAGATCTACGAAGGCTTAGTCGGCGACGCGAAAACGCCCGCGGAACTCACACAAGAAGTCGAGCGACTAGTAAAGGAAGCGCGCCGCGAGGCCATCGTTTCTGGTTGTGACGTGCTGATCGTCGACACCGCGGGCCGTCTGCACATTGACGACGAACTGATGAACGAGATGCAGTCGCTGAAAAAGCTGCTGAATCCGTCGGAGATTCTGTTCGTCGCCGACGCCATGACCGGACAAGACGCGGTGCGTTCCGCCGACGAGTTCCATAAAAAGCTGTCGCTCACCGGCGTCGTACTCACCAAGATGGATGGCGACGCACGCGGTGGTGCGGCGCTTTCCATCCGCCAGGTCACTGGACAGCCGATCAAGTTTATCGGCGTGGGTGAGAAGTATGACGCGCTGGAGCCGTTTCATCCGGACCGCATCGTGTCGCGCATTCTCGGCATGGGCGACATTCTTTCGCTGATCGAGCGCGCCGAGTCGCAGATTGACAAGAAAAAAGCCGAGGAGATGGCCACAAAGGCCCTCACCGGCGCCGGCTTCTCGTTGGAAGATTTTCGCGACCAGTTGCGGCAAGTAAAGAAGATGGGATCGATGAAGAGTCTGATCGGGATGCTGCCGAGCATCGGGCCGTTCTCTGGCCTGCAAAAAGCCGCCGACAACGTGGACGAAAAACAGATCAACCGCGTCGAAGCCATTATCAACTCGATGACCGCGCACGAGCGCAATCACCACGAGGTGATTAACGGCAGCCGCCGCAAACGCATCTCCCGCGGCTCCGGCACCACGGTGCAGGAAGTGAATAACCTGCTTCGCCAATACGCGCAGATGAAAAAGATGTTCAAGCAGATGGGCAAGCCCAGCTTCGCCCGCAGGATGGCGGGGATGAAGCTGCCGGGCATGTAGGGGGACCGATGCTATGATATTGTTTGCGACTGGGAGAGCTGCCCTAGCGGCTCGCCGGGATTCGAATCCCGCTCAGCCGCCTTTTTATCTTTCGTCCGGTTATGCAAGATGAAATGGCGATCTCTCGAAGAGTCAGATCCCGAAACTGACGCACGTCCTCTGCGCGAAATCCTCGCCGAGCGCAAAGAACTGATCGCGAAGTACGTTCCGGCGGAGACGCAAGCCGTTCACGCCCGCGCCGTCGCGGAATTGAAGCAACAGCGCCTGCCCTCAAATATTCTGCCCGTCGGCGCGAAGGCTCCCGCATTCCAACTTCAAGATCATGACGGCAAGACCGTCTCCTCTTCCGACTTACTGGCCAAAGGACGCCTCGTGCTGTGCTTCATCCGCGGCCGCTGGTGCCCGTTCTGCGTCGCTCAGTTGGAAGCGATGAACCTCGTCCTCCCGGAAATTGAACAGGCAGGCGCAACGCCCGCGGCCATTTCTCCCCAGACCGTGCAGCAATCTTTCTTCATGCGCGACCAGCACAAGCTGCGCTTTCCGCTGCTCTCTGATGCGGGCAACAAAGTGGCGCGCCAGTTCGGGCTCACTTATAAAATTCCTGACGAGCAGAAAGCGATCTATCAACGTGCCTTCGTCAACCTGCCTTTCGTCAACGGAGACGACGGTTGGGAACTACCGATTCCGGCAACGTACATCATCGACGGCGACGGCACGGTTCTCTACGCGTCCGCGAACGAAGACTACACGGAGCGACCGGAACCGTCGGAGATCGTGCGCTTCCTCCATACGAGCCTCAGGGGCTGAAGACAACGAATCTTCTGACGCCTACGCGGCGCTGAAAGCGCCGCTCTTCCACGGTAGCGCCTGCTTACGGCACGACTAAAGTCGTGCCCTTCCCGATCCGTCACGAGCATGACGCGCTGTCTGAATCCTCAGCTTTCGGTACACTTGAAACATGCGGGAATTCCAAGACTGGCAACTGACCACTGGCCACTGGCCACTGCCCTTATGAACTATATCTATGGCATCAACGCGGTCACCGAGGCGCTCAAAGCCCGCGGACGCGCTTTTCAATGGGTGGGCATGGCGAAGGAGCGGCACGACATCCGCTTGCAGAGAATGATCGAAGACTGCCGACGCCTTGGCGTGCCCGTGAAATTTTTGACGCGCACGGAACTCGATCAGATGGCCGGCAGGGCCGCGCACCAGGGCGTGGTCGCCGTTACGTCGGCCAAACAATACAGCGATCTCGATGATGTGGTCGGCGCTAAACGCGGGCGGTATTCCCTCGTGATCGTGCTCGACGGCGTTGAAGATCCGCACAACTTAGGCGCGCTGATGCGAACGGCTGACGCCGCGGGCGCCGACGGAGTAGTGATTCCAGAGCGCCGCGCCGCCCCCGTCACCGGCACGGTAACAAAAACTTCTGCAGGCGCCAGCGAATACCTGCCCATCGCAAGAGTCACCAACATCGCTCGCACGGTCGAAGATTTGAAGGAGCGCAACATCTGGACTGTTGGTCTGGACGAACGCGGCCCACAAACCTACGACGCTTTGGACTACAACATGGACTGCGCACTGGTTCTGGGCGCTGAGGGCAAAGGACTGCACGACCTGGTGAAGAAGAAATGCGACTTTCTGGTTTCGATTCCGATGCTTGGTAAAGTTCCGTCGCTGAATGTGTCGGTCGCGGGCGCGGTGGTGATGTATGAAATCGTGCGGCAGCGGCGCACGAGAGAAGGCGCGCAGAACAAAGAGGCGTCTTCGGGTGCAAAATGAAGTTGCACCGGTTGTATTTTTCCGTGCTCTGCATTTTCTTCGCTCTCGTCGCAAATGTTTTTGCTCTCGACCGTGAAGCTTTCACTTTTACCAGCTACGATCTGAATGTTCGCGTCGAGCCCCGGCAGCAACGGTTGGCTGTTCGCGGCAAGATCATGCTGCGGAATGATTCTTCTGCGTCGCAGAAGATTGCCGTGCTGCAGATTTCTTCGTCGCTGAACTGGCTTTCCATTAAGGCTGGCGGCAAGCCACTGCAGTTCGCTTCGCAACCATACGACTCCGATATCGATCACACCGGCGCGCTTTCAGAAGCTGTGATTACTTTGCCCGCAGCAGTACCGCACAATGGCGCTCTCGAATTGGAAGTCGCCTACGAAGGTGTGATCGTGTTCGATGCGACGCGACTCACGCGGATTGGAACGCCAGACAGTATCGCGAATAGCACTGACTGGGACCAGATCAGCACGGCATTCACCGCGGTGCGCGGAGCTGGATATGTGACTTGGTATCCGATAGACACCGAGGATGCGAGCCTTGCAGATGGAAGCCTGGCGGAGGTCTTGGGCCGGTGGAAAGAAAGAGCGCGTGCATCTTCGATGCACTTGCAGATCGAATTACAGAATGATGCTGAGGAACCCCCGGAGCTTCTAGTGAATGCGACCGCATGTGCAAGTACACATCAACTGGAGCATCAGTTCGTGGCGGATTGCACGCAACGGTCCGTAGGGGCGACCGTGCCGACCTTCCTTGTTGCAAATTACGAACTTATAGATCGCGCGGATATTGCAGTCCATTTCATTCATGGCCACGGCGCGGCGGCCACAAATTACGCCGACGCAGCGGAGAAGGTAGTCCCGTTGGTGACCGAATGGTTCGGACCGCTTCGAGGCAAAGCTGAAACAGCTGACCTTGCCGATCCGAATGCTGCGCCGTTTGAGAGCGGGCCTTTGTTGTTGACGGCGCTCACCGGCACCGATCCAAAACCGGCGGGGCTTACGGCCGCTCACCAGTTAACCCATGCGGCTTTTTCGTCGCCACGGCCATGGATCGACGAGGGCTTGGCTCACTTCGCGCAGGCACTCTATCTCGAACATCAGAGTGGACGCCAGGCTGCGCTCGATTACATGGCATTGCATACCTCTGCTCTTAATGTTTTCGAGAAGGAAAAGCAGACGACGGCGCCTCGATCGGAAGATGAGGTAATCCATTCTTTGATCAAAACCCACGACGAGGAACTTTACCGCAGCAAAGCGATGTGTGTGTGGTGGATGTTGCGCGAGATGATCGGCGATCCGACGCTGAAAAAGGCACTCGCGTCTTACCATGCGGATCAGGACAACGAGCCTTCTTACATGCAACGCTTGATTCAGGCGCAGACACAGCGCGATCTGGAGTGGTTCTTCGACGACTGGGTTTACCGTGACCGCGGCCTGCCTGATTTCAAAGTGGCGTCGGCCTTCGCCCGCAAGACTTCGCCGGATAATTACATGCTCACTATCACTGTGGAGAATTTAGGAGCGGCAGGAGCGGAGGTTCCAGTCACGGTGAAGTTTGTGGGCGGAGTGATCGTCAAACAGCTAGTGATACGCGGCAAAAGCAACGCTGTGATTCGCGTAGAGGTTCCGAATCAGCCAGAAGAGATTGTGGTGAACGACGGCAGCGTGCCTGAAAGCGATATGACCAATAATGTCTTCGAGATTGAAGCTGCCGACGCTGCGAAATGACTGGAATCAGCGACCCGTGGTAAAGACTGCAAGCACTTCCAACTTAGCCGCTGCCGCGCCGGAGTCGATCGACTGCGTCGCTAGCGGAATCCCATCTGCAAGATGATCGGCGCGTCCCGCCGCCACCAGCGCTGCCGCGGAGTTCAGCAAAACCACATCGCGGCGCGGGGACTTCTTCCCACTTAAAATCTCGCGAATTATTGTTGCATTTTCGAACGCATCGCCACCAGAGATATCGGCAAGCGTAGCCCGTTTCATGCCGAACTCTTCGGGATCAACTTCGTAAGTCCGCACAGATCCGTCGCGAGCTTCGGCAATGCGACTCGGGCCCGTGATGGTGATCTCGTCGAGTCCATCAAGGCCGTGAACCACGAGAGCGCGATGCAAACCCAGCATGCTTAGCACTTCGGCGAGTTTTTCAACCATATCGAGCGCGTACACGCCCACGACCTGTCCCGAAGCGTGCGCGGGATTCGTAAGCGGGCCGAGCAGGTTGAACATGGTGCGCAGGCGCAGCTCGCGCCGCACTTTTTGCACTTGTTTCATTGAGGAATGGAGATCGGGCGCGTACAAAAAACACATTCCGACTACGCGCAGGCACTGCGCCGCTCGTTCCGGGGAGAGCTGAATGTTCACGCCCAGCGCCTCCATCACGTCCGCCGAACCGCATTTCGAGCTGATGCTGCGATTGCCATGCTTGGCTACGCGCACTCCCGCTCCGGCAGTCACGAATGCAGTGGCGGTTGAAATATTGAAAGTCCCGCTTGCGTCACCGCCAGTGCCGCTGGTGTCGACCAGAGATTCTGCCAGCGCGTCGCGTCCTGTTCCGCTTAAGTCAAGCGCGCCGGGTGCGGCTGCACCAGCTTGAGAAATTGAAATAGGCAAAGGGGTCGCCACCGCGCGTATTGCCTCGGCGAATCCCACAATCTCTTCGACTGTTTCGCCTTTCATGCGCAGAGCCGTGAGCAGCGCCGCAATCTGCGCGTCAGTGCAGTTGCCCGTGAGAACTTCCGCCATCACCTCACGCGCCTCCGCGCGCGTCAGCGACTGTCCGTGATTGGCAATGCGATGGAGAGCGTCGAGAATCATACCTGTATGTACAGCATATGTCGGCTAAAACGCTACAGACGATTTTACTGATAACTAATTATCAAGCCCAAAGCCTCTTCAAGCCGACAAAACTTTACTCGAACTGACGAACTCTTTACCACACCTTTCGAAAGATAGATCGTCCAATGAGTGTTAGTGCGGCTTATATCGGGGCTCGAAACTTGAGGGGAAGATCATGAAAATCGCTTTCATCGCACTACTTCTTGCGACATCGGCGTTTGCCCAAGGGCCGTCTGGCGGCGCGACATCAGCCTGCGGACCAAAGGATGCCAGCTTCGACGTGAAACTGGACAGCGCCCAACATACGCTGACGCAGCCCGAACCGGGAAAGGCGCTGGTTTACTTCATTCAGGAAAAAGGCCCGGATAGCTTTGCCGCGACGACCAAGGTCGGGCTCGACGGAGCATGGGTCGGCGCAAACAAGAACGATTCCTATTTCGCTGTGCCCGTAGAGCCGGGAGAGCATCACGTCTGTGAGAACATGCAGTCCTTTCGCGGGCATCTCTTGGGACTCGTGCATTTCACGGCAGAAGCAGGAAAGAATTATTACTTCGGTGCCCAGATCATCTTCGGGGAAGAGTCTAAGCCGCATTTGTTTCTTGCCGCAGCCGATAGCGACCAGGCCACGTATCTGATCGAATCCTTTCCGCTCAGTGTGTCCACGCCGAAGAAGTAAGCAAACTCAGCGAAAAGGTCTAGGTTCCGCCCGCCCAGACGCCGAGAGCGGCGGTTTTCTACGCGATCACCTCTTGTTAGGATTCTGCCCGCGACCACCCGGTTTGCCCAAATCCGCTGCACTTCTATAAGATTAAAGGTTTGCTGCCCTCAGTCGATAGCTGCAAGCAGGTTCCTCCCAAAGCAAACTGACGAGCGATTATGAAAATCCACGAGTACCAGGGAAAAGGGATTCTTAAGAAGTACGGCGTGACTGTGCCGCGCGGGACGATGGCGACGTCGCGCGAAGATGCTGAAGCCGCTGCCCGAGAATTATTCAGCTCCGGCGCGACGGGCGTCGTGGTGAAGGCGCAAATTCACGCGGGTGGGCGCGGCAAGGGCGGAGGCGTGAAGATCGCCAAGTCCGTCAGCGAAGCGGGGGACATCGCCGAAAAGATGCTGGGCATGCGGTTGATCACGCATCAGACCGGTCCCGAAGGCCGCATCGTACGGCGATTGTTGATCGAAGAAACCTTGCCCATCGAAAAGGAATTGTATCTGGGAATTCTGGTCGACCGCGCGGAAGCCAAACCTGTTTTCATGGCCTCAGCTGCGGGCGGAATGGAGATCGAGCAGGTCGCCGCGGAAAATCCCGACGCCATTCTCAAGCAGCATATCGATCCCGGCATGGGCCTTGAGGCGTTTCAGGCCCGCAAGATGGCTTTCAAGCTTGGACTCAACGCCAAACAGATTAATCCTGCGGTGCAGTTTCTTTCGAACCTCTACAAAGCATTCCTCGATACGGACGCTTCGCTGCTCGAAATCAATCCCTTCATCACCACCACCGATGGCCGGCTCTTTGCGCTCGACGCCAAGCTGACCTTCGACGACAATGCACTCTTCCGCCATCCCGACATTCGAGAGCTGCGCGATATTACCGAGGAAGATCCGCTTGAGGTTGAGGCTTCAAAGTACAGCTTGAACTACATCAAACTCGACGGCAGCGTCGGCTGCATGGTGAACGGCGCCGGCCTCGCGATGGCCACGATGGATATCATCAAATATGCCGGCGGCATGCCTGCGAACTTTCTCGATGTAGGCGGCGGAGCAAATGCCGAACAAGTCGCGCACGCGTTTGAAATTCTTCTGAGCGACAAAAGCGTGAAAGCGGTCCTCATCAACATTTTCGGCGGCATCCTGCGCGTGGATACTTTGGCCACAGGCGTGGTCGAAGCGGCGAAGAAAACTAACATCAAGCTCCCCATTGTCCTGCGCCTCGAAGGCACGAACGTGGACGAGGGCAAGAAGATCCTCATGGAATCTGGCTTCAACTTCGTCGTAGCCGAGACCATGAAAGATGCGGCAGACAAAGTAGTGGCTGCAGCGCGCGGAGTGTAGGAGAAGTATGGTGTCGTCCGCGCGCTGTCATCCCGAGCGCAGCGAGGGACCTTGGGGTTTGCCTGAAGCGGCACCAAACGCGGCGTAAGCAAAAACCAAGATCCCTCGCTCCGCTCGGGAAGACAGAGAAATCGGGATGACAAAGAAGTCGAGTGACAAGAGTTAGGCAAGAGGAATTATTTTTATGGCAATCCTGGTTAACAAGAAGACGCGCTTAATCGTACAGGGTCTGACCGGACGCGAAGGCACATTCCACGCCAAGGCCTGTGCAGCCTATGGAACGCAAGTTGTCGGCGGAGTGACGCCGGGCAAAGGCGGCACCACGCACGAAGGCTGGCCGATTTTCAACACTGTCATCGAAGCCGTCGAGAAGACCGGCGCGGATGCAACCGTAATTTTTGTTCCTCCGCCGTTCGCCGCCGACGCGATCATGGAAGCGGCCGATGCCGAACTCGACCTCATCGTTTGCATCACGGAAGGCATCCCCACGCTCGACATGGTGAAAGCTTGGGAGTTCCTGCAGAACCGGCGCTCACGGCTGATTGGACCAAATTGTCCCGGCATCATCTCGCCCGGCAAATGCAAAATCGGAATTATGCCGGGGTCGATTCATAAAGAAGGATCGATCGGCATCGTCTCGCGATCGGGCACGCTGACTTACGAAGCAGTGCATCAACTCACGCAGCGTGGCATTGGACAGTCGACTGCCATTGGCATCGGCGGTGATCCGATCATCGGAACCAATTTTGTGGATGCCCTCGACTTGTTCAACCGCGACCCTGAAACCGAAGCTGTGATCATGATTGGCGAAATCGGAGGCGATGCCGAGGAGACCGCGGCGGAATTTGTGAAGACTCACATGAAAAAGCCGGTGGTCGGCTTTATTGCCGGACAGACCGCGCCGCCGGGTCGCCGCATGGGCCATGCCGGCGCGATCATCTCCGGCGGCAAGGGAACGGCCGCAGAGAAGATCAAGACTATGGAAGCGGCTGGCATTCGAGTGGCAAAATCTCCCGCGGACATTGGGGAGACTCTCGTGGCCGCGCTGGGAGTCAAAGTCTAGTTTGCCTTCAAACTTCTGTTTCGCAAAACGAGTTGTCATCCCGAGCGAAGCGAGGGACCTTGGTTCTTGCCTGCGCCAGCGGTATTGCCGCCTCAGGCCAACACCCAGATCCCTCGCTTCGCTCGGGATGACAGTCCGCAGTAAGATTCGATACAGTTGAATCGTGCCGGATGAACGCGGCCTGCCAACGACTAACGACCAAGGACGAACGACCAACGACCGATATGAAAACTCTGCAACGCACTCTTACCATCGTGAAACCTGACGCCGTCGCCAAGAACGCAGTCGGCGACATCATTGAACAATTCGAGAAGAATGGCTTCCGCATTCTTGCCATGAAGATGCTGGAAATCTCCAAGCATCAGGCAGAACAGTTTTATGCTGTTCACGCGAGCCGCCCCTTCTATGGTTCGCTCACCGATTTTATGTCGAGCGGACCTGTTGTGGCTTTGGCGTTGGAAAAAGAGGACGCCATTGCCGGCCTGAGAAAGCTGATGGGTGCCACCAATCCAGCCAATGCAGAGGAAGGCACAATCCGCAAGAAGTGGGCGTCGAGCATCGAGCACAATGCCATTCACGGCTCCGATGCCGAAGATACGGCGCGCTTCGAATTAAGTTTCTTCTTTGCCGGATACGAACTGGCGAAGTAGTCGTGGAGCCGTCGGCGCGGCGGGCCAGTGTGCATGCGGAATGCAACTACCGGCGGGACGCAGGCGCTACACGAACTATCCCAACGGCTCGAACAGATTGCCTTCCACGCGGTCCGCAACCTTGGGCAACTCTTTGCGCGCGTATTGCAGGAAGTGCGTAGTCGCGCGGTGGGCTTCGAGCGCAGCGTCGTCTTTATATTGTTCGTAGATGAAGAAGCGCCGCGGCTCCGTTTTATGCCGGTGCACCTGGTACATAAGGCAGCCAGCTTCCTTGCGGGATTCTTCCGTCAGCTTCGCAAAAATTGGGGGAACATCGGCATCGTGCCCTGCCTTCGCCATCCACGTCACCGCCAAGACCACCATCGTGCGCTCCTTGCCTGATTTAGTAAGTAGTGTTAGGGAAGGGCTAATCAGAAGTCAAGATAAGACTTACCGGGCTGCCACCATCTTCATCTCGTTTGCGAATTCGTCCAAGAAGATTATCTGATCGCGGTCCGGACCGGTCGAGATCATCCCGATCTTCGCTCCGGTTTCTTTCTCCACGAAGTCTAGGTATTCGCGAGCCTGCTTCGGCAACTGGTCGAAGTTCGTGATGCCTTGCGTGGAAGTTTTCCATCCCGGCATCTTGTGATAAACGCATTCGATCTTTTCGTATCCGCTGGCTTGCGCGGGAATTTCTATCGTTCCCTTGCCATCGATCTTGTAGCCCACGCACACCGGAATCTCCGGAAGTTCGTCGAGCACATCCAGCTTGGTCACAACGAGCCAGGAGATTCCATTAATCATGCCAGCGTAGCGCAGCAGAGGCAGGTCGAGCCAACCCGTGCGCCGCGGACGCCCCGTAACCGCGCCAAACTCGTTGCCGCGTTTGCGAAGTTGCTCGCCTAACTCGCCTTTGTCCTCACTGGGAAACGGACCTTCGCCGACACGCGTGCAGTAAGCCTTGGTCAGTCCAATCACGGAATCGATTGCGTTCGGAGCAACACCCGTGCCAGTCGCCGCGCCTCCCGAGGTCGCGCTGGAAGAAGTTACAAATGGATAAGTGCCGTGGTCGATGTCGAGCATGGTGCCCTGCGCGCCCTCGAACAGGATCGCCTCACCCGCGGCCAGCGCCTGGTTTAGCAGCAACGCAGTGTCGCACACAAACGGCGCAATCTTCTCGGCAGCCGCGGCATACTCCGCATACATTTTGTCGGCGTCAAGCGGTTCGGAATTGAACAGCGCGTGCGCGATCATGTTCTTTTCGCGCACGGCATTCTCGATGTGCTTTCTCAACAATTGCAAATCGAGCAGATCCGCTACCCGAAGCCCGCGACGCCCCATCTTGTCTTCGTAGGCAGGACCGATCCCGCGCGAAGTGGTGCCAATCTTCACGCGCCCCGGAGCATTCTCCGCCGCCAACTCAATCATGCGATGGTAGGGCAGAATCACCTGGGCGCGGTTCGACACAAACAGATTTCCGTCAACCCGCAGACCCGCGTCGCGCAGCGCTCCCACTTCCTTCAGAAACGCCATGGGATCGAGAACCACGCCGTTGCCAATCACACTTCGGCACGCCGTCCGCAATACTCCGCAGGGAACAAGCTGCAAAACGAATTTCTTCCCGCCGATGATGACGGTGTGGCCAGCGTTATGGCCGCCGGCATAGCGGGCTACGACGGAAAAATTCTCCGATAAAACATCGACAATCTTGCCCTTGCCTTCGTCGCCCCACTGCGCGCCGACGATAACCGCGGTCTTGCCTCGTTTCAAAGCCAACTCCCTCACAGAGATTTGCAGGCGCAGGATGAAAGACGTGCTGCGCGTAAGTACGAACACCCTGGGGTCGCACACGCCTTGCCGCGCGAAACTCGAAAGGCTTACTTGGGATGAAGGCGGAGAAGGTGTGTACGAAGTATCTTATCGCGCCCACGCAGAGGATAGCAACGCGTAGTGCCGCGTGCTGAGCGAGCCTGTCAGGTAAGATGTGACTTCATGCCCAAGTTCGAAAAACATATTTTCGTATGCGGCAACCAGCGCCCTCCAGGAAATCCGCGCGGATGCTGCGACCCCACCGGCCAGGCGAAGCTGCAAAAACTATTCAAACAGAAGCTTGCGGAGCGCGGCCTCAAAAGCAAAGTGCGAGCCAACCAGTCCGGCTGTCTCGATCAGTGCGAACATGGCCCGAATATCGTGGTTTATCCCGAGGCGGTCTGGTATGGGCACGTCACCGAGGCCGATGTCGACGAAATCATCGAGTCGCACATAGCAGGCGGCAAGCCAGTCGAGCGCCTGATGCTGGCCGACGATTGTATCAACACGCCAACATGCGAACATCGGGGGAGCAGTGGTCAGTGATCAGTGGTCGGTGGTCAGAAGGATCAAAAACTCGAATCGGATATTGAACAGATGGCGCCGAAGAGGGTTAACTGGCCACTGACCACTAGCCACTGACCACTGCTTTCTGGTAGGCGCGGCAGGACTTGAACCTGCAACCACCGGATTAGAAATCCGGTGCTCTATCCAATTGAGCTACGCGCCCGCCGTTTGCGGCACTCGTTTAACTTTAGCCGTTTCAGCAAGCGCACCGCAACTCACTGGCCTGCTCCGCTTTTCCCCGCTTCGTAATATTTTCCGTTCACTTCGCTGCCCATGACGGCGAAGTCGCACTTCGACGCCTCCAGCGGATCGGTTTTGAAAGCGAAATCGATCGAGGGCACGCGGATCGCGGCTTCGAGTTGTGCGCTCGCCTTGAAGCCTTCAAACCGGTACTGCCGCGCCGCATCTTCGTATTTCACCGGCTCCTGGCTCGCGGTAAAGACAAGCTTGAAATCCAGAAATGCCGGAGTTGTCTCCGCATCCATCGCCGGCCAGCGCGGCTGATCGATGATGCTCACATTCGTCATCTGGAGCGTGGCGATCTTGCCATCGGAGCTGAACGTGAGACCCGCAGACGGCACAGGCGTAACCCAGTACAGACCCTCGGGCGAAATGGGAGAATGAAAATCGTGAATCTGGTTTGCAGGGACCGCCGGTCCCTTGAACACCGTGAGTCAGGTGTGCGCGTAGACAGCTTGGTGCGCCTGGCGCGACGCCCAGTACTCGCCCGCCATGTAACTATAGTCGGTGGTGGGGCTGCCCCAGGCGAGGCGATTGCCCTTGTTGTCCGTGCCCATGCCATGAAAGCCATTGCAACGCGCCAGCTTTCCTTGGAAGTGATAGATGCTTGAAAGTTCGACATTCGGCATCGCAGCCTGATTATGATTGCCGTTTTTGTCGAGCCACGGAATCGGGTATGGGCAAGGGCCGCCATTTGAGGGCTCGTGGTTCTGCGGAATAGGAGGAGCGCAAGCTTGCGCCACGGATTGCGCGTCAAGCACCGTACCCCGCAGCGAAACCGCCGCTGCGGAGGTGATCCCAAGTTTCAGCCAACGCCGACGGTCCAGCTCCAAGCGGGGTACGTGATCACGCGCCATAGCAGCTCCTTTTTCTTGCTGCGCAGATTTCAGTATTTACTTTGTCTGATAGCCTGAGCAGCACTATTCCGCAGCTTTCACCGCCAAAGTTTCGACCACGGCAATGTTCTGGAGCAACTCCGGCGGCGGGTTGTGCCGCTCCTGCAAATAGGCAGGGCTGTTGTAACTGACCCAGACTTTGCCTTGAACATCTTCTGAAACAAGGATCTTCAGCGGAAGATCAATGGCAATACTGGGCGCAGCCAGCATCAATGGTGTGCCGGCTTTGGGGCTGCCGAAGATCAGAAGCTTAGTGGGAGGCATTTTCATTCCCACCTTTTCCGCTTCTCCGCTATGATCGACCAGGGCGAAGAGAGTGACTCCTTTTGCTTGCAGAATGTTCTTCAGCTTTTCCACCGTTTCTTCCACGGAGTGATTGCTGGGTTTGCCGATGATCCCTTTGCCTTGGTCCGTCATATACTCTCCCCGGGTTCCAAACTGCGCACGACACAACCTCAGGACAATACGAAGCACGTGGTCGTCAGTTTTTCAACTCGCTTCTACCGAGCGTGCGATGCCGCTTCTTCGATCAGCGCGGCAACCTCTTTAGGCCTTGAGACGTACACCGCGTGGCTGGCGCCTGGGACTTCAACTTTGTGGCTATTGGCTCGCGTGGCATACCAGCGCTCGAGGTCTGGGCTGATGGCTCTGTCGCTTCCGGCTATCAGCGCCCAGCTTGGCTTGCTCCTCCACGCGGCGGTGGTGATGACGGCCTTGAAACTGTTGGCTGCGTTCATCACCTGCGATCGCGCCATGAAAGCGGCCTGGTCAGCGGACACGTCAGCCGCGAAGTATTCATGAAACTGCACCGGGTCAAGGTAGGTGAAGCCGTCTGCGGTCTTCTTGATCACAGTAGACTTGCTGAGGTCACTGGGAAAGCGCTTTCCGTCGTCGGCTTCGTTCTCTCCAGCATCCGGCATGTGAGCAGCGATGTATACCAAGCCGGCAACCGACGGATCGGTCCCCGCTTCGGTAATCACTGCGCCTCCATAGCTGTGTGCGACGAGAATGCATGGCCCATCTTGTTGAGCGAGGATGCGCTTCGTCGCAGCCACATCTTCCTGAAAGGTCGTCTCCGGCTCTTGCACAATGCTGACGTTGAAGCCATCTTTAACAAGAATGTCGTAAACGCCCTTCCATCCGGATCCGTCTGCCCAAGCGCCATGCACCAGAACAATATTCCGAATTCGATGCTGCTCTGTCTGTGCGGATGCGGTCTGCGCTGAAAGCGCGCAGCCGGCCAGCAACAGCAATAATACGATCCATAGGGACCGAAACATTCCTCGCACTGTTCGCACAGGCGCCATTGAATAACTCATTCGTTGCTCCCTTTCGCGAATCGCTTCGCATTTTCTGCGGCCGCACTCCCGCTTAGTGTCGGCCATCTGATCGCAGCGACACCTCTGCCTCGGCTGCCATCACTCAGCAACGGGCGGACGTTGACTGGCAAGCAGCGTTAGCGGTTCTTGCGCAGGGCGCGTCCTCTGGGGCCGCCGCTCACGTCTGGTACTTCCACGCCGAGGGCGGTCGCTAAATCGATTTGATGATCCTGCTCCTGCACGAGGATCTGGCGAATCTGTTCGGCCATCGCGTATTCCTCGAGCGCCTCACATTGCCGGACGCGATCGCGGTAATTGCGAATGGTTTCATTTTCATTATCCAGATCGAAGCGGAGCATTTCTTTCGCATCCTTGGATGTGCGAACCGGCTTCGGCGTGACCGTCGGCATCTTGCCGAGGTAATCGATCTGCCGCGAGAGGGTCAGAGCGTGATCAAGCTCCTGTTTAGCGTGGATTTCGAGCTGGTCGGCGATGTCCATATACTCTGCGCCGCTGAGCACCTGCGAATAAACTACGTAGGCGATGATCGCCTGATACTCGCGGGAAAGATCTTCGTTCAGCAGCTCTGCGAGGCGGTCGCGTGTAATTTCGATTTCGTTTGCGTTGGATTTGTTTTCGGCCATCTTGTTCCTCCTGTGAAGTGAGAGACAGATTAATTTGGATACATCTGGAATGTCCATAGGTAGATGCCAAAAGGTATCATTCGGTGTCACTTGAATTTCGCCCCTCCATCTCGCCTGGCCTACATCGACTGGATGCGCGGACTGGCCTGCGTTTTGATGTTCCAGACGCATTGCTATGACTCCTGGCTCAGTCCGAGCGCGCGCCAGGGCAAGTTTTTCATGTATTCGCAACTGGGAGGAACCTTCCCTGCTCCCCTGTTTTTGTTTCTTGCGGGTATTTCTTTCGCGCTGGTAACGGAGAAGCTGTGGACGAAGAATCTGCCGCCCGCACAGATAGCTCGAACAACCATCCGCCGCGGTGCCGAGATTTTCGCTTTTGGCCTGCTCTTTCGCTTGCAAGAATATCTGATCGCCTGGGGATGGGCGCCGCTCAGCGACCTGCTGCGCGTAGATGTGCTCAATACCATCGGCGTCTCGATGATGCTGTTGGGCATTCTTTGTTGGCTCGTGCTGTCGATTCGCCGCGTAGGGCAGACCAGACTCGCGCTCGTTCTTGCCTCTGCAGGAACGGCCGTGCTGATTTCTCTGCTTACACCGCCGCTGTGGACGACCTGGCGTCCGGACTGGCTGCCGTGGCCGCTGGAATCCTACATCAACGGCGTACACAATCTCGGCACACCGCAGGCGTGGTTATTTCCCATTTTTCCCTGGACCGCATTCGCGTTCGCCGGCCTGGCTACCGGATTTATTTTGCAAAGCGAATGGGCGCGCAAGCGGGAGGCTCTGATTTTCTTGCTGGCGGGCGCAGTGGGTTTAGTGTTCATCGTAACCTCACGCTGGCTCGACGCCCTACCGCATCAGCTTTACGCGGTCTACGACTACTGGCACACTAGCCCGGACTTCTTTTTCATCCGACTGGGGATGCTTCTCGTAATCCTAACAGCGAGTTATGCCTGGTGCCGCTGGGTTATCGGACAACTGCCCGCCGGATTGTGGAGCTTTAGCCCGCTCATTCAGTTAGGCCAGGCTTCCCTGGTGGTTTACTGGGTGCACCTTCAGTTTGTCTACGGGCGTTTATCCATTCTGCCCAAACATATCCAAAGCATTCGAACCGCATCGTTCGGATTGCTGGCGATCTTTCTCGCCATGCTGCTCCTCGCATTCTTGCGAACGCGAATGAAGGGGCGCGGCGTAGAGATTATGGCTTGGATGCGGCGTCCAGCGCCCTCGAACTGAATATTTTATACGCGTGTCATCCCTGGCGGACGCATGTCATCCCGAGCAAAGCGAGGGATATTGGTTCTCGCCCGCACGTCCGTAATGCCAGTGCCAGCAGACACAAGGATCCCTCGCTGCGCTCGGGATGACAATTCCAGGGGCGGCGGGCAACCACTACCGGAATTGCTTCGCGAACTCCACGACTTCGCGCTCCGCCCAGCGGCCATCGTAAGCCGCATCGCCGTCGCGTTCGCCGACGAATGCGCAGTGGCCGCCGTCCTCAGTTTCGAAATAATGAATGTGCTCATTGGAAAGCAACGCCTGTCGCGTCTCCGGCAAAATCCGAACGAAAGGATCGTTCGCAGCGTGAATCACCAGCGCTGGTCGCGCGATGCGGTCGATCACGCTAGCGGCGGCCGCTCGCGCATAGTAATCGTCGGCGCCGGCGAAATCGCAGTAGTGAGCCGTGATGCGGTCATCAAAGTCTCGCAATGTCTTAACTCCGCGCAGGCGCGAAGCGTCGAAGGTCGCGGGAAACAGGCGTGCCTTGCGGCGAAGCCGCTGGAACAATTGCAGCAGAAAATAATATTCGTAAATCCGGTTGCGCGGCTCGTGCAAGGCGTCGGCGCCAGCCGCCAGATTGATTGCCGGACAAACCGCCGCCACCCCGCGAAACTCCGCCGGACCTTCGCTGCCCCACTCTCCGGCGAGTTTCAAAACCAGATTGCCTCCCATGGAAAATCCAATCAACACGAAGCCGGGAATTCCGTCGCGCTCGACAAGGTCGCGTGCCACCGCAGCCACGTCCGCCGAACGACTGGAGTTGTAGAGCGTGGGCGCGCAATGGTCCATGCCGCCGCAGTTGCGCTGATTCATGCGCACCACGTTCATTCCCGAGGCTAGCCCGTTCCGAGCGATTCCCAGCATGTATTGCGATTCGCTCGATCCCTCCAACCCATGCACTACGATCAGCGTCAGCGCGCGCCGATCCTTCTGCCAATGACAATGGCACAGCACGGGAACACCGGGTTCTACTTCGATCAAACGTCGCTCCGCAGTAGCCAGATCGACTCGACGCGGCAGAAAGAAAGCCGCGAGAGTCTGCATATGTCCGCCTCGCAGCCAGCGGCGCGGACGAAAAACGGAGGGCACGAACGTCGCAGGCTGCTCCGTCAAGTCGTCTTCGAATTCAGTTTGCG
>Ga0302140_10001431_pt1 | contig 31035 bp, 25 predicted proteins | sample I_Bog_E1_1_FD_202095 | JGI IMG/M metagenome (GOLD analysis project Ga0302140, IMG submission 202095) | Peat permafrost microbial communities from Stordalen Mire near Abisko, Sweden - I_Bog_E1_1 | ecosystem: Environmental > Terrestrial > Soil > Wetlands > Peat | place: Sweden: Abisko, Stordalen... | reverse complement strand
CGGGCAAGGAACCTGATGCGGGCATGGCCCATGGTGGAACGGCGGCGCGTCGCACATGAACGCCGCCTATCCCAAGTCCCGGTTCGACCGTATGGGACTGGTTTCGTTGCTGGAAACCCGGCAACGCCGAGCACTTCGGCCACCGCCTGGCTCTCGGCCCAGCGCACGGCCGACAGGCGGGAACCCTGATGAGCGATCCGGGACAGGACCAGAAACAGCCCCAGTTTACCGATCTCTCGGGAGCCCAGAGCAGCGGAAATGCCGATCTGATCGGCCACCTGTTTGAGAACGAACAGCAAGCCGAAGACAGGACCCACGGTCGGCTCGCTGAGGGCGGCGTGATCGAAGTCTCCGTGCAGGGCTCGATCCAGCGCCTCGATCCGTTCCGGAGCCCAGGAAGTGATATTGGCCAGGGTGCGAGACTTCACCTTTCCATCTTCGCGAAAGGACTCGCGGAGGAGGATGGCCGGGGGCGAAGTGCGATTGGGAACTCGCGCAATATACATGCGTGTTCTATATCGCACAAATCAACGTACAACAACTACCCAAAAGTGTATTTCATGCCTACTTTAGTGACCGCAAAATACGATTACTCCCTGTTTTTCAAATACTTAACCTATTTGCGGGGAGGAAGTCCCGTCGGCGGAGAGACGGAAAAGCAACCGCAGGTCCTTCGACTTCGCTCAGGATGACAGGTCTGTGGTTACAGCTTCACTGGTACAAGCGATTCATAGGCCGAGTAGACCCCTTCAAACACCGAGTCCCAGCTCATGGTCAGGGCATGGGCACGCGCGGCTCGGCGCATCTCTGCGTGCTGCGTTGGATTCCCGAGCACGCTCGCAACCGCGGCAGCAAAGCCGGCATCCTCGGCGATGCGGCCGGTTACTCCGTCGCCGACGATGGTCTTTGGGCCGCCGTCTGGGGTCACAATCGCCGGTACTCCGCTGGCCAGCGCTTCCAGCACCACGTTGCCGAATGTGTCAGTATGCGAGGGGAACACGAATAAATCCATATTGGCGTATGCCGTTGACAGCGCCTCACCGTGCAGCACACCGGCAAACTCCGCTTTGGGCAGGTGTTCGCGCAGCCAACCTTCGTCGCCGCCGTGGCCGACTATCAAAAACCGGAAGCTCTTGTGGCCCATGGCTTCGAGTTCTTGCTGGACCTGAACAAGCAGAGCCACGTTTTTCTCGACACTGATCCGTCCCACAAACCCGAGCACATGGTCGCGATCTTCGGGCTCTCGCTTCCTCTTGTCCGGCGCGAACAGTTCCGCATCCACGCCTCGCGGCATCAGGTGGCAGGGCCGCCCTGTGGTTCGTTCCAACAGGGCGCATAGCTCCGGGTTGGGAGCGAACAGCACCCTCGCCATAGAGTAAAACTTGGCCGCAGCAGCCATGGTCAGGTCTTCGATTGTCTGCTCCGTGACCATGGATTGTTTGGGGAGCAGCTTTAGGACCCAGTCCGATCGCCGGGCCAGATATTCATGCACGTTGGTGTGCCAACTCGCGGCCAGCGGCAACTCCATTTCGTACGCCAAGCGGGCGCCCAACATGCCAACTTCGCTGGGACCTGTAATGTGGATCAGGTCCGGCTTGAAGCGGTCCAGCACCTCGCCAATGAGGGGAATGTGGCGCAGAAACGCCGGATCGTAACGGAGATCTTTCTCCAGGGCAAATGACAGAAAGCCGCGCGGCAGTTCCAGTGTCCACACGTTGCCGTCTTCCATAAGGGCCTTGGCGCGGTCCCCGGCGCGGACGCACAGGAAGGGAAGATTCCGCCGCCGGGCGAACGCCTCAAAATGGCGGCTGGTGTGCGCCACTCCGTTGACTTCGTGGAATGAGTCGGGAAAGTAGGCCACCCGCGGCATTCGCACACACGGCGCTTCGGCGAGCATCGGATTGAGGGTTTCGGCTAGCACGTAGGCTTGGATGCGATTGGCTTAGCTGTCGTGTTCGCCGAGAGCCAGCCGCAACTGGTGTGCTTCGCTCCAGGCCATGCGCAATCCACCTGAAACGAGGCCGCGGCCCATCAGCTGTACAGAGCCGATGATCGCGCGCATCGCAGCGGGGGCTTTGCCACTCGGCCAGATTTCGCTCAGCGGCCGGATGACCCCATTGCGGTCGGGATGATACACGCGCTCGTCCCAGTTCCGCGAACCCTGCGGAAACTCCGGATAGTTGCGCACCGCATCGATGGTCGACTGCAGAATCCGGTGCTTCCAGGGCTCGGCATACTGCGGCATGAAGAGCATGCTGCTCTTCTTCTCTCGCCGGATCTCGTGGACGAATTCAGTAAAGCTGGTGGCGTTGGTCAGGTTGATGGTGGCGTTCGGCTCCACGCCGTGACGGTCGCCGCCGGAGATGAGCAGCATGTGCCAGCTCTCCGCCAACTGCCGGGTGGCGCGGTTCTCTGCCCAGTGCCGCAGGCCGTTCAACTCCAGCGCGTGAAGGAATGCGCCGTTCTTCTGCAGGAACTCATTCACGAGAAATTCGTGTTTCTCCCGGCCCACCAGGTAGAGATCCCACATGGGGTGGTTGAACACGACCAGCACATTCGGCTCCGCGTTCAACGCGGCAAGAATTTCGGTCAGGCGCGCGTCGCCAGGGTGCCGGGTATATTCGGCCAGGGTTGCCATCCACTCGGTCGCCCGCGCGCTGGGCAGGTTGTGGACCCCCAGGTGAAACGACTGATCTCCGTAGGGGGCGCTCCACTCCACGGAAACCGGAATCTGGCGCGCGCTGGGAATGGTCCGCAGCAGCATGGGCGCGTTGATCGTGTCATGGTCGGTAATCGAAACCATGGAAGCCAGGTTGAGGCTTTCGATCTGACTGCGCTCAAGGTCAAAAGCCAGCCTGGGCGTCATCGGAGGGGTCCAGTAGGCCGCCGCGTAATTGATGCGAATGCCGTGCATGGACTCCGACCGGCGCTCCATCCGCGACAGAAACGGTCGCAGCACCGGATACTGATTGCCGAAGTTCGCCAGGAAGTCCAGCGTTTCCGTGGACTGGTTGGTATGGCTGTGGAGGGAAACACCGGTGCGAAAACCATTGGGTGCATGGGGGTCGCGCCAAAGATACGAGATGCTCGATCTGGCCATATCCGCTCCTTCTCCGCGTTTGCTTCCGGATTTCTGCACTCAGTATCCCCTTCCTTTCGTCAATGGGAAGTTAAGATAGCGCGAATTCCCCTTCAATTCATTAAGGAATCAACAAGGTTACCGGAATTACCCGAAAAACTGAGCTAAATACCCGGAAGAACCCTAAATGCGTGCGATTGAGTGTTGATTTCGACCCGCGCAGCAGGCTCGAATGGCCGGACCGACGTACCTCCGTTTCACACAAGCCTAGCAGAATCAGAGAGAAATGCTTTGGAATTCTCTGAATGACATTACGTTCCGCGTGCGTTGCAGCAGCTTGTGGCTTCGCCTATTTAGCGGTTTTGGCCATTTCCGGCCCGAGGAAATCTTCCAGCGTCCAACCGGCCATCAGTTCCTTGCTTGCCGTGGCTGCGGCTACCGCGGCCGTCGCCTGCTTGCCGGCCGCCGCCTCCACTGCCAGGTAGTTCTCTGTAAGCCCTTTACGCAACATCTCGAAGGCCTGTTCCGGAGTGTCTGCAAACTGGAACAGGTCGATGTCTTTGGGGGAGATGGCACCGGTGTCGACCAGGACTTGCAGGTTGAAGACCTTTTTCCAGTAGTCGGAGCCGTAGATTACGACGGTGATTTTCTTGGCCAGCTTCTGGGTCTGCGCCAAGGTGAGAATCTCGAACATCTCGTCCAGCGTCCCGAATCCCCCCGGAAACACGACGAGCGCCTTCGACAGGTAAGCAAACCACAGCTTGCGCATGAAGAAGTAATGAAACTCGAAGTTGAGGCTTGGAGTAATGTACGGGTTCGGCGACTGTTCGAACGGCAACCGTATATTCAATCCAATTGTCTTGCCGCCGGCTTCGTAAGCCCCGCGGTTGGCAGCCTCCATGATCCCTGGGCCACCGCCTGAGGTGACTACAAACCGGTGCCGGCGGGAAGGAATCTGCTTTGCCCAGGTTGTCAGCATTTGCGACAGACGCCGCGCGTCTTCGTAGTAGCGCGCCATCTCCACCGCTGCCACGGCGCGTTTTCGCTGCAGTTCCGTAGCTGTGCCTTCCACAATTTCCGGGACGCTGGCGGGCTGTTCGTGGCTTGGCGCCGCCTGGGTGGAACCTGTGTTCTCCAGCAATTCCAGGGCGTGATCGGCCTCTTCACGGCCGCGAAACCGCGCCGACCCAAAAAAGACCACTGTGTCCTGAATCTGCTCGCGCCGGAACCGCGCCAGGGGCTCCAGATACTCCGCCATAATGCGGATCAGCCGGCCGTCGGCGCCGTTCAGGAACGCCGGGTTTTCATACGCCAGCGGAGCTTTTTCCAGCGCCTCGGGCGACCCACTCGCCGCTTCACTCGCAGCCAATGGTCCCTGATCGCTAGTCTCTATTCCCTCTTCCCTATTCCCTGGTCCCTGCTCTCCGTCCGTCATTCCTTATCCGTCCCGTGCCGGATCGCATCGTGGAATGCAATCCACAAATTCAGAAGCCCCAGCCCCGACACAAGGCCCCGCACCGCTCCGTGGGCCGCATAGACTGAAAGCGTTGGAAACTGCAGAAAAATTGGATTCTGGTCCCAGAACAGCTTGGACCACGGTGCATAACAAACCGCCAGACCAATGTACATCCGGAGCAGCACGCGAAGGAACAGTTCGGCGCGCTCAAGCCAGCGGGGGATGCGTTGGGGTCCATGTTTTCCTGGAGTTGCGCCCAGTGCGGGCCCGGCTGTAGCGTCGGAAGCCAATGCGAGTCCAGGCTGTTGAGCCGGGCTCGCGGGCAAGGGGGGCGACGACAATTCCGGCTGTTGGGGCATTCGATGGTTTCGCTCGGCAGAACCCCGATTCCTGGCCATTCACAGGCATTCGGAACGGACCGGGAAATAAGGCCCGGCTCAGGGTCGCCGTATTGCAACGGTAACACAGCGGACAGGGCCGGATGGGCGCACCGGCGACCCCGGTCCACTTGCAGCCGAGGTGCGGCTGGAGTAGGTTGTTACCGTGCGCGAGTATCCGCGTCAAACAACGGGGAAACCCTGCCAAGGAGACTCCTCATGATTCGTGCTGCTGCCGTTTCGTTCGTGGTCCTGCTGGGATCGGCCGCTTTGGCTGCCCAAGCGAATCCTCAAGGTTTTGGTGTTAGCGGAATGGAACCGGTTCAGACGACGGTCATCCAGCTTCCGCAGCCGGCAGGCTGTCCGGTCTTGCTGAATGCCAGGCAAGCACCCGGCGGAAACCCGATGGTGGTCAACGGCGTCAGGATAAAGGGCATCGCGCAGTTGCTTCATCTGATCGTTACCAGTCCGAATTCCAAGCGTGTAGTCGCGGCAAACGTCACGGTGCATGGGTTTGCGAACAAAGGCCGCGTGGTGCCGACCTTGTCTGCGCAGGACTCTTCCGACGCGACAAAGACCTTCGACGTCAAATTCCCGGCCGAACCAAAGGAGATTTCAACTGACCTAGCGGTTCCTGGCTTCTCGGCGGTGAGTGCGATCGATCTGAATTCTGTCACATACGCGGACGGATCGACGTGGAAACTAGCGGCCGGCAGCACATGCAGTTCGCGGATCGATCCGATCATGCAGACCGGCAGCCATTGACTGAATTGCTCTTAACTTCTGTGGCCTCCCACCCTTGAATCCCAAAACGATTCAAGGATGGGGCACCCGGCTCCAATGAACCCGCGTCGGTTCCGCCAAAACCGCTCCGTGCCCCGTTCTTGCGATTTTTTCCTATCGCAAGGGCGGGGATCCTCGACCCTGAACCAGCCTTGTTCATAGGGAGCAGCCTGACTCGCATTGCGAGTTTCGCCTGCAATGAACAGATTCGGGTGTGGGGGCAGTCAAGGGATCCCGCTGACTTGCTAACTCGCTATCTCCGCGAAGCGGAGGCTGGCTTGCTAAACGTCACGAAATCTCAGCCCCTTCACTTCTTTGTTCATGAGGAGCGGAGCGTACTTCAGCAGAGTCGAAGGGGACCTCCATTTGGGGCGCTTATTGCCCTGGAGAATCTGGTTCTGAGAAAAGCAACCAGCGTCGGATTCACCACTCTAAAAGCTTGCTGCCTGAAGAATCGTGGCCGGCACAATCTCGTAGCTTCCGTAGTTGATGGTCAGCACGGCTGTGCCGCCGATGCGCACCTTGGTTTCGCTGCGTACCTGCTCGGGAAGCCAGAATGCGCCGGTCTTTGTGCTCGTGTAGTGAATGAGCGTTCGCGCAATCCAGAATGAAGGACTCTTCGCCGGCTCCGTCTCCATCTTTACCACTGCGAAGTCTGCCGCATCCACCCAGATCTTTCCGCGCGACAGGAACTTGCTCTCCGTCAGCGGCTCGACATCCAGAATGTACGCGGGGCGGCCCGCAACGCTCTCGATTCCGGCGAGATGAAACCGATAATTCGCCTCAGTCATCGCCGAGGACCGCTTGTCCTGCGAGGCCTCTTTTTCGCTGTCGACGGCACGCTTCAAGACCTTATCGCAAAGCATGCCCGAGCCACTCTGCGAGACGATGCGAAAACTCTTGCCTTGCACCGCGTCGTAGCTTATCTCCACATCCATTTTGGCGGCGACCCTGGCCGAGAATCCGTGGTACTCCACCTGGTAGTGACGCAGAGCCTTGTACTGCTTCAACCCCTCTGTCTGGGCCTGGGTGTGCTGCTGCATCTGTTGCACAATCTGATCGGAACTCAGGTTCGCGGGCACACCCGCGCCCGCATTCTCTGCCTGAGCCAGACTCGCTGCAAACGCGAATACAACCGCCAGAAGAATTTCTCTGCCCAGTTGGAAGTTCATATGCGCAGCATATCCCGGCAAATTGAATGCACGGTAACGGCTGCGTTGAGCGGCGGAGAAAGCGCGCTGTCGGAACCAATGTTGTAAACAATGAATATGCGTATTCGACCCCACAATCTATCTGGCCGGCACATCTGCGTATACGCCGAAGACGCAGAGATCATACGCTCCGTTAACGATGCGGTTAGTGCAATTGGGGACACTCTTTCGCTTGATGCGATGGATGTCGTGCTTCCGAATCTCCATGCAGCAAGGGGCAGACATCCTCTTCGGAATGTCTGCCCCTGTGCCGGCCTGGTTGAACCGCGTTTAGTTGATGACGAAGCTGAACGTTGTGTTATTGGTAATGCTCGACGTGACCGAGTCCGTGCCGGTGACGGTGAGGGAGTAGGTCCCCTTGGGCGGATTGGAAACGGTGTCGGTTATGCTGCTGCAGGCTGTAACCGCCAGCCCCACGCCGGCCAGCAGAATCAGCCCCGCCAGGCCGCGCAGCTTTCGCGAACTGCGTCCCAGGAAGCCCACCAGCAGCAGCCCGGCAAAGGCAACCGTAAGCGGAACCGGGTTCGCTCCACTGTTCTTCGGCGTATTCCCCGCGCGCAGGCTGCGCAGTGGCCGCAGGCCGCTCTTGCGTATCGCCCCTGTCGACGCGCAATCGGAAGCATTGGTGTCCAATACCATTGCGTTCGTCACAGGGGTCGCCGCATTGCTGATCGACACGACTCCATCGCCTGCGGAGTTCGAGTTCGAGAACCCGCCGCACAAGTTATCGAGTGAGCTGGGAAGGCTGACGGTGAGATACACCGTGCCCGTGTATGCGGGCGAGGTTGAAGGAGTCACCGTGATGATTTCGGTTCCCGACGTGCCCTGGGATACTGCCAGGGTGCTCGGCGTCGATGTAAGAGTAATTGTTCCGTTGCCCGAACTGACGGTCGCAACATTCACTGTTACGCTGCCGGTGGAGCCTGCATAGGTGGTGTCGGCCACGTAAGCAGCGAGGATGGTGTAGGGACCGGCAGTGGAAAACGACGTGGTGTAAACGAAGGTGCCGTTCGAGGTCAGGGTCTCGGGGATAGCTGTCCCGCCGTCCACGGTCAGATTCACGATGCCGGCCGGAGTGCTGCCGGAGGCTGCTGCAACCGTGATGGTGAAGGTGTCGGAAGTGTTGACGTTCGGTGCGCTGTTCGACGCCGTAACGGTGGTCGTGGTCGGAATCAAGGTTGGGGCGGTTCCTGAGCTGGCAGGCCAGGCGGTGGCTAGAGCGGTTGCGTCGATCGATCCCAGTCCGGTTGCTTGGTCGTAGCCCACACCGGCAGAGAAGCCGGTCGAACTGCTGCAATCCGCCGAAACCAGGCAATCGTTGTTTCCCGAGGTGATGTCGTGGAATGCCGATGCATAGGTCGCGCTGTCAGCGGCCAGAGTATAGAGCGTTGGGTTGACCAGGCCCTGGCCCGTGGTGTATCCCTGCTTCTGGTTGATGAGGGCCAGAATGCCGGAGAAGATTGGCGTGGCGAAGCTGGTGCCCCCGGCGAAGGTCAGATCCTCGGTCGACGAATCCCGGAATCCGGAGGTGCAACTGCTCTGTTGTCCCTGGAACCAATCGGCTGGATCGCTGCTGCAAAATAGGTAACCGGGCAAATCCGGCGAAGCATAAAGAGCAATATCCGGAACATCCCGCTGACCGTCAGAGGGAATTCCGGCCACACCGGTTTGCCAGCTTGGCTTGGTAAAGAGCGAACTGGCGCCGCCGCCGGTCGCGCTCAAACAGCCGGTCCCGGTGCAGCTCGAATCTTCGTCGTTCCAGGCAACCTCCGGAATGTATTGGAGCGCCGAAGTGATGGCGTCCGAGCCGGTCGCGGCCAACCAGTAAGCGGTGCCCGATGTGTCATAGGCGGAGCTGGACGAGGAGATTTCCGTCCCGCCCATACTGGTCACGTAAGCACTGCTGCCTGGATAATCGACGGCGAGGGCTTCCTGCTCGGATGCGGGAGGGTTCCCCTGGCCAAGGCCAACAAAACAGTCGGTTGAGCCATCGTCGCCGGATGCCGCCACAATCGTCTGTCCCTGCGCGGTGGCTTGCTCAAACGCCGATTCCAGCGCGGGTTCCGCGGAGGCTCCCGATCCGAGCGTGGTGCCGGGAAGAGAAGCTTCGCATTGGCCATAGCTTGAGCTGATGATGGTGCCGATCTTCTGGTCGATGGCATAAACGAGTGAGTCGAAGACGCCATAGTTCGAGCCGTTGCCTACGTAGACAAAATTGATGGTTGCGCCGGGAGCAATGGCGCCCGACCACTCCAGGTCCAGATCCGATTCCGACTCATCCCCGTCGGCATAAACAGTCGAGGTTCCCGAGTTTGGCACCAGAAACTGGGTCGGGTCTTTCACCGTCAATCCAGCCGCGCTTTGAAAGGCCTCGATGTCGCTCACCGCAATCGCCGACTGGCCCACCAGCGTAATGGATTGGCCGGTCCCGGTGATGCTGGCGTTGTAAAGCGGCTTGATATCGTAGACCGTGGCAATGTCGCCCGGCGCAAAATGCACGGCCCCCGACACACTCGAGGTAAACGCCGGCTTCACACTTGAATTTTTCCTCTTCGCCACATGCGATTGCGGCCGAAAATCATCCAGGTTGGTGATTCCCAGAACCGTGGAGGCGAGCGCAGATGGCACGCTCAGAGCCGTGGACGGGGCAAAATGCTGCTTACCTTCGATCTTGTAGAAGTGCATCTCCGTCTGGAAAGCTGCCTCCACCTGCCGCACCGTGCCGGTGAAGTGAATCGCGTTTTTGCTGCGCGCTACCGAGTCGATTGAAAACCCTTGCTGCTCAAGCCAGCTCTGCACCTTGTTCAAATCCGCATCGGCCATGCCGAACCGCGCCGCGAATTGCTCCGGTGTCAGCCACTGGCGATACTGAGGCGATGCCGGATTCTGCTGCGCGGCAATCAACGCCTGTAGATCCGCCTCTTGTGCCGCCGAACGATTGAAGACCACGCTGATGCCATCGAGCCGCGTATCTGAAGGCATCCGTCCAGCGTCAAACTGAACCTGCGCCAGCGGGTGCCGCGAGTTCTTCAAAGTCGATTGCTCTGCGCTGGCGATCTCTGCGTGGATGCGGGGAGCTACAAGTTGCGCAACTGCAGTTGGAACAACCGTCGAGCAGGCAGTGAGCAGGGTGCATACCCAAAGGAACTTTTGCGGTGTACTTGCAGTCATTGTCTTCATTGCCATCCTTTGAAAAATGGGGAGGTGAGAGCCTGTTATCGACTTTCGCGCGGGGAGCGGGAGAGTTAATAACAGGCTCTCGTGTTCAGACACAGTTATCCTTCAAGGCGGTGCTTTCGTCCATGCACAGCCAAAGGCAAAAGAACTTGTTGCAGAGGGCAGAGGAAGAATTGCAGAAGATCCGTGCTTAAGTTGCCGATCGCCGCCGGGTCCGGGGTTGTCCCCGATACCCCTCACGGATGTCTCCCTGTGGTTGGACACCGCTTTCGCCTGAAAGTTGCGCCAAGCATCGATTTTCGTTGGTGCGGCGTATCACCTTCTGAGCAAAACCGCGCACTACAAGGAAACTTCGGATTCATCCTTCCGCGGTGTCATTGCGTGTTTTAATTACAGCCGCAAATAGACACCGATCATTGGCTCCGAGGTATGCATAAAGGCCCCGTTCGATCCATAGAGCGTCGTCAGGTCTGGGGCGCGGTAGAGATTGCCTCGATATTGCAGCCGCACTCCGATGTGTGGAAGCAAACCCCAATCCAGTCCCGCGCCGTACACAAAAACCGGCTTGTTTGAAGAAGTGGTATTTGCCTGCCCGCTGCTGGGTTCATTCAGCAGCAGCCCGGCCCCCACCACCCCAAACGGCCGCACTTTCCCAATCTTCAACGACGGCACCCAATCCCCGGTAACCTCGTGTGCGTTGGCCGAAACGATTGCCGGGACATTACCCCCGCAGGGCAATCCACATGCTCTAAGTACTACAGTTGCAGATAGTTCTTGCGGAGGGAGCAAGGGGTTTTAACCCCCTGAAAATGGGCCAAAATCCGCGGCCTTCAGGCCTGGACCAGCGCCCCAAAGACAAGTACAACTGTAGTATTGGTACCACAGTTGTAGATAGTGATAATCTGAAATCGCTCTGGGATACGACTCTCCGGCGAGAGCTATGGAGACACGTCTATCGGGTTGGAAGCAGGAGTTGCTGCGGGCGCATGGCCTGATCGCCAGCAGCGGCGCGTGGATGCAATCGCGCAAAGCTTGCCGAATCTGGCCTGGGAGCGGGTTTCAGCAGGTTCGGGCAGCAAAGGCGAACGGCTGTACTGGCCATTCTGCGCGCACGGGGAGAAAAAACTCCAGTTGGGCAGGTGCCGCTCAGCGTGCCCGAACTGCGCCCCCTCCTCGCTCACCTTCTCTGGCGCAGATGGCACGGCATTGAACATCTGCTGCACTGGTCCGAATAGCGAAGACACCATCAATTCCACGCGCTGCGCTGTCACTACCGGAAACGAGGCTCACCCCTGCCCGTTTTCTATCTACAACTGTAGTTTAAGACAGATTCTTAGACGGAGGAGCGGAGTGCGGCTTCAGCCCAGACGACGGCGTCGGCATAGCACCGCATGAGCTGTTCCCGGTTCAGCCCAATGGCTTGAACGATCTGGTCGCATGGCGCCCAATCGCCCCGTTCATGGCACTCCAGCCAGGTGAGCAGGCTGCGCTGTATGTTCGCTTTGCCAAGCAGCGCCTCTCGAATCTCATTGCGCAAGGGCATCGACGGCGCGATGTCTTCCATGGGGAGACCCAGCATGGCAGGCACCAGGCTCAGCATTCCAAGCAGATACTGCTCGGAACCGTCCATCTTGCACTCACCGGCGGCCAATTCGCAAAAACGAGCGCGCATCAAGGCCATGCGCAGGACCTCCGTGAATTGTCCGCCATTCATCTCGCTAAGCACTGCAACCGAGATGACGCGGCGAAGCGTGTTGTCGCCGAGAATGATCAGCGCCGACTCGATCGAGCGCAATTCCTGCTGGGTGTGGTAAAGCGCGGAGTTTACCAGGCGCAGCAGCCGGTAGGTCAGCGAGGCGTCGCGCATGACCAGCTTGCCCAGCTTCCTGACATCGATGGGATCGTGGTGCAGTTCGCGCACAATCTCAAAGTGAAAGAGCCGGTTTGCGGGCACCTTGCGCTTCTTCACCAGGACCGGGTGGCAAATATAGCTCCCTTGAAACAGCGTGAAGCCTCTCTCGCGGGCTTGCTTGTAATCGCCCTGCGTTTCAACCTTTTGGGCAACTACCGTGATGGAGTCGCACTTCAGACGCCGCAGATGCTCCCGTTCCGTTGCGCCGAGTTGGTCGAAATCCACGCGGATGTAGTCGGCTAGCTGCAGCAGCGGTTCCAGATTCGCATTCCACGTGAAATCGTCCAGTGCCAACCGGTAACCGCGGCCCTTCAGTTCCCGGCATGCGTCAATAAGCTTATGCGTCTTTGCCAGACTTGACGGTACGCCAAGCACTGTCTCCGCCGGGGGCAGGACATTGACCAACTGCTCAGTGAGCACCTCGACGCTGCAATTCACAAAAGCCGGCAGCCCATTCGTAAACCGTTCAAGCCCAAAGATTACCGCATTGTCGAGCATGGTTCGGGCGGCCATGTCGCCATCCACTCGGGAGACTCCCAAAGGACCTGTCCGGAATAGCAACTCGTATCCGTGGACCCGTCCCTCCAGGTTCAGGATTGGCTGGCGGGCAACGTAGCGCATTTCCGAAGTCCAATCCTGCGGAGAGACCTCAGGTTCTTTTGTCAGTTCAGTTTGCATAGAGATTGGTCCCATCTGGGGAGAATATCGGCAGATTGGTTGGTTCTGTTGAGTGGATTCAGCTTGTGTCGATGGATTTGCCAGGCGGGAAGGCTGCGTTTCGCTCCTGGCCGCGGGATGCATCAACCGAAAAAAGGGGCGTCCGCCGGGACGGACGCCCCTTTTTCGGCCTGATTCCAGGTCAGGAAAGCGTGCGGAAAAGCCAGTAGAGCAGGCCCGACAACAGCCCCGCGGCCGGAAGCGTGAATACCCAGCCTGCGGCGATGTTTCGGACAGTAGTGACCCTGACTCCGCTGCCGTTGGCCACCATCGTTCCCGCCACGCCAGAACTCAGCACATGCGTCGTGCTCACCGGCAGGCCAAACCTGTCCGCGGCAAAGATGGTGCCCATCGCTACCAGGCCGGCGGCAGCGCCTTGCGCGTAGGTCAGGTGGTCCTTGCCGATTTTTTCGCCTACGGTTACCACAATGCGCTTCCACCCAACCATGGTGCCCAGGCCCAGTGCCAGGGCCACAGCCACCTTTACCCAATCGGGAATGAACTTCGTTGCCTTGTCCACCCTGGCCTTGTAGGTGGTTAAGGCCGCGTTCTCTTCAATCGTGAAGGCCGGATTGTGGCTCTTCTGCATCAGGCGGATTGCTTCGCTGGCGACGTACATGTCGTTCCGCACATTGGTCTGGTCCTGCGCGGGAACGGACTTGAACACCTTGTAGAGCGCAACTTCGTGATTCAGGTCCTCGACCAGCTCGCGTAAGGCAAGAATCGTGTCCGGCTGCAACTGCTTGGTCCGAATGTAGTCTGTAACCTCAGCCCGGGCATCCGCGCCCAGGACCCCCGTCTTGTCCACATGCCGGTCCAGAATGTGCCCTGCCTGCTCGGATGCGGCAATGAAGTCCTGAATATCCTGCGCGGTGACCGCGTGATTCAATGCATAGGCCGTTGGCACGGTGCCGATCAGAATCAGCATGATCAGACCCATGCCTTTCTGCCCGTCGTTGGATCCGTGGAAGAAGCTGACGCCGGTGCAGGTCAGCACCATCAGTGCTCGAATGGGAAACGGCGGCGGCTGGTTGTTCTTCGGCGCTTCGTAAAGCGAGGGATACCGCACCAGGAACTTGGAAAGTAGCATTAACAGCGCTGCCGCGCCAAAACCAACGACAGGCGAAATCAACAGCACCTTGAGCACCTTGATCGCCTGCTCCCAATCCACGCCCGAAGTGCCGGATTGGGTACTGAGCAGTTGATTGGCGATGCCTACGCCGATGATCGAGCCCACCATGGTGTGCGAGCTCGAAGCCGGCAGACCCAACCACCAGGTGCCCAAATTCCATAAAATGGCGGCGATGAGCAATGCAAACACCATCGCGAACCCGGAGCCGGAACTCACTTGCAGAATCAGTTCGACAGGCAGCAGCGTGACCACAGCGAAGGCCACCGTGCCGCTGGAAGCAAGCACGCCGGCGAGATTGCAGATTCCCGACCACACGACCGCGACATTCGGATCCAGCGAATTCGTGTAAATCACTGTTGCTACGGCGTTCGCGGTATCGTGGAAGCCGTTGACAAACTCGAATCCAAGTGCGATCAGGAGCGCCAGGGCGAGCAGAAGATAGGGCCATACGCTGGTGATGGTTACGTTGTTGAGATCTCTCGCTACATGAAAGCCGATGTACCCTAGCCCGCCCATGAACGCGACCAGAAAAGCTACGATCCCCGCGCGGCTTGAACGCTTTGTCGTTCTGCGCTCAACGAGGGACGGTCTGGAGGGGATGGCTTCTACAAGAGTTGCCAGGTCTGCCATTAGAAGTCTCCAATGCGGCCGGAAACATTCCGGGCACGCCTGGGCCTCCTAGTGAAGGACTCAACAACAGAAACGCAATATAAATAGAAATGGGATGGCTTGTGGCCGAAGAGAGAAGAGCCGGATAAGTTGGCGTCCATAAAACCCCAACAACCGCATAGATTCGCAGTTGTTTGCTCGGTGAACCAGGTGAGTCTGGTTCTGCTTCACAGATTCTACACCCACTGGGCAGGGGGAGCGAAAGGGAAATCGGCTGCCTAAAACCGGAAACCGGCTGAAGAGCCTTCATTTACCGTGATTTTCCGGCAGGGCAGCCGTATTCTCGGCAAACCAGACCGCCAGTTGAGCTTCAGTGATTTCGCCCGCTGCCAGGTTCCAGAAGGTGAGAACCCGGTCCTCTTTGGGTGCAGTCAATTGGAAGCCATTCAAACGCAGGAATGTTACGGAAACAATGAGAGCAGTGCGCTTGTTTCCATCGACAAACGGATGATTGGCGACGATCCCCTTGGCGTAGGCCGCTGCCAATTCGGCAAGAGAGGGATGCTGTTCGGAATAGGCCAAAAGGTTCTTCGGGCGCGCCAAAGCGGACTCCAGAAGCCCCAGATCGCGCACACCCTCCGGTCCGCCGTGAAGCATAAGGGACTCCTCGTGCATGGCCAGAACTACGTCTTGCCTGATCCAGACTGGCTCATTCACTCCGCGAGCCTTTGAAGAACATCGCGGTTCTCCCGCATTACCTCGCGTGCCGCTTCCATTTGCGTGGCAAAGTCCGGATCAAACGGCATGAGGCGAATACCCTGCGCGCCCTCGGTGATATATACCGTATCGCCCTTCTTGATATTCAGCCGCGCCAGAGTCTCCTTGGGCAATATAATCCCAGCGGAATTGCCAACGGAAATGATCTTTGCAGTTGTGGCCATGGAAGAGCCTCCTGGCAACATCATACATCACGTATTAACGTATGTTATAACCTAGGGCTAGCGCCAATCGTCCCGAGCGTTGGCGAGGCCCTCGTTCATCACGGCTTCGAAGCTGGTGTGCTTCTTGATGAAGATGTCGCTGAAGGCGCGGTCCTGGCGCAGTAGGATCGCTTGCAGCCGAACCAGCTCGAGCAGCGCCAGAAACGTGGCGATCAGGGCCCGCTCCGACCGGGTGTGGCTCAGCAATTTGTGGAGCGAAACCGGCTTGTCTTCCATGGTCAGCCGGCGGCCAAGAAACCGTATCATCTGACCCACCGTTACCGAGTCTTCCTGGAGGTCTAAAACGGGCCGGTTGCGCGCGCGCTCCAGAATTTCGCGGAAGATCCGCACCAAATCGACAGTATCGGCCGCAATTTCCGGTTCGGCCGCCGCATCGTTATTGAATTCCTTAAATCCAGGATTGGTCCAGGTGGCCGCCTCCAGCATCTGTTTCTGCTGCAGCATCTGCGCGGCATTCTTGAAGCGCTCGTGCTCCAGCAGGCGGTCGACCAGCTCGCGCCGCGGATCTTCGGCCGTTTCTTCGGGACCCGCACCGGCACGCGGCAGCAGCATCTTGCTCTTGATGTGAATCAGCAGCGACGCCGTGTAGATAAATTCCCCCGCCACATCGACATCCGAGGACTTCAACTGGTTCACATAGGCCAGAAACTGCGCAGTGAGTTTCGCAATCGGTATGTCGTAGATGTCGATGTCCTGCTTGCGGATCAGGTCCAGCAGCAAGTCCAACGGTCCGTCGTAAACCTGGCCAACGCTGACGGAAAAGGGCGACTCCTCGGAGCTCTCGTCCCGCTTTTTCTGCACCGCCGCCGCCTTGGCCGCAGCCTTCTCGTCTGGGCCATGCTGAATGTGAAGCACCAAATCGGGAGCGCTCACCTGCTCCGATGCTTGCTCCGGCGCAGCAGATTCCCGAGAGGACACTCCATCCGGCGCAATCTGGTCGTTTGCCGACTCCGCAATGTTATCCGGATTGTTGTTCTGTTCCGTCAATGCTTCTGGATTTCCTTCTAAAGCGATCTCTTGAATCGTCCACCGGTTTCGTCGACCCCACGGATGCATGAAACCTGTGTCGATTGATGCTCCCGCTGACTTGCTAACTCGCTATCCCCGCAAAGCGGGGGCTAATTTGCTGAATCTGTTCCAAAAACTCCGGATTCCTTGCCTTTTGACTGGCCAACCACAACGCAACTGGAACCTCGTTTCTTGTTAGTTCCCCACCGGCGTCGCCGACCCACGGTGGATGAAACTGTGCCCCATCCATCGGACGTCTTTTTGTCCGATGGGTGGGATCGCTGAACTCATCCTTTGTTTTGCTGAACTTGCGTTTTTTGTTTCTTCCTAGTCGCCGGCAAGATCATTCTCGATGTGTGCCTCTTCGGTCAACGGCTGCCCTCACCGCTCGAAGTCAACTGCATGGCAGCACGCACCTCTCGCATAGTCTGTTCGGCGCGGGTGCTGGCACGGTTCGAACCGTCCTCAAGAATCTCCGTCACCTGGGCTTCAGAGTAGCTGGCTCGACGCTCCTGAATGGGCGCAAGCAATTGGACTAGCGCGTCCGCGGCCCAGCCCTTGCATTGGATGCACCCGATTCCCGCCGTCCGGCAACCTTCATACACGTTCGCCAGCGTCTCCGGCGTCGAGAACACCTTGTGCAGGTCGCCAACCGGGCACTTGTCCGGATCACCTGGATCTGTCCGCCGAATGCGCGCCGGGTCCGTCACCATGGTTTTCAGCTTCTGACGAACCACCGGCTCGGCATCGGTCATCAGGATGGTGTTGCCGTAGCTCTTCGACATTTTGCGGCCGTCGGTGCCGGGCAGCTTGGGAGAGGGGGTAAGCAGCACCTTGGGCTCAGGCAATACTTCGCGGCCTTCCAGTTTGTAGAACTGGTTGAACCGCCGCGCGATCTCCCGCGTCAGCTCCACGTGCGCCTGCTGGTCCTGCCCGACAGGCACAAAATCAGCCTGGTAGAGCAGAATGTCCGACGCCATCAGCACCGGATAGCCCAAAAAGCCGAAGTTGGTCAGATCCTTGTTCGAGACGTTTTCCTGCATCTCCTTGTAGCTGGGCGTGCGCTCCAGCCAGCCTAGTGGGGTAATCATTCCCAGGTACAACGGCAGCTCGAAGTGCGGCTTCACGTGGCTCTGCACAAAAATCGTGCATCTCTCTGGATCAAGACCGCCAGCAAGGAAGTCCATCGCCACTTCCATCGTGTTCGGCAGAATGTTCGAGGTGTCCGCGTAATCCGTCGTCAACGCGTGCAGGTCGGCGATGAAGAAGTAGCACTCGTACTGGTCCTGCAGCTTGACCCAGTTGGCCAGCGCGCCCATGTAGTTGCCCAGGTGCAGCTTGCCGGTGGGGCGCATGCCGCTCAAAACACGCGGCCGGGGAGATGAAATTGCATTTTCAGGCATTGTTTCTTTTCGATTCCGTTATTGATTGCAGGTTGCTGCCGGGAGATGCCGCGGTCCTGGCCGAAACGCTCAAAACCGGCTGGTTCTATTGTACGGGCAGGCGCGGGCTCGGAATCGCCTAGACCAGCCGCAGCGCCAGATACACCAACTCCAACGCCGGCCCGAGGAACAGCCTTATGACAAAGCCGCCCACGAACATCATGATCAGGTAGCTAACCCAGATGGGAATCCGGTCATACACCTGCACCGCGTTGTAGGGCAGCATGTTGCGCACCAAGCGGCTGCCATCCAAAGGTGGAATCGGAAACAGGTTGAAGACGAACAGCGACAGGTTGATCAATATCGCCAGACTGCAAAGCAGCGGAAGCGGCTGTGCGATCGCCGCCCCTCCGGGCCTTAGCGCCCCAATGAATGACAAAATGACAGCCTTGTGGGCATCGGGGCCGGAAATCGACATGACCGCCAGTACGAAAAACGCCACGAAAGCGATGAGCAGGTTCGACGCCGGGCCCGCTAAAGTGGTCAGGTTGTCGTCGCGCACAATTTTTTTGAAGTTGCGGGTAATCACTGGCGTCGGCTTCGCCCAACCCACCAGCATTCCACCAAAAAAGCTGAACCCGATGAACGGCCCAAAGATCATCAGTCCGGGGAACAGCAGCGTTCCCACAGGGTCCACGTGATATGTAGGATTCAGCGTAACGCGCCCTTGCAGCCGCGCAGTTTGATCGCCCAGATACGACGCCGTCCAGGCATGTGCGCATTCATGCACGCAGAGCGAGAAGATGAGAATGACAAACTCGAAAATCGCTTTGATCAGATCGGACTGTTGCAAACTACTCTCCACATTGCTGGAAAGCTCAGGTTAGCATGTCAGGCGCTTGAACTTCGAACGCGAAACGGGAACAAACCGGCTGGTACTGCTGTCTGACCCAACAAAAAATCCGAAGTTTCTTTGTGGGAAAAAGGAGCGTCATGCCGCGAACGATCGCGTGTGTTTGTATATGCCTGGCCATTCTTGGCTTTGGAGCGGCGCTGGCAATCGCCCAGTCCAATGAATCTGCGAGGGCGAATGCTCTCCACACGGCTGGAAAACGCCTGGATGCACGGCCACTCGATGAAAAGCTGGCCAAGCCACATCCCGATGAAGCGATCTATCGGGAGCGCCTCGCCTGCTGGCTGGAGATAAAGTCTCTGGAAACAAGTGATCCGGCAGAGGCAAAGGCACTTCGAACGCGAACGCGCGCCTTTTGGGCGCTACATCTGGTGGCGGCGGAAGAGATCGTCCTTTTCGCGCGATGGGCAGTTCGAGCAGCCCAGGCAGCAGACCAGCAGAACTGCCACACCCACCGTAACCAGAACGGCGATCACATTTCCGTTCGCCGCAAACCAATGAATCGCGTTTTGCATATCCAGGATACCCACTCAATCTACAAGTTGCTTCGCCGATGGACCGCGTACTGGGCGATTGGAACAAGCATCGGTACACCGAAAATCCCGGCGAACCAATCTTATCATCGGCAGAATTCCTCTGTCATTCAACGAATTTGACCTTGCTTCAAAGAGAATAAAAGGCGAAAATAAATCCAGGATGGAATCCGGCCCCAATCCGGCGTTCGAACCCATGATGGACCCAGGTTCACAGGATGACCATACCCCGGATTGGGGAGCCGAAACTGCCCCAAAGGACACACTGCAGGCCTCTTCCTCGAATCGGACCCAGGACCCCGCCCTCAATTGGCTCTTTGTCGATCTGAACTCCTACTTTGCGTCCGTGGAGCAGGAGGTTCGGCCGGAGCTGCGAGGCAAGCCGGTGGGCGTGGTGCCCATGATGGCCGACACTACCGTTTGCATCGCCGCAAGCTACGAGGCCAAGGCCCACGGCGTGAAAACCGGAACCGTTGTGGCCGACGCCAAGCGCATGTGCCCCGGCCTGGTGCTGGTGGAGGCGCGGCACGAGATCTATGTCGACTACCACCATCGCATCGTGGAAGCAGTGGAGAGCTGCCTACCGGTTACGGCTGTGCTTTCCATCGACGAGATGGCCTGCCGGCTGATGGGGCGGGAGCGGCCGCTGCTGGCGGCGATGGAGCTGGGCCGTCAGGTGAAAGCGACGATCCGGGAGAAGGTCGGCCCGATGCTGCGCAGCTCGGTCGGGCTGGCCACAAATCGCTATCTTGCGAAAGTGGCCAGCGACATGGAGAAGCCCGATGGCCTGATCGCGCTGCCGCTGGACATTTTGCCCGAGGCGCTGCGCCATCTCACGCTGCGGGATCTGCCCGGCATCGGCGCGAAGACGGAGAAGCGGCTGAACGACAAGGGCATCCACAGCATGGAGCAACTGCTGACTTTGGATTGCGAAAAGGCCGGGGAGCTGTGGGGGTCGGTGTGGGGCGAGAGGCTTTGGCACTGGCTGCAAGGGGAAGACTTCGACATGGCCGACACCGAGCATTTGAAGTCGCTGAGCCATCAGCATGTGCTGGCGCCGGAGATGCGGACGCCGGAAAAGGCCTGGGCGGTGGCGCACAAACTGCTGCACAAAGCGGCCATGCGGCTGCGCGCAGGTGGGCTTTGGACAAGCAGCATCGGGTTGGCCATTGGATTTGCGGGACCGAAGGGCGAGCGAGGGCCGGTGAGCAACTTCGGAGTGCCGACGAAAGGCTGGAAGAGCGAAATCAAGCTGAGCGAGTGCCGGGATAACCAGACGCTGATTGCCGCTTTGACGCGACTCTGGGCGAGCAAGCCGACGGGCGAGGAATTCAACCATCCTTACTTCATTGGCGTGCATTTGGACGGTCTGGTCCCCGACCGGCTGCATTCGCTGAACCTGTTTGACGGAACAGAGGACGAGCAGTCGCGCGCCAAGCTGCTGGCCGTGATGGACCAGCTCAACAACAAATATGGATTGAGCACGCTGGCGCCGGCGACGATGCTGACGGCTTACAAGTCCGCACCGACGCGAATCGCCTTCCACAGCATTCCGGAACTGTTTTAGAAGCAGGGAACAGGGAATAGGGAACAGGGAATAGCTGACGGAAGCTGGGTGAGGGATGCGGATTCCCATCCTTCACCGGGGGCCCGAAGATGGGGTACCTGGTCCCTTGTGGCTTTTGATTATTTCGGGATTGCCGGCTACACAACCGGAACCCGGAAACCTTGGTCAGATTTCAGATTTGTTTGCCGCAGCCAACGGTCGAACAGCGCGAAACCCATCGACGGTGACTGGGAACGAATCGAAGCCCAAATCTGACAACACAGCCTCGATTTTCGCAGTCAAACGAGCGCCAATGACCTCCAAAACTGTGTAGGGCGGGTCCGCAGAATCGGAACCGTGGTGCAGATCGATAGTTCCAAGGTATTCAAGAAGCGTCTCTTCGGGAGAATCGGTTTCTGCGGCATTAAAGGTCGTCACACCTTCCAGGTGGCTGCGTGTTGGAAACTGAGCCCACAGGTTCTCTGCAATTGCATGATTGACCGGCGAATCAACAATCCACACTGGTCCCAACGCCAACAAATCCGGGAGTCGAGAGCCGAAAGCCCGGTCGAGAACGACGGACACTAAGTAGGGAGCTGTGCTCATTAGTCAGATCATAAAGCCCGAACGTCGATAACGCCTGGATGGTGGCTAGCTCGGAAGCTATGTCGTGTACGAGCACATCTCTCGATTAGCGCGCGCTGGTCGGCCCCCTCCGAACTTTTTTCTCCCAATCGCGTACTCTCTGCATCCCTGGGAACGCATTTTTGCGGATAAGAGAGTAGAAGCGAAACTTATGGCCCACGATTGGCAGGCGGACTTTGAACAGCTCGTGGACCAGCACCAGTCAATGGTCTTTTCGCTGGCGCTGCGGATGACCGGAGATCGCGGGCTGGCGGAAGAGATTGCGCAGGATGTCTTTCTGGAACTGGATCGCAACCTGGGCAGGATCGAGAACGCCGACCATGCGTGTTTCTGGCTGCGGCGCGTGGCGATGAACCGCTCTACAGATGCGATGCGCAGGCGAAGAGTCAGAGGCATGGATTTGTGGGTGGAGATGGAAGATGTTCATGGCGTAACGACGGAAGATCGCGGCACTCCACTGGGCGCGCGGCTGGAACAACTGCTGGCCACGCTTTCAGAACCGCAACGCGCGGCGTTGATTCTTCGCTATCAGGAGGACCTGACGCCCGAGGAGATTGCGGACACGCTCGACGCGCCGCTTTCGACGGTGAAGAGCCATTTGCAGCGGGGGTTGAAGCTGTTGCGGGCCAAGGCGCAGAGTCATTTGAAGGAATACGTGAGGGATAACAAGTACGCGGGGGGAGCTTGACCGATGGATGAATTTGAAAGCGAGATGCGGCAGGCTTTTGAGCGCAGGCCCGCACCGCCCGGCCTTAAGCGCAGGCTGATGGAGAAGAGGCGAACGCGCAAGCCATACGATTCATTCTTCACGTGGCAGCGGCTGGCGGCTTCGCTTGCACTGACAGCGATTTTGGCTGGCGGCTTGCAGTGGCGCAATGTGGAGGAACGGCGCAAGGAAGAGGAGGCGCGCGAGCAGGTGATGACCGCGTTGCGCATTACCAGCCATGCGCTGAACCAGATGAATGCGAGGCTCGCGGCGCGGCGGCGGGGGTCCCAGGATTAGAAGTTTTTTCTCTGGAATAGGGCTGAGGTTTCCCACCCTTGCGACGGAAAAAACTCGCAAGGATGGGGCACGGAGTTTTGTGCGCTGGGAAGAGGGGCCGATGGAGATTTGAGGTCACCTATGCCTCAAATGCGAGATCCTTCGACAGGCTCAGGACAGGCTATGGGGCGCCAGGCACGGCAGCGCGGTACAGGATTAGGGATTAGAAGGTTTGGAATCAAGGAGAAAGTCTTATGCGAAACAGGATTGTCTCATTCATTTTGGCGGCGGGGGTTCTGGCCGCTCCAGCGTTGGCGCAAACAGCGCAGTTGCCTGCACCGTCGCCTATTGAGAAGGAGTTGGCGGCCCGCGCTTCCGATGTAACCGAAGTCACGCTGGGCAAGAACATGCTGGCCTTCGCCGCCAAGATCATGAACGGTAAAGATTCAGACGAAGCGGAGACGCGGCACCTGATTGAAGGGCTCGATGGCATCTATGTCCGCGAGTACGAGTTCGACAAGGATGGACAATTCTCGGCGGATGAGGTCGAGCAGTTGCGCAAGTACTTCGAGACCAGCGAGTGGTCACCGATTGTGAAGGAGCGCCAGCGCAAGACTGGCGAGAGTACCGACGTGATGGTCAAGCTGGTGAATGGCGAGTCGCACGGCATGTTCATTCTCGATGTCGAGCCCAGAGAGCTGACGATCGTGCTGATTCTTGGGCCGGTCCACATGGACGACCTGAGCAAGTTGAAGGGCATTGGCGGGCTCGACGCACTGGGCGATATAGCCAAAGACGTCGACGGCAAAGACAAGGACAAGACCAAGGATAAGAAAGGGGCAGGCAAATGAAACGGTTCTCGATGATGCTCATCGCATTTGTGGCTCTGGCGATTCCCGTGGCCGTTCTGGCCGGCAACGGCGAAGGCGGCTTCGACGGCGTGGTGCACTCCATTGAGAGCCGCTATCACGTGCGGGCAACGCGGATTCCCTTTCTCGGCTTGATCAGCCTGATCTCGAAGAAGGCCACGCACGGCGGAGTTGGCGGCCTGCATGTGGCGGAGATCGACAACTTCTCAGAACCCGTGGACGGCGACGAGTTGAACAGCATGGTCGAGGAAAAGCTCGGAGCAGGCTGGGAGCGGATGATTCGCGAAACCAGCAAGAAGGGTCACGAACAGACGCTGGTTTTCATTCATCCTGAAGGCGACCGGATGGGCATGTTTGTTGTCGATCTGGATGGAAGCGAGATGGATGTGGTGCAGGTCTCTGTCGATCCCAGGCACCTGGACGACGACATCGGCCATTACAGCCATCATCATCGTGACGGCGACAAGGACAGCGGCGACGACGATTCGAAGTAGCCACGCTGAAGACGCCGGGGCAGGAACCAAGTTCGACACCGGAATCAAGCTCGATACGAGAATCAAGCTGTATCTATGCGGCGAGGCGCATCGTTCCTACACTTGAACTTAGTATGGCCAGCCTCGCACCTACGCCGACATCGAGTTATCGAGGCCGGCTTGCGCCCTCGCCCACCGGCTATCTGCATGTGGGTCATGCGCGCACATTTTGGACCGCCTGGCAGCGGGCGCGCGATGCGGGCGGTGCGCTGATCATGCGCATGGAGGACCTGGACCCCGACCGCAGCAAATCTTCTTTTGCCGAAGCTGCCTATGAAGATTTGCGCTGGCTGGGGATTCGCTGGCTGGAGGGGCCTGACAAGGGCGGGCCGTTTGCACCCTATGTGCAAAGCCGCCGGCGATCGATCTACCTGGCTGCATGGCGCAGGCTGCTGCGGCGCGGTTACATCTACCCCTGCCGTTGTTCGCGCAAGGATCTTGAATCTGCGCTCGGTGCGCCGCATGAGAGAGTCGCAGCCGTTTCAAATAGTTCCGTTGCCGCGGGCAAGTGGGATCTGCAGGACGATGAACCTATCTATCCCGGAACCTGCAGGCGGTTGCAGGGCAGCGGCGCGCAACTGCCCGGCCCCACGGCAAGCGATTTTGATACGCCTGAGGGCTGCAACTGGCGGTTCCGCGTGCCCGATGGCGAAACCATCGAGTTTGTCGATCGTAACCTTGGGCGTCAGCGCTTTGTGGCCGGGGTGGACTTTGGCGACTTCGTGGTCTGGCGTCGCGATGGTGTGCCGAGCTACCAGCTTGCGTGCGTGGCCGATGACGCGGCGATGGGCATTACAGAAGTGGTGCGCGGCGCCGATCTGCTCAAGTCAACAGCACGGCAAATCCTGCTCAACCGCGCTCTCGGATATGACAACCCAGTATGGTTCCACTGCCGCCTGGTGGTGGATCATAACGGACGGCGGCTGGCCAAGCGCCACGACTCGCTCAGCCTGCGCGCCCTGCGTCAGCGGGGGCTTACGCCTATGAATATTCTGTCGGCGGAGTTGCCGGTAGAGGTGTAGGACGCAGGTGATCGCTTACCGCTGGCCGGTAGAGCGAAGCAGGTCGAGCTTCTCGAACAGGTCTGCAATGCGGATCAGGATCGGAGTTCCGGGCACGGTAAGCTCGCTTCCGGAAACTCGCTCCAGCCCATTGGCCCCGCCGCGATAAGCCACCCGTGCATTGGAGTCGATTACCCACACATGCTCGACTCCGAACTGGAGATATTTGGTCGCCTTGCTCATCGCGTTGCGCATGGTGTCCTCAGGAGACATGATCTCAATGGCAACGAGCGGCGGATGGGTGAGAATGTCCTCTGTCGGAGCACCCAGGCGCAATACGCACACATCGGGGACGAGAAACTTGGTGACCGCGATCTGGACGCGTTGCTCGGTGAGCGCGAACACTCCCCAGGCATCCATATTGTTGGTAAAGATTGTGGCCAGCAATGTCTGCAGGAAAGAGTGCTCGAACTCGCCCAAGTTGCGCTCCACCACCACGCCGTCTTCGTACTCGCAGTCGGGCTCGTAGCCCGTGGAGAGATATTCCTCCACGGAGATCAACCGGCTGCCGAGTTGCTGCTCGCTGTTTGGCTGCGTCGCCATAGGAACAGTATCCTCTCATCCTGTAACAGTCGCAACATTGAATCAGTGGGCGGCGACCGGCGCGGAGCCGCGCGCGGGCGCCGCTGCTCGCTTCACCGATGCCGGATGAATTTTCCCGTCTGCAACTCGCTCATGGCCTGGCGCAATTCAGCCTGTGTGTTCATCACGATCGGCCCATACCACGCCACAGGCTCCTCCAGCGGCTTGCCGGAGACAAGCAGAAACCGAATCCCCTCCGGGCCCGCCTGCACCACAATCTCATCGCCACGATCGAAAAGAACAAGCGAGTGATTCTTCGCGTCGTAGACCGCGGCAGCATTGGCATCGATAGCCGACTCGGTCAGCACTGCCTGCGGATTTGAGGCATCGCGGAAAGTCCCCGCGCCGGCAAAGACATAGGCGAATGCGTTGCGCGTCGTCTCCACCTGAATGCGCTTGCGCTTGAAGGGCGGCACGGAAATGTCTACGTAGCGCGCGGCCACATTCGATTCGGTGGCTACGCCTTCGACTGGCCCCTGCTTGCCCCAGAACTCGCCGCAAATGATGCGCGCCTTTGCTCCATCGTCCTCTGTGACCTCAGGAATAGCGCTGGACGGAATGTCCTGATAGCGTGGGTCGGTCATCTTGAGCGCCGCGGGCAGATTGGCCCACAGTTGGAACCCGTGCATGCGGCCGTGGGCATCGCCTTTGGGCATCTCCTGGTGCAGAATGCCGCTGCCCGCCGTCATCCACTGCACGTCCCCGGCGGTCATCTTGCCCTTGTTGCCAAGGCTGTCGCCGTGCTCCACTTCGCCCGCGAGGACGTAAGTAATGGTCTCGATGCCACGGTGCGGATGCCATGGGAATCCAGCAAGATAATCGGCGGGATTCTCGTTGCGGAAATCGTCCAGCAAGAGGAATGGATCGAACTCCTTCGTCTTGCCGAAACCGAAAGCGCGCTGCAGCTTGACGCCGGCTCCTTCGATGGTAGGGGTGGTTTCGATGATCTGTTTGACGGCGCGAAGCGACATGGTTGACCTCCTGGGGGCTACATTGATTCGATGCACGAGAATGATATTCGTTGCAACAAGTATCTGGCCACGCTGCTGCGGTAAATAAATCTGACGTACTTTGCAGATCATTAACCCCGAAGCGCGCACAATACTCTCAGGGGATCCCAGAATGAGCATTCTGCCCACACACGCCTCAAACAGGTTCATGAACAGCCAATGGGAGTAAACGGTCTGCTACAGACCCCCACCCCCTGGAATCTTTGGTACCCATTCCTGCGGGCATAGGTAACCACCATCCCCCATTAGGGGAACCAAAGGCACTTCCGAGGCCAAATAGGCTACCCTCCCGCCTCTTAGCTCTTGATGAACTGGACTTCGAGGGTAATCGTAACTTCCTCTCCTACCAGCAGTCCGCCGGTTTCCAAGGCGGAGTTCCAGGTCAGCCCGAAATCCTTGCGATTGATCTTCGTAGAACCGGAAAGCCCGATGCGCTGATTGCCCCAGGGATCCTTTGAAGGGTCACTAACATCTTCCACGGCTAGAGTCAGGGATTTGGTTACGCCATGCAGGGTCAGATCGCCGGTGACGACATAGTCGGCGCCGCCGGCGGAGTCGATGTTTGAGGATTTAAAGGTGAGCGTGGGGAACTTCTCGACATCGAAGAAGTCGGCGCTCTTCAGGTGTCCATCGCGCTGTTCGTCGCCGGTTTTCAGGCTCGCAGAGGGGATTGAAGCCTCGACGGTGGAATGGGTATAGTCCGTTTCATCGAGATGAAGCACCCCGGAAAGGCCGGTGAAGCTGCCTTTTACATTGGAAATCATCATGTGCTTGACCTTGAACTCGGCGCTGGAGTGGGCAGGGTCGATGTTCCAGGTGGATACGGTGCCAGGGGCGGAGGGGGTTGCGGTCATGTTTTTATTCCTTTCACAATCTTGGATGCACGAAGTCGATATTCGTTACAACAAGTATTTTGCCGAAGACGCCTCTCTTGCAGACTCTTGCTCCCCATTGTCTTGGAATCTGTCTAAGAACCAAGCACATTGAAGGGTACGGGATTCATCCCGTACATCGAATAACGAAATGCGTTTCGGCCTTGCAGGCTGCGGAAAAACTCGGGAGTTCGGTCGAAAATGGTGGAAAGAGCCCCTCCGTGGCTAAAGCCGGCAATCATTCTGTTGGCGTTATGCGGGGGTTGAAACCCCCGCATCCCTCCGACTGGAGTTTTTCCGAAGCCTGTGAAGCCCATACCCTCCAAAACGGTTAAATGACAGTCTGCGTGAAGGACTACACTAGTGCGACCGAATGGCGGTCACTGGATCGGTGTGCATTGCCTTCAAGGCGGGCAGAAAACTGGCCGCAACGCCAACCAGCAACAACAGGGCGGACACCGACAGAACCGTCAGCGGGTCCGTTGCCGAGACTCCGAAGAGAAGCCCGTGCAGCAAGCGCGTAAGCAGCAGCGAGATCGAGAGCCCAAGCACCAGGCCAATCGCAGTCAGCCGCAACCCTTGCAGCAGAATCATCCCCAGTAAATCGCCCCGCGAAGCGCCCAGCGCGACGCGAATCCCGATTTCATGCGTACGGAGTTGCGTCCGGTAAGCCATCACACCGTAGATGCCCGACGCAGCCAAAATCAGCGCGAGAATCGCAAACACGCTGGCAAATGTGCTCTCAATCAACTCAAACATGTTTCCCGTGCGCGTGCTTTCCTCCAATGAGCGCACATCGAATACAGGCAGCTTGCCATTGATTTCGTGGACGGCCTTTTCGACCGCCGGCGCGCTCAGTTCCGGATCGCCCCTGGTGCGCAGAAAGAAAATCGCCTGCGGTCCGGCCCACTGAAAATAGGAAAGATAAACGAGAGGTTCCGGGGCTTCATTCATGCGCTGATGGCTGGAGTTTTTTGCCACCCCCACCACGGTAGCCCAGTTGCCGAAGACGCTCACCCGCTTGCCGATAGCGCGTTGTCCCGGCCAGAAATGGTTAGCCATGGTCTGATCCACGATCGCGACCATAGGGGCATCTTTGCCATCCTGCACAGTGAATTCCCTGCCTTCGAGCAGGGGGATCTTCATGGTTTGAAAATACCCCGCGGTCACCGACGCGTTCCTCACTTCCATGGACTCATGCGGTTTGGGCACATAGCCCTCTGGAAAGGCGTTCACCGAGCCGCGGTTCAGGCTGAGCGGCACCCAGTCCGACAGCGCCACGGAGATTACACCTGGAAGCAGCTCAAGTTTCGAGAGAAGCCGGCGATGGAAGGCTTGTGTATCGGCATAGGAATATCCCGCGGCTCGAAGATCGACTGAGGCCAGCAGTACATGCGTGCGGTCGAACCCGAGGTCCGCTTCGGCTGTCTTCTTGAGTGTGCGCATGAACAGGCCCGCTGTGATGAGAAGGGCCAAAGACAATGCAATCTGCGCAACGACCAGCCCACTCAGGAGGTACTGATTGTGAGCACTTGAAGAGACGCTTCCTGCTTCTTCCTTGAGCACCTCGGCGGTAGAAACTCCAGACGATCTCCATGCCGGCATGGCGCCGCAGAGCACGCTGGACAGAACCGCAAGGAGCATGATGGCAATGGTCACACGCGCATCGAGAATCCCGTTAATGACGATAGGATTGCTATTCGGTGGAATGAAAACGGCCAGCGTCTTTGCCGACCACGAAGTCAACAATACGGCTACCGCGCCGCCGCCGAGCGAAAGCAGCAGGCCTTCCAGAATCATCTGGCGCATGAGTTGAATGCGGTTGGCTCCCAACGATTGGCGGATCGCAATCTCACGCCGCCTGGAGATGAATCGAACCAGCATCAGCGTGGCGATGTTGGCGCAGGTCAGCAATAGCACCACTCCGGCAATGGCCATCAAAATGGGTAGCGACGAAGCCATGTATCCGTTGGCGCCGAACGGAGAACGCCAGAGCGGGTCAAGGAAAATGGTGTTCATGCCGAGGTGGTCGTTGGGATAGGCGGCCACCAACTGGCGCATCTGCAATTCCAAATCCTGTGTGGCGTTGGCGCGGCTGACACCGGGGCGCAGACGGCCCATCACGTTGAGCCAGGGGCTTCCGCGTCCCTCGAGCTGCCAATTGAAGCCTTCCTGACGGATTGGCGAAAGCGGCGCCCACACGTCGGCGCGAATACCGGGCATGGCGCCGATAAACCCCTTGGGCGCTACGCCGATCACGGTGAGAGACCTCTGATTGATCTCGACAGGCTTTCCCACGATGTCGGGGTCCGCGCCAAAGCGCGACTGCCACAGGTCGTAACCCAGCACCAGGTACGGAGCGCCACCGGGGTTCGCCTCTTCGTCCATCCGGAAGAAGCGGCCCAAGTAAGGTTTGATCCCCAGCACGTCAAAATAATTCGCGGAGGCGTTGACAGCGAAAATGCGCTGCGGCGTATCGCCACCGGTCAGCGCTGCCCAGTCGGCGTGGTAGCCCAACATGCCGCTGAAGCTCGAGTTCATCGCCCGCAGATCGCGAAAGTCAGGATAGGAGAGCGGAGGCGATGGCGAGTTGTTCCACTCCCCGCGCAGCAGGGTGACCAGGTCGCCGGTCTGCGTGGCGCCGGGGATGGGATTCAGAAGTGTCGAATTGATCCAACTGAAGACCGTGCCGTTCGCGCAGATGCCCAGGGCGAGCATCGCTATCGTTGCCAATGTGAACCCAGGGCTCTTGCCGAGTTGCCGCAACGCGAACCGTACATCCCGGAGCAATCCAGTCATACACGTGCCTTCTTTCAGACTATGCACATCCCAGTAAATCTTGCAATAGATAATGCACATGCAGGCCCAAACAGGCTGGATTGATAACTTATTTGTAAAGAATGATTTAGACCGGAGTCTCCGATCACTTTGGTCGCCATTGATGTGTGCGCTTGCGCATCGGATTGTCCGGAATCGGACACTTATCGATCCGGCCCTTAAATGGTGCCGGGGTTTCCCACCCTCAGGGTTGTGGCAGGTCGAAGAGTGCGCCACACCCCGGTAAGAAGCCTAGTCGCCGCGCAGCACTTGCATGGGCTCGACCTGCGATGCGCGACGACAGGGGACGATCACCGCGGCGATGGCGATGCCGAGTACGCACAGGACCGCGATGACGTAAGAAGCAAGATCGAAAGCGGGAAGTTTGCCGAGGAGATTGCCGATGACGCGCAGCAGTCCCAGCGAGAGCACGACGCCGATGCCAATGCCCACCGATGCGACGGCGAGCCCATGCGACAGAGTCATGGTGACGATCTGGCCGCGCTGAGCGCCCAATGCAAAACGGAGAGCGAACTCGAATCGCCGCTGCGCCACGGTGTACGCCGTCACGCCATACATGCCCACCGCGGCCAGCAAAATACCGACCGCCGCGAAACCGCCGAAGAGAATGGTGCGGAAGCGCTGCGAACGCGAGGACTCGCCAATCGCATCGCGCATAGTGGTGGAGATGACGGCAACCTGCGGATAGCTTTTCTTGAGCAGTGGCGTCAGGGTGGTGGCCATGGTGGCCGGGTCAAGTCCGGTGCGCACGACGATCTGCATATCGGAGGCGCGGTAGGAATGTTGCGCCACCGGCACATACATTGT
>Ga0302140_10001426_pt1 | contig 31085 bp, 33 predicted proteins | sample I_Bog_E1_1_FD_202095 | JGI IMG/M metagenome (GOLD analysis project Ga0302140, IMG submission 202095) | Peat permafrost microbial communities from Stordalen Mire near Abisko, Sweden - I_Bog_E1_1 | ecosystem: Environmental > Terrestrial > Soil > Wetlands > Peat | place: Sweden: Abisko, Stordalen... | reverse complement strand
AAGTTAATATTCCATATTTTACCTTTTCTTTTTAAGGTAAAGAAAAGGTTTATTAAGTGTACTCTTTTTTTTCGATTTGTTTACAATTCTTTATTTTTATGGGCTTGACATATTACCAGATTGCTCTTTTAGTCAAAAATTCTATTAGGAAGTTGAAATATCTTTTTTACCTTTCCAGCTTAATTTTTTACAAAGTTACAAATGATTCATTTGAATGTTATTTTATTACGGAGTTTGTAAGTTTCCATCAACCAGCCTTGTTTGTGTCCACAAGGTTACGGTATTTTCACAGGGATACTTTTTCGCTGCTTCTTCATTGATATCTACGCCAAGCCCAGCTTTATCATTGGCATAAACATAGCCTTGTCTGTATTCAGGTAAGCCTGGAAAAACTTCCAGAAGTGCTTCTTTAGGTCCCTTCAACTCTTGAATTACAAAATTAGGCGGTTCTGTGCCTGACCATTCTTGAACACCAAAATTATATGCGGCTAAATCAAGATGGATGTTGGCCGCATGGGCAAGCGGCGACATATCGCCTGGCCCATGCCAAGCTGTTCTCACTCCAAATTGTTCAGCGAATATTTGCAATTTTCTAGCTGCTGTAATTCCACCAATCTGGCTGATGTGAACACGAATATAATCAATTAATCTTTCAGAAATTAAGCCTCTCCATTCATACGGATTATTAAACAACTCACCTTGGGCCAATGGAATAGAAGTCTGCGCCCGAAGCTGTCTGATCCAATCCCCTTGTTCCAACGGAATTGCATCCTCTAAAAAGAACAACTTAAATGGTTCCAATTCTTTAGCAAAACTAATGGCTTCGATTGGGCTGAGACGTTCATGTACGTCATGGCAAAGTTCCATATCAAATCCTATTTTCGTACGAATGTCTTCAAATAATTTTACCGTATCTCGCATATACTTATTGCTGTTAAGATAAACCCCATCGGCTGCCCCAACTGGTGCATTAGTCGGTGCTTTATCATATCCGCCACCACCATAACCACCACATTGACAACGAATATGCATGATGCCTTGCTCTTTGTATTTTTGAATGTTTTCACAGATTTCATTTACATCTTTACCATCCGCATGTCGATAAATAGGCACACCTTCACGACATTTTCCACCAAAAAGTTGATACAGTGGCATATTGGCCATTTTCCCTTTAATATCCCATAAAGCCATGTCCACACCAGAAATTGCATTATTTTCAATTGGTCCATTGCGCCAATATGCATTTTGATGCATCAAATGCCACAATTCTTCAATATTTTCTGCACATCTACCAACCAGCAATGGTTTGAGGTATTCTTCAATTACACACATAACCGCTAGATGCCGATAAGCAAAAGTTGCACACCCTAAACCATATAGGCCATCCTGATTTGTTTCTACTTTGACAACAATTAGGTTGATTCCCTCAGGTGCTGTTAGAATCACCTTAATATTCGTAATTTTTATTTCCATTTTCGATCCCCCTATTTTATTAACATTTATATAATTCTTTAATGTTGTAGGTCGTCATACAAGTTAAAATAAAAAAAATATTTTTTTATTTTAACTTTAGGCGATCTATAGCCTGTTGCAAATGTTCTTTCATTAATTTTTTTGCTTTTCTAGCATCTTTTATTTTAATCGCCTTCACCAATAAAGCGTGAAAATAAATTCCATCATTATACCCAAAGGCCTCATTCATTTGTTTATGATTTTTTGTTGTCTTCTGAAAAACTTCTTTCAAGCAATTATCCAATAAATGATTGCCCGTAGCATGACAAATTTCTTCATGAAAAAGAATGTCCTGTTTGACAAATTCTTCAGATTGACCAATATTATTTTTCATATTCCCCAAATATATCTCAAGGTTGTTTATGGTCTCAGTTGTTGCCTGTTGAGCAGCAATATACGCACATTCGGGTTCAATGATTCGTCTAAATTCTAAAACTTGGTTTATATCATCATAATTAGCATCATTGATTGCATTTAAATTCTTGTTTACACCCATAATCTTATTCGTTCTTACAAATGTACCTTTTCCATGAACGCTCTGCAATACATCTAAGGCAATAAATTGCTGAATTGCAACTCTTATGCTGGAACGGCTTACACCTAAAATTTCCGTGAGATTGTTTTCTGACGGAATTTTTTCTCCCACTGACCATGTACCATTCTCAATGTTTTCTTTTAAGTATTCGATAACTTGTTGTGTAATATTTACTTTAATAATTTGCAATAATAATACCTTCTATCTCCAGTCTTGCTCATCAGTCGTTACTCTTCACACATGTTTTTCTTTATTATAAACTACCACTCGAAACTAATCAAGTGAAAATACAGAAAATTTAATTTAAAGTAACATCGCGATAAATTCAGAGCTATCCTAGCCGTGTGATTTTTGGCTTTTCTCGCGTTGTTGCCGCAGCGGACTAAAGTCTAAATTGCAGCAAAAGAGCCATCGGTTTCAAACCGATGGCTCTTTTACTATAGAACGAATTAATTTTTATACTATGTACGAAGCGATAATCTACCCTCACCCCCTTGATTTACCGGTAATTTGAAGAATCTCGATCTTAAGCACTTTTGTCTTTTCACTGGCATTATCAATATACTTCAAACCTGCTTCGTAAAACTCCGGACTGTACTTTTTCACAATAGCAATAAGACCCTCCCGTTTTTCTTCCGGATCTTTCACTTCATGGATTTTACCAACCACGATGGCTGATTTATATTTCGTCGAAAAGGCTTCCGGCATAAGTTCCACCGCATCATACACGCTAAAACAAACGTTGCTGTTCAGACCTATATTATCCAGTTTCTTACCTTCTACGGCACTATGCAAATAAATCGCTTCTTTTGCATAAACAAAATTAAGCGGAACCACATACGGTGTATGATCTGGGTTCACCGTGGCCAATGATCCCACTTCTGCTGTTTCCAAAAGCTTTATGGTTTCTTCTTTCGTTATTTCCCTATCTTTTCTTCTCATTTCACGTGCCTCCTCATTTGTTGAAAAACCTTCCATCTATAAATATACAACAAAATATGGCAATATAGAAGTTTTTTATATTCACTGTGCTTTTAACAAAGCTTCCCCTTTTAAAATATGATGCTGCTCGAGTGTTGCAGTAAGTGTTGCTGCACTTTGCTTTAGTTTGATAACTTCCTCTTGCTTTAAAGGAATTGCCAAACGTCGTTCCACGCCATTTTCCGTAACCAGACAAGGCAGACTTAATGCGACATTAGAAATCCCGTATTCTCCCTGCAGCGTTGTGCAAACTGGTAATATGGAACGCTCATTAAAGAGTACGGCTTTTGCGATCCGGCAGGCTCCCATGGCAATCCCATAATTGGTCCAGCCTTTATTATCGACAATATCACTGGCTGCACGAATGACAGCTTCCGCAGCTCCATCACGATCAAGTGGTTCCTTCGGATAAAAATACTCATCAAATTGCTCAATGGGAATACCACTGACATTCGTCAAACTCCAAGCTACAAAAGCAGATTTTCCATGTTCTCCCAGCATAAGTCCATTCACATTTTTCGCATCAATGTTATAGTGATCGGCTAAAATCCGTTGGAAACGGAGTGTTTCTAAGGTAGTCCCAGTACCAAGCAAACGATCCAGCGGATAATCAAAAAAGTTAGCCGCATAATACGTCGTGATATCCAGTGGATTACTAATCATAATAATCACGGCTTCTTTGGTATATTTGGTGATTTCCGTCATAACATCATGAATGACCTTTATATTCCGCCCCGCCAAACGCAAACGATCGCGTATTTCTCCCGGCTTAAGCGGTGGCAAAGATCGTCCGGCAAAACCGGCAGCAATAATAATGACACGGGCATCCCGGCACTCCTCATAACCACCAGAATAGACTTTTATATTCTGACTATACGTAGAAGGCGTAGAATGACTTGCATCCAACGCTTCTCCATAGGCCTTCTTTTCATCGATATCGACCACAGCAATTTCTGATACCAGTTGAAACCCAATGGCATGGTTCAATACAGCCGAGCCAACATGCCCCATCCCTACAATAACAAGTTTGTTTTTTGTTGCCATAAAAAATCCCTCATTCATATATACATTTAAATTTCTCTAAAATTGTTTCACTCTGCTTTAGAAGGAACCGTATAATCGCCTTCTAAGAATTTTTCCGATAATGCCTTCAATGAACCATCTTTCTTCATTTCACGTAAGGTCGCATCAATCTTATCCGCTAAAGCTTTCGAATCTTCATCATTTCGTAAAATATCAAACGTTGGAATTGGCGTAAGATTTTCACCAATCGCCTTTAATCCATAATTCAATGTTTTATTGGCTTCTTTCATCGTTATTTTATTAGAAATTGTAGCATCCGCACGACCAGTTGCCACCATATTCAATGTTTCGGCATCCCCTTTATCCGTCAGTAAAAGGATAATTTTCGGCTCTGCTGTTTCATTATATTTTTTCAAATCCTGATAACTTGGACTGGTTGGCACGATAGAAACCGTTTTCCCCCTCAAATCATCAATACTTTTGATATCCTCACGGGTTTCTTTCATCACCAATTGATTGTCCTTCACATTATTCGCTTCCTGCGTGAACCAATATTTTGTATCACGATCCTTGCTATGAACCATCTGATTGGTAATTATATCAATCTGTTTAGCTTCCAAAGCAACAAAAGCACTTTCCAGACTCATCGTTTTAAATTCAAACTTTATATCCTTATTGCGTTTTTCCACTTCTTTTAAAATTTCAATATCAAATCCTGTCAATTGTTCTTTATCATCGACATAGGTATAAGGTTTATAAGTTCCTCGCGTACCGACATAATACGTTTTCACATTGCTGCCTTCTGCCTTTGTATCCCCCTGCGACTGCAAACCGCAGCCCGTAAAGACAGTTAATCCTAATAAAAGACTAACCCCTAGAAAATACGAATTTATATTTTTCTTTACATCCATGATTCATCATCCTACTTTCATTCTTGCATACCTATATAAATTGAACCCGCTATTGCAGCTGATCCATTCATCGTTCACTTTTCTTTTTTAATTTTTTAAATCGTGCGATTGCTTCCATTAGTACTTCTTCCTGTTTGCAAAAAGCAAGCCGCAGCCATATTTTCTGCCCTGTGTATGTATCATTCGGATAAAATCCAGATAAAGGCCTGGCTGACACTCCGATATGCTCCGTAATGTATTGGGCAAATTCAAAATCATTGTCCCAGCCAAACGCAGAAAAATCAACAAGTAAAAAATAACCACCTTCCGGCAACAAATAAGGAATTTCCAATTCATCAAACCCGTTTTTCAAAATATCCAGCCGCTTTTTATAGGATTTTCTTAACTCTATATAATAATCATCGACGCTTTGAATTGCTTCAACCATTCCCATTTGTAATGGCAAAGCCGAACTCAAGGTCAAATAATTATGCGCTTTACGAATGCCTTTCGTTAAAACAGGTGTTGCCACAACATAACCAATCCGCCAGCCAGTAACGCTATACGTCTTAGAAAATCCATTCGTAAGAATCGTCCGTTCTCGCATATCCGGCAAAGTCCAAATGGGCGCAATCGCTTGTTCGTTGTAATAAATTTCATTGTAAATTTCATCGGTAATCACTAACAAATCGTGTTTTTTACTCAGTTCGGCAATCCCCTGCACTTCCGCCTGACTAAAAAATCGTCCCGAAGGGTTATGTGGTGAATTAAAAAGAATCGCTTTCGTATGCTCAGTTATCGCTGCCGCCACTTTTTCTTTATCCAAATAAAACGTTGGCTGTGTCAACTCTACATAGACAGGTTTCCCACCACATAAATGTACATCTGCATCATAGGCGGCAAACGAAGGCGTCAAGATAATGACTTCATCCCCTGGATTGATCACCGCCAAAAATACGGCTGCCATAGATTCCGTTACACCACTGCAAATCGTAATTTCCTGTTCTGCATCAAACTGTGTTTGAAATTGCTTCTGTAATCTCGCGGCAATCCCTTCCCGCAATTTTTTCACACCACTTGGCGGTGCATATTGATTCAAATCATCTTGAATTGCCTGTATTGCAGCCGCTTTAAACTTTACATCCGTAGGAAAATCTGGTTTCCCACTGCCAAGATCAATCGCTTTATATTTACTCGCCAAATCCGCCAATTTTTTAAAACTCGGTATACGGATCTGCTTGATTCGTTCCGTTAATTTTCCTGCCGCATGAAATGGTTCAAATGTCATTTTCTTTCCCTCTTTCTTAAATTCAGGCATATAAAAAAGGCTGGAAACCACCCGTTAGGATGTTCTCCAGCCTTCATTTTTATGATCAGCTTACACAAACAAATTCATCGAAAGATATACATATATTATATCTAAAATTTATTCTAATGAAGCTATCGTATCATATTCTTTTATTGAATGTCAATTGTAACTTGTTTAACGGTCAGAACTTGCCAAAAATCTCATTTTCTACCGCGGCACAAAACATATGATAAATAGGTAAATGATATTCCTGAACTTTATACGTTTCCGTTTCGGGAACTTTAATACAAATATCCGCTATATCTTTTAATTCACCACCGTTCGCACCTGTTAATGCAATGACCTTTAGACCCTTTATTTTTGCTATTTTAGCTGCATAAATTACATTCGTGGCATTACCAGAAGTGCTAATGCCCAAAAAAACATCATCTACTTCACCCATAGCCAACACTTGCTGTGCAAAACAAAGATCCGGAGCCTGATCATTAGAAAATGCTGTATTTAAAGCAATCTGGTTTACCAAAGAAATGGCTGGTAGTGTCCCTTGTAAGTTTTCCATAAAATAGGTGACATCATCCGGAAACATTACCTGTAGCTTCTCTTTCATAGACTTTTTTAGTTTGCGCGGCAAAATAAACCCTTTCATGAGCTCACCAACAATATGTTCAGAGTCCGCTGCACTGCCGCCATTACCGCAAACTAACATTTTATGATGTGTCGCATAACATGTACAAAAAATCCCTAATGTCTCATCCAATTCAGCTTTACAGATTTCCAGTGCACTATAACGTTGTATGAGATTATTTACCCCCTTTATTGTAGATAATTTCACCCTTTATTTTCTCCTCTAAGATTTTTTGCAGACAATTGTGTCCAAACTTTTTTCATATTTATTACAATGTTTTCCACAGTAAAGCCAAATTTTTCAAATAAAATAATACTCGCACCAGATGCACCAAAACTCTTCATTGCAATGACCGCTCCATCCAAACCCGTATAATCTTTCCAGCCAAAACAAGTACCTGCTTCTATCGCAACACGTGCACGTATGCTGGACGGCAAAACAGATTCTTTGTAGACTTCGCTTTGTTTTTCGAATAGATCCATACACGGCATACTCACGACACGCACATCTAACTTTTCTTTTACTAAGACTGTTTTTGCTTGCAGTGCCAAAAACACTTCTGAGCCACTTGCTATCAATATACCATCTGGAATTTTTTTTACTGCATCAGCGATAATATATCCACCTTTCAGTGCATCTTTACTACTATCGATAAGCTGCGGTAATTTCTGTCTTGATAAGACCAATGCCGTTGGTGTTTGGCGACTCGTCATGGCAAGAGACCAGCCAGCCGCAGTTTCAGTTGCATCAGCTGGACGAAACACATGTAAATTTGGTATAGACCGTAACATTCCCAGTTGTTCAACTGGTTCATGCGTTGGTCCGTCTTCACCGACACCAATGCTATCATGGGTGAATACATATGTTATCGGCAGCTTCATAAGTGCTGCTAGTCGTATCATCGGTTTCATATAATCACTAAACACAAAATACGTAGCAACATACGGCTTCAATCCACCATGCAAAGCAAGTCCATTTGCAATAGCCCCCATTGCCATTTCACGAATGCCAAAATGAACATTTCGACCTGCATAATCAACTTTACTAAAATCTCCCTTATCATCCATACGAGTTTTGTTGGATGAAGAAAGATCAGCACTGCCACCAAAAAGATTTGGTATAATATCTTTGAGACGATTAAGCATTACGCCAGAAAAAACACGCGTTGCCTCTGGTTTATCTTCATATTCCCACAGCTTTTTATTTTGTTTAAGTACTACATCATTCACAGAACCTTGAAAAATATCCCACATTTTTTTGCTTTCTGGATACGTTTCAGAATACGCTGTAAAAAGTTTATTCCAGGCTGTTTCCGCTGCCATACCTTTTTCCGCAAGTTGTTTATAATGATCATAAATTATGTCTGGCACATAAAAAGAATCAAGTTTTCCCCAATGTAGATTTTTTTTTAGTGCCTCAACGTTTTCCGCCCCGAGCGGTGAGCCGTGAGAACTTGCCTTACCTTGCTTTGCCGGACAGCCATAAGCAATTTTAGTTTTCACAGTAATAAAAGACGGATGTATCTTATCTAATTTGGCTGCCTCAATCGCATTGGCAATGGTCTGCAAATCATTGCCATCTTCTACCGTAATCGTCTGAAAACCACCTGCCGCCATATGAGCTTGTACATTTTCCGTAAAAACAGCATCCGTACTTCCTTCAATGGTTATTTTATTACTGTCATAAAAGACAATAAGTTTAGCTAATCCCAAGGTTCCCGCCAAAGAAAAAGCTTCAGAGGAAACCCCTTCCATCATACAACCATCCCCACCAAGAACATACGTATAATGATCAACGATCGGGAACTCCGGTTTATTAAAAATCGCTGCTAAATGTGCTTCGGCCATAGCCATACCTACGGCAGCCCCCATGCCAGCACCAAGAGGTCCCGTCGTCGCTTCAACGCCCACAGTATGACCATACTCCGGATGCCCCGGTGTTCGCGAACCATAACTACGATCTGCTCGTAAATCATCCAGTGTGAGACCATAACCGAACAAATGCAACAAAGAATATAATAGAACGGAAGCATGTCCTGCCGAAAGAACAAACCGATCACGATTCACCCACTTTGGATTTTTAGGATTATGCTGCATATGGTGAGCCCATAATTCATAGGTCATAGGTGCAATTCCTAACGGCATTCCTGGATGCCCGGATTTAGCTTCTTCAACCATGTCTGCCGACAATATACGAAGCGCATTAACAGACATCGTATCGATATCACACATATCCTCAATCCTTTCCTGCGTTACTTTTCATTTCTATGTTTATAGCAATAAACGATAATGTGCTCAATAATTAAATGGAAATCTTCAATTTGTTCAATTGTTTCACAATCTACATTAATATTATAATCTGACACTGCTTTAAGTTTTCCGCCTTTGTAGCCGGTCAAGCTCATGACCGTTCCTTTTTTTTCTTTTGCATACTGTGCCGCACAAAGTACATTCTCTGAATTTCCGCTTGCTGATATAGCTAGAAGAAAATCCCCCGGATTCATCAGGTTTTTGAGTCTTTCTGCAAAGACATGTTCATACCCCAAATCATTGCCAAAGGCTGTGATGGTTTCAATATTATCACACAGTGAAATAATCTTAAATCGCCCTTCTTCACCTTCAATTGCATTTTTACTTAAATCACAAACAAAATGATTAACCGTAGCCGCACTGCCACCATTGCCCAAAACAAAAATATTTTTTCCCTCAACTCTTGCTTTTTCCATAATACCAATCATATTTTTAATACTTTTGGGATCGAATTTATGAATAAGTTCTCCCAGCTGTTCTAAATAACGATGAATAATTTTTTCCATTGATTTATCCCTTTCCTAAGCAAGATAAAAGTAAAAGCGTCAAAAATTTGGTAGGTGGTCACCCCCTCGAGCAATTCCAGCACGAAAAAAGTAAAAAACCACCTGCCATTAAAAATGCTTGAACGATTATTCTTGTATGTGTTTTGAATTTTTGGATCGAATCTGAAGAACTGCAAAAATTACAAACAATATAACGAGTAAAGCATAAATACCATTTTGGGCGAACACCCTTCCAACATTTCCAACAATAATACCTGTTAATACAAAGTCTGCATCACCAAAAGTAGAATTCGCATAGCCTAGACTCCCAAGTAACGGAAGCAAAAATGCAGGTAAAGCAGTTAAAATTGCACCATTAACAAAACACCCAATAATTGTACCTCTGAGACCCCCTTGTGCATTAGCAAGAACACCTGCGGCGGCACCAACAAAGAATAATGGTATCAATCCTGGGATGATAACAGCAAGTCCCGTAAATGGAAGAATCATGAACATTACAATCCCACCAACGAGAGATGCAAGAAAACCAATAATTACAGCATTTGGAGCAAAGGGGAAAATCACGGGACAATCAAGTGCTGGAATAGCATTTGGAACTAGTTTTTCCGAAATACCTTTAAAGGCAGGAACGATTTCTGCGAGCATCATTCTAACACCTTGAAGAACGACAACGAAACCAGCAGTGAACTTCATAGCCGCCATAATTGAAAATACCATAGCATTTTTATCATTAGACATTTTTGCTACAACACTATCATCAGCAAACATTATTGTAACGACGAATAAAATGATCATAACAATCCCTGTGGATATAACATTATCTCTAAAGAAATCCAAACTTTGCGGAACATGAATATCTTCTGTAGAATGTTCTTTGTTTCCAGTCCATTTTGCAATGAGAGCTGCAAGGCAGTACGTCAATGCATTGTAATGCCCCATGGCAACACTGTCAGTACCAGTAGCTGCTCTATAGAATGGCTGAACCAGTGCCGGCGTAATCACCATTGTTGCACCTAAAAGTAATGAACCTACAACAATGAGTGTAGTACCTTGAAAACCAATTACTGTTAAAATTGCTGCTAACAGCCCAGCCATAAAGAGCATATGATGCCCTGTTAAAAATACATATTTCAACGGAGTAAATCTAGCCAGTAAAAGATTTATGAAGAAACCAAATGCCATGATCAAAGCCATCTGCATACCAAACTGCTGCTGAACCAGTGCGATAACTGCTTCATTTGTTGGTACAACACCCTGTAAATGAAAGGCACTTTCAAATGCAGGGCCTAACAAGCCAAGTGATTCTGCGATTGCACCAGATCCAACTGTGAAAACAACAAATCCAATAATAGTTTTTATGGTTCCGCTGATAATTTGTGATAATGATTTTTTTAATGCAATTAAACCAATTAGGGCCATTACCCCAACGATAATCGCAGGTTCATCAAAAAAACTAAAAATAAAGTTCATTTCTACTCCTCCTCATATATTGCAATTAAATAAATGCTGTATTAAATAAATTTATTTAATATTTTGAATCTTAAGTATTCTATTAGATTGAATTAATGTTTTTGTATACGTGTATCAATTATTTCTTTAAATTTTGAATCGCAGCCAAAATTATTTCTGCCATTGCTTTTTTGTCAATAACATTATGGACATAGATGACATTGTAGCCTTTTCCCTCAACCTGTGATTTCAATTCATAAGTTGTTACGACGATATCAGCCATTTTACCAGTCAAAGAACCAAGATCACAAGCTTCTACATTAGCCTGTAGTCCATTCTTCTTTAAAATATCATCTATATTCATCTTGAGGACCAAACTAGATCCCATACCCATACCACAAACTGTCACAATATTCATTTTAAGCATCTCCTTTAATAATTCTTATTCCTGTAATAAACATAAAACTTCTTCCAAATTTTTAGCACTTCTGATTTTGTCCATTTTTTTACTATCGGCTAAAATACCTACAAGCTCACGCATAACGCATATATGCGTTGTATGATCTGTAGCCGCTAGACAAACCACAATATACACAGGGTCATTAACCTTATTACCGAATTCCACAGGATTCTTTAGGGTTAGTAAGCTCATGCCAAGTCTTTTTGCTCCTGCATCTGGTCTCGCATGCGGCATTGCAATTCCTGGAGCAATTACCATATACGGACCAAATTTTTTTACAGAATCTACCATGGCATCAACATAACTTTGTTCAGCAGCGCCATCTTGTGTTAGCAACTCACCTCCTTTACGGATAGCGTCCTCCCAATTTTTTACTTCCACATTTACTCTCACTGTAGCATTCGTCAACAACTCTCTTAACATAATAAGGACACCCTTTCATGAAATCGATAATAACTGTCATATTAAACCCTATTCATATCAACACGAATAAGTTTTAATTACATCAAATATTTGAGTTCGGTCATTGCTTTTGCGTAATACAGTAACCGCTGAAGGAGTACTAAGCATTGCCCATAAATTCGATAAAATACGATAATGTGACTCCGAATTAACTGCACCAAGAGCAAAGACAAGCTCTACAGGATCATTACGTAAATTGCCAAATTTTATCGGTGTTTGAAGCCGTACCATACTCATACACACCCGCTTCACACCATTTTCCGGTCTTGCATGCGGCATCGCTATTCCTGGAGCGATGACTATATATGGACCAAGCTGTCTTACACACTCTATCATATTGTCAATATATCTATTTTCTACAGCACCTATATCAACCAGCGGCTTACCAGCAGCGGCAATAGCACTTTCCCAGTCTTTAGCCTCTACGTTCAAGGCTATTGTTGCCGGCAATAATACCTCCTTCAATGATTTCATTATTTTCTCATTACTATCAATATTGAGTTTCTTATCATACAAATAACGAATTTGCTTTTCAATTACCTGTATTTCAGCCTCTGATAAAATGGGTGATACATGCAATATGGCTATATTTTCTTGAATTTCTAAAGATATCGTACTAATAATCAAATCTAACTCATTTAGATTTTGTTGGTTCAAGTCATGGACTGATACAATCTGCTGAATTTCCAAATAAGGCATTCTATTTTTCAACATAATGGACAATAATTGTGAAGTTCCCATACCATTTTCACATACTAAGATAACTCTCATTTTTTTTAATAAACGTGCTTTTTTACGTTCGATAGCAGCCCCCAAATAAATTGTAAGATAACCGATTTCATCCTCCGAAAGCTCTGTTCCCAGTTTTTGCTCAATTTCAGCAATTGCCTTTTTCGTAATGGTAAAAAGCTTCGCATATTTTTTCTGAATCTGCGGCAGCATTGGATTTATCAATTTAATACCATACTTAGCTCGCTGAATAACTGGCTGCAAGTGCATAGCCAATCCGTAAAGCAACTCTTCATCATCTGAATAAATATTGCCGAGCCAAGTTTGACAGTTTTTAATAAATATTTCAGCCATGTTAATGGCCTGCAATTTCATTGTACTTTTTTCTTGCTCATTTAGTTGTGAAAAAAACGATATCTTGCTATTGAGCAGCTGCCATATAATATACTTTATTTCAGGTTCTTCAAAAAAGTATTCATTATAAAGCGAAAGTTTCTCAGCAATGCGTTTTGCGATTTGGCAAAGAAATTGGCTGCTATGATCATTCATTTCAATATTTGATATTTCTTCAACCTGCTTTCCAATTGCAAGACGTTTCAACTGAATACTACCTGCTATAACAAGATAGTTTATTGAAAAATCATCATATAAAAGGTTTTCTTTTTTCAGAATGTCAATAAAAATAGTTGCAAATTTTTTAATCGGCAACTCCTTCACATATTTGCAAAACAATACGATCTCAGAAATATCCTTTTCCTCCCATAAACATATATTCCCAACATCATGAATATGCAAAGAAAAAATATCAATCAAAATTTTGCGGATGCACAATTCACTCCCCTCAATCCAAATGCCACAACCTTGTTTAGAACACAACTCCAACTGATATTTTTTAAGCAATTCTCGTACATTATCCAAATCCGTAATTACCGTACTGCGGCTCACGCGCAAGTTATCCGCCAATTGCTTTATGGAAATTGCTTCTTCTGTATCTAATATATATACAACACTAGCTTGGGTTCGTTCCTCCTTGGAAAAGATATACTCATACTGACATTCTTCTTCCGACATGAAATGATTCTTTTTAAGATCGTCTGACTCAATCCAAACACCCTTATGAGATTTCTTATGTAATAGAAATCCTTTGTCTTTTAGCTCATCTTCAATACAATTCAAATCATAACGAATTGTCCGTTGGCTCACATTCAACATATGGGATAAGGCATCAATCGTAAGAGGAGTACCTTGTATTGTTGTCTCCAAAATCTTCAATATTGCCTGTCTTCTCATATTAAGAGACACCACGATCAACTCCCCCAATGTTCTCTCTGTGAATATTATATAACTCATTACTTTAGTGAACAAACACAATAATTGTCAGAATATAATGGCAACTATATGTACTATCTGGATATAAAAATCACGTTTATATAGCAAAAAAAAGCCACCGCACTAATTTCTTAGTATGGCAGCCTCATCCATTAATGAAGTTCCTATTCATTTTTTTGATGAACCCCTGACAGTCTTATATCCCCTCAAATATAGCATAAATGAGTTTTAAATCTTTTTTAAACATCCGTCGTGGTCATTCTACCAGGTTTATTCATTACGCACATTCAGCATTTCCTGTCCTTGCAGATATCTTTTTAAATCTTCTATACCGATCTCTACAGATGTGCGCATTGTATCACAGGAAGTACCTGCCAAATGAGATGTTAATGTAATATTATCAAGTGATAAATAAGGGTGGTTAGGCGGTAATGGCTCTACATCGTATACATCAACAGCTGCACCACCAATGCTCCTGTTTCGCAGTGCTTCTACTAATGCAGCTGTATTAACTAAACCAGAACGAGCCGTATTGATCAAATAAGCTGTTTTCTTCATTTGTTTCAATTCATCTTCATCAATAAAATGTTGTGTTTTTTCTGATAAACGCAAATGTACTGATACAAAATCTGCCTCCGCCAGCAATTGATCCAATGTCACAAATTCAATGTCCTGTTCAGCAAATTTACTGAAATCAATAAAGGGATCGTAAACAAGAATACGGCAGCCAAAACCTGCCAACCTGGCTGCAACACGTTGTCCGATATAACCGAAACCGATAAGTCCAACGTTACAGGTACGCATATCATGTATATAGGATTGGTTTACATAATTTTTACACCATTTTCCTTCAAAAATAAGCTTATGGCTTCTTGCTATATTTTTATTTTCTGCAATCATCATACCTACTGTGAAATCAGCAACTGCATTCGCACTCCGCCATGGTGCATTAATTAATTTGATTTTCTTGTCAGTTAATGCTTGTATATCGGCATTTTCGTATCCACCGCGCAGCACAGCAGCAACTTTCATTTTTTTGCTTGCTTGAATAATTTCTTTGTTAATGGATGCCACATGAACTACAATAATATCTTTATCTTTACAATTTTTCAAAAGTTTCTCACAGGTCGGCGCTGAATCTATTCCTTCTTGTTCAAGCAGTAGCATACGGTCTGTTATGGGTCCCATAGCATACATAGATTCATCTTCAATGATAGTAACTTCGGCATTATATTTTTTCAATTCATACATTTTTTCCATTAGTTCACGATTAATTCCACCATCAGCAACACATAATATTTTTACGCTTTCCATTGTAATTATCATCCTTCCTTGTGCAGAATCATCAATTACGGTCCCAATAGATCTCCATCGCTTTATTTAACTCCCACCATTTTGCATAACGCTTCGAATAAGTCGCTGCTAACGCCGCATTCGGTTGAAGTGGAGCTTTTATTTTTACCGCCACATCAAAAGCATCCTCATAGTTTTTATAGACACCGGCACCTATTCCGGCAGCAATCGCTACGCCTAAAGCTCCGGTTTCATTACAATCGACAATTTCAACAGGAATTTGTACAACATCGGCAAAAATTTGTGTCCAAACTTTACTCTTTGACATTCCACCCGTCAAGCGAATAACCTCTGCCTGTAAACCAGATTTTTTCAAAAAATCAATGTGATATTTATGAATAAACGCGATTCCCTCAACCACGGCATAACATAGATCCGCAAAAGATGTATGTGCATCTATATTCAAAAAACCGGCTTTGGCATTTACATTAAGACTCGGTGAAGCAACATATGGCAAAAAGAAGAGTTTCGCATATTCAGGAGATACGCTTTGAATTTCTTCATCTAATACATCAAACATAGATATGCCTTTTTTATCAGCGATAATCTTAGCTCTGTCACATAAAGTTGTTGTAAACCATTCATAATTTGATGCCGAAGCTCCCGTGTAGGAACAATTCAAATATTCACCCTTTTTAATATATGGCATATTCGATGAAGCATTTGGTATAATTCTTGACGAATGTGTTTCATTGATGCACCATGACCCGGCGATTGATGTAACAACACCATCATTGGCAGCACCAGCCCCTACTAAACATGCCAGAATATCCATCATTCCAGCTACAACGGGTGTTCCTTCATATAATCCTGTTGCCGCAGCAGCTTTCAAACTGACTTTACCTACCACCTCTTCCGGACTTGAAGCTAGTTTTGGCAGTTTATCAAACAGTTCTGGAATTCCATACAATTCCAGCAACTGCTTCGAATAATCCATCGTAGACAAATCTACCATAAAGGACCCACCGAATACATTAAGATCGGTCGCAAATACATTCGTTAGTCGATACATAATATAATCCTTAAACGTCAGGATGCCACCGATATTATTGTAAATTTCTCGTTCATGTTCTTTATACCAACGCAAAATCGGACCTGGTTCACCCGCAAATAAAGTACCTTTCACTATTTCATTGATTTTTTCGTAACTTCCTTCTTTTTTATACAAATCAAGGATTTCATTGGCACGATAATCCTGTGAAAAACAGCCTGGAGCAATCGACCCACCATCTTTATCCAGAAAAACAACCCCGTTGCCAAAAGAAGTAACACCAATACCGGCAATATCCGCTGCCTTTATCTGAGCTTTTTCAATTGTTTCTTTGATGCATTTTGAAATAAGCGACCATAACTCATCTACATCGAATTCTTCAAAACCGATACCAGTGCCTTGCGAAAATGCAATACGTCTCATACTTGGTGTAGCTGCAGACGATACAACTTTCCCTGTCTTATCAAAAAGAACAACTTTACTGGAAGTACATCCGGCATCTATACCAATCAAATATTCTCCCATTTTTTACACGCCTTCCTCTCTAAAATATGTTGCTATGCCTTGCCAACCGATCCCAGTAGTTCGATTTTTTTCCGAACAACATCCTGCAAAGCTTTCGTTGGTTTTGCATTTGCCGTATGCGGCCAAATAGCCAAATGTTTCGCATTATCTAATTCAATTTTCATACTTCCGTAAAAAGCAGTAAGCATTTCTGAAAAAATATTCAACTTACATATGCCGTTCGCAACCGATTTTTTGATTAAAGCATCTGGCGTTCCCGATCCACCATGCATAACCATTGGGACCGTTGCTGCTTTTTGCAATTCTGCCAAACGGTCAAAATCAATTTTCGGTTCATAGACATAAACCCCATGTGCCGTACCAACCGCTACAGCAATACAGTCTACATTGGTATTATCAATAAAATACTTGAGCTCCTTTGGATTTGTGAAGAAATCCTCCGGTTTATCAAAATCAACTTTGCGAACGGCTCCCGTTTCACTGTTTCCGACAATACCATCACCAACATGACCAAGTTCTGCCTCTACACTTACGCCAAACTTATGAGCATACTCTACAACAGCCTTCGTCTTACGAATATTTTCTGCCAATGGTAAGGTTGAGCCATCAAACATCACCGATGAAAATCCCATATCAACACATTTTTTAATAAAATTAAAATCTGTTGCATGATCCAAGTGAACACATACCGGAACCGTTGCCTTTTCAGCCATTTTTCGTACACCCGTAAGCCAATAGTCCAAACGATCTCCCACCAAATCAACGCCCAACCCCATCAAAATAACAGGAGATCTTTTTTCTTCCGCTGCCTCAAGAACGGCCAAAGCCATATCGTGATTGCTTACATCAAAGGCACCAACTGCATAGTTATTTTCTCTCGCACGATTTAACATGGATGTTATATTAATTAATGACATGATCTATTCGCCTCATTTAAGTTTTTTTTGATTAACGCATCAGCATACCGCCGGTTGCATCCAACGTAATGCCCGTAAAATAATCCGCTTTATTCGAAGCCAAAAAAGCAACACCATAAGCAACTTCTTCTGGGCTTGCCACTCGTCCCAGTGGTATCCGATCTTTGTAATAATTTCCTTTTTCCTGTATGGCTGCTCTTATCATGGAAGTATCCATAATACCTGGTGCTACCGCATTCACATTGATACCATAACTAGCCATTTCACGTGCCAACGAAATAGTAAAAGAGACCAGACCTCCTTTTGATGCTGCATAATGTGCATGCCCCGTCGTCGACCCATGAAAAGCCGCCTGCGATACGATGTTTACAATTTTCCCCTTTTTGTGATTGGCTAACAAATATTTCACAAATAATTTACACATAATAAAGGGAGCAACTAAATTCATATCCAGCGTCCATCTGAAATCAGCTTCATTCATATCTACTACATAAGACTGCGGCCAAACCGCAGCATTATTGACAAGCACATCAAATGTCGGATAATGCGCCAGTGATACATTAAATATCTTATCAATATCCTCACGCTTGGACAGATCCGCTGCGATACCGATTGCATCAATACCATACTTTGTTTTCAATGTATCAGCGCAAGCCGTCCCCTCCTGTCCATTTCGGCTTACAATACTTAAATTTGCTCCTTCGCCTGCCATAACTTCACAAATGGCACGTCCCAAGCCCTTGGTTCCACCATTAACCAGAACAGTTTTTCCTTTCAAACCCAAATTCACATTTCCACCCCACTTTAGTGTTTATTCACAATGAATCTTGACATTTTCCCATCTAAATATTGAATCATTTCCTTCGCCAAAAGCTTTGGTGAATTCAAAAATGCATCCACCGTTCCACCCGCTAAATGTGGCGTTACGGTAACATTATCCAAGGTCAGCAGCGGATAATCCTTAGGCGGTGGCTCAACATCAAATACATCAAGTGCAGCACCAATGATTCGCTTGGATACTAAAGCTTCATACAAAGCTTGTTCATCTACAAGCCCTGAACGTGCCGTATTAATAAAATACGCACCAGGTTTCACACTTCGCAGAAAATCTGCATTAATCATTCGTTCCGTTTCTTTATTAAGACGTGTATGCATGGTTAAAAAATCAGCATTTTGCGCAAGTTCCTCTAACGAAACCAATTTTATATAATCTGGTACCTCTTTAACATAAGGGTCATAGCCCAAAATATTCATTTCAAACCCATGCAGCCGCTGGGCAACTTTTTGCCCAACTTGACCTAATCCGATGATACCTGCCGTTTTATGATTGAGATCCGGCACAGCTGCGGCATTGCTATAATCCCTTACCCAGTGACCATTTTTCATATTCATATGGCTTTTAGCGATGTTTCGGCACTCACAAATCAGCATTCCGACCGTGAAATCGGCTACAGCCGTTGCATTTCTTCCCGGCGTATTATAAACCAAGATTTTCTTTTCCGTTGCGTACCTTATATTAATATTTTCATAACCACTTCTCAAAACACCAATAATTTGCAAATTTTTACAATGATCTATAACTTTCCGGGAAATCGGACAAAACTGCGTAATGATGATATCGGCATCTTTAACAGCTGCTATTATTTCATCCGGTACATTGTAAGTTTCACTGCCCTCTGTTTCCACCTGTAAATTAATCTTCTGCAGTGCTTCGTAAGAATCTTGATACCAGTTCACTGTTTTTACAGCAATCCCCTTTGCCGTAAAATTCTCAAATCCCTTTTCTATTACACTCCCCGGAATCAACAAATCTCCTATACCAACAATCTTCATGTATATCATACCCTCCTCGTTTATCTGTCTTCTCAATCAATTTGTTTTACCAATCAATTCACTTATTTTTACTGTAGCCCACCCTACAGGCGTATTATACGATGACACCAAATTGCCAAGTTCTGTAGACGTTACATTACTAGGTAATTTTACATTTGCTTTATTTGCCGCATCTACATAATTCGCTGACAAATCCGTTCCTGCATATAATGCAATCGTAATGATAAAACAACCCGTAACAAAAATACGAAACATATTGCGTTTGCAAAACGGTGCAACCATTGATATTACAAAAACGATGGATGCAAGATCAACAAAGGGCAGCATTCTATTGCCTGGCAAAATAATAGCAATGACCAAAGCTGCTGGAATTAATAACAATCCCGTGGCAATAATACACGGTTCTCCAATCAACAATGCTGTATCCATGCCAATATAAAACTCCCTGCCTGGAAATATTTTTTTCAGAACATTTTCTGCGGCATCACGTACAATCATAACTCCATCAACCGTAATGCCAACCATTTTTGGTAATAAAATCATAACAGCTGCAACTTGGACGGCTAAAAGCATGCTTTTCCCTACAGGCCAGCCAGCCAAGGCACCCATACCAGCACCCAAAATCGTCGCCAAAGTAATAGGTTCCCCCAAGATTCCTAATTTCTTGATGATGTTTTCTGGACTTAAATCGATTTTATTAAGCACAGGGATTTTTTCTATCACATAATTTACAAAAATACCAATTGGCACATAAATACCGCAAGTCGCGTGAACGAAGGCAACCCCACGCATATTATACATTTTCTGGATAGCTGGCGCCGTCTTGCCTCCAATAATAAATGCAATCAAATAAATGAACAAACTTGCTCCGGTAGCTATAATCAAACTGTCCGTCTGGTAATATACCATTGAGCCCGGTAATAATATCAACCAATAATTAAAAATATCAATATTTACGATTTGCGTTTTATTGATTGCCAATAAAACAACATTTAATAAAATCGCACCAACTACAACAAAAGGTACTAATGGTGATGACCATCCTATAGCCGCACCAGTCGCCCACCCGGCATCGATAACAGTTAGATTTGCGCCAAAACGCTGTACCATATCCTGCGTTGCCGGCCCTAAACTATTTAACAACATACCTACAATCAAGTTAATTCCGGTAAACCCAATCCCCACTAACATTCCAGCCTGAAAAGCCTTGCCTGGTTTCACCTTAAAACACAATCCCAATATGAAAAATATAATTGGCATCATGACTGTAGGACCTAACTCAAGAATATTATTTAAAAAATCCATTTTCGCCCCTCCGATTATCGTAGCGTCATAGCCAAATCGACTATGCTGAAAGCAACTGCTATTTTTTAGAATCATCTAATTTTTTGTTTTTCTCTCACCCCCTTTTTTATTTATTCAGCACAAAGCCATGACGGACCTCACCTCCTCCAGCGTCTTTGCCTCTGCCAACTGATCAAGCACATCGTACTCGATTAGATCAAGGGCAAACGACACCATATGCCAATAATCCTGGATATTCATTGCCGAAAAACAAAGCACAACCTTGACCTTTTCTTCTGATTCGGCAAAAGACAACGGCGTTTTCAATGTAACCAAACTCACACCCACCCGAAATGCTCCATCTTCATATCTTGTATGCGGGATTGCAATCCCCTCCGCAATGACAACATCCATCCGATGTTTATTAACCTTTTGAAGCATCCCGTTAATATATGAATCTTCTACACAGCCCTGTTCCACCAACAGTTCCCCGCCAATCCCCACCGCTGCTTCCCAAGACTCCGCTTCTATTTGCAGTCTCGTATTCTTTTCGTCAAACAAAATCTCATCCATACCCTCGCCCCTTATTTAGTTAAAATAGATAAATTTCTTTACTTGATTTAATAGAATTTTCCGATTATTATAATGTTATCCGCCGCCACGTTTCGGTTTTTTTCCCTTAGCAGCTTTGTGAACTTTCAAATGCAAAGCAATGTCAAAGCCCAAAACCTGAACCAGCTTTTCCAAAGTCTCAACCGTCGGCACAGCTTTCCCATTTTCGATATTGCTAATGTGCTTTTGACTGACCCCGCTTTTCAAAGACAATTCTTCCATCGTAACTTTTTGCTGAATGCGTTCTTTTTTTATACGGCTTACAAGTTCCTGCATCACTTTTATCACCTCTGTGTTTTAGTTCCCCTTCATCCTATCACCTATAAGTTATTATTTCAACACACTTTATATTCTATAGGTAATATTTAAAAAATATTATTTTAACTATTCCTATATCGAGTTATAATGGAATTATTACCTGCAGGTTATTAACGGAGGATCTTATATTATGATTAATGTTGGTGAAAGAATTCGACAACTACGGAAAGCAAAAAACATAACATCGACAAACCTTGCACAGCAGCTTGGCGTAACGCAAAGCTTTATATCTGGCATAGAGACCAATCACAAGAAATGTTCATTAGAAACCTTGGATGCAATCTGCACTCTGCTGGATATTTCCCTCACCGATTTCTTTCAGGAAGATGAAACAGAACTGGAAGCAAACTTAAAAGAGCTGCTTAATGCCAGTAAAAATCTAACAGTAGAACAACGTGATTTAATGACTATGTTTTTAAAATCGCTGAAATAAACCATCTTTTGAAATGTTAATAAAATTCAGGAGATTATCTATGAATAAATTCGCTGAACGACTAAAAGAATTACGAAAACTTCATAAAGTAACACAAAAACAAATTTCTACAGAAACCGCGATTGCGGAACGTGTTTATCAATCCTATGAATACGGCAAAGTAATCCCAACGGCAACAACTCTCGTCACGCTTGCTGATTATTTTGATGTATCGCTTGATTATCTCGTTGGCAGAAGCGATATTAAAGAACGAAGATAACTTTCAGCCAACGCTCATGACAACATTTTCTTAATGACTAGTCCCCTCACCCTTTTCATTTCCAGTGTTTTTTCTTCGTGATATAATAATTTGATGATATTTATAATTATTGCTATTTTGCTTACAATACAAATAACGAATTTAACTGGTCTATTTAACCATATCTTAAATATGCTTTATTTACACTCCCCTTTCATTACAGTTTTCAACTATCTAAAAGCAACTATTATCTCAATTAAATTAGCCTCAGTGTTTGGTATTCCAATAGAATACCTTCGCTTGATTTAATTATAAGTATTCTTATGGAATACGTCAAGTCTTTTTATTCAAAACTTTAAAGAGGTGTTTTTATGAATACAAGCACGGTAGGAACCAATCTACGTAAAATTAGAACATTATCAAAACTATCATTAAAAGATGTTGCTGATGACCTCGGTATTCAAAAAGGAACTCTTGGAAATATTGAGCGTTCCGACAAGTCCCCTAGCTTAGATATGCTATTTAAACTAGCCAACTATTTTTGCATATCCGTTGATTATTTACTTGGTCGCACGGACGATCCCCAATACGAAAAATACATACAACCCTCAGAAGAAGCTTTTTTTAATCATCCTGCTACTTCAAAAGATTTAATTGATAAATATAAACAGGATAAAGCAACGCACCCGATTGAACTTGCGCCCAGTTTCTTACGTGACTGTGAAACTATTCGTGATGAACATAATCAAGAATAAAAATCTAATTTCCAACGTTTTTTTGAGTACTAAAATAACTCCCCCTTCCCTTTTAAATATAACAAACTATAATTTTCAGCGGTTTAGCTTCGTGATATAATAATTGATGAATAAATCTTTTATTATCTTCAAAACGTAAATTTCTTACTAAACAGTTAATCTAAAACTAAAAAAGAGTATCCATAGTAGCTCTTTGCTATCCCCTCCATTAATTACACCATGCATTAAATTTTTGTATATAAAAATTTAATGTCATGCTTCGGCTTCAAATTTCGTTTTTATGTGATTCTTTACGTGATTTTAAATCACATATTTATTATAAGTTATTTTAAGTCACACGTCAATAAAAAGTTATTTAAAATCACATATATTATGTTTTACAAAAAGGAGTGCTGTATATGAGTATTGGAGAAAAATTACGACAGCTTCGTTCTGATAAAAATTTAACCCAGAAAAACTTAGCCGATATTTTACACATAACGCGAACTACATATGTAAAATATGAAACAGATTCTATTAAATTAAGCTTTGAAAAAGCCTCTAAACTCGCTGATTTTTTTAACATAACAACTGACTATCTTCTCGAAAACAAACATGAAACAGTTCCTACATTAGAAACGGACCTTCCTCCTATAGACCTTATAAATGTTCTTGACCACACAGAAATTGTTTTTGATGGTATTACTTACACGCTAGACAACAGTTCCCGGAAAAAAATAATAGACTCTCTAAAAGATGTATTTCTAAGCATTCAAAAACAAAACGCCCCAAAATAGTACCATCTATTAATTTGAAAATAATTAAAGACTGTATGGTGTAGAAATAAAATCTTATGTTTCTACACACATAAATAAAGCGTGGCGGTTGATAATAATTATCAACTGCCACGCTTTTCTGGTTCTTTATAAAATATTATTAAGCAATGTTGCTTTAAGAAGCTTCCGCAACATCAATATTTTGTGCTTTTTCTGCCAAAGCTGCATCATCGGGCGAATTCAAACTATCTATAATAGTCTCTAATTGTTCAGAGTCAATTTTTTTTAGGTCGAAAACGAATAACTCCATTCTTATCAATAATAACGAACGTTGAGAGTGCATAAGTATATTTTATAGTAACCGTCGGATAACTGTCACGCAAAGAAGGAACCGTAATATTATAACTATCTAAAATCCCCTTTGCTCGCTCAGAGCCATCCGTGAAATTTACGGTATAAAAATTTGCAGTGCTTCCTCTATTTTGATAAACTTCCTGAATAACCGGCAACGTTCTATCTAACGCATCTTGCCCATTAAATCCCGCCCAGAAAAGCAATATTGTCGGCTTATCAGCATAATTAATAGTGATGTAATTTCCTTCAAAATCATAAAAACGCTCATTAGTAACAACATCCCCAATATTCAGCTCTGGTGGTGCCGCTTGCTTATAATGGAATGGGTTTTTCAATATTTCAGGCAAATCTTCATCATTGTTTTCTAGCATTTTGTCCATATAATCATCTAAAGACTGTATATCGATAAACGCTGTACTATTGTATCGAATAATACCAGACTGATCAGTAATTAGCATTGATGGTAACCAACTATTATGTTTATTTATAAATTCTTCTTTATTATCCAGTAACACAGGCATTGTAAATCCATGAGAAGAAAATACCCTCTTCACACTTTCTGAATCACTATAACAAACTATATAAAAATTCATTACCTTTTTATACTTATCATAAAACGTTTGAAAATCCGCTAATCTATTTATCCGAAGCTCATGGATTGAAACCACTACAGTCGGTTTCCCTTTAAATCCAGAAATGCCTCTGTTCCATCGAGATTAGACAAGCTCATAGGCGAAGCCGTTGTACCCAATTGCCCCTGTGCGAATGTCTCATCATAATTATTTTGCGCTACAGCTGCCATCGAAAACATTGGTTGTATAATCAAAATAGCTACTACCAAAATCAAGCCACGCAACAAATATCGTAAGTCGTGATTCATATTTCAAGTTCCTTTAAATTTCTTATGTAACTATAGTCACTTTCCTACCCATATGTATGATAACTGAGATCAATAACTATATATAATAACTTATTGATTAAACTTTTTAGTCGGACTCAATTCCGGTTCAAAAAAAATGGCTATATTATAAATTCTTTGTGCCTCTAAATTTTTATTTGTTCTCCAAAAACAGCATGACTTTCAAGACTTTTGCAGTAAACGCATACTTACACAAAACAATATATTATAATAAAACAGCTACCACGAAATTATTACTTGAGAAGACTCACGTTGAAAAATTTAATTTTTTCTTTTGACATTCAATTTAACAATTTCATTAACATTTTCTCCAACAAAAGCCTGAAATGGAAACCCTTCCACATCCATAATTTTTGAATGTAATTCAATTTCGACGCCTAACTTTCCTGACAAATTTATTACATGATAATCAAATAATGATATTTGATTTCCTGTAACTTGTTTTATGACCGCATATATCTCTTCTTCTGTGGTCTGTTCATTTAAAATTCCAAGTACCAAAGCTAACTCACTTAATAATACTTTTTTTACTGCTAAACTTTCATCAATTAAATTTATTAAAGCTATATGTTTCAGTGGAAAAATTATATCTTTATAATTTTCTTCTACCTGATCTACACTAAATTCCCCCAAATTTGACATTTCCTCCACAGCTACAGATGGTTTTTCACTGTAGGTTGTTTTAAGCGAATAAAGATAATAGCTTTCTATTGCTCCTTTTGTAAGAACAAAGCAACCAACTGCTCTCAACATAGTAAACAATGCTTCCAACCTACATTTTATAGTAACCCATTCGCTAGCATCCGGCCACCCTTGTACAACCTCCTCTTTATTACAAAACAATTCTCCAATTAACGCTCTTTTTACAAATTTAATATCTTCTTCATCTTGCGATTTAATAATCCAGTATGGATGCTTTTCATATATGGCTATCATATCCTCTTTATGTTTAACAGCAAGCTCCGAAATTTTTGTTTTTATTCCTCTCACTACATCTGAAACGCTAGCATTTCCTTGTCTATTGGCTAATTCAATAGCTTGAGGCAAATCCACAAACAAATCAATAATCGAATTATCATCAACAAATCCATCCAGATCAGTTAATACTGCAACTTCTTTATTTATCAACCTAAACAATTTAACAATTATAGGAAACTGACCTTTTCCGTCAACCGGTATAATTTGTGATCCTGCAACATCAATATTCAATTGTAATTTACTTGCAAGGGAATCACAAATAATCATATCACTTACGCCTTCAAGAAGTAATATCTTTTTTGCAAAAAAGCCATTTTTATAAGTTTGTCCCATTCGATAAAGAAAATCTTGTAATTTCTTCCCCTGCAATTCTGGTGCATCTACACTTATCTGAATAGGTTCATTTTTTTCTGTGAAAAACACCATACTAGTAATGTCCCTAACAGAATCAAATGAAATCATCTCTGTCGAATGTGTAGAAAGAATAATTGTTTTCCCATAATTTCTTATAGCATTTTTCATTTCACGCAATAAATAAGATTGAAGTTGTGGATGCAAAGATACCTCGGGTTCATCTATAAGCAAAAATTTTATTTCTTCATCAAACAATGCAGCCAACACGGATATCACATTTACTAATCCACTTGCTTCCATTACAATCGAATACTCTTCTTTGGAATAAGTTTTTCCAAAAAAAACTTTCATTTGTCCAGCGTCCCACCGAAGATAAATATGTCTATTAAATAACACTGATAATCTTTCTGCTACCTTAATATAAACATCCTTTCGTTCATCCATAGTAAAAAAATCGCCCGCTGCCGTTTCTATTTGATGTCGAGCTTCTTTGGCTCCTCTATCACCCATTTGATAATCATTTGTGGAATAAGTATATTGATTTATCCTAGAACGATATTGTTCCATTTGACCTATCCGATTTGATGATAAATATCTAACTTTATCGTTACCAAATTTATTTTTAAGATAATCTCTTAGGGTTTTTAATGTCTGTGTTTTTCCTACTCCATTTGGTCCAATAAAAGTTGTTAACCCAGAATTTAATGTGACACTTATTTCTTTTACAAAAACTTTTTCTACTTTCATTTTACAGATATAAGGATAAATTATTGTTTCTTCCAAATCTATTCAACTCCTAACATTTACACCTTGACATTTAATTTAACAGTCTATAAAAACTTTCAAAATAATTTTTTTGATCTTCCTCAATTTAAGCATTTTTAAAAGGATACCGAGAACATTTATTTTTTGCCACCTTTTACTACTTTCCTATACGGCATAACTGAAAACAGACGACAAAACCCGATACTAGTAATCAGGTCTGTCGTCCAATAAAATTCGTTCCACAATATTGTAAATTTTGTTTAACCCGCATCATAGCATCAACCATTTCGCCACTTCTTCTCGTATTTATTGTCTTGCATTTTCTTACAAAAATCCTAACAGTTCCATACTTCAAGCGTTCAAATGACCGTCGCTGTTGACATTACAAATCAACAAAACTCACATTTTTGAGATTGTTCATAAATATTCACTTATTTTATATAGTATAAGACTTTAAGCCCATTTTTTCAATAAAAACTGTAAATTTCCCGAAAATTTTTTTCTGCTTATTGTTCCGAACAATTTAATCATTCCTATTGACTTCAAATTCCAAGAGACCCGAAGAAAATGGTGCCATAACAATGACTAGAATATTGCTATAGTAACTCGCAGCGCATAACAGTAACTGCATTACCAGTTAAAAAGACTCGATTGGAAACAACTTTTACGCCTATATATCCGCCTCGTTTTGAAACTTGGTATGCTGTCAACTCACTCTTTCCAAGTTTTTCTTGCCAATATGGACCTAATAAACAATGTGCTGAACCAGTAACAGGATCTTCATTGATCCCAACTGCCGGAGCAAAGCAACGGGAAACAAAGTCATACTTGCCGGTGGATGATGCACTTGTCACGATAATTCCACTGGCAGGCAATCGTAAAAGCTTTTCAAAATACGGTTTTAGTGTTTTAACCGTATCTTCATCACTTACTTCTGCAAGATACATATCATCATTTAATCCCATATATAAAAGTTCTACGCCAAGTGCATCAGATAATCCCAATAAATCGGCTTTTTGAACTGGCTTCGCCGGAAAGTTCAATTCGATGCTATTGTCTTTTATACAAACTGTCAGTATTCCACTGCGTGTAAAGAATTGCACGGTCTGTTCTTTATCGATCAAACCCGTTTCATAAATTATGTGAGCACTTGCCAGTGTTGCATGTCCACAAAAATCGATTTCACGAGTAGGTGTAAACCAACGCAGTCCAAACCCTTCTTTCCGTCGAATCAAAAAAGCTGTCTCCGATAAGTTCATTTCACAGGCCACATTTTGCATCCAGGTATCATCCCGTTTATGATCCAAAATAGAAACCCCTGCCGGATTTCCTTTAAAAGGTTCTTTTGTAAACGCATCTACCTGAAATATTTCGACTCCCATAATAATTCCCCCACAGTATGACTTTATACATAATAGCTTCCAATAAGAACATTTCTTCGAAGGACACCGAGGACATTTGTTTTTGTCACCTTAAATAACGGCATGAAAAAAACCGCCTAGCGGTTGCGAGCGGTCTTCTTCAAAGAATGTTTAATTCGAGAAGAGCCGACGCACCCAAACATCAACTATCTCTTTGTTTCTATTATAACACTCAAAAATATTCATATCAATCACTTCAAAATATTTTATAATTTGTAATGATGCTTCTAGGTGCTACAGACTTTGTTCTATGACCTTGCCAGTATGCCTGGCATCGATGTCATTTGTTAATATATTAGCGATTTCCTCTGTTAAACAATTTAAAAATAATTGTTTGGTTTGAGAAATATAATTAGAATTCCTTCTGCTTAATATACCTATCGAAAGGTGCGGATATTCAAGTTGAACTGAAATTTTCACGACCCCTTCTGGCAACGGTGTCGATGATAAAACCACTCCAATAAAATCAGTTTTTTCAACTATTGATGGTATTGCAGAAATTTGACTCACAGAATGAAAAAAAGGCGTGATATAGTGAATCGAAAATTCTCTTTCCAACTGTAGCCTATACAAGCAATTAGAGCCCCCTGTAACAAAAGAATAGGGAAACAGATCTTTCAATTCTAAATTCACTTTATGAAGCAAAATATGATTTTTATTTACAATAAATTCTATTGTTTCCTGATATAAAGAATCAAAATGTAATCCCGACATATCCATTGGCTCTCCTGCACAAACAAAATCAAGAGAATGATTCGATCTTAATGCTTGAGAAAGATTATCTGTATTCCCAACAATAAAATGACAACCTACCTTCGGTTTATAATCACTGAATCTTTTAATGGTATTTGGAAGAACTTGTTGTGTCAAAAGTTCAGTAATCCCAATATATATATTTCCTTCCTCATCTTTTTGTAAAGCGGTTGCTTTTTCTACGACTAATTTCCAGTGGTTGATCAGCATATCTACCTCTTTTGCATAGATCTTCCCAGATTCTGTTAATTCTGCGTCCCAGCCTCTTTTAAATAATATTATACCCAACTCTTTTTCCAGCCGCTGTATTTGATTTGTAATAGTAGATTGGGCATAGTGTAGTTTTTCCGCGGCTTTAGAAAAAGTACCTTCATCTATAATAGTGCGAAATGTTATAAGTTCTTTTAAATCCATATAAGTAATCTCCATCTATAATATTGATAATTAAATTCATATATTTCAATTATACAAATAAAGAAGCGTGATGTAAACTGTAATTATAAAAAGAAGGAGGTCATCAATATGCCATTTATAAGAGTAGAATATATGAAAGGTCAATATCAAGATAAGGATTTACCCAATATAAGCAAATCAATACAAAATGTTTTGATGGAAGAATTTAATGTTCCCGCTAAAGACTATTTTCAGGTTTTTGAAAGCCATGATAAAAGTGAATTCTATTACGATCCTAACTACTTTAATATTCCTAGAACAGACAAGTTATTGTATATTTATGTGACACTTGCCCCTGGTCGTTCACAAGAAAAAAAGTTTCGATTTTATAAAAATTTATCATACATTCTATCTACGAACTGTGACATAAGACAAGAAAACATATTTATTGTTTTAGTTGAAACGGGTCGTGATAACTGGACATTTGGCAATGGACTTGCACAAGCATCTGAAGTGAATATTGGAGGTGAAGAAAATGCAAAATAAAATAATTACTTCCACTGCTAAAACAAGTTTCGGAGATTTTGCTCCCACATTTGTTGAATATACTGATAAAATTCTATTTGGCGATGTATGGCGCCGAGAAAATTTACCACTTCGAGACAGAAGTCTTATTACAATTGGTGCTTTAATAGCAGGCGAACACACAAACCAACTGCCTTACCATTTTAAGCTGGCAAAAGAAAATGGTATATTACAAAAAGAAATAATTGAAATCATTACACATCTTGCTTTCTATGTGGGTTGGCCGCGTGCGGCTTCTGCCATGCAAATAGCAAAAGAAATTTTCGTTGAAAATTAGAATATTCGCTTACAAACAAACAGTGGTAACTATTCAGTTGCACCTTAAAATCTGTGGATAAAGCAGGTCGTAAATGGCTAGAATATCCAACTGCTTACATGTATAATAAATCTATCAAACAGCAGAAAGGATGTGTTCATGTTGCCAATGGAT
>Ga0302140_10001425_pt1 | contig 31100 bp, 32 predicted proteins | sample I_Bog_E1_1_FD_202095 | JGI IMG/M metagenome (GOLD analysis project Ga0302140, IMG submission 202095) | Peat permafrost microbial communities from Stordalen Mire near Abisko, Sweden - I_Bog_E1_1 | ecosystem: Environmental > Terrestrial > Soil > Wetlands > Peat | place: Sweden: Abisko, Stordalen... | reverse complement strand
TCCATAAAAGATACTCCTTTACCTTTTACAGTTTTTGCAATTATTATTGTTGGTTTTTCCTTGATTGTTTTTGCTTCATCTACTGCCTTACCTATAGCTTCTAAATCATGTCCATCTATTTTGATTATATGCCAACCGAAAGCTTCAAACTTTTCATCGATTGGATTTGTGTTCATAACTTCTTGATTTGAACCATCTATTTGTAGCCCGTTAAAATCTAATATTGCTATTACATTATCTAATTTGTAATGTGCAGAACTCATTGCTGCTTCCCAAATCTGACCTTCTTGAACTTCTCCATCACCAAGAATTACATATATCTTATGATCTTTATTATCAAGCTTTGCAGCTAATGCCATACCATTTGCTGCTGATAAACCTTGGCCTAATGAACCCGTTGACATATCAACACCTAGAGTTGATTTCATATCCGGATGACCTTGTAACATACAATCAAATTTTCTTAATTTAACTAATTCTTCTTTTGCAAAATATCCTCTTTCAGCAAGTACTGAATATAATGCTGGTGCTACATGACCTTTTGATAATACTAATCTATCTCTATCTTCCATCTTTGGAGTTTCAGGATTGATATTCATTTTATCAAAATACAATACTGTTAATATGTCTGCAACTGATAATGAACCACCTGGATGCCCTGACTTTGCAGCTGCTACAGCTTCTATAATGTTTACTCTTATGTTTTTAGCTATTTTCTTTAATTCTACTGTATTCATTGTATACACACTCCTTATCTTATTTCTATACTATTATTGATTCATGTAAAAACGGTAAGCAATTATTTCTTAAATAACCACTCGCCGTTTTTCCTTAGAATATTTTATTATTGGATTCACAGTTGCTATTTTCCGAAAGCTGCTGCCCAATCTGCTTTAAACTTTTCTAATCCTTGATCTGTTAATGGGTGTTTTATCATTTGTAAAACTAAACTATAAGGTATTGTTGAAATATCTGCTCCAGCTTGTGCTGCTTGAATAACATGAATTGGATTTCTTACGCTAGCTGCGATTATTTCTGTATCTATTCCATGAATTGCAAATATGTCTGCAATAGTTCTAACAAGTTCCATTCCATCCATTGAAATATCATCTATTCTTCCTAAGAATGGACTTACATATGTTGCTCCTGCATTAGCAGCTAAAAGTGCTTGTGTTGCTGAGAAAATTAAAGTTACATTTGTCTTAATTCCTTCTTTAGATAAAACTTTAGTTGCCTTAAGTCCTTCTGCTGTCATTGGAATTTTTACAATCATGTTCTTATGAATTGCTGCAATTTCTCTTCCTTCTTTAATCATTCCTGCTGCATCTTCACTTATAACTTCTCCACTTATTGGTCCATCTACTATTTCTGTTATTTCCTTTATAACTTCATTAAAATCTCTGCCTTCTTTAGCAACTAGTGATGGGTTTGTAGTAACACCACATATTACTCCCATTTCATTTGCTTCTTTTATATGTTCTATGTTTGCTGTGTCTAAAAAAAATCTCATCTTAATGTCTCCTTTTAATAATTTTTTGATATAAGTGGCCAAGAGAACTTGGCCACTTATATTATTAATAAATTATGGTTAATAATTTATGAGCAATTTATGCACTAGCTTCCTCTTTTTTCTTAGATTTTGAACTTATAGTTATCCCTGCAAATATTATAAATATTACAGCTAATAAACCATAAATACCAACCTTAGCAAATGCATTACCTATATGTCCAACCACTATACCAGTAAGTGCAAAATCTGCATCTCCAAAAGTTGAATTTGCAAATCCTAAATTTCCAAGTAACGGAAGTAAAAATGCTGGTATTGTATTTAAAATTAATCCATTTACAAAACATCCTATTATAGTTCCCCTTAATCCTCCCTGTGCATTAGCAAGAACACCTGCTGCTGCCCCAACGAAGAAAGCTGGTATTAATCCTGGTATTAACACTGGTAATCCAAAAAGCGGTAATAAAATGAATGATACTACAGCACCTACCAAAGATGATAAGAAACCTATGATTACTGCATTTGGTGCAAATGCGAATATTACTGGACAGTCAAGTGCTGGAACTGCATTTGGAACTAACTTTTCTGAAATACCCTTAAATGCTGGAACTATTTCAGCAAGCATCATTCTAACACCTTGAAGAACCATTACAAACCCTGCTGTAAATGTAAATGCTTGCATAATTGCAAATACTGCAATATTTGTTCCACCTGAAAGTTTTGTTGCAACTGCAGTATCAGCTAAATGTAATGTAATAAGAAATATTATCAACATAACAATAGCTGTAGATATTACATTGTCCTTAAAGAAACTTAAGCCTTCTGGAACATGTATATCTTCTGTAGAGCGTTCTTTGTTCCCTACTGCTTTTGAAACTAAAGCTGCGATAGCATAAGTTAAGCCATTAAAGTGACCCATTGCAACAGAATCACTGCCTGTTACCTTTCTATAGAATGGCTGAACCACTGCTGGTGATATAACCATAGTCGCAGCTAAAAGTAATGATCCTACAACTATAAGTTCAGCACCTGTAAATCCTACAACAGATAATATTGCTGCTAATAAACCTGCCATAAATAACATATGATGCCCTGTTAAAAATATATACTTCAATGAAGTAATTCTAGCAATTACAATGTTTGCAATAAATCCAAATGCCATGATTAAAGCCATTTGCGTACCAAAGTTTTGCTGAACTAATGCTATTACTGCTTCATTAGTTGGTACAACCCCTTGTATATGAAATGCACTTTCAAATGCAGGTCCTAATACACCAAGAGAACCAGAAATTGCACTTGACCCTATTTGAAATACTACAAAACCAATAACAGTTTTAAATGTTCCAGTAACAATCTGAGCTGTTGACTTCTTTAGTACAACTAAGCCTATCAACGCCATAATTCCTACAACAATTGGGGGTTGATCAAGTAAACTTACAATAAAGTTAATCATTTTTTTCCTCCTCATATTTTAATCAATGTAAAATTTTATATTGGTTTTTAATTTTTATATATCAAGTGTTGCAATATTATTTTATATTTTTCTTTGTTAAAAGACGATATTTAATATCCAACACTCAATCTTCTTTAAAAACATATTAGATTATAAGTATTGACTACTTATTTAAATTATTAATTGCCTCTAAAACAATTTCTTCTATAGACTTTTTATCAATAACGTTATGAATATAGACAACATTAAATCCTTTATCTTCAATTTGGGACTTTAATTCGTAAGTTGTTAAAACTAAATCAGCTGTTTTTCCATTTACAGATCCCAAATCACACGCTTCGACATCAGCCTTTATTCCATTTTTCTTTAATATATCATCTACATTCATTTTAAGTATTAAACTTGATCCCATTCCCATTCCACATACTGTCATAATATTCATTTTAAATCTCTCCTTTATTTTCAATATAATTTATTATTTCATTAGGATTAGTTGAATTTTTAACAATTTTTATAAATTCTTCATCTCCTAAAAATGTAACTAATCCAGATAATGCTTTCAGATGGCTTGAATGATCTACTGCACATAAACATACTACAATTTCAACTGGATCATGTTCTTTATTTCCAAAGTTGACCGGATTATTTAAAGTTATAAGACTCATACCTATTTTTTTAACACTGTCATCTGGTCTTGCATGTGGCATTGCAATTCCAGGGGCAACTACAATATATGGTCCTAAAGTTTTAACACTATCAATCATACCGTCTATATATCGTTCATCTATTGCACCATTATTTTTTAATATTTCTCCTCCACATCTTATAGCTTGTTCCCAGTTTTCCACATCTACATTTAATTTCATAAAATCAGTTGTTAATACATCCTTTAACATTGGTTCAAACACTCCTTTCTTAAAGTCATTTGTTATTGAAAAATAGTTTGCTAATTCTTCAGCCAAGTTTTTACTATTTAAAATAGTACAGCTGCGACTTATTATCTCCATTATTTTTTCTAGTGAAATTTTATAATTATTTGTACATACGCTATTGTGTTTTCTTAAAGCTAAACTAATATCACTTATATTTTTTTCTGTTAAAAATGGATTTACCTCAATACACTGAATATTATTAATATCTGATTTAATAGGAACTGTAGTAATAATCAAACCTACATTTTTATTTTTAAGTGCATCCTTTAAATTATGATACGATACAGTGTCAATTATATTTATGTTGAAAAGTGACTGTATTTTTGATGATACAAGTTTTGATGTTCCTATTCCTGTAGCACATACCACAACAACGTTTACAATCGTCTTACTAGTATCCTTACTTCTTTCTATTGCTGCTCCAAAATGTAAAGTTAGATATCCTATTTCCTCTTCGCTTAGTTTATTGCCAGCATATTCTTCTATGGCATAAGTGGACTGTTTAACAGCATTAAATGCTTTTTCATATGATTGTTTTATTTCATTTATAAGTGGGTTTTTTAATATAAGATCATGTTTTAGCCTATATATTGTAGGTCTTATATGCTGTATAAGACCATCAAATAGCTGTTTATCTCCTAATATATCAACATTCATAATTGAACTAACTCTATTAATAAAATTGCTAGTAATAAATTCAATCGTTTCCCAATCTAGATCATTATTATTTGATGTAGAAACTTTACTTCCTAATAAATGAATTGTAATATATCCAATTTCATCAGCAGGTATAATAATTTTAAATCTATTTTCAAGCATTTTTGCAATACTTGATGCAACAACAAATTCTTTTGTAAGTTCAAGGGTCTTAAGTTCATCTTTTTCCATTACAATATCTTTATCTTCTTGTATTCTTTTTATTGCAATGGCTATGTGTATAATTAAACCTGAATATGCTTCGTCTGTAAATTTTGTTTCTAACTGCTTTTCTGCAATGTCCAAACAATTTTCTATATATGAAATATCAATATCCTTAAAGAGTTCTTTTTGATACTTATCTAAACCAAATTCTGATTTTGAAACCTTAGAAGCTTTTATCAAATCAAGTGCCTTATAAATGTCTACATTGGTTGTTAGTAAACTTATAGCTGCCTTTCTAATGTATCTCTCTTCTCCAATGATTTTTATTCCATGTCTTTTACTCGCTTTAAGTTCCAAGTTTTTATTTAAAAGCCATTCCTTTACTTTATCCATGTCTTTTAAAATTGTACTCCTACTTACAAGTAAAACTTCTGCCAACTTATCCATGGTCATATAATTTCTAATTTCCAGTAATTCAGTAAGAATCATGGTAATTCTTTCATCCTGGGATAATACATATTGATTTAAATGGATTTCCCCAAGCAAATTTAAAACATTGTTTTTTTCTAATGAACTACATTTATAAGCTATACCTTCATTAGGTTTTCTGATTAATTGTGGCAAATTGCTACTTTTCAGAAAATCATCTATCTTATCAAGATCATACCTAACAGTTCTATTACTTACTCGAAATTTTTTAGATAATTGCAAAATATTTATATACCCTTCAGTATTCATAATTTCATATAATAGTAGTGAACAACGTTTATTTAGCATACGTATACCATCTTTCTAAATTTGATATTAGTTTTATTTCTTCTGTTAACAGTTTTATTAATGACATTGTTTACAGTTTTATTATACTATATCCATAATAATGCACAAGATTACATTCTTTCAATGTAATGTGGCAAAAAAATATCGTTTTTATACTATCAAAACTATGATTTAATAATTATAATGAATTGTCGTTTGAGGTGAGAGAATGAGTTTGAATAAGCGTTGCATTCATATAATACTATATATTTTGTCGCAAAATAAATATATAAAAATCAGTCAATTGAAAGAAAATTATAATGTATCAGAAAGAACTATTCGTTACGATTTAAGTGAACTTAAGTACTGGTTTAAAAAAGAACAAGTTGGCAATTGGGAAATTATTCATTCCGAAGGGGTTAAAATATCTTGTACACCTGAAACCAGAAAATACATATTTGAATTATTTGAGAACAAGATTCCGAATGATTACTTCTACTCCTCTGAAGAAAGAGAACAAAAGTGACATGAGGAAAGGCAATAAACATTAATTTTTTAATGTTTATTGCCTTTAATTTTGTTTATATTTTTGGTTCTGTTAGATTAGATTGTTGATATATACACACTCAAACTAAACAGTTCAATTTGAATTTAAATCATCTGTTAATACACAAATTGAGAAGAATATGACATGGATAAGAGTACAGAACGCTTCATTTCATGTTATTTATAACTACTTTATGTATTGGGCTTATTAATGCTATACGATTTTCGCCACATTTACCAACTCTTCAGAGTTTGAAGTAATCTCCTCTAATGCAGCGGTTATTTGTTCAGTGGCTGCAGCTTGTGATTCTGCAACCATACTTGTGCTATTAACCTCTTTAATAACTTCATCTATGGACTTTCTCATTTCAAGAAGTAGTTGTGATATTTTCTTTGCTGATTCACTACTCATTTGTGAGAGCTTTCGCATTTCATCTGCAACAACTGAAAAGCCTCTTCCTGCTTCCCCTGCTCTTGCTGCTTCAATAGCTGCATTTAAAGCTAACAGATTGGATTGGGAAGAAACATTTGTAATAAGATTTAATATTGTATCTGTCTCTTTTATTTTTTGTTCTGTTGATTTAGTAGAACTTACAATATTATTCATTGAAAGTGAGAGTTTTTGTGAATCAGCAGCAACTTCTTCAACACTTGCATTTGTCTGTTGTAATGAACTAAACATATTTTCTGCTACTTCTTCTACTCTTAATTGTTTGTCTAAACCTTTACCTATAGCAACACCACCAATAACATTTCCTTGTGAATCCTTAATTGGATATGAAACAGACTTAAATGGTACTCCGTATGATTCTTTTGGAACTATTAGACTGTGTATCTTGCCATCTTGAATTGCTTTATATGATGGTCCATCAATAGCTAACTTTTGTCCAGCCTTAATATGTAGATCAATAGTATCACCAGCACGATAATACAGACATTTAGTAGTATCTGCTACATATACTGCTAAATCATCTTGTAACATATCTTTTAAGACTGGCATAACATCTAAAAATGATTCAAGTATTTTTTCCATGTTTATATGCCTCCTAAGAAAATTATTGTCTTAGTAAAGCTATTCGCCAAATAATTTGGTATTCCTTGTTTTTTTCAATATATTCCCCAAAAAATCAAAGTTTAAATTCTTGTTCTCTCGAGCATTATAAATTCAACCTTAATAATTAGACATTAAGTTCTTAATTACTATTCCGTATGATTCCATACACCTATTATATTATAATTGTATTTTTTCACAAGTTTTTCATAAGAAGATTTTATCACGAAAGCTTAAAACAAATAGATTTTGAAGAGAATGGATGGCAAGGGATACCCAAAAGGACTTAAGGGGACTGAAATACCTCTCTTCTCAAGAATTATCCATATTGCTGATGCTTACCACTCAATGACTTCCAATAGTACATATCGAGATACATTAAATATTGATGATACGGTGAAAGAGCTAAAAATAAATTCAGGTACTCAATTTGAGGCACATATTGCAAGGGTATTCGTCGAAAAAGTTTTAGGGCAAAATTGGAACTAATGAAAAAATTAAATGGGAGACTATTGGACTTTGACTATTGGAGTCAATTGTGCAATAGTCTCTTTTTAAGGCACAATCAAAAAAATAACAAGTCCATCTGCCAAACCTATTTCCCATCATTCTGCGTCAGCAGATTGCCCTAATAGGCTCGCTATGAGACCAATCTGCTTCCTTGCCTGATGAAAAATAATCATGGCATTTTGGACTTGTTATTTTCTTTCATGTGCCTAACAGTATTCCTAATTCAAATGCTTTGATATAATCAAGTTCGTTATATTCTTATACGTTATAAATCTACCATATTTAAAATCCTTATCTTCCTTTTTTATTTTTTACAATAAATATTTATACTTTTTTTAATAATTATAGGCATGTATTGATTTATAACTTTAATTGCCAATTAAATTTTAAACTTATCTATCTCTTCTTTTAATTTTTCAGCTAACTGTTGTAATTCTTCTGTATGTTGAGTAAATTTGTCCATTGTAGCTGTTACCTCTTCTGTTGAAGCCGTCACCTCTTCTGTTGATGAAGCTGTCTCCTCAGAAATAGCAGAAGTATTTTCAATCTGAGTAACAAAAATCTGCTTTTGAACTTGCATACTTTCTACTGAATTCTCAACAGTTCCAACCTTCTCTGTTAGAGTTGTTATAGAAAATAGTATATCATTAAATATTTGTTCTGTTTTTGTCACCGCTTCATTTTGGTCTAAGTTACTCTTCTTAGTACTATCCATTGCTTGTACTGCTGTTATAGCTTTTAATTGAATATTTCCTATTATTGACTTAATTTGTTCTGTTGAGTTTTTTGATTGTTCTGCAAGCTTTCTGATTTCATCAGCTACTACAGCAAATCCTTTACCGGCTTCTCCTGCACGTGCAGCCTCAATAGATGCATTTAATGCAAGTAAATTTGTTTGCTCTGTTATTGCATTTATAGCATCTGAAATCATACTAATCTCTTTTACGCTCTTATTCATATCAGTTACTATATCAGCAACTTTCACTGTAGATTCCATTGTTTCGTTATTTTTATTGATTAATACATTTACAGTATCTATTCCTTGCTTGCTCAAATCCTTAGTATCTTGTGATACACTACTCATATCTTTAGTAACATCTGCAATGTTATCTAATCTTTTTGATAATTCTCCAATACCGGTTGCAGTTTCTTGTGAATTTTCAGCTAAGTTAGTAGCACCTTGAGATATTTCAGAAACAGCTAATGCAACCTGTGACATTGAAGCAGTTGTTTCCTCTGCCATACTTGAAAGATTTGAAGCAGTATCAAGCACTATATCTGATGTTTTCTTTGCATTTTCTAATAATTCACCTATATTCTTTATCATGGAATTATAATCTGTTGCAAGTTCACCTAATTCATCTTTTGATTTAACTTCTATAACAGTAGATAAATCTCCATTTGAAGCCTTGGCAAATACATCTTTTAGCTTTTTAATATTTTGTGCTATTCCCTTACTTAATAACAATGACATAGCTATTGCAATTAAAGTCATTATTAATATTATTATTGAAGTAGTTAATAGTATTGATTTTGTATCAGTAGTTAATTCGCTTTGTTCTAATGTAGCTACTAATTTCCATCCTGTTAGTTCATTTGTTTGATATACACCAAACTTCTGTACACCGTTATAGTCATAAGTTACAAATCCACTATCTGTTGTTTTAGCTTTATCCCAGAAAGATAGCTTTGAAGCTACATCTGTACCAATAACGCTCTTATCTGGGTGAGCTAAAATATTACCTGCTGTATCAGAAATAAATACATATCCTGAATTTCCTATTTTCTTTGTTCCTATTCTGTCTGCAAGTGTAGATAATGTACAATCCATTCCTATAACGCCAACAATTTCTCCATCTTTTTCAACTGCTTGCGCAATGCCAACAACATTATCTCCTGTTGTTGCACTTTTGTATGGCTGTGTTATTACTGGTTTTCCTTTAGCTTGTACTGCTTGTTCATACCAAGGTCTTTTAGTTGCATCATATCCATCTTGCATTTTTGAGTTAGGATATATTGCAAACCTACCTGAAGCACTTCCATAATATGTGGTAAGAATATCTTTATTACTTTCTTTTAGATTTTTCAATAAACCGGGTACATTATCAAAATAATTTCCTGTATCAGCATTTACTACATCATAATTATTTGCTATCATTGTGACTCTATCTGTAAATCCAGTAAAATAATCAGTTAATCCGTTATTTATCTCTGAAAGTGTTTGTTTACTCGTAACAGTAAGTTTATTGCTAAGCATTGATTTGGATTGATTGTACGAAAAAAATCCTGTTATGATTAGTGGAATTATACAGATTGAAACTAAGCTAATAATTAACTTACTACGAATACTGTTTAAGTTTATTTTTTTTAATAACATTTCTTAATCTTCTCCTTTCATTTCTTTTATTTTACAAAATTCGTTAATTTTTTCATAGTTCGATTAATTATCGTTCTTTGGTAAAAATACTAAAGTACATTCTAAAATATTTTTAATAATTTTGTCTCTTTACTATGTAAGCAAACCACAAACCTTGATGAAAATCTTCCCCCACATTCCTCCATTCATTTCCTTAAAGTTTGCCGACATTTTAGAGCTAAGTATGGTCGCATTTAATGCCTCTTTTATCGTCAATGTTTATTCGGAAAGACACTAAAGTCTGACGACTTTAGTAGATTAATTGGTTCATTTTCCCATTATCAATAAAATCATACTATAATGTACAAACTTTAATAAGCATTCTACTTGTGACAGAAAACTACATTATAAACATATCTCCTTTTTCTTTTGTATTTATAGAAAGCAAACCTCATGCTTCAATGAATGCTTTTAAAAGTTTACTTCCTATGTAATAAGCAGATTTTCACATATTTAATTAACTCCTATACGTTTAAAAAGCTGTCCCAAAATCCAATTGATTTTAAGACAGCTTTGTTCATTAACGATATTTTTTATAGTATCATAACTTTAATATTAATTTATAAAGCTATATTTCATCGAGAGACTTATTTGTAGGGCCTTCTATCCAATTGCCCTTATAATCATATCTTGAGCCATGGCAAGGACAGTCCCAAGTTAATTCGTCGGCATTCCAATGAAGTTCACATCCTAGATGCGCACATTTTGTTGATACTGCAAATACCTTTCCCTCGTTATTCTTATACACTCCAGTTTTTTGGCCATTATATTCTACAATGCCTCCATGACCATTTTGAATACTTTCAAGACTTTCCTCTGGAATATCTATCCTCTGCGCAATAAAGTTCTTTGTAGTTATTATAAGATCATTAGCCGCATTTTTCATTGATGCTGACATATCAAATCTTCCTGGTGAAAATATTTCTGAAAAGTCATTTTCCTTTTCAAGAATCATATCACTTATTATCATTGCAGCTACCATTGAAGTTGTCATTCCCCATTCTTTAAACCCTGTTTCAACATAAATATCAGGGGTTTTTGATCAGTAATGGCCTATATAAGGTATATTATCTAAGGTCATACAATCTTGTGCTGACCAGTGATATTTTTCTATTGAATTCGGGTAAAGTTCTTTGGCTGCTTTTCTTAACTCATCATAAGCTCCACCCTCTTCATTTTCACCAGCTCTTTGTGCTGCACCACCAAATATTAATAAATTTTTATAATTTCTAAATGAATATGCATTTTTATCAATACCTATATACATTCCATTTACATCTTGAGCATTTTCTAAAGCTAAAACATATGATCTTTCTTGATGCATTCTCATAAAATAATAGCCTGGAGTATTTAAAAATGGATAATGTGTTGCTACTATTATTTTATTTGCCTTAATTTTTATATCATCCTTTGTAACTACAGAAATTTCTTCTGTAATATCAGTGAAAAGTAACTACCAAAATAAAAAATCCTATACCATTATAGTTAAAGAATTTAATCCTATAGCAGGAAAGGTTAATGCTAAGCTATATTTTCCAAGCTAAACTTATTCATAATCCTGTCTGGTGCTTTTTTAAATATTTTTAATAAACGTAAGTAATGATTTGCCTCACGTAAAGTATGGTCACCCAATAATGGTATTAGGCATATTCAAAAAAATAACAAGTCAATATGCTAGTCTATTTCGTGTCATACTTCGTCAGCATGTTCACCTAATAGCCCGCTATGAGGTAAACATACTTCCTCGTCTGACGTAAGGTGAAACTTTTCAGGTGGAATTTTACATTCCAGCTGAATTTAGTTGAACCTATCTTAAGACAAAATATACATCGCATTTTTGACTTGTTATTTTCTTTCATATGCCTTATTATAGACTTGATTTTACACTCTACTAATCCTTGCGTGCCTTGTGCCCTAAACTTACTTATTGCTTCAGTTGCTTTATACCTATCATCTGTAACTTTAGAAATTAGAATTGATTGATTCATGGCTCCCCCTGCCTCTCTTGTCTGAACTTAGCGAGTTATAATACATATATACAATTATTCATACAACTATGCGTAAAAATACAAACCCAGCTTTATAATATTAAATCTAGATTATGAAAGTTATTATCTTTTGCTTTTATATCCTTCAATCTACCAACCTTATCTCAAGTTTTTCATAAAACTCATAGTCTATATTGTGGCTAATTGTAAGATTATTGTCTTTTCTAAATTTTATTACATACTGTTTCATACCATCTCCATATATACCATCTAAATCTCCTGGATAATACCCTTTCTCTTTCATCTTTCTTTGTACCTCTAAAACATCTAATCCTCTATCTCCTGGCTTTAGAGTTAGTAATCCATTTTTAAATGGATCATTTGGTCCTGAATATATGGTTACTGTCATTCCGTATTTCACATACTCATATAATTCCTCAATATCTTTATTAAACATTCTAATACAGCCATGAGAAGCATCAGAACCAATTGTTCCTGGTTTATTTGTCCCATGAATTCCAAATCTCCCCCAAGGCACATTTAATCCAATCCACCTTGTACCAAACCCTCCACTCCATTTAGCCATATAATCAACTTTCCATGTGCCTATTGGAGAAGGTGTTTCTGGTTTACCACTAGCTACACTGTACTTTTTTAAAATTACATTTTTCTCTGTGTCTATCAAATAAAGTCTTTCTTCATTAAGATCTACTAATATAACAAGATTTTTATTATAATCGACTTTTGAATCTGCTTTTACAGTATATTCACTTATACTAAATATAAAAATAATTAGACTTATAAAAAAAATATTTCTTAGAAACCTTTTTCTTTTCAAAATACTACCCCTCACTTCATATGATGTCTTTTCTAATATCCTACCAATTTATTTTTATATTAAAATATTTTTTTATACATTTTATATTTTGCATAACTAATTGAATAGACCTCAGTATATTATTATTCTTTCCTAAATCCTTACACAAATTCTTAATTCTTTTGCATAAAAGTGCACCATAAATCATAATTCCTTAGAACAGTATTTTGATGAAACATGATTGATAGTAAGGAACACTCCTTATTAACTATTTCACCTACAAATTCGGTACTATTGTTTGCCAACAGCTTCTTAAGTTAAGTAGTATAAATACTTAATATTGCTATTTTTCTATTTGAAATTTAATATATCCATTAAAGTATTCATAATGACTTATACAAGGAAAATTTTAGGCCTCAGAAGTTGTTCTGAGGTCTAAAAATGTGATTGCTAATCCAAACCAACTATACTGTTGTCACTTTATTTCTAGATATTCCTCAATAATAAGGATAAGGATATGGATAGGGCGATGGAGCAATGTAAGGTAATAACGCTATTTCACCTAACGTATTAAGTGGAAAAGATTCACGATTAAAGCGTCTGAATCTTCTCATAGGACGGTCATCATTATAATATTGCCGTTGCTTCTCAGATTGATTTTCACTTTCTTTCACCATTACATCCTTACCAACCAACATAGTAATGCCATCTGCATCTACATTTTCAATAATTCCATCAAATTTTCTTCCATCTATCATAGTTAAAATAATATGATAGTATAAGTATTTTTTACATTGATCCTGCACATGACGGAAGTCTCTGTAATAATCATCTTTTCTGTCTAAAGTCATTTTTCAATCATCTCCTTCCAAATAACATGATATTCATCTATAAATCGAATAGTGACATTTTAATGAATATTCATTATCATCACTCTTTTCATAAAATCTATAACTTTTTAATAATTTACTTGAATTTTGATTATAACCTAATTGTTAAACATCAGAATAAATTGCATTTAATAAGTAAATTATAATACTAAATAAATTTTTAATGAGGTGCCTTTATGGGATATCATAATTAATAATACTAAAACAAATACTATGAAAGTAAAATTTATTACTTGGAGGTGTTATTTGTGTTTGAGCATAAAAAAACAATTATTACATGAAGTAAAAGCTGAAAGACCAAATCCTCAATATGCAGTATTAATGCAAGGGCAATTGGGTGGAGGCAATGGAGAAGTTAAAGCGACAATGCAATATCTTTCTCAAAGTTTTAGAATAAAATATCCAGAAATAAAAGCTATGATAGAAACTCATCTTCCAGTTCATGTTCAAGATTATAATATGAAAGTTAAATTTGTTAAAGAAGCAACTGCACCTACAGAAAAGTTGAATGTTCCAGTGTTATCAAAAGTTCTACAAGACTTTACTAAAGCACCAGTTGCAACAATTCCAGTTACACCTAGAACAGATGTACAACAATTAAATGATAGGGAAATAGCTACAGGATATCTTTTAACTTTAAAAAGAGCTGGAAGAGAATATGCCTGGAGTGCGATGGAAGCAAGTAATCCAGAACTTCGAGAATTTTTAAAAGATGCTTTTACAATGAGTTGTAATCATGCTTATGAAGTATGGCAATGGATGGTTAAAAGTGGCTTTTATGCTTTATCTCCAGCACCACAAACAGAAATAGATGCAACAGGAGCTATCTTCAATATAGTACCACAATAAGATAAATAGTTATTAGTAATTACTTTATTTCTAAAGAGTATCTGTATTTTATGGATACTCTTTATTTTCATCTAGATGAGCAAGTGTAATCACCATAATTAGGCACAATCAAAAAAATAACAAGTCCATCTGCCAAGCCTATTTTCCATCATGCTGCGTCAGCAGATTGCCCTAATAGGCTCGCTATGAGACCAATCCGCTTCCTTGCCTGATGAAAGATAATTGGTTTTTTTACTATAAAAAATTTAAACGATTTGTTATTGCTGCTGTAATACTATATTTAACACAATTTTTAATTCCTAACATGAGCGTATCTATAATAGGAGCATTATTAGCAGCTATAGTTATTGGAATCTTGGATGCAGTATTACCAGGAAGAGTGATGTAGGAGTTTTATAGTAATAATTTTATTAATAAAAATGCAATCATTATTCTGGTTGCATCTTTTGTGTTAATTTTTATTATAAAGGTAAGTGTCAAATAGCACACCTATCAAGAATGACACTAACAAAATAAAATCAAGTTAAAACATTATAATAGGATAGAATAATCACTTAGTCTACTATTTCTAATTTAGCAAAAAGTAAATTATTAAAGCACATTTTCATTACTTCAATCATATATTTTATAATATATAAATATAGAAGAGGTACTTATGTCTATTTTTTTTGATTTTAAAACTATTAATGAGCTTATAGGAGATAATTGTTATAGACAACCAAAAGAGTTTACCTTAGAAGACTCATCACAATATAATGAAAGTAATGGAGTAGTTGATATACTTACCAATACACCTAAGGCTGAGTTCCTTATAGATGACGCTTATATGAGTGATATAAATAACATGAATTTGACATCTACTATGACTACCAATAGGCAGGTAAAGCAAGACACATCTAAGTTTACTCCTGATGATTGGATTAGGTATATTGCTCCCCTAGTTACTTACGCTTTAAGGGAAACTACGCAAGGAATGGATGCAAAACGTGCATATCAGAAATTTATTTTATTAGGTGTACTTGTAGGATTTGGAAAAGCTCCTCAAAAAGCTATTAATCAAGTTCAAGAATGGCAAAATACTGGTGCATCTCAACTATTAAAGAGTGGTCCAAGTACAGAAACAAGTGGTGTTACACGCATAGAAGGAAGTACAGTACTTCCTCCCCATTTGACTACTTTTAAATTTGCAAGCGGTGGTATTGAAATCTTATAAAAAATTATAGGTGGGATTGTCCACCTATAATTTTCAATATGAGAAGTGTGTGAATCAATTTCAGGTTATGGCTTTTATTGTATTTCTAGTTCTAATGACCATTATCGGTAATAATCTTATTTGTAACTATCTAAATATTTTATAATCGTTCGAAATATTATTATAGATTCTTACATGCTTCTTATTAATCCTCAATCAATAAATCATGAATCAATAGAAAAAACTAGATCACACTTAAATAGAGAGTCTACTAAGTCATCTATAAAATGTTCAGTAGACAAATGTCAATATCATACACAAGCAAAGAATTATTGTACATTGCAATTAATTCAAGTAGGTACAGATGAAGCAAATCTAACAAAAATTGAATGTACATATTGCGAGTCATTTGAAGTAAAATAGTAAATTTAATATATTAATTTACTATTTTATCAAGAGGTTATTGCAAAATGTAACAGCTCCTAAAAATTATCTTTCTATTGATATAACCATTTTCCTAAACTTTCTTTTAACATTTTCTATCTTCTAGTACATTAGTAGGATTTTCAATTAAAGTAGTGACATAATAATCATGATCATAAATATTATTATCTACAACACCTGTTGTACCTTTTAGTAAACCAATGATTTTTAATCATATAGTTTTAATTGAATTTAAGCTTTATGCATCTTTTCTAAATATCTTTAATAAACGTAAATAGTGATTTGCTTCACGTAACGTATGGTCACCCAACAATGGTATTATTATAGATTTGATTTTACACTCTACCAATCCTTGAGTACCCTGTGCCTTAAACTTACTTATTTCCCTAGTTGCTTTAAGGCTATCATCTGTAACTTGGGAAATTGGCGTTGATTTATCCATTGCTTCTTTTGCTTCTCCTGTTAACTTATCAAATTCATTTCCAAAGTTATTTGCTGTATTTATTAGCTCATCTTCAGTTGGATCAAGAAGTCCACGAATAAATTTTGAATGTTCAGCCATAATTCTATTCCAGAAGGTTTCTTGCTCATAAGCTTCCCTCTCTAAGTCAATTTCTTCACGATTTTGCAACCTTTGAACTAGCTGAAAATAGAGCCTTGCTTCTCTTAAAATATGGTCTATAAGTAAAGGAAAATTACTTGTAAATATTCTACAGGATATAACCTCTGATAACAACATAGTCTTAAACTGTGCTAAACCGTTAATTAATTCCATTGCTCTATGATTAAGCATAACTACTTTTTTTTCAAGATGCGTAGAGTTATCTATAGTTAATGTATCAGCCATTAATCTAGCCTCTGCCTTCGTAAAATTAATTGGAATTTTCACTCCAGTAAAATATGCTGACGCCATTTCGGCTTTTAATGTATAAGGTGTTAATATTTCACCAGACTGTAATACATCATTGCTAACAACACCATTAGACAGAGATATGGTATCAGATAAAAGTATGTCGAACCCCATTCTAAAGGCATCTGCCTCATCTATATAATTTGAATTCTTTGGTGTAAAACCTACTTGTAAAAAGAATGAGTGTTCTTTCATAATTCTTGCAAAAAAAAGGTGCAATTCTAATGATTGTCGTATAAATTCACTACTAGATATCATAGTTAATTTATCCCAATATAATAATTAATCGCCAATATCAATATATTAGTTTAATATACAAAATGTTACCTTTTACTATAGTATTTTAAGATTGAAACTTTATTTGTACATATACAACTTCTTTTCTATTTATTTCAAATATTTTTATTTTATTGGTTGAAATGCTTAAAATATTTTATTTAATAAAATATCAGGAGTGACTTGTACCTAAAAATTTTTAGGCCTCGGAAGTTGTTCCGAGGTCTAAAAGACTGAATTTACTAATACATAACTACGGTTCTCTATTAATTAAATAGCCTTTAATAATAAGGCTATGATCGTGGAAAAACATAAGGTAATAAGGCTATTGAAGCTAAATTATGAATTGGCAATCTTCTACGCCTAAAACGTCTGAATCTTCTTCTAGGGCGATTATAATCATGATATTGTCGTTGTTCATCAGATTTATTTTCACTATTTTCCTCCATTACATCCTCGCCAACCAGCATGGTAATGTGATCTGTATCTACATCTTCAATGATTCCATCCATTTTACATCCATCTGTCATTGTTAAAATAATGTGATAATATAAGTATTTTTTGCATTGATCATTTACACTACGTAATTCTCTGTAACAATCATTTCTTTCTAAATCCATTTTTTTAACCATCTCCTTTCCTATACCATGATATTCATTGGTAAAAAAATCGTTCCATTTCAACAGGTAAATCTCCATGAAAAATTGGATATCTAAAGTTTCTATATTATTACTTTGTTCTTGGGAGCTTTCTTGTTTTGTTACATCATCTATTCCTGTTTCTTTATTGTTAAGGTACAATCAAATAAATAACAAGTCCATTTGCCAGCCTATTTTCCATCATGCTGCGTCGGCAAATTGACCTAATAGGCCCGCTATGAGGGCAATTCGTCTCCTTGCCTGATGAAAAATATTCATGGTAACTTTGGACTTGTTATTTATTTTCATGCGCCTTAAATATTCACTTTTACTTTTCCACTCTCTATTTATACAGTTTTATAATTTTTATTACCTCCTTGAAATAAAAAAGGAATACTCAAAGCTTTATATTGCTCTAGGTATTCCTTTCTTTTCTTTATTATACTATTATAATATATATTTATTTTTTGCTATGAATCGTTAAACCTCATATTCTAAAATTATAGTTTCGTCGGCAACGGTATCTACATTCTCTACTGGATTAATAGATTTTACTTTATCACGATTAGTTATTAAAACCATAGTTATTAAAGATTAATATCATTATCCTTTTTTTCATTATTTTGTAGTTTATTTATTTATGTTCCAATAAATAAACTACAATATTTGTGCTAACGTAGGTCAATATAAATGTAGAACATTAATTGGAACTTATATATATTATATTTTAGCAATATATCTCTATAGTTAAAGTCAAATAATTCATAAATATTAATTTTTAATATTTTTTCAATAACTTGTTTTGTATAGAAAACATTATTTTTTATAATTAATCCTCCTTAGATTCCAAATCTCTAGTTTATTAATTTTTATATTATTTTTAATTTCAATTTCAAAATTATTATTTTGTGGAAAATACATCAATGTAGTGGTTTCTAATCCATCTTGATAATATATTTCAATAACTGAATTATCTATAAACATATGCAACTTTAATGATGAATAAACTTTTAATTTAAATTTTCTTGTTCCCTTGCCACCAAACTTCATATTGTTCCTATTTACTATACAAACTTCATCTTTTTTATTGTATGATATTGAAATATATTCATCTTTAAATTTGAATTTTAACTCTACGTTTTCATTGTTGATTAAATCTAAATCTAAATTACATTCAACATTTCTTGAATCAAGACTGATACTGTAATTATTTAAAGTTTGATTTTTTATATCAACAATCTTTGATTCTCTTAATTTTTTTAAAAGTTCAAGTGGTTTTTGATATAAGACATTATCTCTATACTCTAAAATTCTTGGCATAGTTAATCCAAACATCCATCCATAATTTGAACTTACATATTCATTATCCTTATCAGGCATTCCTATCCAGCCTATCATAATATTTTTACCATCATGATTAAATACTTGTGGCGCATAGAAATCAAATCCCATATCAATTTCTTTAAATTCAGTATGATTAGTTAAAGAAGCTTCATCTAAATTTAAATCTCCAATAACATATCCTGATTGATATATATTTTTATATCTAAATTCTTCTTCCTTTAATCCTTGTGGTGAAAATATAAATGCAAATTTATCTTCACTTACTCTAAATAGATTAGGGCATTCCCACATATGTCCAAAATCATTCATATCTGTTTTTAATTCACCAGCTAATTGCCAGTTATTTATATCTTTAGACTTATATATTAACGCTCTTCCTTTTAATTCTTCAGTTTGAACTCCAAGTACCATATAGTAAGTTTCATTTTCTACAAATATCATTGGATCTCTAAAATGAGCTGTATAACCTTCTGGCTGTTTATCAATTAATACTCCTTTTTTCTCAAATGAGCCGTCTTTATTATAATCAACCATACATTGATATGATTTTCTTTCATTATTGATGTCTTTAACATTTCCTGTATAGAATAACTTTAACGTATCATTTTTTACATATGCACCACCAGAATAGCATCCATTTTTATCAAACCATTCTTCAGGTTTTAATATTATTTCTGGCTTTGTAAAATTAACAAAATCTTTAGTCTTAACTAAGCCCCAATGTTTAGTTTTATGTTCACATCCAAATGGATTCCATTGATAAAATATATAGTATTCTTCATTATAATAACTTAACCCATTAGGATCATTAACTAAACCAAATGGCATCTCTATATGAAATTTATTTCTCCAAATATTCGTATCTTCATTATCATAGTATTGTTCTAAATTATAGTTTATATTTTGATATATTTTTTTATTTTTCATTTTTAACCCCTTTTGTTAGTCTTTTCAACGCCTATTTTAATTTTTTATAGTTACACTTTCAATTAATATTAATAACACCTATAAGAAAAATACCTCACTCTTAGTTTTTTAATTTAACTATTGTTAGAAAGGTATTTTTCTTTTTAAGTTAATTTTCTTTAGTTTTTAAAATATGATTTATACATTACTTAGGCACATTCAAAAAAATAACAGGTCCATCTGCCAGTCTATTTTCTATCATCCTGCGTCAGCAGATTGCCCTAATAGGCCCACTATGAGTACAATCTACTTCCTTGCCTGATGAAAAATATCCATGGCATTTTGGACTTGTTATTTTCTTTCATGTACCTTATTAATTTTCATCAGGTATTGTAACTTCTTTTGGTACTGCGAATATACTTGCAAGTATAAATGCTAATGCTACTGTACTTAATGATATTACTGCATAAAATAATACCTGCCTTCCATCATATATATACATTAAATATGATGGAAGAACTGCTAAGCCATAAGAATTTGATTTAACATTAAATATTGATAAAAATGCTGCTCCTAAACCTGAAGTAAATAATGTTACATATAGTGGTCTAAATTTATATCTAATTAATATACCAAATAGCACTGGTTCACTGATACCAAATAATTGTGAAAGCATTGCACCTATACTTGTAGCTCTAACCTTTTGATTTTTTGCCCTCGCTATAAAAGCTAAACAGCAGCCAACATTAGCAAATCCATACATTGCACATAATGTAATAAGTGGATTAAAACCTGTATTAGCAAGAAGTGATGTTTCTATCATTATAAATGTATGATGTAACCCTGTTAAAACACATAATGGATATATAACACCAATTAAAAAACCTCCAATACCAAAAGGTAAATGAATTAATTTTTCTATAAATCCAACCAATCCAAGTTCTATTGTATGCATAACTGGTCCAATTCCAAGGAAAACTAAAAGCATCATAATTAACATTACAAAGAACGGAGTAAATATGAAATCTAAAACATCAGGCATTACTTTTCTTAATTTTTTTTCAAGATTTGCACCTAAAAAACCTGTAATAATTGCAGTAAGAACGCTACCTTGACAACCTACTATTGGAATAACTCCAAAAGCTTTTAAAGCTTTTACTCCACTTGTTGGATCTGCAACTGCATATGCATTAGGTAATATTGGCGATACTAACATTAACCCTAAGATGATTCCGATTACAGGAGTACCATTAAAAACCCTAAATGTTGACCAACAAATTACAGCTGGTAAAAATGCAAATGCTGTATCTGTAAGCACTGATACCAAAGCTTGCACATAATCAGGAATTCCCGCTGTAGATGCTCCAAATAGTGCAAGTACAGAATTATTAAATAGAACTCCTTTAAGTCCTAAAAATAGACCTGTTGCAGCTATGATTGGGATAATTGGTACAAATATATCACCCAATATTCTCATTAATTTTTTTATCCCTTTTTCGTTATCTTTAATCATTTCATCCTGCTCTTTTTTTGAAATGGTTTTTAATCCCATTTTTTCAATTTCAGCATAAACTTTATTAACTATTCCAGTTCCTAAAATAATCTGATATTGTCCTCCAGTATAAAAAACACCTTTTACTTCGTTAATATTTTCGATTTTTTTATCGTCAATGCTATCACGATTATTTATGATTAAACGTAGTCTTGTTGCACAATGAGTAGCAGATATAATATTTTCTTGGCCAATTATATTTATAATTTCCTTTGCAATGTTTAAATATTTATTATCCATTTTATTACACTTCCCCTTTATTTTTTATAGTTATAATCAATGCTTGATTAGGCTTTAGCATAATTCCCTCATCTCTAACATCTGCATCTTTAAGATTATTAAATATTACTTCTTTGCCTTTTATATTTAAAGATTCAAAAACATTATGTTGACTAAAATTAAAGTAGCAATATATAATTTCATTATCATTTTGTCTTGTATAAGCTATAATTTCATCATTCTTTGTATCTATAGGCTTAATATCTCCATAAATTAAACACTCTGAATAAATGCTATTTTGCCTAAAATCTATCATATTTTTATAAAATTCAAATATACCGTCTTTCTTTCCTACTTGAGATTCTGCATTAATTTCTTTATAGTTATCAATCATACCAAGCCATGGCTTCACAGTAGAAAATCCACCATATTGTGTAGAATTCCAAGGCAATGGAGTTCTTGAATTATCACGGCTTCTAAGATTTATAATTCTTAATGCTTCTTCCTCTGTAAACCCTTCTTGAATTGATCTATAATATTGATCTATACTTGATATATCATTAAACTCATGTATTGATTTTCTTTCAAAATTTGTCATGCCAAGTTCTTGACCTTGATATATAAATGGAGTCCCTCTTAGTAGAAAGTACATAGCTCCAAGCATTTTAACTGCATCTTTATTATTTTCCTGTTCTAATAAATATTTACTAGTCGATCTTGGTTGGTCGTGATTTTCAATGAAATTTGCACCCCATCCGAATTTTTGAATGTTCATTTGACTGGTCATAATTTTTTCTCTCAAATCCTTTACAGTCCAGGGTATTCTTTTGAACCACTCACTACCTGAAGCAATATCAAGATCTGCGTATTTAAAATCAAATATCATTGAAAAATATCCATTTTCTCCAATAAAGTCATCAAGCTCCTCATATGATACCCCAGGTGCTTCAGCTACTGTTACACAATTATGTTTGTTAAAAGTTTTACTCTTAAGTTCATGTAAAAATACTTCTATACCAGGTTGATTTCTAGATGTTTTAGTACATTTAATTAACCCATCGACCCCATCACTTTCAAGACTTTTAAACGTTAAATCTTTCTTAATAAATGTAATTGCATCAATTCTAAATCCTGCAATTCCTTTTTCTAACCAGTAATTTACCATTTCATATAAATTATTTCGTAATTCTTCATTCTCCCAATTTAAATCTGGCTGTTTCTTACCAAAAGTATGAAAATAATATTCATCTCTTCCATTTACTTTTTCCCAAACGCTACCACCAAATACTGATCTCCAATTATTAGGTACTTCTTTTTCGTCTTTAAAAATATAATAATCATGATATTTGCTATTAGGATTATCAATTGCTTCTTTAAACCACTCATGTTCATCAGATGTATGATTTATAACTAAATCTAATATTATCTTAATGCCATATTCTTTAGCTTTTTCTATAAGCTCATCTAAATCTTTCATAGTTCCAAATTCAGGTGCTAAATTAAAGTAATCTGATATATCGTATCCATTGTCATCCATAGGTGATTTATATATTGGACATATCCAAAGCATAGTAATACCTAATTCACTTAAATATTTCAGCTTTTGAGTAATTCCTTTTATGTCACCAACTCCATCACCATTACTATCATAAAAACTTTTAGGATAAATTTGATAAACGATTTCTTTCTGCCACCATTGCCTTTTCATAAATTCACTCCTCATCTCATATAACATTTCTTCTTTTTAATTCTAAATAGATTCCATTATTAAAAGGCTCTTCACAAATTGAATCCACATATTTAAATATTTCCATGCTGCCACTCTTCATCCCAATAGCAGTACCTGCTTTTTTTAACATATCTATATCATTTCTGCCATCTCCAAAAGCCATAGTTTCTTCTATTGGTATATTTAAGTGCTTACAAAGTTCTTTTATTGCATCACCTTTATTACAGTCTTTTTGAATTATTTCATAATAGTTACGTGTATCAACTTTAAAACATTGAGCTAATTCTATTTTTTCTCCCAAAAGAATTTGGTTTATTTTTTCAAATATTTCTTCATTTGACCACAGGCAAATTTTATTAACTTTATGAATATTAGTCTTAAGCTTGTCTATATTATCTTCATAGATTATCTTTTCATTTTCACTAACATATTTTCTTTCTTCATTTGTTAGAGACCTAAACTTTTCTTCATTCGAGTACTTTAATATCCTAACGGCCTCTTCATTCATAAAAACGGTATCATTTGTTTCAAATGTAAAAGCAGTTTGTTCGTCTGCATTTTTTAGATAAAGAGAAACTTCTTCTACTTTATTTATTGGGAAAAACTTTTCTTTTATAATTTTATTTTCAAACTCAATATAAGATCCTCCACTAGCAATAGTTCCATTCATTTTTAATTCTAATACATCATCTGATATGGCTTCAACATTTCTTCCTGTACATAAACATACATAAGAACCATTTTCTTTACACATTTTTATTGCAGTCTTGGTAGTTTCAGGTATTCCATAAGATTCATCTCTTAAAGTACCATCAATATCAAAAAATATTATTTGATACATATTTTGTTCTCTCCCCTCCCTTTGAGTCTAATAATAACAAACATAAAAAAGGCAATCAATACGATTGCCTCTTTTAAAAAATATGTACTTACTTAGAGCAAAATTTCACTTTTTGAAAATATGTCCATATTACAAATTGTTCAGATATTCTTGATATTTTAAAAATAATAGCTCAATTAAAATAAAATATGGTGTGGAAATTTCATAACCAATATAATCTACCTGTATTTGTATTGAATTAATATATAAATTCTCATCACATAAAGATGCTAAAGTGTTATTTTTCATTCTTGTTATTGATAATGTTGCTATTCCACTTAATCTTAGTTTCTCCGCTAATTTAATAACTTCTTCTGATTCTCCTAAAAGAGAAATAATTATAACAAAATCATCACTTTTTGCTAAATTGTTAATCGAATCAACCATATCATACCCATGTATATCATAAATTATCTTTTGTGTTGGCAAAAATATTCGCTTAAATTCACTAGCAACTCTAGCTTGAGCATCCCCACTTCCATATACAATAATTCTTCTAGCATTATATATTTTATCAAATACACTTCTGCAATTACGTTTTTTTATAACTTCAATCATTTTATGATAACTATCGGTAACATTTAATAAAAAATCTGTCTCTTCATTCTTAATATCTTCTGCTTCAAGACGTAGTCTTGCTTTTAATTCGCTAAATCCTGATAATGAAATTTTCTTTGCAAAACGAAATAGTGTCGTAGTTGATACATTACATTTACGTGCAAACTCGTCTATAGAAAATTTATAACAGCTATTTTTATAATTCATAATAAATTTGCAAATGTGCTTTTCATTTTCATTTAACTTATCATAATGTCTATTCATTAATTCATCAATTTTCATATTTCAATCCTCTTACATATTCCAAATAATTTACAAATAGTATATCTAAAAGTACATAAAATGCTGCTGTCATTTCATAATCTAAATTTTTATACCCGTGTAGCATTTTGGTTTCTACATAGAGATTATATTTACACATTCTTGCAATTGTATTATTATCAAAACGTGTAATAGATAGGGTATCTATATTAGTACTCTCTATTGATTTTAATATATCAATTCCTACTAATGTTTCACCTGAAAGTGAAATAATTATAAATAAATCTTTTGATGCGAATTTGTTTTGTATAAACTGAACTTCACCTAAATCAAATAAATCAATCACACATTTTCCCATCAATAGAAATATGTGTTTAAATTCTTCCAATTCTGCTTTTTGTGCATTTCCAGTGCCATAGATATAGATTGTTTCTGCATTATAAATTAAAGAACAAATATCATTATATTTATGTTGTTTCATTTCATCAATTATCTTATGATAACTTCTACATGCCTCTTCAATATCAATGTGTAAATTTTTATAATTATTGTATTCTTGAGATTTTAACAAATACTTAAGTTCCGCAAAAGACTTCAAATTTAGTTTATGACAAAATCTAAGTAATGTTGTTCTTGAAACATGACACTTTTTAGCTAATTGTTCACATGTCAGTTCATTAACTCCACTTTTATTTTTCGAAATATATTTGAAAATTTGATGATCATTTTCTGTTAACTTACCATAATTTGCATTTACTAATTCATCTATTTTCATTTTATTTACCTCTATTTACATGTTTGTTTTAAGTAAAATATTATACTTTTTTGCTATATCATATCTTTTTATAATTAAAATTATTTTTATTATATCATATCATATCATATCTTGAACATAGACACCTTTTTCTATTTATAATTACAAAATAAATAAACCCACAACAATCAATTTAGATTTTCGTGGGTTTCATGGTGGAGGCGAGGCGCATTTAATCTTATCTGTTAAAATCTTATGTATATCTCAATAACATCCTTTAACAATCTTTGCATTAAACCATTATTAGCAACAACATCCTCCATTGTTTTACATTTCTTAACTTCATCTTCATAATCAATATCTGGAACACTTATTTCTCTCATTCGAAAGCCCTTTATAAAAAGTTAAAATAATATAAAAAGCCTAAAGTGGAAAATTATTTTAAAAAATATTTTCTACTTTAGGCTAAAATTTTTATTTTTTTAACATTCTGATAAATTAAGTAGCTCGACCTGTAAATTTTTGTTTCCCCCATGGATACTTCTGAGACATAAAGTGTTGAAGCTGCTACTTTCTATAAATAAAATAGTATTATATTATAATTATTAATATTTATCAGTAAAACTATATTTTATAATTTGCTATTTAAATTTTCTTTTTCTAGCTTCTATTGACTTTTTCTTTCTTTTTACACTTGGTTTTTCATAGTGTTCTCTTTTTTTGACCTCGGCAAGGACTCCAGACATTGAACATTGTTTTTTAAATCTTCTTAATGCTTGCTCTAGAGTTTCATTTTCTCTCAATTTAATTTCTGACATAATTTTATCCCTCCCTCCAGCACTGTACTGTAAACTATAAATATAAACTCATAATATACTATACAGTATCTGCTGAAATACTGTCAATCATAAAAAGCTTAACAATAGATCATATATTTCCTTATTAAATGTGGAATAACGCTGAAATCTCAAATTATAATACTCTGTATTGTTTAAAATTATTCTATCCCTAAAGCCTTAAAGACCGTATCCTCTGCATTCTGATAAAATGAAATACTAAACTTAGCATTTAATTCTTTAGTTTATCCTTTTGGTGATTCTAATATTTTTGCTCTTTCTTTTTCTACTTCAAATGAAAAAAGTAAGAATCATTTAATAGATTCCTACTTAATCTCAATATTAGTGAATAGCCGAGTTCTGTATTAAGGGGTACTTATACTAAATCATATTTTATTGTATTTTATAATACTTTGAAACACTGATGTTTAGTCACTTTTAAGCATTATTGTATTTTTTCATAATTTGCTTTAACTTATTGTATTTTTTCCCTTAAGGTAAGGTTGAGGGAATTGTCACTTACATAATACATATATTATTATTTATATTATTTTCACCTCTAAAATTGCAATTACCATTTAAAAGTTCTATAAATATAAAAAGCCTAAAGTAGATAATCTTTAAAATTTAATTCTACTTTAGGCTAATTTTTTTAATATTTACAATAAACCATACAGCATGTACCTGGCAATATTTACACCTCAAAGGTCATTGCACGACTTAGGAGTGCTTGCTACCATTTGCATTGTAAGTACCACTAAATACCATATTTGAAAAGCTCTATTTATTTCTTATGCACTTCAATAATCTTCAAGTGAAAGATTATCATATCTTTTTAATTCTTCTAGCCAATCTAGCATTTCTTCCTTAATCATTTCTTTTAATTCCTCAAGATTTTCACTGCTAATATATCCTTTTTCAAACATAAAAGTGTAGAATTTCTTTAGACTTGCAGCATTAGTCTTTATATTCGCACAGCTCGCCCACATTGTTTTTCTAATAAACCAATCTCCTAAAAACATTCCAATTGAATCATATCCATTCTTGGCCTCACACGCTTCCCTGTATAACAAGAATTCATTAATATAAAGATCAACATTTGAAACATGATTGTTAATGGTATTATCGACCAGTTTTTTATTCTGTAGCCAAGCTCTAAAATCATCTAATAGTTTTCTGTTATCTGCTCTTATGGTCTTACATTTATTCTCATATTCTTCGTAATCATTCATCCCCTATCCCTCCTTAAAATTGATATCCGCAGTCTACCCAATATTGCCAATCTTCCACTGCTTCAACTGTTTGTTCATCCACATCTAATGGGTGTAATTGTTCTAGAGGTACACTAAATGAACGATCCTTCCACTGAATATTAACATATATACCCTTTAAATCACCTTCATCTGCCATTTCTAAAACTGTTACTTTTTCTCCTTCGTTCAGAGGCGAACTCTTAATTTTCTTAATACAACTCGCTTCAAAAGGAAATTTCATTTTATCATCTAAATAATAGTACCATCCCGTTGCTCTTTCTTCTGGTCCATATGCGTCCACAACAGCCTCCATATCTATTCTATCTTCTCGATCTTGATTTTCTTCTATTTTACTCATTTTAAAACCATCCTTTTTTTATTTTTATTCTCTACACCAAGATAATCTGTTATGTTACCTTTTTACCGATTTGCAAACCAAACATTATAATCATCAACCTTGATATAGTTATCTGAAGATTTATCACTTACCTCCAACTCACATAAAGGAATAAAAACCCTTTTTGCACTTTAACATAATCACCTATCTTGAAATCTACTCTTTTATTAATCATGAATTTATATTTACCTCCTAAGTTAACATTTGTGCTGTACCAGCACTTTTTCAAAATATTCCTTACTAAATTCCCCAACACTTTAATAATATTTCAATTATTTAAATTCAATTAATTGCACTAACCTAAGCCAATACAATTATAGTATAATCCACGTTCCCCTAAAATTCTATGAAAAATCACAAAATTACTGATTCCTAACCACGTATGTAAATTATCATCAATTCTGCTATGCACTCCACATGAAATAATTAAGCCAATTTGAATTCTACAGGGGGGTACTTTTCCCATTTTGCCCCATACATTCACGCAAATCTCAAACTTTAACGCAAATTCCCCTTAGTTCTTCATATTTGTTAGTTCCCCCCTAAAGCAAAAAACCCCCCCAAACCTAAGTCTGAGGGAACATAAAATACATTTCAATATTTACTTAAAAGCCTCGAAACCCTTTGATATCAGAACCTCTTATAAGGAACACATACCTCAATCTGCGCTTGCTTGATTTCATTAAGTGTTCAATGCCTCTAGCTTCACAACCGTCTCAACGTGAGGTGTGTGTTGAAGAAAAATACCTAATTATAACTTAGTATATTTTATTGTATCTATTCATCATTGAAATTACTTCAAACCTCACTTTAAAAATATCATATCTTTACATACTGTATTTTAAAATAATATATCATATCTTACTGATGGGCTGAAGAATGGTGGAAATTTTCATTCTTCCACCCATTTCTTAAGTTAAACTATATCAATACTTAACATGATTAATTGTAAGTATTATTTAACTTCATTTTTCTCTAGTTAATATTTTAATCTAGCAACGTATTCCTGAACTTGCTAATTCTCATCAATTATTTTTCCTATTATTTTAACTGTGACTTTACCCTTATCAGATAAATTATAGTTTGGTAGATGGAAATATCTTTGCATTTGAAGTTAAAATCTATTTTGGTTTTAAATTTCAAGTAATATCTTATTTATTATTGATTAATTCACTTATTAACACTCCTACGTTACTCCCTAAATCATCTTTAAGATGTTGTATATCTTCACAAAAGTCTTTTTCTTGCTGAATAGCTAAGTTTATATGTGGGCTGAATCTTTCAAACTTAATATTATCTTTTTTATATCCATTAAATTTATCAGTTAATTCTTTTTCAATATATCTCTTTTTTCCCAATCTTATATTTTGTAATAATTCAGCTCTATCTAGTTCATATATCTTATCTGAATGCAATAGCAGCCAAAATTCAAATGTTGGATTACTTACATATAACTTTATATATTTCTCATTACATTTCTGTATTATTTCATCATATTGAAATGGCTTAACATTGCCCTTATCCCTATCCATTACAAGACATATCTTATCTATATCTTTGTTATATATAATTTCCTGCTCAACTATATATTTTTGTATATTCTCAATTTGATCTAATATATTGATTTTATCATCTAAATAATTAGATAAATCTTTTAATATATCAGAAGTCAACTCAAATTCACTGTTATTTTCTAGAATATACTTACTACATAAATATGTAAGTATATCATCATATAATGCTTTGATATTATATATATCATTTTCTTTTATCACCAAATTTTCAAAACAGTAATCTACTATCTTATTAGCTATAATACCAACTGTATTATAATGCTCTATATGATCATCTACATATTTTAAAATTTTAAGCGGATGACTATGCGAAAGTTGCAAAGTTCCTCTTAATACTGGTAATAAATCTATTAGAGGATTTATATTTAACTCCTCCCTTTTATCTATTACTCCTTGAAAATACTGTACTTCTGTTTCTTGTCCTTCATAAGGCATATTCAAAAAAATAACAAGTCAGCATGCTAGTCTATTTTGTGTCATACTTCGTCAGTATGTTCACCTAATAACCCGCTATGAGGTAAACATACTTCCTTGTCTGACGCAAAATATACATCGCATCATTGACTTGTTATTTTCTTTCATATGCCTAACAAATATATATTTTGCTCTAGCTTCTTGAACTTTATCAAAATGCAGGGTTCTCTCACCATATTGCTTACGTACTCTCATAAAATTAGTCCACCTTCTTTACAGGAAAGATTGAACTAAATATAGGCACTCCACCATATCGTCCTTCTAGGTATGCCTTTTCTATTTTTTGATCAAATCTTACATTATACTCGTCTAATGAATATAATTCAG
>Ga0302140_10001423_pt1 | contig 31110 bp, 23 predicted proteins | sample I_Bog_E1_1_FD_202095 | JGI IMG/M metagenome (GOLD analysis project Ga0302140, IMG submission 202095) | Peat permafrost microbial communities from Stordalen Mire near Abisko, Sweden - I_Bog_E1_1 | ecosystem: Environmental > Terrestrial > Soil > Wetlands > Peat | place: Sweden: Abisko, Stordalen... | reverse complement strand
CGCGGGCACCGGCGGGGGGATGGAGGGCGGAGGCGTTGTGGATGGGCGTGGGCGGGGTGGTGTATTGTGCGCGGGCGGGGGGCAGGCCGGCCATGGAGAGGAGGGCGATGGCAATCAGCCCGGCGAAGCGCAGAGGGCTTAGCTTGAGGCGGGCGGGCTGAGAGCCGGGGAAGATAGAAGCGGACATACTGGTTGGACTTTCCTTTGCGGGAGATGGTTTCAGGCGCGAGTCACTGGGATTCTTAAAACAGGTTCATTGAAGTGGTGTTGAAGAACTTCCCGCGTGGGCTAAAGCCCCACATTGATTTTGCGATCTTTGCGGCACGACTGAAGTCGTGCCCTGATACAAAGCATGGGAGGGTTCGGGTTCATTGTCTCCCACCCTAACCGCAAGAAACAGGAACGCGGTTAGGATGGGGCACCCGGCGGTTAAGGGGTCGAAGCCTTTTTGACCGTTGGCTTGGGGGCTGATGCCTTCGGCGCGGGTGCGGAAGCGGTGTCGGCGAGGGCCTGGTCGATGAGCTGGAAGAGGCGGGAGCGGTCGACGACCTCGACGAAGGGCGCGCCTTTGGAGTTTGCAGTGGAGACCCAGATGGTGGGAGTGTGCTCGATTCCGATGCGCTGGCCGAGGGCGTAGTCGGCCTTGACGAGGCCGGCGAGTTTGCCCTGGGGATCGATGGCGAAGGGGAGAGCGACGTTGTGGGACTGGGCGAATTTCTGGGTGAAGTCGTTGAGGATTTCGAGGGAGGTGATGGAGTTCTGGCTGGCGAAGACGGCGTTGCGGTATTCGTCGCCGAGGGGCTTGGATTTGGTGTCGAACCAGCGGGCGTTGACGGCTGCCTGAAAGCTCCACGCGTGGAAGGGCAGGGGGAAGTCGTGGCGGACCCAGGGGATGTGGTACTTCGTGCTGGCTTCGAGGAGGAGGGGGTTGGCGCGGCCGCAGTCGGGGCACTCCATGTCTTCGAACTCGATGATGGCGACGCGGGCACCGGCTGGTGGCTTGAGGGCGGCGGGGTCGTGGACCTGGGTTCCGGGCGCGGGCGGGGCGAACTGGGCAAGAGATATGGAGGCCGCGGCGGAGGCGAGGGCAAGCGCGGAGAGGGTGAGCAGGTGGCGGGCGCGGAAAGAGCTAAGGATGGAGGGCATATTGATTGGAGGGCTCCCTGAGAGCCATTGTAAACAAGGGGCGGATGATGGGGAGAGTGTGAGGGCCCGGAGGCCCTCACGACAGCCGGTCCGGAGACCGGCGCTACGGTTTACGGCGACTTGGTAGAAATGCGGGCTATGGATTGGGAGGGTTGTCGCGGTCGCGGCGGCGGGCGGCCATCCACTGACGCCATTTGTAGTCGGCGAAGACGAGGGCGGCGACGAGGAGAAGGGCGAGGGTGATGAGAAGCCAGTTCATAGTTCGCAGTTCGTAGTTCGCAGTTTACAAACGCGCGGCAGGTGGAGGATTGTGGTCTCCCACCCACTCAAGGTGAAGCTGCGAATGGATGGGGCACGGTCATTGTCCGGAACACGCAGATTAAGAACAAAAGCAGATCCTTCGACTCACCACCCCCAGGCTGAAGAGTACGCCTGGGGCCCCGTTCGCTCAGGATGACAGCTCATTCTATCGACCGGCCGATGACGAGAGCTCAATTTATTTAGCGGCCGACGACGATTACGGTGAATGAGCCGGGGATGATGGTTGGGCGGGGGCGGGGGTTGGTGGCGGTGGGGGCGGGAGCGGGGCCGAAGTCGGCGGTGACGAGGTATATGCGGTCGGTGCTGGGGTCGTAGGTCATGGTGCGGGCGCGGGGCGCGGTGACGAGCGACTGGATGGTCTTGTAGGCGGGGGAAGAGGCGTCGATAACGGAGAGGATGCCGTCGCCGCTGGAGGCGAAGGCGAGCTTGTGGGCGTCGCTGTAGCCGGCGGCGTCGGGGCCGTCACCGATAGAGGGGGTGGCGAGGACGTGACCGCTCTTGGAGTCGACTACGGACATCTTGTTGCCGTCGCAGACGGGGAAGAGGCGGGAGCCGGAGACATCGAAGGCGAGGCCGGAGGGGGATTCGCAGCCGGCGGGCCAGGTGTCGATGAGCTTGAGGGAGTGGGCATCGAGGTGGACGATGAGGCTCTTGTCTTCGATGTTGTCGTATACGTTGCCCTTGCCATCGACGGCGGGGAACTCGGGCTTGCCGGGGAGGGGGATGTTGGCGAGGACCTTCCAGGCGGGGGTGCCGGCGTCGGGGTCGGGGCCGATGACGGCGGCGTCTTTGGAGCGGCCCTCGAAGGCCCAGACAGTTTGGGTGGACGGCTCGTAGACGATACCGTCGGGGTTTTGGCCGCCGGTGGGGACGGTGGCTACGGTGGCGAGGGTGGCGCGATCGAAGACGACGACGGCGTTACCGCCGCCATCGGAGATGAAGCCGAATTTGCCGGCGGTGTCGAGGGCGATGCCGTGGGTTCCGTGGAGGCCGGTGATGGCGCCGACGGGCTTGCCGGTTGTGGTGTCGAGGACCTCAACGCGGGCGCCGTGGGTGATGTAGAGGCGGTGGGCGGAGGGGTCGGCGAGGAGGTAGTCCCAGCCGCCTTCGCCGCCGATCTTCCATTTGTCGATGACCTTGTAAGGGGACTGGGCGGAGAGGGTGTTGGCGGCAAAGAGGAGGATGAGGGCGGCGGAGGCGAAACGGAGGACGAACGTGCGGGACATTAGAGGCTCCTGGAGAGATGTGACGCGGAATTGCAGTCGGAATGAGTTTGGCACAGGGAGGTTAAGGGGGGCTGAATGGCGGGGTGTTTTTTGTGGGGTGGGAGTGGTTGCAACGATCTGACAGAGGAATTAATAGAAAGCGGATCAATCATGCCGTCCCTACAGGACGGCGTGCCTTGGCATGCGACCCTACCCCGGGTTTCACCCGGGGCTAAAATCGCTGCGAGCTTGCTGAAAAAGTCCGAACGAAAAGCGAATTCGGTGAAGGATGGGTCAGCAGGGGCTAAAGCCCAACTCATTTTGCTGACTTTATTGGCCCGGCTGAAGCCGTGCCGTTGTTACAAAGCTGCTCGGATGAGTTGTTCAGCAAGCTGTGCCTCCCTCCGGGAAGCTGATTGCGCGGTATGACAAACATCTTTAGCGGAGCAAGAGAAGAGGCAAAAGCAAGAACAAGAACAACCGCAGTCATGCATGGCGCGTAGCGCCACCCAAGAGGATGAAAATCGGTTGGCCTAAGGGATCGAGAGATTTAAACGGCTTAGCCCCAATTTTCAGGGCAGGTCCTTTGGCTACGTCCCGGCACGCCAGGACTTGGCTCAGGATGACGCATTTCTATCGCGGGAGGATTTGTTTGCTCAGGATGACACGCAGTTATGTGCTGCTTAGTAGGGTGGAGTTTTGGCGGTGAGGGGGAGGCGGATGGTGGCGATGGTGCCTTGGTTGAGCGCGCTCGCGAGATGGATTGTGCCGCCGGCTTTGACGACGACGGCGCGGGCGATGGCGAGGCCAAGGCCGGTGCCGCCGGAGTTGCGGTTGCGCGATGGGTCGCCGCGATAGAAGCGATCAAATATGTGAGGCAGAGCTTCGGGGGAGATGCCGTCGCCGTGGTCTTCAATGGTGAGGGCGGCGGTGTTGGGTTCTGTGACGAGGCGAAGTGAGACGGTTGAGGCGGCGGGGCTGTGCTGGAGGGCGTTGAGGAGGAGATTGGAGAGGAGGAGGGAGAGATCGTCGTGGGGGATGGGGACGTTGATGGGGGCGGGGATATCAGACGATGGTTCCGCAGGGGCTAAAGCCCCGATTTTCTTTTGGGAGCTATCGGCACGACTGAAGTCGAGCCCTGATACAAAGCTGGTGTCGATTTGGACGTGGCGCAGGTCGGCGACTGATTGGAGTGTGGCGACGGTTTGGCGGAGGGCGGAGAGGAGATCGGTGGAGGGTGGGGGGACGGCGGGTAAGCCGGAGCCGGGCGAGGAACCGGTGGGCAGAGCAGGGGCGGAATCGGGGCTTGATGGCGACGCGGCTTCGATTCGGGCGAGGGTGAGCATTTCGGCGACTAGCTCTTCGAGCCGTTGGGAGTCGGTGAGACAGCGCTCGAGGCCGGCCTGATATTCGTCGGGGGTGCGGCGCTTCATGGCGAGGAGCTGGAGGGAGGACTTGGCGACAGCGACGGCTGTCTTGAGCTCATGAGCGGCATCGCTGACGAAGGCACGCTGCTGCTCGAAGGAGGCTTGGAGGCGCTGGAGAACGCCTTCGAGGGCATGGGTGAGAGGGGCTAGTTCGGGGGTGGTGCGGGCGGAGCTGGGCGGATCGAAGTGCCATGAGTCGACCGAGACGTGGCCGGCGAGGGAGGCAAGCTGGCGAAGGGGAGCGAGGCCGCGATGAAGTAGCCAGGCGATGAGGGGGCCGGTGACGAGGAGGAGGAAGAGAGTTCCGGCGGCGTAAAACTCGACGGTGCCGAAGATGGCGCGCCAGACCTTGTCGGTTGGTGCGCCATAGAGGATGACGACGGTGCGGAGCTTGCCGCCGTGGTCGCCGGGATCGACGAGGCGCGTTCCCTGGGTGCGGAGGGCTCGATAATCCTGTCCGTTGAGCTTGAGGTTGAAAAAACCGCCATGGAAGCCGGCGTGCTGGTCGCTGTGGGAGTTGACTGGCGGCGCTGCGGGGAGGGTGAAGCCGAGGCCCTGCCAGTTGGGGGAACGGCCGAGGAGTTGCCCGCTGGAGTCGTAGACCTCGTAGATGTCGCTAGAAAAATGGTGAAGCGCATTCTGGGCAAATGATTGATCGAGGACGAGAGTGTCGTTTGCGTCTTCTGAGTCTTGCACCGCGCCGAGGAGGGAGTCGGCATGGCCGCGGATGAGGACGTCGAAGGCGTGAAAGTGGGAGTGGCGCTCGTATCCGAAGGAGAGGAAGACGACGAGGATGGAGGAGAGCAGCTCGACGGCGAGGACAGCCGTGATAAGGCGGGTGGTGATGGAGCGGGGATTGGGGGCGAGTTTCATATCGATTACAGTTCACAGTTCTTAGTTCACAGTTCACAGTTGCGAGTTGTCAGTTATCAGTTGTCGGATTGCCATTATTGGGGGTCCATTATTGAGGTTCCAGGGGGTCGGGGCCGAGGGATTCGAGGTCTGAGTCGGCGGATGAGAGTTCTGTGGCAAGGCGGTAGCCGCGGCCGCGCAGGGTTTCGATGATGGGCTCGGGCTCGGGGACGGCGGCGTCGAGCTTGCGGCGGAGGTTGGAGACGTGGGCCTCGATAACGTTGGAGTGGTGTTCCCAGTTGAAGTCGTAGAGGTGCTCGAGGAGCTCCTGCTTGCTGACGATGACACGCGGGCGGTGCATGAGGTACTCGAGGATGTGGTACTCGGTGGGGGAGAGGTCAACGAGGACGCCGGCGCGGTGGACGGACTGCTCGAGGGTATTGAGAGTGATGCCGAGGGCGTTGAGTGTGGGGTGGGCGGCGCCCTTGCCGCGGCGGATGAGGGCCTTGCAGCGGGCGAGGAGCTCGCCGAGGTCGAAGGGCTTGCCTAGGTAGTCGTCTGCGCCGGCATTGAGGAGCTGGATGATGGAGCCGGAGCCTTCGCGGGCGGTGAGGATGAGGACGGGGGTCGAGTCCTGACGGGCGCGGATGCGCTTGAGGAGGCTGAGGCCGTCGAGGCGGGGCAGCATGAGGTCGAGGATGATGAGGTCGTAACAGGGGTTGCGGGCGAAGTCGTCGCCGGCGATGCCGTCCGCGGCCCAATCGACAGCGAAGCCGGGGCCGTCGCGGAGGGCGGTGGCGAGGTTATCGGCGAGGCGGGCTTCATCTTCGACCAGGAGGACGCGCATGGGGGTGCCTTTTGACTACGGGAATAGTATGACGCAGGGAGGATTAAGGCAGCCTGAAGCCATTGCATGGAGCGGCGGCTCGCCTTTCGCTCGCAGGAGGTGATTGGCGTCCGGAGGGCCGGAGGGGTGGGGTTCATGGTCTCCCACCCTTGGCACAAGAACAAAAACGTGCCAAGGATGGGGCACCCGACCGAATTGGCGGACCATCGGCGAAAGGCCCGCGGCTAAATCCGATTGTTTTGTGGGCGTTCATTCATGGGCATGAATGCCCTGCTCCCTCCAGCTATTGTTTGGTGTCGAGGGGGTGTTGGGCGTCGTTGAAGAATTGGTTTTGGAGTTTGAGGGATTCGGAGTCGGCTTTGATGGCTTTTAGGGCTTCGGCGATCTGGCGGGACCATTCTTTCTGGTCGAATTCGCCGAGCTCTTTGGTGGCGGCTTCGCCCTGGCCGGCGTAGTGGTTGGGGAACTTTGCGTACCACCAGATGCCGAGGTCGACCGAGCTGGGAAGAGCGGAGAGTCGGTTCTGGTCTGCGCCGGATTCCTGAGTGGCGCGATCGAGGTGGACGAGATCGGGGCGGGCGATGAGCATGGCGGAGGTTTCGCGTTCGCCGGCGTGCATGTCCGAGGGGATTTTTGAGGGGGGCGTTTTGAGGGCGGGGCGGCCGGGGACGTCGAGATGGGGCAGACCGAAGACGTAGACGACGTAATCGCGTGGGCTGGCCATCTGAGCCTGGGCAAAGAGCGGGAGGAGGCTGTTGTTGCCGCCGTGGCCGTTGACGATGACGACCTTTTTGCAGCCGTTTCGGGCCATTTCGGAGACGGTTTCCTGGAGGAGTGTGAGCTGGGTGGAGAGGCTGTAGGCGACGGTGCCGGGCTGCTGGCGGGCTTCAAAGATCTGGCCGAAGTAGTAGGGAGGGAAGACGACGGCGTATTCCTGCTTGACGGCGTTGAGGACGGCGAAGCGGACGTCGAGGAGGTCAGTGCCGAGAGGGAGATGGGGGCCGTGTTTCTCGATGATGCCGAAGGGAAGGACGCAGGTGCCCTGGGACTGGTGGATGGCGGAGACGAAGTCGGGGGCGGTTAGGTCCTCCCATTGAGGCGACAAGGCGGGCCATTGAGGGGAGAGGGAGGGGGCTTGAGAGGACTGGGCGTGGGCGGTGATGAGGAGGAAGGCGGTGAAGGCAAGAGTGAGGGCGAGGCGGAGCGGAGTTTTCATGGGTGGATTCCTGTGTGCGGCGAAGACAGGCGATGATAGACCCGGTTAGAGGGGGGATTCAAGTAGAGGGGATTCAAGAGGAATTGAGGTTGTGAGTGGGAGGGATGGATTAGTCTCGTAGGTAGTTTTTTGTGACCCCGTGAGGTTCATTGACTCCCATGTCTCAGAAGCGCGACATGGGGCACCCGCGGTTTTTGGTCTCCCACCCTAAACGCAAAGGACGCGTTTAGGATGGGGCACCCTCGGTGGTGTGATGGACTCCCACCCTAAACGCAAAGGACGCGTTTAGGATGGGGCACCCTCGGTGGTGTGATGGACTCCCACCCTAAACGCAAAGAACGCGTTTTGGATGGGGCACCCTCGGTGGTGTGATGGACTCCCACCCTAAACGCAAAGGACGCGTTTAGGATGGGGCACCCGCTTTCTGGGGACCGGAGCGGGAAAAGAACGAAGGACTGGGCGAGGAAAGATTCATTGCGGATAGTTTTGTCGAATATCGGGACGCTGGGGGATATACACCCGCTGATTGCGATTGCGCTGGAGTTGAAGCGGCGTGGGCATGTGCCGGTGATGGCGGTGCCTGAGGTTTTCAGGGCGAAGATTGTGCCGCTGGGGTTGGAGTTCCATGCGGTGCGGCCGGATATTGACCCGGAGAACAAGCTGCTGGCGGCGATGGTCTACGACGTGAAGAAAGGGACGGAGCGGGGGCTGAGGGAGTTTCTGTTTCCAGTGCTGCGGCAGACGTATGACGATCTGCTGGACGCGGCGACGAAGCCGGAGCGGGCGGACCTGCTGTTGCTGGGCGAGCTGAATTATGCGGGGCCGATTGTTGCCGAGGTGACGGGGATTCCCTGGGCGAGCTATGTGCTGGCGCCGCTGAGTTTTTTCTCGGCTTATGATCCGCCGGTGTTGCCGATGTATCCGCGACTGGCACGGGCGGACAAGACGGTGCCGGGGTTTGGGCGCGTGATCCAGCGGCTGGCGAAGTTTGTGAGCCGGAAGTGGCCGCAGCCTATTTACGATTTGCGAGCGGAACTTGGACTGGAGCGGGGAAGAAATCCGCTGTTCGATGCGAAGCACTCGCCGTACCTGGTGCTGGCGCTGTTTTCGCGGCTGCTGGGCAAGGAGCAGAAGGACTGGCCGGAGCATACGCGGATCACGGGGTTCTGCTACTACGATGCGGACGCGGGGAATGCGAAGCTGCCGGAGCACCTGGCGAAGTTCATGGAGGCGGGGGCAGCGCCGCTGGTGTTTACGCTGGGCTCGGCGGCGGTGCTGACGGCGGGGCGGTTCTATGAGTTCTCAGCGAAGGCGGCAATACGGCTGGGGATGCGGGCGGTGTTGCTGATTGGGGCGGACGAGCGGAACAGGCCGAGGCAGGAGCTGCCGGAGACGATTTGCGTGGCGGAGTATGCGCCGTATTCGGCACTGTTTGGGCAGGCGAGCATGGTGGTGCACCAGGGCGGAGTGGGGACGACGGCGCAGTGCCTGCGGGCGGGGAAGCCGATGTTGATCATGCCGTATTCACACGACCAGCCGGACAATGGCAGGCGGGTGAGGCGGCTGAAGGTGGGTAGGGTGATCCAGAGGAAGAACTATACGCCGGTGCGGGTGGAGAAGAGGCTGCGGGCGATGCTGGAGGAGCCGCAGTTTGCACGGCGGGCGGCGCAGGTGGCGCAGATGCTGGGGAACGAGGACGGGGTGGGGGCGGCTTGCGATGCGCTGGAAGAGCTGTATGCGGGGAGCCGGGAAGAGGCTCCTGGAATCTAGCAAGTCAGCAAGTCAGCGAGTCGGCAAGTCAGCGGGTCAGCGAGGCGGCGGATCAGCATGAAGCCAATCTTGGCGCAAGAACAACCACGTGCCGAGGATGGGGACCCGCCTATTAGAAGAGATCTGCGATTGGTGGGAAGGTTAGCAGGAAGCTTAGAGCCAAGAGCGTGAAGGCGACGGAGCAGGTGAAGCCAAGGGCGACGGTTCTTTTTCGCCAGCGAAATTCCAAGATACCCCAGGTCAATATCCAGAGAAGGATGGCGAGGGTGGTTACGCCGGAGAGCGGGCCGGTGGGTTTGTAGAAGACGAGGGCAGCATTGACGGAGGGCATTTTGTCAGCGGCGATGGCGCAGATGGACAGGGCGAAGGCGCCGATGGCGGCGGAGAGAATTGCGGCTGCACCGGAGCCGTTGGTGAGCGCGGAAGGATTGGGCGGAGGGGTGGGTGGGGGAGAACTCATTCGACGCCTCCGTGGGAGAGTTGGATGGAGGGGCCGCCCTGGATGGGGGCGTTCTTGTTGAGCATTGCTCCGAAGCATCCGGCGATGCCGGCGGCAATGAACGAGGCGGCGGCGAAGGCAAGCACGGCTGCTCGGAGTTGCTTGTGATTGGCGAGATCACGGCCGTAGCGGATGAAGACAAATGCGACCGTTGTGATGGAGATTGGCGCGAACCAGGCGACGTGCTCTTTCCACTCCATGCCCAGGGAGTGCCAGCCGCTGGTGGCGGGGTTGGACATGAGGAGATGCTGGGGAAACAAGGAGAGGTCGACGGCACCGGGAGGCGGGGTGGCGCGGTACCAGGGATAGATGACATAAGCGCCGGTGAGGACGGCGGCCCAGGCGAGCACGACCATAGCGACGAGATACATGTTGAGGAAGCGGAACTGGCCGGGGGTGGGCGGAGATGGTGGGGACGGGGTGGTGAGGCGGTACAGCTCGAGCAGTGCGCCGGAAGAGGCCAGCAGGTAGAGCGCGCCGAATCCCATGCCGTGAATTAGCGTCCAAAGGGCGCGGGTCGTGATTTCCATTGTGGGTCTCCATTGCTTGGCTGGTGGAGATTGTTGTCTCCCACCCTGAACGCAGAGAACGCGTTTAGGATGGGGCACCCGGCTGGCTCGAATTCACCCGTGCGCATTATCAATTTCCGATGCGGGGGGAACGTGCGGAGATCATAGCGTCTGAGGCGGACTTCTTGTCGGTGTCCTTATCGTTTTTGTCTTTGCCCCAGGTTTTGTAGAGGCCAAGGTAGGCGTAGTTTTCGGTTTGTCCGGCGATGGAGTGGCCATAGGCGAAGAGGAGTTGCAGACCGGGCTGCTTGAAGTGGTAGTAGCCGCCGGCGTCGATCATGGTTGAGGCATGTGTCTGCGCGGCGGCGATGCCTTCGCCGGCGTGGGAGAAGACTTCAGCGGAGAGTTCGAGGCGCTCGTTGACGGTCTTCTTCATGAGGTAGCCGCCGTAGAGGTAGTTCTTGTAGCCGGTCTGCGGAACGACTGTGTAGCCCATGCCGCCGACGAGGCTCCAGGAGCCGAATTCCTTTTCAGCCCAGATGGGCAGCTTGTACCAGACCTTGCCGACGCCGAGGCCCTTGGTGTAGCTGCCGGTAGGGATTTCAAACATGGTGAAGCTGCCGATTCCGGGGCGGTGAGGGGTCTGTTTGATGAAGTTGTATTTGACGCCGAGTTCCATGTCGGTGAGGCCGAAGGCGCTGGGGCCGGCTCCTGCCGGAGCATAGGAGGGGTTGTTGGAAGGGACGACTGCGCCGAAGGGTAGGATGGCGTGAAGCTGGATGTTGGGGATGGCTCCCCAGTTGAATTCAAAGGCGGGGCCAGTGGGGTCAGCTTCGACGGGGGTGCCGTCGAATTGGCTGAAGATGTAGAACTCGTAGTGGTGGAGGTCGACGGGGGTGGGGTCGTCGGTCTGAAAGGGTGGGCCGGCCTGGGCGGTGATCTTTGGGCAGGCGAAAACAAGGAGCAGAAGAATCGCGAGGCTTGCGATGGGGACGGCGGCGCGAGGGGGCGCAATCAAGTTCGGAGAGCGATGGTGATTGCTACCGTTGGGGCGACGGTTCATGAGGAGAATATAGCGACTTTGGAGATTACTTGTGTGAATAGCTCTTTGTTTGGGCGGTGCGGGAGTTGAAGACGGAAAAGCTGCCGTCGGCGTTGGCGGAGACTTTGAGGTATGCGCCGTCGGGGGAGCCTTTGAGATTGGCGATCAGCGGGTCGGCGCTGTTGTGAGCGGCGTCAGAGCCTTCGGCGGTGTGGAGCATATAGAGATCCTGAAGGCCGGGGCTTTCGTGGATGGTTTGCCAGGCCTCAGGGCTGCCGGCTTTGTGCGCGCCGTTGTCCATGATGGCTACGCGGGGGTGAATGGCATCGACGAAGGCCTTGGAGTTGGAGAGATTGAAGCCGTGGTGGTTGACGAGATAGAGATCGACTGAGCCGATGAGGTTGGCGGGGCAGACGAGGGGAATTTCTTTGGCTTTGGTGAGGTCGCCGAGATCGAGGAAGCGGAACCTGCCGTAGGTGAGCAGGAAGCCGGCGGAGCGGGGATTCTCGGTATCGTCGAGGTCCCAGTGGGGCTCGGTGGCGCAGAGGGGATTGGGCTCGGGCTTGATGCCGGGGATTGCGGTGATGTGCTCGCCGTCGGCGGTGAGGACGATGGTTTTGAGGCCGGGGAGGTCGATGGTGTCGCCGGGATGGATGATTCGGCGGGGGGTGGCGCCGATGGCTTTGAGGTAGGCGGCGAAGTCGTGGCGGGTGATGTCAGAGTCTTCGCGGTTTTGGCCGTGGTCGATGAATTCGCCGATGGGGACGCCGGAGGCGACGAGATTGGGAACGCCGCCGACGTGATCGACGTGGAAATGGGTGATGAAGACGTGATCGAGGCGGGTGATGCCGGCGTCGTGCATGGCGGCCTGGATGCGTTTGGTGTCACGGGAATCGGGAGTGGGCCAGCCGGTATCGACGAGGAGGGATGCGCCGGTGGGGGTGACGATGAGGGTGGACTGGCCGCCCTCAACATCGATGGCGTAGATGAGGAGCGGGTGTTTGGCCTGGGCGGAGGCGGGGACGGCGAGGATGGTTGCGAGGGCAAGGGCGACGGCGAGGCGGAGGAAGCGTGTTTTGCGGGAGCGAGTCATTTGCGGGGAGTTTATACGCTGGAGGGGCGTGGGGGAAAGGGGCAGCCGTCAGGAGGGCTTCTTTACTCAGGAATCAACAGGGGGGTTACCTGGCAAGATTTGATTCGATGATTCTTTACAACTGGGCGAGCTTTTTTTACTCGGCGCTTGCCAAGGGCGCGCAATGCAATGAAACTATGGTGTTGAAAAGCACAAGTGAAAACTGGTAGCCGGGCTAGACTCTCTGCATCTTTCCGGCCGAGGAGAAGTTATGCGAATTCGTCCATTGATGTTTTTTGGGGTTCTTTCAGGCGTGTTTCTTCTTCCAACGCTGATGTTTGCACAGTTTCAGCAGCCGACGGATGAAGAGTTAAAGATGACGGCGGATGCGAAGTATCCGGATGCCGCGGCGGTGATTCTTTACCAGGAAGAGAAGGCAGATGACACGCTGCACTACCACAGCAGGTATATGCGGGTGAAGATCCTGAAAGAGTCGGCGAAGGAACTTGCAACCGTAAGCGTCGACTACATCCGTGGGTACAACACGATCGACGCCGTGTCAGGACGGACGATCCATGCGGATGGAACCATTATCCCCTTGAACGTGAAGCCGTCGGACCTGATGGCTGTGAAGGCTGGGGAGACGGAGATTCGCCAGGTGACATTTAACCTGCCGAGCGTGGAGGTAGGAAGCATTCTGGAGTACTCCTACCAGGTCCGCTACCCTGCGAACTCGTATTCGTCTCCTTTCTGGGAGATTCAGGGGCAGTATCCAGTGCGGAAGGCGAAGTATATGTTCGCGCCGTTCCCCGACTTTCTGGGCGCAACGGCGGGGTTGAGCTCACGGGGGATGGTCGGTGCACATGGGGAGGAGCTTACGGATCTCATGTGGTATCCGCATCTGCCAGCCGGGAAGTCAATTTCGCCAAACGCATCGAAGCGAATCGAGCTTGAGTTGAGCGATGTTGGTCCGCTGCCGCGCGAGCGTTGGGCGCCGCCGATCGAGGCCGAGCGGTACGAGGTGCGGTTCTACTATGCGCCGGGGAGCTCAGTGGCGCAGTACTGGACCAATGAAGCGAGTTACTGGCTGAAGGAAGTGGGCCGCTTTGCCGAGGTGTCGGGCACGATCAAGACAGCGGTTGCAAGCCTGGTAGCGCCGGGCGACAGCGATTTGGACAAGGCCAAGAAGCTTTACGCGGCCGTGCAGGGGCTCGAGAATACGACCTTTACGCGGGAGAAGAGCGACGCCGAGCTGAAGCGCGAAGGATTGAAGCCAGTGAAGCGTGCGGAAGATACATGGGCACAGAAGAGCGGGGGCGGAACTGATCTGGCACTGCTGTATCTTGCATTGCTGCGCGGTGCGGGACTGACGGCCTATCCGATGAAGGTGGTTGACCGCGATTTGGGGATATTCAACGCGAATTATCTTCAGTGGAACCAACTGAACGACACGGTGGTGATTCTGAATACGGGCGGGCAGGATATCGTGCTGGACCCTGCGGAGAAGATGTGCCCATTTCAGTTGGTGCACTGGAGGCACTCAGGTGCGGGGGGAATCCGGCAGCAGGAGAAAGGGATTGCGCCATGGGTGACGCCGCTTTCACCTTACACAGCCAACACGATCATTCGACGCGCCGAAGTGACGCTGAGCGCAGATGGCCAAGTGACAGGAAAGCTGAAATTCACCATGAGCGGGCAGGATGCACTGTATTGGCGACAGCGGGCGCTGCGGGTGGATGACGAGACTCTGAAGAAAGATTTTGACGATTGGCTCAAGACGCAGGTTCAGGCTGGAATGGAAGCACACCTGACAGGCTTTTCGAATCTCGACAATCCGAATGCGGATCTGAACGCCACTGCGATAGCGACGGGAAGTCCTGGCTCGGCAATGGGCAAGCGCATTCTTCTTCCGGGCTCGTTTTTCACTACGAGAGAGGACAATTCATTTATTGAGCAGCCCAACCGGCAACTTCCTGTAGACATGCACTACGCGATGCAGGTGAAGGATGGGGTGTTGTACCACTTGCCTGCGGGCTTTGCATTGGAGACGGCGGGGCCGACGGCATCGGTTCCGTGGCCGGGATCTGCGACGTTCGTGATGAAGTCGACGACGAATGGGAACGATTTGACGGTGATGACGACGCTGGCACGAGCGTTCACGATCTTGCAGCCAGAGGAGTATGGTCAGTTGCGCGACTTCTACCAGAAGGTAGCTGCGGCGGATCAGCAGCAACTGGTGCTGCACGCGGTGGATGCACCGAAAGGAAACTGAGAATGGGGCAAGCGAAGGGATTAGCGAGAGGAAATGCGATCCGATTTGGTGGACATTTGCTTCGTTGGGCAGCTTTGGCCGCGATTGTGTTTGTGTGCATGCCGGGTTTTGCGGGGATATTTGGGAAGGCGCCTGTGCCGGACTGGGGGATGCAGGCCTACAAGACGCGCACGCCGGAGTATGCGAAGGATTCGGCGGCGGTGACTTTGTACGACGAGATCGTGGAGACGATCGACAGCAAGGGTCGGGCGGTGGAGCGGGAGCGTGAGGCGATCCGCATCCTGAAGCCGCAGGGGCGCGGACACGGCTGCGCAGTGAGCTACGACGTGGACGAGAAGGTGAACTACTTCCGCGTGTGGACGATTGCGGCCGACGAAAAGCAGTACTTCGCGGAGGATACGGACTTTGTGGAAGAGGGCGGTACGGGGATTCCGGTGATGCTTTCAACGCGCAAGGTGAAGGTGGCTCGACCTCCGGCGGTGGATGTAGGGGCGACGATCATTTGCGAGTCAGAAGAGTTGATGCGACCTTACATGCAGGAGAAGATCTGGGATATCCAGGACGACATCCCGGTGGTGTTCCAGGCGCTGGAGATTGATCTTCCGGCCGGAGAGAAGCACTGGCAGTCGTGGCACAACTACAAGGCAGTTGACCCGGTGGAGGTTGCGCCGAATCACTTCCGTTGGGAGATCAAGGACATGCCGGCGCTGGATTTGAGGGATATTCCATCGCATCCGGTGTGGCAGGCACTTTCGGCACGGATGGCGGTGGACTGGGGCGATTCGGCCGCGGACGGCGTGGACAGCGAATGGAAGTCGATCGGGCAGTGGATGACGCAATTGGAAGCGGATCGTCCGACGCCTTCGCCCGAGATAACGGCAGAGGCGCAGACACTGATTGCAGGTGCGCCGGATTTCTACACCAAGCTGAGCCGGATCACGGAATCGATCCAGAAGAATATCCGGTACTTCATTGTGGAGCGGGGCATTGGCGGCTACCAGGCAAACCGCGCGGCGGACATCTACAGGAACCGCTATGGGGACTGCAAGGACAAGACAACGCTGCTGATTTCGATGCTGCAAGTGGCGGGGATTCATGGGTACTACCTGATGGTGGATGACCGGCGGGGCGTGGTTGATCCGCAGGCGCCGTCGCTGGCGGGAAACCACATGATCACGGCGATCGAGATTCCGCCGGATGTGAATGACCCCCGGCTGAAGGCGATTGTGACGGGGAAAGACGGCAAGCGTTACCTGATCTTCGATCCGACGAACGAGCGCGTGCCGGTGGGGATTCTGCCGGAGTATGAGCAGGGGAGCTACGGTTCGCTGGCGGCAGGAGACGCGAGCCAGGTGATTGCGCTGCCGGTGCTGCCGCCCGATGCAAACACCAATGAGCGCACGGGCAAGTTCACACTGGGAGCGGATGGAACGCTGACCGGGAGTGTGGATGCGATACGCAGCGGCGCAAGCGGCGGCGAGTTGCGGAATGCGCTGAAGTACTCGGACGACAAGGAACGGCGGGAGGCGCTGGAGACGTCAGTGGCGCACGATGTTCCGGGCGTGGTGCTGAATTCGTTTGAATATGTTCAGCCGCCGGCGCTGGACAAGCCGATTGAGATTCACTACAAGCTGACGGCGGCGCAATATGCGCACACGGCGGGACCTCTGCTGCTGGTACGGCCGCGGGTGGTGGGGTCTCTGGCTCATGCTTTTGACGACAAGCCGAGGAAGTTTGCCATCGATCTGGGCTCGACCGGGCACTGGCACGACAGCTTCGACATCGCGCTGCCGCCGGGGTACGTGGTGGATGAGACGCCCGATCCGGTGGACCTGGACGTTGGATTCGCGACGTATCACTCGACGATCACAGCGAAGGACAATCAACTGCACTACGAGCGGGATTACGTTGTGAAGAAGGTGGAGCTTGCGGCGAGCGAGGCGGGCGTGTATCGGAAGCTGGAGGGCACGATTCTGGCGGATGAGAAGGGCACGGCGGTGCTGAAGAAGCAGTAGGGCGGTGGAGGGGGCACAGGGCGATCGTGAGGCTTGGCGGTTATTGATTGCGATCTGAGGTACGAGCGGGGATGAGTCATGCCGTCCCTACAGGACGGCGGAGTTCTTTTGGGACACTCTTTCCACGGGTTTCACCCGGGGCTAAATTCGTGCCGCCCCTCCGGGGCGTCGCTGTGGTGCGGGGTCATTGGTCTGCCACCCTTGGCACAAGAACAAAGGCGTGCCAAGGATGGGGCACCCGCAGGTTTCTGTATCCCACCCTTGCGACAGGAAACAAGAACGTCGCAAGGATGGGGCACCCGGCCAGGGTGAATCTTCATTCGACGAGGTTCATCCAACTGAGCATGAGTCTTAATCTGTTTTCTCCTCTTAAGTTGCGTTCGGTTGAGTTTTCGAATCGCATTGGTGTTTCGCCGATGTGCCAGTACTCGTCTGAAGATGGGTTTGCGACGGATTGGCACCTGGTGCATCTGGGCGCAAGGGCGCAGGGCGGGGCGGGGCTGGTGATTGTGGAGGCTTCGGCGGTGACGCCGGAGGGGCGGATTTCCGACGGCGATCTGGGGATATACAAAGACGAGCACATTGCGCAGTTGAAGCGGATCGTGGAATTCATCCACTCGCAAGGTGCGCGCGCGGGAATTCAACTGGCCCATGCCGGCCGGAAGGCGAGCATGAGTGTGCCGTTTGGCGGCGAGCGGCTGCTGAAGCCGGAAGAGGGCGGGTGGCAGACGGTTGGGCCGAGCGCTGTGGCGTTTTCGCCGACTTACTCGGTGCCGCAGGCGCTAGACCAGGCAGGGATTGATGCGACGGTTTGGGCATTTGGCGCGGCGGCGAAGCGGGCGGTTGAGGCCGGGTTTGACGTGGTGGAGATTCACGCGGCGCATGGGTACCTGCTGCATGAGTTTCTGTCTCCTTTGGCGAATCAGCGGACGGATGCCTACGGTGGCAGCCTGGAAAACCGGATGCGGTTGCCGCTGGAGGTGGTGGAGCGGGTAAGGGCGGTGTGGCCGGAACATTTGCCACTGTTTGTGCGGATTTCAGCGACGGACTGGGCGGAGGGCGGCTGGAACGCGGATGAGTCTGTTGAGCTGGCGCGGCAACTGAAGGAGCGCGGGGTTGACCTGGTGGATTGTTCTTCCGGAGGGCAGGTGCCGAACGCAACGATTCCAGTGGGGCCAGGGTTTCAGGTGCAGTTTGCGGAACGAATCCGGCGGGAAGCGGGGATTGCGACGGCGGCGGTGGGGCTGATTACGGAGGCGGCGCAGGCGAACGAGATTGTTGCCGAGGGAAAAGCGGACCTGGTGCTGCTGGCGCGTGAGATGCTTCGCGATCCGTATTGGGCGGTGCACGCGGCGGCAGCGCTGGGAGAGGCGGCGTCGTGGCCGAAGCAGTACCTGCGAGCGGCACCACACAAATCGCCGGCGCGGGGGGCGGTTTAGTGGGTCCAGGGTGTGGGGGTGTGGGGCGGGCGTCGATTTTGCTTCACAAATGGTGCAGAAATGAGCCTATACTCTTGGGTAGAGCGGGTTTTCCGGGAAAAGCGGAGGTTCGCTCGACTTCCTCATGGCTGTGACGCAACCCCAAAAGCGTGCCGGTGATCAGACGATCATCCCCAACCGTCTCTATTTCAAGATTGGCGATGTGGCGAAGATCTGCGACCTGGAGACCTATGTTCTGAGGTTCTGGGAGTCGCAGTTTCCGCAACTGAAACCGAATAAAAGCGGGACGGGCCAGCGGCTTTACAGGCGGCGGGATGTAGAGCTGGTGCTGGAGATCAAGCGACTGGTTCATGGTGAGGGGTACACGCTGGCCGGGGCGCGTCAGGCGTTGGGGCAGATACAGCATGGCCGGCGGATGGATCCGAAGCGGGAGCCGCAATCGCTGCCATTGGCGGTGGGAGAGAACACCGCGCATGGTGATGGCGTGGCGGCGACAATTGGCCGCGTGCGCGCGGAGCTTCGCGAGCTTGCGGCACAGCTTGCTGCGCCGGTTGTTTCCGGGTCGCTGCGCCGACGGGGACGCGTGACCACGCTGCCGCGTTCTTCCGATACTCTTTTCCCTATCTGATGTGGTTTCTTATTTGGGGCCTGGCGGTCGACCACAGCGCTGGGCTGCATGCGTTGCTCTGCGGTTTGGCGGGGTTGTGCTGCAGGTGCTTTCCCCCGGCGAGGGGCGGGCCAACGGGTGCATAGTCCGACGGGTTCATTCAGGAGGAGTTGCAGGGAGGTCTCTGAGGGAGGGGAACTCTCGAACAGTCAACAGGGATGGGAAGAATGTGCTAGTTTGTAGCATCAATCATTGCAAGCCAAAAGCATTTTTGGAAAATCTGTAGACCGAAAGTCCATTGGCATCCCGACCATTCCGCTGAAGAACCGCGGAATGGATGGGGCACGGAGATCTACCGCAAATCCGAAAATGCTCCAAGAGCGATTCGGAGGGGGCTGCGGAGAAGAGCGGAGACTGCTCCGGAGAGTGTGGCGGGATGAAGTGCTTCTATTGCAACTCGGTGATTTTGCGGAGGTCTCGGCTTCGGAGGTCGGACATTTTCTGGCTGCTGAAGTTTCAGTATCCGATCCGCTGCCGTGAATGCCATACGCGGACGCATGTACCGGTGCTTCAGGCATTGAAGCTGAAGGCAGCGGGCAAAGGTCGCGAGCATGGGCAGGGCGATAGGGCTACGGAAAGCAAGGAGTCCGCGCCGAAGTCGACCTGAAGAGCGGCTCGCCGGAGTTCGTTACCTGGCTTCGCCGGGACAGACGGCGACTTTGCCGCACTTTCCTGTTGCCATGAGGGCGTAGGCATCGGCAGCCTGGTCGAGTGTAAAGCGATGGGTGACGATGTCTTCGGGATGGAGATTCCAGCGGACCAGCTTTTCGACCAGCTCCTCCATGCGCCAGATGGAGCTGACCCAAGAACCGTAGATCGTTTTCTGATCGTGAATGATGTCGGGCGAGGGGTTGAAGGTGACTGAGCCACCTTCACCGATCATGACCATGCGGCCCCACTTGCGGGTGGCGCGAATGGCGGTGGCGCGGGCTTCAGCGTTGGCAGAGCAATCGACTGCGCGCTCGACGCCGTGGCCGCCGGTGAGGTCGCGGACCTGCTGGACGTTGCCGGGGCCGGAGCGGAGAACGTGATCGCAGAGATCGAGGGAGCGGGCGATCTCGAGGCGTTCGTCGAGGACATCGATGCCAATGATTTTTTCAGCGCCGAGCTTGCGGCACAAGGCTCCGGCGGCGAGGCCGACAGGACCCAGGCCGGTGATGAGCACCGCGTCGTTGCCGCTGATGCCGATCTTTTCCAGACCCTCGTATACGGTGCCGAATCCGCAGGCGACCTGCGCGCCGTCGAGATAGGTGAGTGAGTCGGGGAGCAGGATGAGGTCCTTTTCTTCGGCGATCATGAACTCGGCCATACCGCCATCGCGCTGCCAACCGTAGGCGCGACGATATTCCGCGCTGGTGCAGGAGATCATGAAGCCGCGGCGGCAGTCGGGGCAGAGTCCACAACCGGATATGTGATAGACGAGGACGCGATCACCGACCTTGAAACGTCGGCAACCGGGGCCGGCCTCGACAACCTGACCGGCGGGCTCGTGGCCGGCGATGACTCCGCAATAGCCTTCGGGACCTTTGCCGAGATGCTCGTGATAGATGCAGCGGATGTCGGACCCGCAGATGGTGGACGCCTTGATGGCGAGAAGGACTTCGCCGTGCGCAGGCTTTGGCACTGAGACGGTGCGCATTTCAACCGTGCTATTGCCGGGCAGGTATGCGGCTTTCATGGAGTTGGGCATGGATTGAATTCTCCGCGAGTTGATGAGGATTCTCCGCGAGTTGTTGAAGAAAAGGTAGAGGGGCGCGGATGGGACTTAGTGAGGCTCCGCACAAGTGTTATTTTCGTTGAGCGAAGATTTGCAGGGGCTAAAGCCCGGTCATTTTGTTGGCGTTTTCGGCGCGGCTGAAGCCGTGCCCTGATACAAGGCTGGCTTGATCTGAGGCTGCTTATGGAGGGGTGATGACGCCGTCGATATCCCAGAGGTCTTCCCAGGATTGATTGTCTCTCCAAAGGAAGACCTGGCCCTTGATGAGGCGGCAGTTGCGATCGATGGCGGCGATGGCGCGCATTTCTTCGCCGGTGAGGGGATCGCTGATAACGCCGCGCAGATTGGCAAGGTAGTTTGACCGGCGACTGGAGAAGGGGATGGGAACTTGTCCACGCTGCGCGGCCCACTTGACGCAGATGACGGCGGGATGGACGCCGAGGCGCTGTGCGATGCGGACGATGACGGGATCTTCGGTGGGCGAGGTGTCCTCAGGGGTGCGATCGCGGTCGGGGCGTCCAGGTGAGCCGAGCGGCGAGTAGCCGATGGGGACGATGCCCTTGTTGACGAGGTAGCTGAAGAACTCGGACTGCTGGAAGTGGGGATGGAGTTCCATTTCGTTGGCCGCGGGAAGGATGCGCGCATCGCGGAGGAGCAAGTCCATTTTGGGGATGGTCATGTTGGAGGTGCCGATGTGGCGAACGAGTCCGCGATCGACGAGTTCTTCAAACTTGCGCCAGGTGCGCATATAGCGCTCGTGGATGTAAGGGACGGCGTCGGGATTGCGGGCGCTGACATCGCAATGCGGCGGGTGATGGTTGGGGAAGGGCCAGTGGATGAGATAGAGGTCGAGGTAGTCGAGCTTGAGGTCGCGGAGGGACTTTTCGCAGGTGGGGATGACGTCGGCTTCGTCATGCTTGTCGTTCCAGAGCTTGGAGGTGATCCAGAGCTCTTCACGCTTGATGCCTGAGCGCATGATCTGCTGGAACGACTGACCGATGAGGTCTTCGTTTCCGTAGACGGAGGCGCAGTCGAAGTGACGATAGCCGAGGGCGGCGGCGTCGAGGACGGCGGCGGCAACAGCGGCGTGGGGGACGTGGTCAGAGCCAAAGGTGCCGAGGCCGATGGCGGGCATGGATGCGCCGGAGCGAAGGCGGCGCTGAGGGACGGTGGCGGGGTCGACGGCATCGGCTGCCGGGAAAGTGGGAATGGAAGGATCGGACATTGAGGCCTCATCTACATCGTTAACTGTAACGAACAAGGATCAGGGCCGCGGGGAGGGGATGTCAAGGTTGCGAGATGGACATGGAGGGGGCGCGGCAGTCGAGGAGGAGACTGCCGATGCGGAATGGGATTGGAGATGGGGAAATGAATGGTCGGGACGGGCAGATTTGAACTGCCGACCCCTCGCACCCCAAGCGAGTGCTCTACCAGGCTGAGCCACGTCCCGACACAAGGTAGCCGGCGCATTGCGAGCCGGCTTTTTGGGGTCTGAACTAGTTTACACCAGGATGAGGGATGGGGCCTGATCGGAATGCGAGCCGCGAAAGAGTGAACGGCCCCGATTGCCTTGAGACGCAACGAAGACTTTTGGTCAGTTTCCTTTTGTAGATGGCGATGAGGTGAGGACGAGTTGTTGCTGGTCGGAGGTGGCGACCTTCTGATAGAAGCCGCGGAGGTCCTGGTAGTCGGCTGGCTTGACGAAGGTGAAGCCGCGGATGAACTGGCGGACGACGGTGACCTGGCCGGTTGCGGAGACGGCTTTGGTGGCGAGGGCAGCGTGGCCGGGCCAGTTGATCTGGTTGGTTTGCGGAGCGCCTTCGACGGTGAAGCCGGCGGGCAGGTGATAGATGACCTGGTCTGTGACCTGATCGGCGTAGTGCATATCGACCGGCTCGAGGCGCATTTCCTGTGCGACGAAGGGATGGCTGGCGCGGGTTTCAAAGAAGAAACCGGGGAGGAGGATTCGCTTTGAGGTAGCGGTTCCGAGGGTTCCGGCGACATTGACGATGGCAACCAGATTGGCATCGGGATCGTCGAGGCCGAGGAAGTGGTCGAGGTGGGAGTCGACGCCTTCGGGACAGATTTCCTTGAGCCAGTGGTCGAAGCGCTTCTTGACTTCGTCGAGGTCGTTTTCGATTGAAGCCTGACGCCAGCGGAGAGCTTCCTGGCCAGTAAAGACGAGAGTGAGACGGCCATTGACGGCGCCGTGTTCATCGACGTCGAGATCGCCGCTGCGGACAACGGTGTTGGCAGAGTAAGGCAGGCTCGGCGTGATGCCCGCGGAGCGGCCCTCGGGACTTTGACGGATTCCTCCGGCGCTGGCATGGCGCCAGCTAAGGAGCTGGAAGGGGCACATTTTTTCGCCGGGGTCGAGGACGAGATCCTTGCCGCCCGCGTTGGTGAGGATGACGGTGTTGTCGAGCTGATCGAAGTTCATGTAGGTGGGGTCGAAGAGGGCATTTTCGCGGTCGACAACCTTCATTGCATAGGCGGTGAGGCCGGCGGCGCGGAGCATGGCGAGGTAGAGGAGGGCGATGTCTTCGCTGGAGCCACTCTTCTGGGACCAAGTATCTTCGGCACGTTTGGCGGCATGGAGGCCGAGTTGCTTCAGCTCGACTTTGTCTTTCTTGCGCGTGTAGTCAGTATTGTCGAGGGCTTGCACGGCCTTGTAGAGTTTTCTGGCCTTTATTTCGGCAGAGTCGGCGGGAGCGATGAGAGCGGTGACCGCGTCCCGGATTGTTGTGGTCGGCTCGGCGAAGTGGTCGACTTCTTTGGACCAGCGTTTGGCTTCGGAGACCCAGAAGTCGCTCGCTGTGAAGCCACCCTTGTAGTAGAAGAGGACTTTGTAAAGGAGGCTATGGATTGGCGGCATCCATTCTTCGTCAGGGATGGGGGGAACATCGGTGATGTCGACGCTGAAGTGTCCGGCGACATCGACCTTGACCTCGATGCCGGGGGGAAGAACGTGCCACCAAACGAGGGAGTTGACAGGATGGCCATGCTCATCGACGAGGAACGAGCTGGTGGCGTTCTCCGGGCCGGGAAGGAAGGCCTTGAAAGGCGTGAACGCGTAATGGGCTTTGTGGACGAACAAGGGGCGTTGAATTTCCCAGAAGGGCGAGGAGTAGTGGTTGTCGTCGTAGCGGAGTTGATAGCGATATTCGAGGATGCTGCCGACTTCGACGCTGGGGAGGTTGATGACTCTGCGGGTGATCCGATTGCCAGCGGATTTCATGACGAGCAGGTCTTCGATTTTGCCTTCGAGGGGAGTTACCGTTCCATCGGAGTGGATGGTTCGGGCCTTGATATCGGTGACCTTGTAGTCGCTCCCGGCGTAGGGCATATCGACAGTGGCGTACTCTTTGCCTTTTTCGGTGAGAACTTTGATGCGGGCGTAGACCATGTGGTAGTGAAGAGGATCGTTGGTGACTTCTTCGACGTTGAGGTAAACGGCGGCGGCACCAGGGGCCTTGGGGTCGGCGGTCATTTTGAGCTCGTCGGGGGTGGGGGGCTGGAACTGGGCGAGCAGGCGGGCTGGAGATGCAAGGGCGAGGAGCAGGAGAGCGGATGCAGAGATGCGATTCTTGCTCAGGGTTTGGCTGACAAGGGCGGAAAGAGGGCGCACGATGGTTAGTTTCCTTTTGTGGGTGGGGTGCGAGTGAGGGCGAGCTGCTGCTGATCGGCGGTGGCTACTTTCAGGTAGAAGTCGTGGAGGGCGGAGTAGTCCTCCGGTTTGACGAAGGTGAAGGCGCGGGCGAATCGGCGGACGATTCTGACCTGGCCGGGATCTGTCTTGAAATCGATGCTGAGCAAAGCGTGATCTGGCCAGGGAACCTTGGAGGGTTTTGGTGCGGTTTCGACCTGGAGGCCAGGAGGGAGGCTGTAGGTGACGTCGTCGGTGATCTGCTCGCCGTAGTGCATGTCGACGGAGGTGATGCGCTTTTCCTGAGTTACGAAGGGATGCTCGCTCTGCGAGGCGAAGAAGAGGGCGGGGAGCAGCAGGCGTTTGGATGTTAAGGTGCCGAGGGTACCTTTGACGGTGATTACGGCGGCGAGATTGGCTTCGGGATCGTCGAGGCCGATGAAGTGGTCGACGTGCGCTTCGACTCCCTCGGGGACGATTTTGGCGAGCCACAGGTCGAAGTCTTTTTTGAGTTCGGCAGTGTCTTCCTCGAGATTCAAGTCTCGCCAGTAGAGTGCGTTTTGACCGCTCATGAGAAAGCGGAAGTTGCCGTCGATAGCGGCGTGGGCGTCGATGGTGACTTCGCCTGTGCGTTGCAGTGCGTTGGCGGTGTAGGTCTGGCCGGGAGTGGTGGCGAGGGCGCTGCCGGAGGCAGTTTGAACGAGGCCAGTGGTCATGGAGTGACGCCAACTGAGAGTTTGGAATGGGCACATTTTTTGGCCGGGATCGAGGAGGATTCTCTTGCCGTCGAGATCAAGGACAACGATGGTGTCGCTGAGCTGGTCGTAGTCGTAGTACTCGGGAATGAAGGTTGCGCTTGAGCGGTCGACCAGGCGCATGGCGTAAGCGGTGAGGCCGGCGGCGCGCAACATGGAGAGATAGAGAAGGGCGATTTCGGTGCGGGTTCCGCCTTTTTCGGTCCAGGCGTCTTCGGCGCGCTTTATTTCTCTGACCTTCAGCTTCTTGCGTTCAGCTTCGCTTTTTTCCCGGGTGAAGTCTGTGTTTTCGAGCGACTGCACGGCGTCGTAGAGCTTCTTTGCTTTCACAAGGTCAGAGTCGGAGGGTTGAAGCAAGCCCTTCACTACTGCGCGAAACGAATCTGACGGTTCTATGTAGGTGTTTACGCTGGTGGACCAGTTGTTTCCTACATAGGACCAGAATTGTTGCCCCATTGTGTCGCCTTCGATGTAGAAGAAGACCTTGTATGTGGCGCTTCCCAAGGGTGGCATCCAGTCCTCGTCTGGAACAGGCGGAATGTCGGTGAGGTCCAACACGAAGTTTCCGGCGTGATCTTTCTCGATCGTCAGTCCGAGAGGAAGTCTCGAAAAGCGCTGAAGGCGTCGACACTCATTGCACTGATAGTGCGCCTTGTGAACGAATTGTTCACGTTGAATCTGCCAATGCGGAAAGAAGTAGTAATCGTCGGCAAAGCGAATCTTGAAGTAGTACTCCAGGATGCTGCCCACCTGAACGCTGGGCAGATTGAAGACTTTTTGACTGGCCTGGTAGCCCTTGGTTTTGGCCTCGAGAATATCGGCGGGCTTGCCCCTGAGAGGAACGATGGTTCCATCTGGCTGAATGGTCCGGGCCTTGATGTCGTCCACGCTATAGACGTTTTTTTCGTAGGGGAGTTCGACGGTGGCGAGTTCCTTGCCCTTTTCTGTTAAGACCTTGATGCGAGCATAGTGGGTCTCGTATTTGAAGCCCAGGTCATCAACCTCAGAAACATTGAGATAGACGGCTTCGGCACCGGGAGCTTTGGGGTCGGCGGTCATCTTGAGTTCGTCGGAGGTGGGAGGCTGGAACTGGGCGAAAAGGCGCGAAGATGAACAGACAGCGAGGATCAAAAGGCCAAAACTCAGACTGGCGCGGGTCCGCATGGAGGGTCCTTGGGTGGAGACAGCATTCTAGCGTGGCTGCGAATGGAGCTATGTGCTTTGGGACACTTCATTCTGGACGGAAATTGGCACTCTTGCAAGCGGAAAGGACGTAAAGGGCCGGGAGTGGCGAGCATGATGGAAAGGGCGCGGGAGTAGACTGATTCGGGCAAGTAAACCGATTGAGACGAGGGTGTTTGCAATGAGGCGAGCGGGACTGGTGGGGACGGTTGCGGGAGTGGCGGCTGGGATGATGGCGGTAGTGATGACCCCGGTGGCGATGGGGCAGTGGAATCCGCCGAACCCGGTGGTGAGCTTCGCTAAGATGGCGGACGGGGTGGAGGTGCAGCAGAAGGATGGGGTGCTGCGGATTGAGGTGAAGGCGGCGGACGTGCTGCATGTGACGTATACGCCGCCGGGGCCAGCTGCGCCGGAGCGGCCGTGGGATGGCGTTGTTGTGAAGAAGGATTGGCCTGGGGCGGCGTTTGAAGTGAATTCAAACGACAGGATGGTGACGCTGACGACGGCGAAGCTGACGGTGGCGATTGAGCGGGAGAGCGGGGCGATCCATTACGTTGCGCCGGACCCACAGGTGGCGGGTGGAGTGGTGGCGACGGGGCCGGGGTCGGTGGGGCGGCGGATGGCGGGCAAGATGCTGGCGACGGATGGGTACCGGAGCCTGCGGCCGGTGGAGGTGAATGGCGAGAAGACTTATCACGCGGAGGTGTCGCTGGGGAATTATGGCTCGCATGAGGGACTGTATGGGCTGGGGCAGCACCAGGCGGGAGTGTGGAACTATCGCGGCGAGACGGTGGACCTGTCGCAGGAGAACACGAACATAGCGATACCGCTGCTGGTTTCGAGCAATGGGTTTGGGATTTTCTGGAACAACAGTTCACGGAGCCGGATGAACAACCGGTTTGTTCATGCGCTGTATTTGAGCGCTGAGGTAGCGGACCGGATTGACTACTACTTCATCTATGGGCCAGAGATGGACGCGATTGTCGGGCACTATCGCGAGCTGACGGGCGAAGTGCCGCTGTTTGGCAAGTGGGCATATGGGTTCTGGCAGTGCAAAAACAAGTACGAGTCGCAGAAGGAGATTGAGGATGTGGCGGCGAAGTACAGGGCCGAGCATATTCCGGTGGACAACATTGTGCAGGACTGGTTCTGGTGGATCACGATGGGGGAGATGACGTGGAACTCGCACTATCCCGATCCGCAGGGGATGATCGACACGCTGCACAAAGAGCATTTCCATTTGATGGTTTCGATCTGGCCTTATTTCAGGCCGGGCAGCGCGACGTACGACGAGTTTGACAAGAAGGGATGGTTTATCGCGAAGACGATTCAGCCGAGTTTTCACCCGGTGGGACAGGCGTTGTATGACGCGACGAATCCTGAGGCGGCGAAGCAGTACTGGGCGAATGCGAACACGGCGCTGTTTCAGAAGGGCGTAGACGCGTGGTGGCTGGACACGGATGAGCCGGAGACAGAGGCGCGGGAAGACAACATTCTGACGACGAACAAGATTTTTCTGGGGTCGGGAGCGCGATATGCGAACGTGTATCCGTTGTTTCACACGGGCGCGGTGAGCGATGGGCAGCGGGCGGCGAGCGATCAAAAGAGGGTGTTCATTCTTTCGCGGTCGGCGTATGCGGGAGCGCAGCGGAATGGCGTGACGGCGTGGTCGGGGGATGTGCTGAGCGACTGGATGACGTTTCAGAGGCAGATTCCGGCGGGGCTGAACTATGCGATTTCGGGGATGCCTTACTGGACGACGGATATTGGCGGGTTTATATCGGGCGGAAATCTGAATGATCCGAAGTTCAGGGAGCTGTTTGTGCGGTGGTTCCAGTTTGGGGCGTTCTCGCCGATTTTCAGAGTGCATGGGACGCGGACCCCGAGCGAGAACGAGCTGTGGAGCTATGGGGCTGAGGACCAGAAGATCCTGGTGGACTACGACACGCTGCGGTACAGATTGATGCCGTATATCTACTCGCAAGCGTGGCAGGTGACGAGCAATCACGGGACGCTGATGAGGCCGCTGGTGATGGACTGGCGCGAAGATGTGGAGGCGCAGAACACGGGGGATGAGTATCTGTTTGGGCCGGCGATATTGGTGAGCCCGGTGACGACGGAGGGCGCGACGAGCCGGACGGTTTATTTGCCGAAGGCTACGTGGTACGACTTCTGGACGGGCGAGAAGACGGAAGGCGGAAAGCGGATTCAGGCGGATGCGCCGCTGAGCAAGCTGCCGCTGTTTGTGAGGGCGGGGTCGATTGTGCCGATGGGGCCGAAGATGGAGTGGACGACGGAGAAGGCTGAAGACCCGATCGAGCTGCGGATTTATCCGGGGGCGGATGGGGACTTTCAACTGTATGAGGACGAGAACGACGGGTATGCGTATGAGAAGGGCGCACACGCGACGATTGCGCTGCACTGGGACGATGCGGCGAAGACGCTGACGGTGGGCGCTCGGGAGGGGAGCTTTCCAGGGATGCTGGCGAAGCGGACGTTTAACGTGGTGGTTGTGAAGAGCGGACACGGCGTGGGGATTGGGGAGACGGAGGGGGCGGAGAATACGGTGAACTATGAGGGGGCGAAAACAGCGGTTAGCTTTTAGCTCCGGCGGTGGCTGGGGAGGTTTTTGGCGGCGAGACATAGAAATGGAAGAAGACGAAGAGCCTCCATTGCGGCGGGGCCTTTTTGTTTGATGAGCGACCGGGGTGTCTATGAATCCCACCCTTGGCACAAAGACAGTGACGTGCCAAGGGTGGGGCACCCATCGTTGGAACAACTTCAAGCGGTCAGGGACCTAGTTGAAGTAGGTCTTGTTGGTCTCGGCGAAATGTTCTTTGCCGGCTGGAAGGTCTTCGACCGCGAAGATGGCGTGCTGCGCGCATATATCTGCGCAGTTGCCGCAATCGATGCACTCGTCGGGATTGATGAAGAGCTGGGTGACGGAGGCGGCATCGGGGTGGTCAACCGCAGGGGCGATGGAAGCGGTGGCGCACTCGGCGACACAAACAAAATCCTTGGTACAGGCATCGGTAATCACGTAAGGCATGCTGATAAATCCTCTCTTATTTCATCGCCCGTTTCGCAAAAGGCATGAAAGCGGTCCCGGTGTGCGCTGTTGAGCACTGAACCCTCAGCATTCAAAGTAGCGAGCGCGCGGGAAGACCACCGTGACTCTAGTCACAAGCTGCGGGAGATCCTCCCTGATTGCGGTACGCAGGTCATTGCGGGAACGGCCTTTTCATGGGGAGCCGCGAGGCTGGTGCGCGTCAAGCGAGCCGTGGCAGCGTTTTAAGAACATTCTCTTCATGATCGCGAAGGGCCGGGTGGGTTATTCTTCAGCCATGTCGCAGCCAACTGGTTTTCAATTCCTCCGCATCCCTTTCCAGATTTCGGCACTGGCAACTCTCGCAGCGTTGGCGCTTTTGCCCCAACCTGGCCGGACCCAACAGGCAGCCGCGGATTGGACGTTTGCCGTAAGCGGGGACAGCCGCAACTGCGGCGATTTCGTGGTGCCCGCGATCGCCGCGAAGGTGAAGGCAGAAAAGGACACTTTCTACTGGCATCTGGGAGACTTTCGCGCCATGTATGCCCCTGACGAAGATCTGCAATCGATGCAACCGGGGGGCAAGCAACTCGATAAAGAAGAGTACCTGCCGATCGCGTGGGATGACTTTCTGACGCACCAGATGGCTTCGTTTGGCGATTTCCCGGTGTTTCTGGGACGAGGGAATCACGAGGCTGTTAAGCCGATGAACCGCGAAGCATACATTCAGAAGTTTTCGTCGTTTCTCAATCGGCCGGAGATTGCAGCGCAACGAAAGACGGATGGCACCGAGACCGTGGAGAGCTGGTACCACTGGATCGAAGGCAGCGTGGACTTTGTGACGGTGGACAATGCGAGCAAGGACCAGTTCTCGGATGCGCAGATGACGTGGTTACGCGGGGTCATCGATCACGATCTGTCAGCGGACTCTGGCGTGAAGACGATTGTTGTGGGCATGCACGAATCGCTGCCTCATTCGAACAGCTCAGACCACGCGATGGATGACTGGGACCTGGGAATACGAACAGGCGAGATCGTCTATGGGTGGTTGTACGATGCGCAGGCGGCGGGAAAGAACGTTTACGTTATCTCAAGCCACTCGCACTATTATTCGCCGAACATCTACAGCACGCCGTATTGGAAGCAGTACACGAAGAAGGTACTTCCGGGCATCATCATCGGGAGCGCGGGAGCACATCGCTACGCGCTGCCAGCGGATGCCGACAAGCAGTCCAAGACGAGGATTTATGGTTTCCTGCAAGGGACAGTGCATGGGGACGGCACGATCGACTTCAAGCTGCACGAGCTAAGCGAGGATGACCTGGTGCAGGCGAAGTGGCCGGAAGCGCCGGTGGACGAGATTCACTGGTGCTATTTGCACAACAGCGACGAGGACGACGCGCCGGAGAAATAGAAATCTTCTTTGGCAGTGTAGGAAAAAACGTCCCTCAGGGGCTAAAGCCCACGTGATTATTGGGTGTCTTGCGGCACGGCTGAAGCCGTGCCCTTTCAAAACCGTGACACATCAAGCTCTGCGGAACGGGTGAAACCGTGCCCTTTCAAAACCGTGACATATCAAGTTTCGCGGCACATCAAGGGGAGGAGTCCTCTAGAAGACGCGGACGCGGAAACCGGCGCTGATGCCGAACGAGGACATTGGCCCGTAATGGAACTCGGGCCAATACTGGTATTCGAAGTCGGCAAGGCGGATGTGGACGCGCGGGGAGATATGGTAGTCGACTCCGCCGCCTCCCGCGGCGACAAAGTCGTTGTCAGTGCCGTAGCGGTAGGGGTAGTGGAAAACGCCGAGCCCGACCAGACCTTTGCCGTAGACCTGGAATTTACCCAGATTGAGCCTGGCGCGAGGTCCTGCGAGATAGGTTTCGGCGTGGATATTTTCCGGCTGATTGAACTCGAGGAAGCGGGTTTCGGCTTCAACGCCGTAGTGACGCCAAATGTCGATGTCGGAGAATGCCGTGACGCCGAGGAGCCGGGTCTGGCCGTACTGGAGAAAATACTCCGAGGCAGTTCCACCGACCGAGAGCTTGATGCGGTCCTGAAACCCGTCGGGCACGGTCTGGGCTGAGGCGGCAACCGAAGCAGCGAGGCCCAGAGCCGCAACAGCGGCCGAAAGTGCAGCGCGACGAAAGAAACTAGTCATCGCGCAAAAATCATTCGAAGAAGAATGAGAGCTCTTCATGCATGTCCTATCGGCGGACATTCGGGCCCGCGTTACTTAGTAATCGTGATGGAGACGTTCTGATAGTGCACAATGTCGCTGTTGTTCCCGGTTCCGATCACCTGGATCAGATAGGTTCCTGGCGAAGCGCTGATCTGGGTGAAGCCGTTGCAGGCGGTAATGGCCATGGAGGCGAAAGCAAAGAGCACGACAGCCATGGTGGTGAAGGCAGCGCGGTGGCGCTTGCGGAGTCTCCAGAAGAGGCAGCCGAAGAACAGGCTCAGGG
>Ga0302140_10001421_pt1 | contig 31126 bp, 20 predicted proteins | sample I_Bog_E1_1_FD_202095 | JGI IMG/M metagenome (GOLD analysis project Ga0302140, IMG submission 202095) | Peat permafrost microbial communities from Stordalen Mire near Abisko, Sweden - I_Bog_E1_1 | ecosystem: Environmental > Terrestrial > Soil > Wetlands > Peat | place: Sweden: Abisko, Stordalen... | reverse complement strand
CGCTCCTTTTGCGAGACCCAGATCCTCGAGTGCATCGCTGGTGATGATGGCCGTCAGCACACGAGCGCCGGCCAACTGCAATTTTATTTCGCAGTTGACGGCGCCTGGGATGACCTGTGTCACCGTACCGCGCAGCCGGTTGCGTGCGCTGATCCGGACATCCGGGTCCGGCGAGAGCAGGATAAAGCTCGCCTTGATCAACGCGACCGCCGCGCGTCCGGGCTTCAGACCGAGATCCTCCACCGCCTCGTTGGTGATGTTGGCGTAAATCTCCAGTCCGTCGCCGATGTCCAGAATGACGTCGGCATTGACGGCACCCTTGTGCACGGCTTTGACGGTGCCGCGAAGCTGATTTCGCGCGCTGGTCTTCATGGTGATGGCCTTTATGAGTTCATTGAGCTTGTCAAAGTCGTGCACCTGCGCCTGCATCTGTGCCAGCAGCTGCTGATAGCCGCATTGAAGTAGGCGGTAGAGGCGCACGAGTTCCCGGCCGTATTCGGTGAGTTGACTGCCGCCTCCGTGCTGACCGCCCGTCGCGCGAATCATCAAGGGTCGATCCGCGAGGTTGCTCATGGCGTCTACGGCATCCCATGCAGCCTTGTAGCTGAGCCCGATATCTTGCGCGGCACGCGTTATTGACCCAAGGCGATCGATGCTTTCCAACAATCCGATGCGATTGGCGCTTAGGAATGCCTTGCCTTTGCGGCCGAGCCACAGATCACCCTGCACCGCGAGAGCCGGCTTCCTAGGCTTTACCATCGATGCGACTCCGCATGTCCTGACTTTCTCCCCGCGTGCTGCGACAGTAACTTTTAATCGATGGTGGGTCTAGGTCCCGGGAGTACTCCTTGGCCGGTGGCCACCGCAAGGCAGCGGCGACCCATCGAGTCAACCGGCTACCCCACAGGACTGTGGCTGCGCGACGAGTCTGCGCCTTGCCCATCAGGGGGCGGCCGGCCAGGATTTGGATCGGGGGATCTGCCTCGTTGTAACCTTCCATACATAACACGGTGGGCATTGTGACAATTTGGCGGATCCACCAAGGGCTCCCGGCTGCGCATGCGCAGCCGCGTGCTCCTCACCTCAGCGTGCGCCCTTTCGCCCATCAGTCTTGGCCGCGAGATTATCGGCCGGATCTTCCCGGTTCTGCCAGTTCGATTGCATCAGCCGGCGAATTGGCACGCTTTCTGCTTGCACTCGTTATATAGGCGCGCTTATAGCGCTGCGCGAGCCGCGGCTCCCATATGGGAGTCCTGCGCATTCGGCAGCGGCACCGCGCTGATTTACGGGAGCCCGTTATGAACTGCAATTCAAATTTCAGCCGAGCGCCGGCAACATCCGGCCGCGAATCGCATGCGGCGGGCTGCCGGTCAGGTGCCGGCGTATTCACCGTCGGCAGCGAGATTCGTTGGGCCAATGCCATCCCGGAACTGCAGGCGCCGCGCGTCCCCTTCCCATCGCTCCGAATTTTCCAGGTGGCCGGGGAGCAAGCCTTGCGGGCATTGGTGCTGTGCCATCACCAGCGACTGTCCCAATCGGCGCTTCGCGGCCTGTTCCCCGCGGATCAAGAAGACTTTTTGGCGGGTGTAACGCGCGCCGCGGATTACGTAGTGGAGACCTGCGGTGGGCCGAATTACTTCACGGCGCGCCACGGCAAGCCCTGCATGCGCAGGCGACATTACCCGTTCGCGATAGACGAGCAGGCTCGCGATATCTGGCTCCACCATTTGTACCTGGCCTTCGACGATGCGGGCATCCCCGTGGAGGTCCGCCAGGAATACTGGGATTGGGCCGAAGCGTTCTCGATCCGCATGATAAATCGCCGCACGGAGCGCGCCCCGCTGCGACGCTATCCATTCGCCGATTTCCTCCGATCCAGGAGCGAGGGTGCGGCACGTCCGCGTGAATGCACCCAAGCGCAGGCGCCGCCCGCATCGCCGGCCCGGAACACCGCGGACCCCAAGGCCATGGCGCCTGATTATGCACCGGCTCTGCCGCGTTGATCGCCGGTGAGTGGTCGATGCTGGGGATGATTTATTGAACAATGCAGCCCAGGGAGAAATGGAACATGAAGAGATTCGTCGGATGCAGAATGGCCGTTTACAAGCTAATCCTGGCTTCCGTGGCGATGAGCGCGATCGCGGGTATTTCGCATGCGGCCGACGGCTCCATCGATATCTACACGATATTGGACGATAGCGTCGCTCATATAGAACACTCGTTGCCGACAAGCGACGTTCACACCTTCGGATTCAACTCGTTCAACGTTCCCGCGCAGGACCAGGGCTCCCGCTGGGCGGTGGTGTCGGGCGCCGAACAGATGTCGCGCTATGGCCTGCAAGGAAGTGAGGCGTCCAGTAGCGGCTGGAGCGGATTCTTCAAGCTGGAAGGTGCGATCAATACCGCCTCGGGACAGATTGCGAACAACGGCCGGTCGGTGCTGAACAATGCGAATGACCTCTCGACCATCAGCAGCGCGTCGTCGATCAATGGTCAAGCTTTCTCGCGTGCCCAATACGTGGGCATCGCGTACCCGCTGCTTGGGTCCATCCAGTTGGGACGAACCGTCGCGTTCTCCACCGAACAAGTCTCCGAATTCGATCCTCTGCATGCCTCGGGGCTTTATTCTCCGATTGGCTACTCCGGCACCATCGGCGGCGGCCTCGGCATCACGGAAAATGGTCGGTTCGACAACAGCATCCGGTACGACAACAAGATTGGCGGCGTCAGCTTCGGCCTTCAATACAAGATCGGTCAAACCGACAGCTCCGAAGCCGCCGACGTCGGTTCTGCCCTCGAGGGAATGATGGCCTACCACGGCGGTCCATTGAACGTGGAACTGGCAGGATCCGAGACCCGAAACACTCCGGCACTGTCGTACAAGCTCTTCACAAACGATGTCGGCCTGCGAGTTTCGAACACGTTTGGGTTCATGCTCGGCGGCAAGTACGATCTCACGCCACAGGCAGCCATTTACGCTGGGGTCGAACACACGGATCAGACCATACCCTCCGGTTCGAATAACTGGAGCGCGCAAATCACGTCGTACTACGCCATGCCCATCGCCGGTCTGGTGACGGCAAAGGCGTTCAACTCCGCCTGGGGCGACGCCCCGATACGAGTGTTATGGACGGGCGCCGACTATCGGTTCACGGACGCTTTCTCGATCAGCGTGGGCTATTACAACGTGGACAACGAAGCCAACAACCACAACGACCAATACACCAACCAGCAATTTTCGATCATGCCCGACTATAAATTCAATGAGCGCTTTGACGTCTACGCGGGGCTCATGATTGCGCACTACACGGGCGCCTACCTGACCCAGTTCAGCCCGATCACGCTCGCATCCGGTAACGTGCTCTACGGCATTGGTCTGCGGGCGAAAATCTCCAAGGGAATTCCCCTCTAGGTCCCCAAAGAGGCGGATTGCTCACGAGCCCGCCAATCTTCACGGGCATCGGCGCGCGGCTGCCCGGAAAAATCCATGATCCGCCGTGATCAATGCTCGACACGTCGACGATCCGTGCGGCGCTGACATACAATCTGCGTACGCCCGCTCCCCGACGCCGGCTTTTGCCGACGATCGATTTAATTGTCAAGCCAACTACGAGGCCATGATCCTATGAAAATCAGCGCACGCAATCAGTTTATCGGCGTCGTCAAAACTGTTCATAAAGGAGCCGTCAACTCTGACGTCATCCTCGATATCGGCGACGGTCTCGAAATATTCGCCAACATAACGAACGAGGCCGTTGTCGACCTGCGGCTCGTGGCCGGGCGTCAGGCGATGGCCCTGATCAAATCGAGTTTTGTGTTGCTGACGCCGGACAGGAATGTCCGGACCAGTGCGCGCAACCATTTGACGGGCGTGGTTGCCGACATCATCCCCGGCAGCGTCAATTCCGAAGTGAAGCTTCAATTACCCGGGCAGCGCATCCTCACGGCAATCGTCACGGTCGACGCAATGACGGATTTGGCGCTCGTCAAAGGCAGCCCCTGCACTGCATTGATCAAGGCGTCGCACGTGTTGATCGCGGTCGACGCCTAGTCTTACTGTGTCATAAATGATGGGTGGATCTCAGCGCCGCGCAGCATGGGCATCGGTCCAACTGTTGGGTGATGCCTCGGGCGAGCAGATACCGCAATGTGGCGATCGAGTCGGGTACATGCCGCTGTACTCTTCCGGCTGCCGCGCGGCGTGTAACCTTCGGGTAAGCCAGTCGCTTTTGATTGAGCGGAGTTTTTTTTAGTGCCGCTGTCTTTGAGCCTCTGCCGCATGAGAAAGCCGTACGCTGCAATGCATAGGATGGCGTGATGGTGAAAGCCGCGCCAACCTCGCCCTTCATAATGAGAAAGACCAAATTCCTGCTTGAGCTCCTGATAATCCCGTTCGATGCGCCAGCGCATCATCGCCGTGTTGACCCGCGTGCGCAGCGCCATGGTCGCCGGCAGGTTGCACAGCCAATAGTGCACGGGCTCCGCCTCGCTCTCGAGCCAGTCGATCATGAGCCATTCCTCTTCACGTACTTCGTTGCGTTTCCAGTCCCGATGCGCCGCGCGCACTCTGATCGAGGCAAAGCGCGAGCGGACAATCCGTGAGCCAAATCCCGCACCGAGATCGGCTCATGACCGCGGGCACGACGCAACCGTGTGGGTGGGCGGCCTTTGCCGGTGCGTCTCGGCTTCGGCGGCAGCGGCGCGCGCTGTGCCGTCCACACCGAAGTCGCGGGCTGGACACCGACACAATACTTCAATCCCATCTCCCCGAGGCTCTCGCGAAAGTCCGTGTCGTTGCCGTACCCCGCATCGGCCAACACGACACCAACGGGGACGCCCGCGGCTTTCGCCTCGCGAATCTGCTCGAGCGCAATGTGTGGTTTGGTCCCGAAGTTGATCTCTGCCGGTACGCCCGCCTTCTTGCGACGCTCAGGATGCTCGCCCACTCTTGCGGCAAATACAGCCGCCACGCAATCGGCACGCTGCCTTGCGCCGAGGCCAGCGACAGGCTCACCGCGACCTGGCAGTTGTCTTGTTTACCCATTTGACCGCAGTACTGGCGCGCGACGCCTACCGAATGTTTCCCTTTCTTCGGAAATCCCGTGTCATCGATAATCCAGTAACTACCCTGGGTGAGCTTCAAGGCCGGTCTGACGTACTCCCGCACCGCGCCCAACACCGCCGCGTCGGACCAATCGGACCGCGCCACCACGTGATGCAACGACTGATGCTTCGCGCCGACGTTCCACGGATCGGTATGCGCCGCCAGCGGTTCGACGCTCTTGCGTTCGATCGGCAACATCAGACCGCGGCTGTAGTCGATGAAGCCGGCGCGCCGATCGGCATGTCCAAGGACTTCGCACAGATGATTCATGTACCGCTCAAACTCAGCGAGATTAGCCATGACACCTCAACCAGATTGCTAAGATCCAGAGATAATGCTATGATATTTATGACACAGTAAGATTAATATCCCCGCGGGGCACGCTGCGTCAATGCAGTGCGATACGCCGCTAAATCACTCGGACTGCCGGCCGAGGAGATCGTGAGCGGTGCTGGGCACGACTCTGTGAATCTTGCGCGAATTGCACCTACCTCGATGATCTTTATCCCGTGCCGGGGTGGAGTGAGCCACAACGAGTTGGAGGCGGCTACCTCGGATGACGTTGTGGCCGGAGCCAACGTGCTGTTGCGGGCCGCGCTCGCGCTCGCCGACGGGTTAGGGTGACCTGTCACGTCGAGGCCTCGGACCGTCCTTCCGGGAAATCGACCCAGGTGCGACGGACCGCCCTCCTCCCGCGATCCGCTCAGGCAGGTCATGGCTCCCTGGCTGGGGTTCGCGTACTTTTTGTGCTGAAACTAGCGGTTTCTCTGCCGGGGGGAGAGTAACTGAAAGCTGGGGGTGTGCAGTGCAACCAAACCACGTCGCCTGCGCCGCAGTTTGCGATTGCCGTCGGGTTCCCGGCAGTAATACTCAAGCCGGAAACGGCATCGACAGCATGACGCAAGTCGTTGTGCGTCGCATACCCCCAGCTTTCAGTTACTCTCCTAGGTGCAGGATTTCGAGTGATTGGACCCACCTGATTTCGTCGGAATGGGACCACCCGATTTCGGAGGTGTTTACCCAAACGTGCTAATTGGTACGCTGTCCCTCACTAAGTAATTGATCTTCCGGCAAATAAAAATCCCTGAAATCGTGCCTTTTCTCGAGTTTTTCGAGAACGTATAAATTCCTGATTGTAAATGGTCTTCGAAAAATTATGCACACCAAACCGCCGCTTCTGGCACGTTCGGGTAAACACCTCTCTACAGTCTGCTCCCGAATCCGTTCGCCCGGCGGCGTAGCACCCAAAATGGACCGCTCTCCGATGCAGGCGGAGCCGAACGAGCCGCAGCCTCGCTCAAGCGCCGCTCAAGGAAGCGTCGCCGGCACCGGCGTGATGGCTAGCCCCAGGTATATCGTCAGAGGGTCGCGGCAGCTGCCGGTGAATTGATTCGCCTGCAGCGGAGTCGATGACCCCGCGGGGATCTCGTAGAGGGACTCCGTGTCCGTCGTCGTGCAATACTTAAGCCGCGCCGTCGAGTAGTCAAACCAAACATTGCCGTTGGCATCCACCACGGGATCCCCGAACTGCTCTTCGTTGTTGTTCCCCGACGGCAGCGGTGGCACGATCGTCTGCAGGATGACTCCCGTGTTATTGACTTCGTAGATGGCACCGGCAATGGAGCATCCCCCCGAGGAGGTACATTCACTGGGCTGCGAGAACACCCATAGGTTGTTCTCGCCATCGATGGCCAAGGTGCCATAGTTTCCTGGGTACGAGGCGGGAAAATAGATGCTGGTCACTGCGGAGCCGGAAGCGGTGTACTCCGCTATCCGAACACTGCAACCGCCGGACCCATTGGAGTAGCTCTCCAGCGCCTCGAGGTGACCGGCGGAGGTGAAGGCCAAGCCCGCACCCTCGCAGCCGCCGCTCTGGCCCCCCGTGCCGGAATAGGAGATTTTCGTGCTGATGGTTTGGTAACCGCTTGCGACCGTGTACTCGACGATCGACGCTGCGGCGGTGGTCGTATCGATTTCATCCAGCCACAGATTTCCTTGCTGATCCATGGCCATGTGTGGGACGGTGAGCGAAGAACTAGCAGGCAGCATCGTGATGGTCGTCGGCGAAATGGACGCCGGCCGGCCGGAAGCGCTCGCGAATTCAACCACGGAGATCGAGTTCGAGTAGCTGCCCGTCGCGGTGATCGACTGGGCTATTGACCAAAGGTTGCCCGCGTGGTCGCCAATGATCGGAAAGTAGGACGGCACGCTGGTCGAATCAGCGGCAACGTACGGCAACTTCGGCGACGCGGCGAACCCCCCATAGTTCAAAAACGTGTTGGTGAGGCCGTTGATCTCCCCGGACGCCGCGACGGACCCCGAGCCGATGTCGACGTAGAGATCGTATGCCGGCTGCCCGACGGTGTTGCTACCGGCCAGCGCCGGCGAACAGCGAGCGGTAATCGCACTGCAGACGATCTTGTAGGACGCGATCGTCACCGCACTGTCGGCATGACCCGTGGCAATGGCAATGGCCTTCAGGGTCTCCGTGGATCCGATTGCAAGCGTGCCGGTGTACAGCGTAGATGACGCGGTTGGCGTCGTCCCATCCGTTGTGTAATAGATCGACGCACCTATGGTTTTGTCGCCGATGCTGACCGTCTGCACGAACTCGTATTTGCCCCCTTTTAGCGAAAACACCGGCTTGGCCGCGGCTGCGCGCGGGCCGGACAGGTCTTGATCGGCGACCGCACTCGTCGCGCACATGGCGGCAGACACTGCGAGCCCGACAAGGTGCGGCATCGGGCAGGTGGAACTCTTCATTTTGACGCCCCCGTTGTTCGTCGAGCACCCGGAACACCTCATTGCCCGCAGCTGCCAGATTCGCAACTTGCGCGCCTTGCGTGTGTTCATGGTATCAGAGCGCTGCCCTCGCCGGATCGACTGAACATATTGTTGAACTATGTTTGGCTGCGCCATTAACGTGAATCCAGCAGATTCATTCCCCGCGCGCGGCCTGCACCCGGCGCCAAGCAGCGGCCACCGGCGCAACCGTGATGGTTATCACAGCTTCAATTGCCGGGTTATCGATTCAATCAGTTTGGCACGAGTCGTGACTTAATTGGTTTTCTCACAGCCCCCGCCATGTCGTTGGTTCTGCGTGGCTTATGTGAAATACGTGAAGTGCGCGGCAGATTGGCGCGCCCGAGGATCATAAACTGCAAAAAAATCGTCCGACGGCGCTGTTTAGGCATTTTCTACCTGCCGGACGACTGCGATTTGAACAGTATCGGTGGCAACTGGAGGATGTTTCCAGACGGCTGGTCGCACAAAAATCAACGACAAGGAATATCGAGCAATGAGCGATACGGGAGTTACCTGGGCAATCGTGTTGGCAGCGGGCGACGGACGACGGCTGCACAGTTTGACGACAAACGCATCGGGAATGGCTGTGCCAAAGCAGTTTTGTTCCCTGCGCGGCGGGTATTCGCTCTTGCGGGACGCGTTGTTTCGGGCGCAGGCCTTCGCACACGCTGAGCACGTATGCACAATCGTGGCGGAACAGCACCGGCAATGGTGGCGGCCGGCATTGGGTTCGACATCCGAGGCCAATACCATTGTTCAGCCGCGCAACTGTGGAACCGCGCATGGAATCCTGTTGCCGTTACTGCACATCATGCGGCGGGATCCGGAGGCGCGCGTAGTTTTGTTGCCGTCCGATCACCATGTTGACGACGAGCGCGCGCTCGCAGTGGCCATTCGACGATCGATCCACGAATTGGAGAGGACGAGCCGGCGGATTGTTCTGCTGGGAATTTCACCCGAACAGGCGGATCCGGACCTTGGCTACGTTGTGCCCGGCGAACAGGTCCGGCATGGCTTGTGGACAGTGGCGCGATTCGTAGAGAAGCCGCGCTCGACCCGTGCGCAGCGGTTGATCGAAAGCGGCGCGCTTTGGAATTCCTTCATCATGGTGGGGCGCGCTGGTGCGCTGTTGGAGGTGTTTCAGGCGCGCATCCCCGAGACCGTCGAGAATATGCGCGAAGCGATAGCGTGCGATCTCACCAACTCAGGCGATTCCACGGCAATGGCTGATCTGTATCGCCGGCTGACTGACATGGATTTCTCAAAACACGTGCTTGAAGGGGCGGAATCGATGTTGCGCGTAATGGCGGTGCCACGTTGCGGCTGGAGCGATCTAGGGACACCCACACGACTTGCGGAAACCTTGAAGCGCCTGCCCCGACAATGCGAACTGGCTGATTCCCCTCCGAATCCTCTTGCGGGCTTTTTGAACCTTTCGCAGCAACACGCGGCGCTCGAGGCACTCCGGGAATCCGCTGCCCCAAATGAATTGGGGTGACCTCGAGATTGCGACATCGTGGGGGATGATCTGGCCGAGACGGTGGATTCGGTCAGGCAGCGGATCAGCGCGCTGACGATACATCGGGTCGCGCAGAATCGGCTTCGTCATCCAGCACCCCCTATATAAGGAGCCGCCAGTCTACCCAATGGCCGCCGTTGCACCAGAACCCTGGAGAACTCCAAAAATCCTACCGTATGCTATTGCATGGAAAATGACGGGAGGCCGGCGCCACTGGCGGCGTAGCACCCCCAAGAACTGGTTGCTCTCCGAGGACCGCGATTTGGATGCGCAACCTCGCGAGTGCCCGGCTGTTGCTGGGCACGGCCCGGGTCAATCCCACCCTCTCCGCCAGGCGACGCCTCAAGAAGCCCGCAGAGCCACCGTCACCGGCAACCGCGCCGCGCGGATTGCCGGCAGCAGGCCACCGGCCAAGCCGATGATCATGGACATGAGCAGGCCCCGGAAGACGAGTTCTGGGGTAACCTTGAAACTGAACACCACCTGCGTGAAGTTCTGACCCAACGTCGACACCGTAAGATGGTCGAACAGCACGTACGCGATCACGGCGCCGAGCAATCCGCCGATCAGCGCGAGCAGCAGCGCCTCGATCATCACCGAGGCCACCACCGGCAGACCGCCGAAGCCTATCGCGCGCAGCGTCGCGATTTCCTTGCCGCGCGCGGCGACTGCGGCATACATGCTGTTGAGCGCGGCGAAGACCGCGCCGAGCGCCATGATGGCCGTGACCAGGCCCGCAAGGACCCCGATCGTCTGGCGAAATTGTTTGGTCTGGCCGCTGAAGTAATCCCGCTGGCTCTCGACATCGACGGTCAGACGCGGATCGGCGGCGAGGGCGCGCTTGAGCTTGTCGAAGCCGTCTGGACCCTCCAGTGCGGCCAGCACCGAGCTCGACCCGGTGCGCGCGAACGTCGTCCGGGCTACATTGATGTCGGTCCACAATTCGCTCTCATGAGCGTCCCCGGATTCGAATACGCCGACCACCGTCCAGTCGGAACCCCGCATCCGCACGACCTTGCCCAGTTCGATGCCCTTGAACTGGCGCTGCACGCCGCGGCCGACGATCAGCTCGCGCAAGCCGAGGCTGAAGTTGCGGCCATCGACGAGCTTCAACTGCGGCCGCAGCGCGAATGCCGTGGGCTCGACCCCGCGCAAGGCGATATTCGCGCCATTCTTGACATCGTCCTTGCGGACCAGCTCGGCGATCGCCAGCATCTCGGCCGAGGCCAACGGTTTGCCGTCTGCGCCGCGGCGGATGCCGGGCGCTTGCTCGATCAGGTCGTCCGATTGGCGGTCCAGTCCGGAATTGATCTCGGCGTCCGAGCCGCCGCGCATGACGATCGCCTCGTCGCTGCGGCCGGTTGCTTTGAGCGTGCTTTCGAAGCCCGTCGCCATCGCCAACAGGGCCGTGAACACCGCCACCACGCCGGCGAGGCCGATCACAATGACGAGGGAGGATGCCCAGCGCTCAGGAATGCTTCTGAGGTTGATGCCCGTGATGGCGCTCACTTGCTTGAACATGGCTGGTTCCCGCTGGTTGGATTATCGTCCGGCCAAGGCGTCGACGATCTTGAGACGTTGCGCGCGCAGCGCCGGCAACAAGCCCACGGCAATGCTCATGAGAAGGATGGCCGCGATCCCGACGGACCAGACAAACGCATCCACCGGCAGCTGAAATTGCCCACCGGTGGCCTTTTCCACCATCCCGCCCGCAACGCTGGCGAGCGTCAGTCCCAGCAGACCACCGGCCACGCACAGGGCGCCCGCCTCGGCGAGCACGAGCCCGAGCACATCGGTGTCGGAGAATCCCAGGGTCTTCAGCACGGCGAGCTCCGGCACGCGCTCGCGCACGCTTTGCGCCATGGTATTGCCGACGACCAGCAGCAGGGTGAAGAAAACCGCAAATAGGATCCACCGCACCATCAAGCCGATATCCCCGATCTGCTTGACGAAGCCCAGATTGAACTCCTTTTCGGTCTGCGTCTTGGTCTCATCCGGCGAATTCTCGAACATGCCGTCGATCGTCTTGCTGACGGCCTCGCCGCTGGCCCCGGGAGCCAGTTTGATGATGAAAAAGTTCGTGCGGTCCTTGCCGAACAGGGTCGCTTCGTCGAAGTAATCGTGATTGATGAAGACCGCATTGGTCTGCTTCTTCCAGTTCTCGTCCTTGCCGTCGTAGATGCCGACCAGGTCGAACTCCCAGGACTTGCTGCCGTTCTTTTGCGGGTAGATGTTCGAGGAGAGCGGAATTTTCTGGCCGACCTTCCAGCCGTATTGATCCGCGAGCAGCCTGCCGGCGAGCATGGCGGTGCGCGTAGCGGTAAAGGCCTTCCATTGGTCCTCGGGCATCACCCATTCCGGGTAGACGTCGTGATAACTCGGGGCGTCGACCGCAAACGTGAACACCTGCGTATTCGTCTGCCAGACGCCGCCGAACCATTGGGAGTACGTCACCCGCGCCACGCCCGGCACCGCCTCCAGCTTCGGCAGCATACCGACCGGCAACGGCTGGGTGAATGACACGCGCGCCTGCGTCACCAGGCGAGTCGCACCGACGAAGTCGGCGCCGGCGTTGAAAACGTGGCTCAGCGACTGCAGCAGACCGAAAAGCAGGAATGCGGTTGTCACGGACAGCAGGGTCAGGATCGTTCGCGTCTTCTTGCGGAACAGATTGGCCACCACAAATCCGGCGCGGGTCATGGCCGAGGCTCCGTTGGTTCATCGGCGTCTGTCCGCCTCATGCCAATGTGGCCTGTTCGAGTAGTTGGCCCTTTTCCAGGTGCAGCGTTCGCCTGGCGTACTCCGCGGCCTTTGGATCATGGGTGACGATCACGATGGTCTTGCCGTGCTCGCGGTTCAACACCTGCAGCAGACCGAGGATCTCATCCGCGGTCTTGCGATCCAGGTCGCCGGTAGGCTCGTCGCAGACGAGCAGCGGCGGATCGGACACGAGCGCCCTGGCAACCGCCACGCGCTGTTCCTGGCCGCCGGATAGTTCCCGGGGTTTGTGCTTGGCACGATCGGCAAGGCCGACCAACGCCAGAGCGGCGGCGACGCTTTTCTTGCGTTGTGCCGCCGACAGCCGCGTCAGCAAGAGGGGCAGTTCAACGTTGCCCTCGGCGCTCAGCACCGGCATCAGGTTATAGAACTGGAAGACGAAACCGACGTTGCGCGCGCGCCAGCGGGCGAGCTCGCTGCTGGAGAGCCGGTCAATGTGGACGCCGCCCACGTGGATCTCCCCCGCGCTCGGCTTGTCGAGGCCGCCGATCAGATTGAGGAGCGTGGTCTTGCCGGAACCGGAGGGTCCCATCAGCGCGACAAAGTCGCCCCTGGGAATGTCCAGGGTGAGCTCGTGAAGGACTTCGATTTTCTGCTTGCCGCGTTCATACGCCTTGGTGACGTTGCGGACCTGAACCATGAACTCGGGCATTACAAACTCCCTTTGGCTCATAATCGAACTTAAGGCGGCGCGACGGTGACCGCCGCATCGTCCTTGAGGGCGGCCGGGGCATCGATGATTACCGCCTCGCCGGCGCTCACGCCGGTCAGCACCTGGCGCGAATCGCCGATGGTCCCACCCAATGTCACGGGGCGACGCCGCGCCCTTTGTTCCGTCAACACGAACACGACGTTCGAGCCGCCTTCGTTGCGCACGGCCTTGGCCGGCACCAGCACTCCGCGCCGAGGGGACTGATTGCCGGGGCCGAGATTCCTGTCCTCGAGGAAGGATACGCGCACACCCATGTCCGGCACGATGCGGTTGTCCTTGACATCGAGACCAATGCGCACCTTTACCGTCGCCTTGGCGCGATCGGCCGTGGGAATGATCGCGATGACGTGCGAGGGAATCGTCCAATCCGGATAAGCGTTGAGCACCGAATCGACCGGTTGGTTGGGTTGCACGCGGTTGATATAAGCTTCGTTCACATCGACTTCGACCTCGAGCGAATTCATGTCGACGATGGTACCAATACCGGTGCGCGTGAAGCCACCGCCCGCAGAAAGCGGCGAGACAATCTCGCCCACCTGCGCCGACTTGGCGATCACCACGCCGTCGAATGGCACGCGCACGATCGTGTCGTCGAGATTTCGCTCGGCCACCTCGACGTTGCGCTGTGCAACTTCGACATTCCTGCGTTGCGTGGCGAGCTGCGCGGTCAGGGCATCCATCGCGGTTCGCGAATTGTCCAGCGCCGACTGGCTCACGAAGTGGTCCTTGATGAGACTTTTCTGCCGCTCGTAGTCGCGCTGTGCATTGGCGAGGTTAACTTGCGTCTCGGACAGGCCGGCCTTGGCGAATTCGACCTGGGCGCGAGCCGCGTTCAACGACGCGCGAATATTTGTGTCGTCAAGCCTCGCAATGACTTGCCCCGCTTTGACCCGATCTCCTTCCTCTATGCCGAGCTCGACCATCTTGCCCGTGATTTTCGACGCTACGGCGGCCTCGCGGCGAGCGACCACGTAGCCCGAGGCATCCAAAATCGATGCCGCGCCGGCCGCTGCACCCTGGGAAGTGGCTTGGGCCGCGACCACATGGACTGGAATTGCGGCCGGTCGCAGCCAGATCCAGGCCGCCGCGGCGGCCATGGCCAACAGGGCGGCGGCGATCGCCAAAAGACGCCCTTTCCCGGACGGCGGGGGCGCGCTGTCGCGCTCGATTCGCAGCTGATTGAGCAGCGCGGTTTTATCGTTCATGAACCAGGGCGCTGTTTGAAATTTGGGTATTGGTGACAGGGACGATGGAAGCCGCGCCTTGGCTGGTTGAATCGGCCGGCGTATGGGGCGAAGGATAATCGGGGAAGAGTGCGCCTGTCCATCGCGAACTCGACAACGTGCCGCCTGCGCCTGCGCGCGCCTGTTGACGACAAGGGGCCATATCAACGTGCACAAAATTCCCTTTCGTGCGTTGACCCCCTACCCCTCGTCAGAGACCGAATCATCGCGGCCAGCCGCCGCGGCCTGCGTGATGGCCGCCAAGTCGATGTCGAACTCGGCGAGATCCTGCGCCGCGCCCACCCTGGTCGAGTGCCCGCTCACTTCGGCCACAAACTTCGCCGGCATCCCGATCGACTGCGCGACGCGTTTAAAGATCGGCGCGATGCTGCCGGGATGTAGCGCTTCCCCAATTGGCGGGTCGCGTACTTTTCATGCAGATAAGTAGCGGTTTCTCCGCTGCAACGCACAATTCGCAGCCCTAGGCTGCTGAAACGACAAGACGGTCAGCGTAGCGCTCGACCGGGAATCGGTACGTGCCGCGGAAGTTGATGTGACGGTGGCCGACCGGTCCGGTGCTTCGCAAGGCGTCGATGGAATACCGGAGCGCCGGGCGCTGGCTTTCACGCTCAACAGCGCACTTTAGGCGTTGAGTATTCCAGGCCATCACACAGTTGGTCAGGAGGGTCAAAGCCCCTGAAGTGGCGCTCAGTTCCTCAGCCCGGCGGCCGGACCCGGAACAAACCTGGGGGTGCGGCCGTCGGTTTGTCACAATGTCGGAAGAGGCGGAGTATCCCGTGAACTAGGGAGGGCACAGCCATGCAATTCGTTGTCTGGGCGGAAACGATGATTGCCGGCCAGTCTGTCGCAGTGCAGCGTGCGGCGGTAGTTGAGCGGCAATGCCTCGCAAATGTTCCGACAAAGCTGGGTCTGACTCTGCAAGAAGGGAGAGGGATCCTCAGCGGCATTGAACAAGAGGTGGTTCAATTCCAGCCTGATGCATCTGATGCACTTTTGCGCGAGTTGCGTGAGCGACAACAACGTCATCCCTCCGGCCGTGGGAGCGTTGGGCGGCGCAGCCGGCGCGGCGGGAGGGATGGGCGGTCTGTACGGCATGGGGGCGACCGGCAATCATCCAGGCGCCAACCCCGACAGCCCCGGGGTACCGCCGTCGCAGCCGAGTGGGCCGCCGCACCCTTCCGATGCGCCCCCCGCGGGTGGGCCCGGCGCATCGAAAGCTCCCGCGCCACCACCGGACAATTCCGCGACACCGCCAGCCAATGCCGAGGCACCGCCGGACAGTGCGCCCAGCGCTCCAACGTCAACGGTCGCTCCCGACGGCACCTGGACCGATGTGATCCCGAACGCCGATGGCGGAACGACAACGGTCGCGGTTGCGCCTTCCGGCGGAATCACCGTCACCCAAATGGGACCACCCAATGCGGATGGGGTCTCGACCGGCACCACGACCGCACCAGACGGCACCGTCTCCGGCGTGACGACCACGACCAATCCCGACGGTTCGAGCACGACCATCACCACGGATCCCAACGGCTTGACGACGACGAAGTCGGTGACGCCCAATCCGGACGGCAGTGTCACCACCACGACGACGGATCCTCTGAACGGCACCACGACGTCGACATCCACCACGACACCGACCGGCGACGGCGGCTTGGTGGTCGATGCGACAGACTCGAATGGCAATCACACGGTGACGGTCAATTCCCCGGACGGGAGTTCGAATACCGTGAACACCGACTCTCACGGCAACACAACCGCCATTACGATTGCGCCGAACGGCTTTATGACCACGTTCACTGGCAAGGATGGCAGCGGCTGGGGAACCACCACCACCGGTTTTCCGGGTGGCCCGACGACGAGCACCACCTTGGGGCCGAACGGAGGCGGATCGACGACGACGTCCACACCCATCCCGGGGGGCGGCGCCAACGTGGTCACACAAAATGGGAACGGCACGATTACCACCGGAATCAAATCGCCCGACGGGAGTATGGTCGGAACGACGTACGGCTTGGACGGGACTCCTCGTGTGGATTACACGCCTCCCGATTCCCTCCCCAAACCGCCCTAGTATCGGCCTTACTCGCCGACGGTGCCCCCGAGTTCGCGGAAAAACCAAGCCGGGGCTTTCAGCCAGTCGCGCTGCACGGTCCGCAATGACATGCCCAAGGCGCGTGCCGTGTCCTCCTCGCCATAGCCGCCGAAGAAACGGCACTCCACCGCGTCGGCCAGGCGCGGCATCTCCTTCGCCAGCCGTTCCATGGCCTCGTTGAGCGCGAGCATCCCTTCGTCGGAATCGACCGACAAGTCCGCGACGTGAGACAACGTGAGATGCTGACCGCCGCCGCCGCGCTTCTCCGCCAGGCGGGACTGGGCGTGGTTGATGATGGCATGGCGCATCGCGAGCGCCGAGGCACGCAGAAAGTGGTTTTCGTCGGCGAAGCTGCGCGACTGGCCGAGGCGCAGGTACGCTTCGTGCACCAGCGCGGTCGTCTGTAGCGTGTGCCCCGCGCCGAAACGGGCACGCGTGCGATGGGCGACCCGGCGCAGCTGATGGTAGAACGCCGGCAGCAACTCCGAGGCCAGGCGCCGAACCTCCGCGGGCGCCGCACTGGCCAGCACGCGATCCAGCGCGTCCGGGGGGTAAGGGGTGGTTCTCCTCGGCCATTCGACGATTCTAGGCACTTCGCCCGGTCAGGTGCAGAAAATTGACTGCTGGCGCCCGGTGGCGGGATCGTCCCCGAATTCCGGTTCTCGCAGCGCCTTTTGCACGGGCTGCGGCGCAGCGCTACGACAAGACCGGCCTGCCGCGTTACCTCGAGTCCGATCGACACCGGCATGGCGGGAATCAGCTTTGCTTTCGGTTTCTCGATACAACGACGCCGCGGCACCGTTGAGGACGCGCCTCGAGAACATTTTGTTGACGTGGCGCGAGGCCGAGCTCAGCGTCCTCATCGGGAAGCGCTTCGAGGTCGACGTCGCGGACAGCGGAGTCGACATGGCCGCGCTCGAACGATGCCTGGGCCAAGTCGATCTGGCACGCCTCGAGTCCATGAGAAATCAGGGTGCGACTACCCCGTGAAGAATGGCCCGGCCACGGGTGCGTTGGCGAGGCTCTGCGCGCTGGGCCTGCTGGCCGGCTGCTCAAAGGACCCGATCCCCGACGGGATCATTTATGGCGGCGCATCGATTCCGAGTTCGAGCACCACGTCGCCATCAAACCGGTTCGCAGCGGGCAGGACTCGGCGGCCGTCGTACGCCGTTTCAAGGCCGAGCGCCGGATCCTTGCCAACCTCGATCATCCGAACATCGCGAAACTCCTGGATGGCGGGCCCACGGCGCAAGGGCAACCCTACTTCATCATGGAGTATTGTTATAGAGACCGCGCACTGGCTCATTCGGGGAGGCTCATCTTGCGCAATAGCGCAACAAACCTGGCATCTCGAGGCAGATCGCGCAAGCCGACGTGAACCTTGAGCCACAGCAGATCCTTGTCGTGCGCCGCATACGCCTTTTCGGCCCACTTGAACGCCTCGTCGACCTCGCCGCGGTAGGCGAGGGTCTGGGCGATTCTGGTGGCTGAATTGGGGTACCTCTTAATGAGCTCGGCGAGGGCTTGGTCGGACTGGATCTGCCGCGCGAGCCGATGGTTCGCCATGCTCAATAGCATCAGCCTAACTGCCTCGTTACGTTCTCGATCGATCTCTTCGAGCCCCCCCTCTTCGCCGCGCTCGATCATGAGCAACCCGAGCCACGCCGGAGCGTCGGATTGCGTCAAGGCGGCGAGTTGCGTGTAGACCGGTTCGGCTTCAGCGGGATGGCCGCTGGCCCACAAGCTATACGCGAGACCGCCCTGCGCGCCCGGGCTCAAGGGATCGCTGAGGGTCGCCGCGCGATACAGGCGAATGGCATCCTCAACACGGCCTTCGTCCATGGCGAGGTGGCCGCTCAGATTCAGTATGCGCACATTGCGCGGATCCAGGGCGAGTGCCCGCTGATACTCCTTTTTAGCTTCCGCCCAATCCCAATCGCATACTTCGAGAACCTGACCAAGCGCGCCGTGACTGTCGGCGAGGTTGGGGTCCAACGCGATCGCGCGCTGCGCGGCCTCGCGAGCGTGCGCGTATCCCGGTGCGGGTGAGATCCATGCCGACAGCACCTGCACGGTGTAGCCCGTTGACAGCCACGCCCAGGCGAGCGCGTAGGATGGATCGATCTCGATTGCGCGCCGGTACAGGTCGATCGAGCGCTCACGATCTTGCTGGTTGTTGCGTCTGCCGAAGAACCGTCCTTGCAGCAGCAGACTGTAAGCCTGCGGGTTCGGCGTCGCCCGTGGCTGCGCCTTGGTCGAGTCGAGCAGGCGCAGCTGCATAGCTTGAGCGACTTGCGCGGCGATCTCGTCTTGGACTTCGATGATGTCATCCGGACTGCGGTCGTACGTCTCTGACCAGACGTGGTAGCCGTTATCGGCGCGAATCAACTGCGCAGTGACACGCAGTCGGGTTCCCGATTTTCGCACGCTGCCCTCGAGAATATTCACGACCTTCAGTTCGCGCGCGATGTCCGACACGTTGGCGGCTTTGCCCTTAAAGTAAAAGGACGAGGTTCCCGCCGGAACGCGTAATTCGGGTATTTTGGTGAGCAGATCAATGATCGCCTCCGTCATACCATCGGCGAAGTATTCCTGATCCTTCGTCTCGCTCATGTCGAGGAATGGCAGCACGGCGATCGATCGATCGGGTGCGGCTGCGGATGGACTGGCGACGACACCGGCTGCCGCAGCATGTGTATGCACCCACATGCGTAAGGTAACAGCCAATAACACCGCGGCGACCATAGCGATGAGGGTGACGAGCAGCCTTCGCATACTAGTCGGCCGCGCCGCTTTCGCGATCTCGGGAGTCGATTGATCGGGCAGTCCTACCGAACGGTCGAGAATCAGTGGAGCCTCAGCGCTGAGCGTGGTCACGGGCGCTACCAGTCGATACCCCCGCCTTGGCACACTGGCAATGTAAGTCGGATCTTTGGAGTCATCGCCGAGAATGCGGCGCAGCGCACCCACCGCCTGGTATACCGAATCCGGTGTGACGACGACGTCTGGCCACACCTCATCCAGCAGGGTTTGGTGGCTCACCACCTCCCCCGGACGCGCGGCGAGACTCAGCATCAGTTCCATCAGCCGTGGTTCGAGTTTGACGACCTTCCCCGCCTGAGAAATCTCGTCGGCGCTCGGGTTGACGCACCATGCGGCGATGAGGAACGCAGGTCTTTTAGGGGGCGCCACGGGTGGTGAAATCCAAGCTCTTGAGTGGCACGGCGTCCTGTCTCGGGGTTCAGCGGTTTAAGCGTCATCGGAGTATAGCGCGGCCCCTCCCAGGCGGTGTTCGGGGGGTGAGACACCAGGTTTTGGGGCCAATTTTCCCGATCTTCGGAAAACCTTCGGTTATGTTCAGAACGGATTCAGGACTTGGGAGCGATCAGACGACATAATATTCTCGGAATCAAGACCGAGGGATGTAACGCCTCCATGAATCGCACCTATCGATTGGTGTGGAGCCGGGCTCAGAACGCCTGGGTGCCGGTGGCGGAGACCGCCCGGCGGCGGGGCAAGTCGGGTCGCGCGCGTTCCGCGGCGATGGCCGCCACCGCGCTGTCGCTGGCATTCATGCCGCGGGCGCAAGCCGGCCCCCTCGGCGGACAAGTCACCGCGGGTAAGGGCACTATTACCCAATCGGGCACGACCACCGATATTCATCAGTCGAGCCCCAACCTGTCGATCGATTGGCTCAGCTTCAACATCGCGCCGCAGGAGACGGTGGACTTCATTCAGCCCTCGAGCAGCGCGATTGCGGTCAATCGGGTCGGCGGCAGCAACGGCAGTCAGATCCTGGGTCACCTCGAGTCCAACGGCCAGGTTTACATAATCAATCCGAACGGCGTCCTGTTTGGCCCCGGTAGTCAAGTCAATGTCGGAGGTCTGGTGGCCTCGACGCTCGATGTCAGCGATGCCAGCCTCGGCAGCAGCACCCGCAGCTTCAGCGGCAGCGGCGCCGGCAGTGTGGTGAACGAGGGGATCATCAGTGCGGCGCCCGGCGGCAGCGTGGCACTTGTAGGCAATCACGTCGGGAACCAGGGTCTCATCACGGCCCAGTTGGGCACCGTGGCGTTGGCGGCCGGCAGCGGCGTCAGCCTGACCTTCAACGGCAACAGCTTGGTGCATCTGCAAGTCGATCGCAGCGTGCTCAACTCCGTCGCGGCCAATGGCGGACTGATTCAGGCCGACGGCGGTCAGGTACTGATGACGGCGGGCGCGCAGAATGCGCTGCTCGCGAGCGTCGTGAACAACACCGGAGTGATTGAAGCGCGTACCGTGCAGAACCGCGAGGGGACGATCACCCTCTTGGGCGGCATGACGGCGGGCACGGTCAACGTCGGCGGTGCGCTCGATGCCAGTGCCGCTGCAGGCGGCAATGGCGGTCATATCGAAACCAGCGCCGCGCACGTCGAGGTGGCCGATGCGGCGCAGGTTACGACGACCGCGCCTCGAGGACTGACCGGAAGCTGGCTCATTGATCCGCAGGACTTCACGGTGGCGTCCAGTGGCGGAGACATCACGGGAGCCGCGCTTTCCACCGAACTGGGCACAACCTCCGTCACACTCCAGAGCAGCAGCGGCGCCACGGCAGGCAGCGGCAACGTCAACGTGAACGACCCGATTTCGTGGAAAACGAATACCCACTTGACGCTGACGGCCTCGAACAACGTGAACGTCAATGCCAGCATCACGGCCAGCGGCGTCTTCGGGGGCATCACCATCAATCCGAACACCGCGAATGGCAAGGATCAAGCCAGCGGCACGGGCGTTTTCAACTTAGGGGCCGGCGCAGCCATCAACCTGCCGAGCGCCGGTGCGTCGCTCTCCATCGGCGGCACATCGTACACGGTGATCAATAGCCTGGGCGCAGCGGGGAGCGTCACCGGCTACGACCTGCAGGGAATCAGCGGCAATTTGTCCGGGCACTATGCCTTGGGCAGCAATATTGATGCCACGCCCACGAGTTCCTGGAATTCAGGGGCGGGTTTTGCGCCGCTCGGGAATTCGAGCAGCGAATTTACGGGGACTTTTGAAGGCCTGGGCCACACGATTGCCAATCTGTTCATTAATTTACCGACGACTAGTTATGTCGGCTTGTTCGGGGCGGGAAGTTCGGCGGCCGTCATTCGCAATGTTGGCTTGCTCGGCGGCAGTGTCACCGGATTCGGCTGGGTCGGCGGCTTGATGGGGCTCAACTCCGGCGGCACCGTTAACAACACCTACAACACGGGAAGCGTCAGCGGTTCCGGTTACGTCGGCGGACTGGTGGGATTCAGCGCTGGCGGTAGCATCAGCAACAGCCATGCGACAGGGAACGTCAATGGGTCGAGCAATGCCGGTGGTCTGGGCGGTCTGGTCGGTGAGAGCTCCGGGACGATCAGTAACAGCTACGCTACCGGCAACGTGAGTGGCGGCATCATCAGCGGCGGTCTGGTCGGCAGCAACTACGCCGGCGGCGTCATCAGCAACAGCTATGCGACGGGCAACGTCAACGGGTCCCAGTTTGCCGGCGGCCTGGTCGGGGCCAACTATGGATCCATCAACAACACCCATGCGACGGGCAACGTCAATGGGTCCAGCTACGTCGGTGGGCTGATCGGGGGCGGCAAGCAAAACAGCACGGTCAGCAATAGCTACGCCACCGGCGCAGTCACCGGTACTGGAAACTTTATCGGCGGGCTCATGGGGATCGATGAGGGCAGTGCGATCCATAGCTATGCCACCGGCACCGTGAGCGGTGCCAATTATGTTGGCGGTGCGGTGGGCGCAGCCTCCTCTACGCTGACCAATGTCTACGCCACCGGCAGCGTGACGGGTTCTGGAAGCTATGTCGGCGGGCTGGTCGGGGAGCTGCTCGGGGGATCGATCAGCAACAGCGATGCCACGGGCCGCGTGTCCGGAGGAAGCGGTTACGGCTTTGGCGGGTTGGTGGGATTCAGCCTCAACGGCACCATCAGCAACAGCTATGCGACCGGCGCGGTGAGCGGCTACGGTTATGTGGGGGGCCTCGTTGGCCAAAACGGACAGACCAGCACGGGCAGCCCCGGACAGATCACCAACAGTTACGCCACCGGCAGCGTCAGTGGATCGTACGGCGTGGGCGGGCTGGTGGGATTCAATGCGCAGGGATCGATCGGGACCAGCTATGCCACGGGCCATGTCACGGCGACGGTCGCCGGCACGACCGGCGGTCTGGTGGGCATCACCAACGATCCACCACTCACATTGGTCAGCAATGGCTTTTGGAACGTGACCACCACCGGTCAGGCAACCTCGGCAGGCGGGGTCGGCCTGAGCACCGCACAGATGTTAACCGCCGCGAATTTCGCGGGCTTTACTTTCACAACGACGCCGGGGGCCACCGGCAACAATTGGGTGATGGTCGATGCCAACGGCACGCTGAACAACGCGGGCGGTGCAGCCGGAGCCACGTTTCCGATGTTGGCCTCGGAATACTCGACCAGCATCATCAATGCGCATCAGTTGCAGCTGATGGCGATGAACGCGGGCGCCAGCTACACCCTTGCGCAGAATATCGATGCAACGGCGACCGGCAACGGCACCGATGTCTGGAGCAGTCAAGGATTCGCGCCCATCGGAAATCCAACGACTCATTTCACGGGAACGTTCGACGGTCTGGGACACTCCATCAGCAATCTCACCATCAATCGGCCGACGGCCAATGATGTGGGCTTGTTCGGTTACGGCGGCCCGACCGCCGTGATCCGCAATGTCGGATTGATCGGCGGCAGCGTGAGCGGCGCCAACTACGTCGGCGGCCTGGTCGGGGCCAACTATGGATCCATCAACAACAGCTCGACGAGCGGCAGCGTGACCGGCGCGGGGGGTGGCGTCGGTGGGCTGGTCGGCATCAATTTCAACGGCGGAGCGATCAGCAACAGCTATGCCACCGGGAATGTCACCGGCAGCGTGGGCGGCGCCAACTATTCTACCGGGGGATTGGCAGGTGCCAACTTCGGCTCCGTGAGCAACAGCTACGCGACTGGGCTCGTATTGGGGTCCAGCTACGTCGGTGGGCTGGTGGGATTCAACGGCGGCAGCATCAACACGAGCTACGCCACGGGCGGCAACCGAGGCACGATCGGGATCGGCGGGTTGGTGGGGGACAACAACGGCACGATCAGCAACAGTTATTCCACCGGTGCCGTCAGCGGCAATAGCAACCTCGGCGGGCTGGTGGGAGGGTTCAACGATGGAATGGTCAACAGCAGTTTTTGGGATATGTCGAGTTCCCATCTATCGACCTCCGCGGGCGGCATCGGTATGACGACCGCGAACATGCAGACGCAGGCCAATTTCACGTCCGCCACGGCGGCCAACGGCAATGTAAACCCCAATTGGGATTTAGCCAACACCTGGGTCCTGTATGACGGCCACACCGATCCGCTGCTGCGCGCCTTCATGACGCCGATAACGGTCACTGCCAACAGCGGCACGGTGAGCTACAGCGGTTCGGCCTATGCCGGTGCGAACGGCGTCACTTACTCGGTTGCACCGAACGGCAATCTCCTGGGGACGTTGAGTTTCAGCAGTACGCCGCAGCCTGCAATCAATGTAGGTAACTACGTGATCACGCCCGGCGGCCTGTACTCCAATCAACAGGGCTACATCATCCGTTATGGCAGCGGGTCGCTGACCATCAATCAGCTCGCGAGCGTCGCCTGGGTGGGGGGAGCCACCGGGAACTGGTCGATGGCCTCGAACTGGGCGGGCGGGGCGATTCCGGATCTGTCCAATGTCGCGGCTGTAACCATCCCGAAGGGCACGACGGTGACGTACGATGCCGGGGTGGTGGGCACCACGATCCTGAGCTCGCTCACCGATGCCGGCAAACTGGTGATGGCGGCAGGGGATCTATCGACCACGGGTAATTTAACCGTCGCCGGCTACACGCAAGGCGGCGGCACGCTCGATGTGGGCGGAACACTCTCGATCAATGCGAAAACCGGGGCGGTGAAGCTCGGCGACATCGACGCCGATGCATTGAGCATTACTACCTTGAAAGGCACCATCACGCAGCTGGCGGGCTCCGCCGTCGATGTGACCGGGACGACCAGCTTGACGGCGGAGAATGGTACGTTCGGGCTGGACACCATCACGCTCGCGCAGGCCGGCGACAGCTTCGGCGGCACGGTAACGGCCGAGGGCAGTGCAATCACCCTCAGGGACAAGACCGCCTTGACGGCAGTCTTGGATAGCACCGGCGCGACGTCCCTGACCGCGGCCGGGGCTTTGAACGTCTCCGGCACGGTCGGCACGACGCTGACCATCAAGACCAGCGGGCCAAAGCACACCACTACCTTTGGCGCCACCACGGTGGGCACCAGCCTCGTGGTCACCAGCACCGGTGCGGTGACGGAGACCTCCTCCAACATCTTGACGGTGGACGGGGAAGGCACCACCACCATCGCGAACCCGAACGTCACCGTCAATGGTGTCAAGAGTGCGGAGATCCCGGCGCCTTAGCGAAGGTCGAATTTACCCTGAGCCCCTGCGCGAACGTGGCGAAATCGGCCGTGCCCGCGGGCGCCTACTCATCGCCCCGCGCTGGCGAGGGCTGGTGTTTGGACGGCACCCTGCCAGCCGCCGCCAAGTGCGTCGATCAGTGCCACCGTATCCTGATAGCACTCGGCAATTGCCCAGTTTCATGGATCTGACCTGCCGACTTTCTTCGGATCGCTCATTGCTGGGGAATCGTCCCCAACCGCCTCGGACGACTTCGGCGGCAATGCAGATCGGTCGACCAGAGTCTGAACGGGGAGCGATCATTACGCGACCTCACCCATCCCAACGTACGCGGTGCGGCGCTGTGGGTCGCACACACGTTCTCGGCATCTTGCCATGGGGACGCATCCGATCGTCCATCTGGTTCCAAACCACAAAAGGGCCAGATCGCACGAATCCTCGGGTCAGCGCCCGCCGGCCGGGAATGGCTGTCTGATCGGCAGAAACGCTGGCCAACCGCATACCGACGCCATTGGTGGATCGACGTGCGCCAGATTCAGTCGACGACAGTCGCAGGGCACAAGGTCGCTGTTGACATAAATTGTTGAAATAATTGACGCAAAATAATGAAATCGACACCCAGGCCGTTATCCATTCAAAGACCCTACCACCGACCCCACGAGACGGGAAACCCGACCTCAATACCCGGAATGGACCGTTCTCTATTATTGTTGAAAGAACATGCCGTACCCATTGAGTCCGCCGAATTCGGTCACGCCTATCAGGCTCTTTTTTGGGCCCCGGTGCACACCCATCGGAAATGAACCCCATGGGAACGATCCAATCACCGTGAAGGTCCAGGGCACGGATTCCGATGTTGGCGGAGCAAGAATGAAGATGGTGTCGGGCGCATCATTCCTGTTGACCGCGGTGCCCTGCAACGCGCCCTCAGCGTCCATGAGCAAATCGCCCGTGGGCGCATAATTCGCGGTGAACTCGGTCAAGGTGCTGACCGACCATTCCTTTTCACCCGCCGGGGGTGGAGAGAGTCGCAGGAGAGGCCCATAGCCGTATTGTTCCGACAGCGCATAAAAATAGAGATTGCGTTTGGAATCAATGACCAGATTGGAGAATGACGTGAGACCGGATGGCACGGTGTAGATGACGCTGTATTTCCAAACCGTTCCAACCAAGTGCAGTTGAAATACTTCGAAGGCGCCGGTCACTGCAGACTCGATCATGCCGTACACGTACTCGCGGTTGTGGCTCACCACCGGCGCCACGCCCAAGTCCAAGCTGACGTACGATGCCGGGAACGTGTGCAGTACGGTTTCCGACCAAATGGTGGTACCCGGCGCCGGTGGCATCAAAGCGTAGACGGATCCACCGCCCCCAGCCTTACCTGGATGAGGTCCCGAAGTCGTCTGGCCGTACAGCGTTCCGGCCGCATCCATCGTCACGCCGGTCGTGGGTCCGAGACCATCCACCGCCACTTCAAAATAGTGGACCACTTGATACGTCCAAGCTCCGCCGGCAAAGCTGGGTGGACTCAAGCTCCAGACCAAATTGCCGTCGAATGCCGTTCCATACAGAGTGCCGTCCGAACCGATTGCCAGTGGGTCGGTGATGGGGTCGTTACCCTGGTCAATGTTCGATGAAAATCCGTGCAGGATTTCGAATGTCCAGGTATCGCCGCGCGCCGCCGGTTGCCGCAGTGTGAAAATCGCACCGTAGCCTCCGGTGCACGGATCGGTGACGGCATTGCCACCGCATTGGGACGTGCCGTAAAGGTTGCCGTCAGGTCCTGTCGCCAGCGAAGTAACCGAGCCTGCGCGTCCATCGGCGGGGCCTCCGGTGAAATCGTACAAATCGGCGGGCTGCGCCGTCGCGTGGCCGCCGAGAGCGAGCCCGAAGACGATCAGCGCCGAAACCGAACGAAGTACGGCGTCCACATGACGAAAGTTCGCGAGCATGCTGCGCCCCCTCGCACCGCTGCATTTTCAACTCATAATAGCACCGTGACCGGCGTATAACGTTTGGGTCACGCAGCCCGCCGGCAGCGCGCTTTTCGCTGTACGACGCGTGGATGTTGTCCACAGGCGTGGCACCTTTTCGCATGATTCTTCTTTCGAAACCATCTGGAATCGTGGGGGTACCATCCAATGATTTCAAAGACTTAGCGGGACGCGTCTGCTGAAAGTCCTATTTTCTCGCGTTCCTGACCTTGGGGCCAATAGGCCTCTCAGGGCTTCTCAAACCGCAGCGTCATCCGATCCGACTCGCCGATCGCCTTCATTCTAACGTGCTCGCTTTTTGGTCCGGCCAAATCCGGTGGCAGGCGGTGCACGTTAACGCTTTCTGAGTCCCGCGGATTCGCGTTTATTTCCGACAGCCCCTGCAGCCGGAAGCCGGTCTGCAGACCCAGCGTGATCAGGTAATCCTCGGGGATGCGGTGCAGGAGATTCGAACTTTGTACGGCATCGGCAAACGGCTTGGCTCGATGCTCAACGAGCCCGAATGTGCCGCCCGGTTTGAGCACGTCGAACACCGCTTTAAACACCGCCTCCAGCGTCGCTGGGCTGTCGTTGAGCCAATCGTGGGCACTGCGGAACGTTAGCACCATGTCGGCGGAATTCGGTTCGCCCAGGGACACATCGCGCGGTGGCGCAAAAAGAATGACCTTGACGATGTGCCCGAAGACCGCCGGATTGGTTTTGATCTTCTGCTCGAACTTGGACGATCCGGCCTCGATCAGGTGACCGTTATCGGACAGAAATGGAGCCAGGATTTCGGTATACCAGCCGCCCCCGGGCGCCAGCTCGATCACCGTCATGTCCTGCTGGATCCCAAAGAACTGAAGCGTACCGACCGGGTGACGATAGCGGTCGCGGTCCTTGTTCTGTACCGAGCGCCAGTCGCCATCGACCGCCCTCTGCAACAGCGCCGTGTTTTCAGTGGACATGCTGGGCGCCGCGCAGGCCGCGGCAGCAAATAACAAAGTGCTGGAAATCCAGATACCCCAAGTACGGACGTGAGGGAACATGCTGCAACCCCCTTGACGGCTAGAATTGAAGACCACGCTCGAAGCGAATCGCGAGATTAGACCATGGTTTGATCTAGGCCTCGAAAGAAAAATCATGCAAAAAGGTGCCACGCCTGCGGATAAGTACACAACAGGAATAAAAGGCACGCGTCGTCGGCGCCGGGACGGGTCAAAATGCCGTCTTTTTTGCTTCTGGTGCGCCGATGGCCGATCCGAACCCCTCGCTCCTGGCTTACCCCGAATTCCCAGAGCCGATCACTGCCGTGGTCCTGAATCAGCTCTTTGCACCGCGTCCTGAGGAAATTCGCTGGGTCTGGCGGATCAGCATTTCCCCTCAGGCGCGTCTCGGTCTCTTGTGTCTGCTCAAGACGTTCCCGATTCTCGGCCGTTTCCCTGCACCCGAACATATTCCTGGTCCCATTGTCGAGTATATCGCCAAGCGCACTGGGCTTGCAGGCCTGACGTTGGCCACGTATCCGAAGCGAACCGCCGCACACTACGAGCTGCCGGCACTGAGCACACTGCGCCGACTGGCCGGTGGCGTCCATGCTCAGGCCACCCAGGACTGCTTGGCAGCGGTAGACGGTCGTTTGGACGCCGACCTTCAACAGCGGCTCGATGGCTTACTCACTGTTCCCAAGGATGCTCAGGAATCCGAGTTCGCCACGCTGTGCAAGCCAACTAAGCGGGTGTCGGGCAGTCACTTGGACGATCTCCTGAAGCAACTTCAATCCCTCGTGCAGCTCTCGCTCCCGCAGGATCTTCTGGCCGATGTTCCGCCGGCCAGGATCGATGCGTGGGCCGAGGAAGCTCGGCGCCTGACGGCCGCGGAATTACGAGAATATACGCCCGCGCGGCACCGTACGATGCTCGCCTGTTTGATTCATCGGATCCGGGCCACTCGTCTGGATGACATGGTCACGATGCTGGCGCGCTACATCGGCCGAATCGAGACGAAGGCGCGCGCCGAGCTAGAGGCCTGGCACCTCGAGCGCCGCGTCAACGCGGCCGAAATGGCCGGCGTCTTACACGATATCGCGCGGTCACGGCGCAATCGGCCCGACGCACCGTATCTCGCTGTTAAGATCGATGCAATCTTGCAGCAAGCGGGCGGGTTGGAACGCATCATCAGCGCCTGCGAAGAGCATCTGGGAAATGGCGCGAAAGAGTGGCGGCGCTTCATCGAACCGCATTTTCGCCCGCACCGACGCTGGCTGTATGATCTGACTGAGGCGTTGCCACTGGCCGCCTCCCCCGGAGCCGCAGGGGTACTCGCAGCGTTGTCCCATCTGCAGGATCAGTATTTTCCAGGTGAGCGAGCGGACGACATTCTTGAGTCAGCGTTCGATGGGGCCTTCCTCGAGCCGAAGTGGCGCGATCTTGTAGCGGTACCGAACGAACCGGGCGTATGTCGGGGTGACCTCAAGAAAGGGGCCATTACGTACGCAGGCGCAAGTGTAAGGCTCGCGGATCCGCGCTTGGTTTTCTATATCGAGGGTTTTGGATCGATCGTAATTCACACCGGAAGGGGAACGCGACGCGCAGGAAGCTTTGGCGACGATTGATCATGCTGATATTCGCGGGTTGGTTACCGCATTTCATCTGTCCGTCGCGGGGCTGCCTCGTTCTAAGGTCGGAGATTACCCGAAGGATGCCCACATAACGTGCTCGAGGATTCCCCACATCGTGTCCCGCGCATCGCGTTCCTATTCCAGTGTGGTGAGGTTAGCGCGTAATTGAGGTCCTTTTTTGAGATCGCTTTAAAAATCGACCGCCTATAAAGGCGCTGGAGCGGCGATTGCGCGGCACCCCTTGTGCTCACTACCCCTAGTTTTCGCTGCTTTCACAGGTATGTCGCGGATCGGCACGTGGCGACCGATGTCCCAGATAAATCCCGCCAACTCGCGCGCGATCGCAACGCAGACCTTGTTGTGATGTAAGTGCCTCGCACTGAGGCGCCGGTATCGCTGCGCAAGTCGTAGTTGCGCGCGCCAGGCGATGTCGCGGACCACCTTCGGTTGCCCCTCCTGGCGCTTCTGGAGCACAACGCTCATGCGAGCCGGAAAGCGGTAATTCCATGCTGCCTCGATTAAAATTCGGCGAACGTGGCCGTTGCCGGCCTTGGTAATCTTGCCGAGACGGCGCGAGTCACCGCTGGTGTATTCCGAAGGCACCAGACCCAGGAACGACATGAGCTCGCGTGGATGTGCAAAACGCTTCAAATCTCCTAGCTCCGCCACCAAGGTCACGGCGGCAACAAAGTCGATACCTCTCAATGTCATCAATGCTTCAAGTACCGGCTGCATGCGCCAAGTCGTGCACTGATCGCGCAACGCTTCGACTATTCGCTGGGCGCGCTCGTTGGCTTCGCTGACGGCTTGACGATATTCGGCAAACGTCGCGTCTTGGGCCGCGTGAGCAAAGGTGATTTTGGCCAAGTAGCGTTCGTGAGCTTGCGTCCAAGAGCTCCTGCCGTAGCGATGGCCGTGTCGCAGTAGCATTGCCTTGAGCTGATGACGTGCCGCAAGCCGCGCTCGTACCGCGTCCACGCGTGCCCGCGAGAGGTCCCGGATCGCCTCATCGCGCTCATCCGGAACCATCACACTGACCAGCTCGCCGGCGCGCGCCAATTCCGCCAGTCGCACCGCATCACGCCGGTCCGTTTTGACTCGATCGCCGGATCGGCGGGGGATTTTCGAAGGCGCGATCACCTCGCACGCGTAACCCCGCGCTCGCAATTCGCGCACCAATCCGTAGCCGCAAGGCCCTGCTTCGTACACGATTGACAAGTCTTCCGGGGGGCCCAGCGACTTCAGCGATTTGAGCAGCTCCGCCAAGATCGGCCCCACTGTCCCGACGAACCGACCCGCCGCGCGGCCGGCGCTGGCCCGTCCAATCGCGGTCGACTCTTTGTGCACGTCCAATCCGACAAACTCAGTGCTATGCTTTTCCATGGTCTGCCTCCGGTGACTTTTGCAGATAACGCCCAACGCGTTCTGTATGTGGCTCGGCGCACTCCAGTGCGCAATCCACGATAATGGAGGCAGACCTCTTGAGCCTAACTATTGCGACCCGCCTCGCACTGGGGGGCCATGATGTCTAAGGGCCTCCGACCGCCATCAGGCGGGTCATGACTATTACGCTTCGGTAAATTCGCCACTCGATGTGAAACTGAGCCGCTGCCAGAGAACCTAGGGCTCGATCCGTGAAGGGTTATCCACAGGCATGGCACCTTTTTGCATGATTCTTCCTCGGAGACCTAGAACGTACGCCGGATCGGCCACTGGAATTGACGACTCTAAAAGTCAGCGCCTTTCAAAAAATTCGCCGTCGGTACGGTTTGAAATCGATCAGGGT
>Ga0302140_10001418_pt1 | contig 31187 bp, 33 predicted proteins | sample I_Bog_E1_1_FD_202095 | JGI IMG/M metagenome (GOLD analysis project Ga0302140, IMG submission 202095) | Peat permafrost microbial communities from Stordalen Mire near Abisko, Sweden - I_Bog_E1_1 | ecosystem: Environmental > Terrestrial > Soil > Wetlands > Peat | place: Sweden: Abisko, Stordalen... | reverse complement strand
GCCGCTGCTGCACGAAGATAACTACATTCTCTCTAAGACGCTTCCGGTCGAGGGCGGCGTAAATCGCGTGATTTTCCGCTCGCTGCCCAGCGCCGGGAAGATTGAGCTTCATGCCGAGGCGGATGACCTGAAACCGGCGGATATCGAAATCTCATCGAAGCCGGTTGAGGAGCACGATGGGCTTTCCACGTCTATGCCGGACGCCAGCCTGCCTTCCAACCTGACGCGCGGGCCAACGCCGCTGAGGCCTTCTTTTCATCAGACGAGATTCCCCATTGTGGCCGCATCCGTCACAGCCGGGTCCAATGCAGCCAACGCCGGCCTGAGCCAGGACGACAACGACTACACCTCTTGGTCCAGCGATGGAACACTGGAGAATGCCTGGATCGAATATGTCTTTGCCAAACCGGAGACACCTGACCAGATCGACCTGAAGCTCGCCAGCTTCCGCATCCTGCGTTATCCCCTGCGGGTTACGCTGGATGGAGCGACGGTGTGGGAGGGTGAGACCCCCATTAACCTCGGGTATTTTACGGCGGTGCTGAAACCTGCCACAGGGACGCATCTACGCATCGCTCTGACCGGTATCCCCGTGCGCGGATCGGATGGGATCAGGGAACTTGCCGGCGCCGTTCCGACTAGCGACAGAGGGGAGCGGCTCATCAAGTCTGTCCTGAGCGTTTCGGAGGTGGAAATTTATCGGGCAAACCCCTAAGAACTTATCCAGAAATAACAATTGTCTGCCTCCAACAGATCAGAGCTGCGGCTAAGGTGAGCAGCTCACCCACGGCTGTCAATGGATCAAGCGGCTGAAGAGCGATAAGTGCGATTTCTGGAATACCCGACGGCTTTGCGCGATCTTGTAGGTAGACACTTGCATCGAAGGAGCGAAGCATGGCATGGCGGAAGAGGCATAGTCCTGAGCAGGCGATGGAATTTCTGCGGCAGATAGATGAGAGTATCGCGAACGGTAAGACGACTGAGGAGAGCTGCATGGAAGTTGAGATCACCAAGGCGACGTATTTGAGATGGCGCAAGGAGCACAGTGATGCGGGGGACAGCCAAGCACAGCGACTCAGGGAACTGGAGCAGGAGAACGCGAATCTGAGGCGGCTGGTGTCGGAGCTGTGCCTGCACAAGCTGGCGCTGCGGGACATCATTGCATCGGGAGGACTCTAGGATCTGAACGGCATGAAGGAACAAGTATGTGCAGGAGTTGCCGGAGTTAGCTGAACTGCGACAGCTACGTGAGGAGTCCTGTGGTCAAACTGAACACGGATCGTCAGATACTGAAGCACATTGTCGCAATAAGACCATAGGACCTCGGTCACGTGGCGAACCGATCCATAAAGTTTAAAGGTAGGGTGAGCGGAGAATGGGGGAGTTTCGTAGGGAATTTCTGAAGATGGCTGGCCTCGGAATCGTAGGCGGTTCTGTGGGCTTACTGGACACCACCACAGCGTCCGCGCAGGGAGCCCGCGGTACTCAGGTAAACACATCGGGGAAACCATTATTCTTCGACGTGCGCTCGTTTGGGCCAACCGAGGACGGCAAGACGATTGACTTCCCGGCCATCAATGCTGCTATTGAAGCTGCCTCCGCCGCCGGGGGCGGAACGGTTGTCTTTCCTGCCGGCGTCTATGCGTGCTTCTCGATCCGCCTCAAAAGCCTTGTTGCGCTTTTTCTACAGCAGGGTGCGACCGTTCTTGCTGCCGACTCACCACTCCCCCGCCAGACCACAGGCTATATGGGTGGAAGCTACGACTCCGCCGAGCCCAATACCGCATGGGACAGCTATCAGGACTATGGCCCTAATCACTGGCCCAATAGCCTTATATGGGGCGAGGGCATCCACGACTTCGGTATCTTCGGCCCCGGACTTATCTGGGAAAAGGCGTCAGTCATGGCGGAGAAAGGAGGCTCGCGGCAACTACTCGGTATTCCGGGCCGAACACGCTGATGTCGGCAACAAGGCCATCGCTCTCAAGAACTGTCACAACGCGATTTTTAGCGACTTCTCGCCTCTCTCGATGGCGTCGCTATCGATTCGGTCGGCCTGGATATCCTTTACTCCCAGACCAAGAGCAACGAGGACCAGAATCATCATCCTCGGATCCTGATTCGCAAAAATGCCGACGACTATCTCCGAGAAGAGGCTCTTGCCCCGCATCCTCCATCGGAAACGGCTTACATACAAAACGGCAAGCCGATCGCCAGCCCGAGCGTCTTCGAACACTGGGACAATGACCTCAGCCGCCAGTACTCGCGCAATCAAGACCCGAAAAACGGGAAGGGAATCGAACTGATCTATCTGCCCGCAAAATAGCGGCGAACAAAAACCCAGGAGAATGAAATTGATTCGATCGTCTTTGGTTCTTGCATCCTTTGCGTTGGCTTTCGGCGTTCTCGCTCAAACGCCGGCCAACTCCGCGCCTGCCGTCCCCGCTCACCTTCCCGGTAAAGGGCTTGCCCAGCACGACTTTATGGTTACGGGTGAATCTCACGACCGCCGCATTTTCATTGTGCGCCACGGCGAGATCGTGTGGAACTACGACGACCCGGCAGGAAAGGGCGAGATCAGCGACGCCGTCATGCTTTCGAACGGCAATATCCTGTTCGCCCATCAGTTCGGTGTCAGCGAGATTACCCCCGACAAAAAAGTTGTCTGGAATTACGACGCGCCGGCCGGTTTCGAGATTCATACGGCAGCGCCGATCGGAAACGACCATGTGCTGTTCATTATGAATGGCGATCTCCCCGTTGTGCGTGTAGTGAACATTGTTACTGGTATAACCGAACGGGAATTCGCTCTTCCCGCCAAGCATCCTATCAGCGTGCATCCGCAATTCCGTCATGTGCGGCTGACCCCGAATGGAACCATGGTCGTCGCTTTCATGCAATTGGATAAGGTGGCGGAATACGACTTCGATGGAAACGAGCTTTGGTCGTTCCCGGCAGTGGGGGCTTGGGGCGTTACGCCGCTTTCCAATGGGAACATGTTGATCACCGACCGGTACGGCGTGCGTGAAATCACCCGCCGCGGAGACGCGGTGTGGACTTTCGCTCCCTCCGATGTCTCCGAATACAAGTTTTCGATCCTCCAGCAGGCATGGAGGTTGTCGAATGGCAATACCGTCGTAAGCAATTGGGTCAATGAGTGGAGCACAACGCCAGAACAGCGCAACGGCACTCTACAGGCGCTGGAACTGACGCCATCGAAGGAAGTGGCGTGGGCGCTCGATTCCTGGGCTCCGCCCGCGAATCTCGGCCCCCTAACGACGCTTCAGTTTCTCGATGAGCCCTCGGCTCCCGAGAATGTCCACTTTGGGCCCATCCATTAAGCAGATCGGGTGAAACAAGGATGACCACTCCAAAACTAGGAGCCAATACGTCTTGCTTCAGTGCCTCGATCGGACTGACCATAGCAATTTCGGAATTGCTGTAGACCGAAACCTCACACTCAAGAGAACCAGGTTCATTCCGAAATTACTCTAGATTTGGCGAACGCAAGGCTAGTCTTGGTTTTCTTTTCGTACATTCGACATATCCACACAGGAGAAGACCATGAGTCAAGACAGTTCAATTTCCCGCAGAGACCTCCTTCGCACCGCGACGGCTGGCGCGGTCGCTGTTGGCGCATCGGTTGCGCTCCAGCCCCTGACGGTGTTTGCCAAAGACAGCGTGAAAGATGCGCATGCGCTCCCCACACGCCCTTTTGGATTGACCGGGGAGAATATCCCCCTATTCAGCCTGGGCGGTCAGGGGCTTCTTGAGATTGCAGACCACACTGACGAGGCCGTCGCGATTATCAATCGCGCAATCGATCTTGGAGTGAAGTACCTCGACACAGCATGGTGGTACGGCCACGGCTCAAGCGAAACCTACTACGGGCAGGCGCTGGGCGCGCGTCGCAAAGATATCTACTTGGCCACCAAATCCGATCAACGGTCGTACGATGGCGCCATGAGGCAGTTGGATGAGTCGTTGAAGCGTTTGAAGACCGATCATCTGGATTGCTGGCAGATGCACAATGTCCGCACCAGCAAGGATGTGGAGGCGATCTTTGCGCCTGACGGCGCGTTGAAGGCCTTCCTGAAGGCGCGCAACGAGAAGATCACGCGCTTTATCGGCATCACTGGCCACCGCAACGCGTTTGTGTTGAAGGATGCGATCGGACGGTTTTCCTTCGACACCATCCTGATGGCGCTCAACGCGGCGGATGTGCATCTGAACGGGACCGAAAATGAGACCTCGTTCATCAAGAACGTTCTGCCCGCCGCGGTCGAAAAGAAGATGGGCATCATTGGCATGAAGGTGCCGGCGCTGGGCAACATCTTTCAGCCGAATGGTATTGCCAAGATGGAGCAGGCCATGGGCTACGTGCTTACGCACCCGGTAACCACCGTGATTATCGGCATCAAGACGATCGCGGAATTGGAAGAGAATGTGAACATCGCGCGCACATTCAAGCCCTTTACCCCGGTAGAGATGGCCAAGCTGGAGGATCTGACCAAGCCTTACTTTGAGGATGCCACCTTCTTCAAACGGCGGGCGGGGTATTAATGTGAAGATTGCCTGGAAGCAGTTACCCGCGTTTCTAACTCTTTCCTTCGTTGTCTCCAGCCTGTTTATTTCAGGCCTCGGCAAGTCACGCGCACAAGAGGGGGCCAATCAGAAGATGTTGGTTCCCTCCACTGTGCCGGCAGACAAGCCGGTAATCATTCAGGTCGATCTCGATAAAACCGTTGGAAGCTATACCCCGATCTATAGCTGGTTCGGCTACGACGAATCGAATTACACAACCATGAAGTACGGCAAGCAACTCCTGGGTGAGTTGCATGACCTCAGCCCTGTCCCGGTGTATATCCGGGCGCATCATTTGCTCACTTCGGGAAACGGACAAGCGGAGCTCAAGTGGAGCTCATCGAATGTCTATTCTTTAGACGCGAATGGAAAGCCCGTCTATGATTTCACCATTACCGATCAGACCTTCGACGAATTCCAAAAGGCTGGAGTGCGGCCAATGGTGGAGCTTGGCTTTATGCCGAAAGATCTTGCCGCAACCGTTCCGGGTGTAGATGCATACCAGATTCACTATCCGGCCAGCACTGTCTCCGGCGCCTCCAACAATCCTCCTAAGGACTACGCGGCGTGGGGCGAACTCGTACGAAAGTATACCGAACACCTCGTCGAGCGTTATGGGAAGGAAGAAGTGAGCACCTGGTATTTCGAGGTTTGGAATGAACCAGATATCGCCTACTGGCATGGGACTCCAGCGGAATACTACAAGCTATACGATTTCGCAGTGGCAGGGGTTCGAGCAGCACTTCCAAATGCAAAGATAGGAGGTCCGGCAAGCACCGGGCCGGCTTCGGAAAAGGCCGCTGCATTTCTGGATAACTTCCTTCAACATTGTCTGAACGATCAAAGCGCTGCTGATGGCAAACCGGTACCACTGGATTTTATCTCCTTCCACCCCAAGGGCAGGCCTACGGTGGTTGACGGGCATGTGCGAATGGGGCTTGCCAACGAAATGAAGGCAAGCGATGCCGGCTTTCGCGTTGTCGCGAAGTACCCGAAGTACATTCATCTGCCGATCATTCTGAGCGAGGCCGATCCTGAGGGATGCGCGGCTTGCTCGATGAAGGTGAACCCTGCGAATGCGTACCGGAATGGGCCGCTCTACGCGACATACACCGCAGCCGCAATTAAGTCTCTTTTCGACCTGCAGGACCGTTGGAACGTGAATCTGCTTGCGATGGTTTCGTGGTCGTTCGAATTTGAGGGCAAGGATTACTTTGAAGGATTTCGCACATTGGCCACGAATGGCGTGGACAAGCCGGTGCTGAATATATTCCGGATGGCCGCTTTGATGTCCGGAGAGCGCGTGATGACGAGCAGCACCGGGCAGGTTCTGCTTGATGACATCCTGAGCAGGGGCGTAACCCAGATGCCGGATGTGGACGCCATCGCGACGAGGTCGGATGGCGAAGCTGCGGTGATGCTGTGGAACTATCATGACGACGAACTGCCCGCGGCCGGCGCAAAGGTGCAGGTAACTATTGTGGGGATTCCATCGGGAGTAAGGAAAGTGCTGCTGGAGCACTACCGGATCGACGAGACGCACAGCAATTCATATAGCGTGTGGAAGGACATGGGTTCACCACAGACGCCTACGCCCGAGCAGTATGTTCGATTGAAAGAAGTCGGTCAGTTGGAGCTTCTGAGTTCCCCGCAGTGGCTCGATGTGACCGATGGCAAGGTAACCATCGGCACGGATCTTCCACGGCAGGCTACATCGCTGATGCGATTAAAGTGGTGACCGGATGGCGATGCTGTTGAGAGAAGCAGGGCAGATGGAGGAGCGGGGCGCGATCCGATCTGAATCGATTGGAGCGCAATGGTATTTTGTCGCGTTGGTGACGGCGGCAATTGCCATCAGCTACTTCGACCGGCAGACGCTGCCTGTGGCGATCTCTGCGATCCAGCGCACGATACCGCTGAGCAATCAACAGTTCTCGTGGTTGCAATTTGCGTTTCTCATTCCATACGCGCTGATGTATGCGGTGGGTGGCCGGTTGCTGGACGTGATGGGCACGCGGCGCGGATTCATTCTGATTATGCTCTGGTGGTCCGGAGCGTGTGCTCTGCAAGGGCTGGCAATGAATTTCGGCTTCTTGCTTGCGGCTCTTTGCCTGTTGGGAATGGGCGAAGGCGGAGCGTTTCCCGCTGCGGCCCGAGTGGTGGCGGAATGGGTTCCGCTCGATCGTCGCTCCACGGCGATGGGAATCATCAACGCGGGTACGGCGGTAGGGGCGTTGCTGGCGCCGCCGTTGATTGGCGTGGTGCTCTTAACAAGTGGATGGCGGATGGTTTTCTTCGTATCGGGCGCGGTGGGCATGGCATGGGTCGTGTGGTGGTATGTTAGCTATCGAGGGAGCAACAACGCCTCTGTGGCGACGCTCGATGCGCGGTTGATTGGGCGGAAGCTGTCGTTTCGAGACATTGTGGGGATGCGCAGGGTTCAGGTACTGGTCTTCGCCAAGTTCATGAGCGACTCGGCTTGGTATTTTTACCTCTTCTGGCTGCCGAAGTACCTCTATGATGTGCGCGGATTCGATGTAAAGCATGTGAGCTACTATGCTTGGATTCCGTATGCAGCGTCGGGGCTGGGGAGCTTTCTGGGAGGATGGCTGTCGAGCACGCTCCTAAGCCGGGGGCGGTCCCTCGATTTCTCGAGGAAGTTTGTGCTGGGCCTGAGCGCGCTGTTTATGCCGGTGGTGATGCTGGTGCCGCATGTGCCGGTGGGATGGGCGTTGATGCTGTTCAGTATTGCGTTTTTTTGCCAGCAGTCTTGGTCCGGATTGATCATGACGTTGCCCGCGGACATCTTTCCCCTGTCTGCGGTGGGATCGGTATCCGGCCTCGTGGGATTTGGCGGAGCCATTGGGGGAGCCATCTTCGGAGTCGTTGCTGGATTTTTGCTGGGCCATGGGTTTGGATATGGGACGTTATTTATTGTTGTAGGGACCTTTCATCTGATCGGATTCACGGCCATTCTGCTTCTGGGGGGCAGAGTGCAACCGCTGAAAACCCCGGACCTAATTGAGAAAGTGAGCCACGGATGAAGATCACCGAAGTACGCACGCGCGTCGTTCAATGGGAGGGCAAGACTACGCCACTGCCTCCTCATTTTTGCACCAATCCGATGGACCTCGTCATGTTCCGCGAAGCTTCCATGGGAAACTTCGCTTTCCACGGTTGGGTGCTGGTTGAGATATTCACGGACGCCGGCCTGGTTGGGCTGGGCGATGCGGCGTTATCGCCGTTGGTGACCAAGGCTTGCATCGATACCTACCTGAAGCCGCTGCTGCTGGGCGCGGACCCGTGGGACATCGAGTATCTCTGGCAGCAGATGTATCGGCGGACGATGGCATTTGGGCGCAAGGGTGTTGGCATGACGGCGATCAGCGCGGTCGATATTGCGCTATGGGACTTGCTGGGGAAATCGGCGAAGCAGCCCGTGTACCGCTTGCTGGGAGGCCGAACAAAAAATCGCATCCCGGTGTATGCGAGCCGTCTCTATAGCATGCCGCTGGATGAACTGCGCGTGGAAGCCCAGCGCTACAAGGACGAAGGGTACAAGGCGATGAAGCTGCGCTTCGGCTGGGGTCCGGTGGATGGCGCGGAGGGGATGCAGCGCAACATCGAGTTGGTGCGCGCGGTCCGCGAGGTGGTGGGCGATGGCGTCGATGTGATGGCGGACGCATACATGGGCTGGACGCTCGACTATGCGAAGCGCATGCTGCCCCTGCTGGAACCTTTCAATCTGCGCTGGCTGGAAGAACCTGTGATCCCGGACGATGCGCGCGGCTACAAGGAGCTGAAGGCATACGGGCGCGTGCCGATTGCCGGCGGAGAGCATGAGTTTACGATCTTTGGATTCCGCGATCTGCTGGAGGCGAACGCCCTCGACTACATTCAGTTCGACACAAACCGGGTAGGAGGGATCAGCCAGGCGCGCAAGATCACGGCACTGGCGGAGGCATATCAGGTTCCGGTGATTCCGCACGCTGGGCAGATGCATAACTATCATGTGGTGATGGCCAGCCTGAACTCGCCGATGGCGGAGTTCTTTCCCAAGGTGGACGTTGAAGTGGGCAATGAATTGTTCTGGTATATCTTCGACGGCGAGCCGGTTCCGGTGGATGGTTATATCGATCTCGACGAGAACACTCCGGGACTCGGCCTGACCGTAAACGAAGAGTCGCTCAAGCGCTTTACGATCGTCGAGTAGGAGAAGTATGAGCGTGGTTCATCTGGTGCAGATTGGCAACGGTTCGTCGCGTCGCGTTGCGATGGTGGAGGAGCCTCGGCTTCGTTGCCTCACTGAGGTCAAGAGTGTCTATGAGCTGACGAAGCGCTGTCTCGGAGGCGGCGGCAAATTGAGCCAGCTGGCGCTTACGCTCGCACAGGGAGAGACGCTGGATTACGACGCAGTTTATGCCGGAGCATCCGAGTGGCGTCTGCTCGCGCCGATCGATGTGCCCGGAGAGCCATCGCGCCTGACAGTCGCGGGAACCGGTCTGACCCATCTGGGGAGCGCAAAGGACCGGCAGACCATGCACAAGGCCGAGGATCGAAAGGGCGCTGAAACCGTAACGGACAGCATGAAGATGTTCCAATGGGGCCTGGAAGGCGGGCGGCCCGCACCGGGCGAGATTGGGATTGCTCCGGAGTGGTTCTACAAGGGAACTGGAGGAATCCTGCGCGGGCCCTTTGAGCCCTTGTCGGTGCCTGCGTACGCCGAGGATGGCGGCGAGGAGGCGGAGTTGGCCGGAATCTACATCGTTGGAGAAGATTGCGCGCCGTATCGCATCGGCTTGGTTGCGGGCAACGAGTTCTCCGATCATAAATTCGAGAAGCGCAACTACCTGAATCTCGCGGGATCGAAGTTGAGAACATGCAGCGTTGGGCCCGAGCTCGTGGTTGGCGCGGGTTTTCAGGCGATTGCCGGAGAGGCGCGGATCTGCCGGGGAGCGGAGACGATCTGGTCGAAAAAGGTAGAGACGGGCGAGATGAATATGTGTCATAGCCTTGCCAATCTTGAGCATCATCACTTCAAGTTCGAGGGCCACCGCCGGCCAGGCGACTTGCATGTGCATTTTTTCGGCGCGCATTCATTGAGTTTTGGCGACGGCATTGAACTGCGGGATGGAGACTGGATGGAAGTGCGCTACGACGGATTCGGGCGCGCGTTGCGCAACCCGATCCGTATTGAGACGAAGGCCGCAGACCGCATCGTGGCGGTACATCCGCTTGAATGATACCGAGCAAAGAGGAGAACCTTGCCGTGAGTGAGAATGTAGCGATGCTGGGCTTGGGAACGATGGGCGGCGGCATGGCGGGGAGCCTGCTGAAGGCGGGATTTACACTGACTGTGTATAACCGAACGGCGGCGAAAGCGGAGGCGCTTGTGAAGGCAGGCGCGCGGCTTGCGTCCACGCCAGCGCAGGCTGTGAAGGGCGCGTCCATCGTCATCGGAATGCTCGCCGACGACACGGCATCGCGCGGGGTTTGGGCGGGCAGCCACGGCGCGCTCAAGGGCGTTCAACAGGGCGCCATCCTGATTGAATCGAGTACAGTGAGCCCGGCATGGATCGCGGAACTCGCCGATCTTGCGTCGGCGCAGGGCGCGGAGTTGCTGGACGCTCCCGTGACGGGCAGCCGGATGCAGGCCGCCGCCGGACAGCTTACGTTCCTAGTGGGCGGAAGCGATCGGGCGCTCGAAGCCGCAACGCCAATGCTGCAGGCGATGGGCAAAGAGATCGTTCACCTGGGGCCGGTTGGGAGCGGAGCGAAGATGAAGCTGATCAACAACTTTCTCTGCGGGGTCCAGGTTGCTTCCCTGGCGGAAGGGCTTGCCTGGATTGAACGCAGCGGCCTCGACCGGGATAAGGCGCTATCCATATTGAAGACAGGCGCGCCGGGCAGCCCGCTGCTCGGCGCGATCTCAGAGCGGATGGTCAATCGCAATTACGCGGTGAATTTTTTGCTAAGGCTGATGACGAAGGATTTGGCCTACGCAGAGTCCGAGGCTTCAGGCTGCGGCGTCCATTTGAAGACGTCCGAGGCTGCGAGAGGCCTGTTTGAATCCGCTGTCGCGAAGGGTTTCGGCGAAGAGGATATGTCATCAGTAATCGAACTGCTGCGCGTTATGTAAGATATACCGGGCGCTCAAAAAGGGAGAATCGGACTATGGCTGTTGAACAGGTGCTGGTGGCTGGCGGATGGCGCGATGCGACGGTGAAGACAACGTTTCGCACGGAAAACCCCGCGACCGGCGCGACGCTTGAAGGAGATTATCCGATTAGCGAGTGGAAAGATTGCGACGATGCGCTGACCGCAGCCGCGGCGGCAGCAAGGGAGCTGCGGGGCGTATCCTCGGAGAGACTGGCAGACTTCCTCGATCTCTATGCCAACCGGATTGAGAAGGACGCCGCCGCGTTGTTTGCCAAGGCGCACGAAGAGACGGGCCTGGCGATTGCGCCACGGTTGAAGGACGTCGAACTGCCGCGAACGACGACGCAGTTGCGTCAGGGAGCGGCTGCGGCGCGCGAGGGATCGTGGACAAATGCAATGATCGACACGAAGGCGAATATCCGTTCGCACTTTGCGCCGATCGGTCCCGTCGTGGTCTTTGGGCCGAATAACTTTCCCTTCGCGTTCAACGGTGTCTCTGGCGGCGATATGACGGCGGCCATCGCTACTGGCAATCCCGTGATCGCAAAGGCCAATCCACTTCATGCGGGCGCCAGCAAGCTACTGGCAGAGTGCGCCGTCTGGGCCTTGGCTGAGGCCGGACTGCCTCCAGCAACCGTGCAGATGATCTACCGCACAGGCAAGGAGGAGGGGTTCCGGCTGGTTCAAGATTCGCGTATCGGTGCGGTGGCCTTTACCGGGAGTCGCACAGCCGGGTTAAGTCTGAAGGCCGCCGCGGAGAGGGCCGGAAAGCCGATCTACCTGGAGATGTCGAGCTTGAATCCGGTCATCCTGTTGCCGGGCGCATTGGCCGAGCGTGGAGAGAGGATCGCAATCGAGCTGGCGGACAGCTGTCTGGCTGCGAGCGGCCAGTTTTGCACCAGTCCGAATCTGATACTTATGATCGCCGGGAATGACGCTGAACGCCTCATTGCCGATCTCTCGGGAATACTGGATCAGCGGAAACCGGCTCCGCTGCTTTCCGCAGGCGGACTCAAGGGGCTGGATGAGAACGTGCATGCCCTGATCGACTCGGGAGCCAAAGTAGTTACCGGCGCTGGACCGGCAGACGGCGCGGGTTATTGCTACAGGAACACTCTATTGCGCGCCACCGCCAGGCAGTTCCTGGCAGAACCGGGGGGTCTGCAGCGCGAGGCGTTCGGAAACGCGACGATGGCGATCGCGGCGGATCACATCGTGCAGTTGCGGCAAGTCATCGATGCGCTTGAAGGGAATCTAACTGGCAGCATTTACTCCAGCACTATTGGCGAGGACGACGCGATCTACGAAGAGATTGCAGTCGATCTTCGCTTCAAGGTTGGGCGGCTTTTGAACGACAAGATGCCTACCGGGGTTGCCCTGAGCCCTGCGATGAATCACGGAGGACCCTATCCTTCGACGGGGCATCCGGGTTTTACAGCAGTTGGCATCCCGGCATCGATTGCTCGCTTCGGCGCGCTTCACTGCTACGACAACGTGCGCCCAAACCGGCTGCCCGCTGTGCTCCAGGATAAGTCGCCGAATCCAGCGATGTGGCGCAGGATCGACGGCAACTGGACGCGCGGCTAGAAGATAAGCATTTGCGAAGGTGCCTGTGTTGGGATTGGGTATCAATTGCCGAATAGAGAGCAAGCTATGAGATATGCGGCCGTCGCAGGCGTCACGGTGCCTGGCTCGATTGATTCGCCGCTAACTCCATAGCTCCGTCGAGATATGGACGGCCCAGCCGTTGTGAAACAAGATACTGGAGTTCGCGCTATGGGAGAGTGCACAATGAAAACCGATTCTGAGTGGAACAACCTGCAAAGCTTCTCCAAGCGCAATCGAATTTGGGCCGCTCTGCTTGGATGCGCCGCATTGGTTTGGTTTCTTCTTAGGGTCGGCGTGCATGGGCAGTTCCGTCATGTACAGTTGACCCCGAAGGTTGTCGATCTTCCTCTCAATGGCTGATGAGTCTGCGAGTTACCAGTAGCGTTGCGAGGCTTTTCTATCTACCAAAACATCAAGTTTAACTGAGAGCGGAGATTTTCGCGGCCTTCAAGCATTCCAATTCATCAACCCAACGCCAAATTCTTTTACGGAGCGGACGATTTTTGCTTGACTACTACCTACCCTACCGACTTGAGTCTTATCGCGCAGGGTGTCATGAAACCCTCGTTCTAAATTTTTCGGGCTGGTGAGAAATATCCGGTTGTAGGTTCGGCCTGCCTCTTTTTCATCTGTATCTCCATTCAGAACACAGGAGGAATAATGTTGAATCGCCTACGCCGTGCATCATTTCTTTTGGTTTTCAATCTCATTTATCCGATGCTGTTCATGTCAATTGTAGTGGCTTCATCATTTGCACAGGATTTGAGGATTGCAAACCCCGTTGAGGCTGCGCCCAAGCCTCTTTACCGCGATCCTGTCCATGATGGGGCAGCCGACCCATCGCTGATCTGGAACCACGCCCAAAATAAATGGATGATTTTCTATACGAACCGGCGGGCCGATCTGTCGAATGCAGATAGAAATAATGTCGCTTGGGTTCACTGGACGCAAATCGGCATCGCCGAGTCGAAAGATCACGGCGTCCACTGGAGCTACGTGGGTGTTGCAAAGATACCGTATGGAAAACCCAATTACACCTTTTGGGCACCCGACCTGGTTTGGGATCGGGGCCTCTATCATATCTTTGTTACTGTCGTTCCTGGAATCTTTTACGATTGGAATGCACAGCGCGAAATCATCCATCTGACCAGCAAAGATCTGATCGCCTGGGAATTTGAGTCCAAGATTCCTATGTCCTCAGATCGTACGATCGATCCATACATACTCAAACACGACGACGATAATTGGCGCCTCTGGTATAAAGACGAGGTCGACCATAGTTATATTCATTACGTGAACAGCCCTGATCTTCACCATTGGACTGCGGGGAGGCGATCAGAGACCGCCATATGCGGCAGATTGCCGATTGAGCAGTATTTCTCCGTTGAACTGCCGATAAATGCTCAGAGGTCTATGATTCTTGCAGGACCCCGATGTGGCTGGTCGGTGAGCCCGATAGTTTACCTCAAGAGTAGGCACGAATTCTCGCTATGACACAGCATTCGATCCGGATAAGTGGATTGGGCGCGTGGTTCAGGTCTCTGAATTGCGCAGTGATTTGTGCGTTAGTCGTGCTAATCGCAACCACCGGTCACGGGTATCGCTGCCAGGCGTCGGATCTCTCGGAGAAGCGATTGCCGGTGCTGACGACGGCTCGTGGGGTGCACGGACTTACGCCCGAACAAGCATCTCTGGCCTATCCGGTTCGGCTGCGCGGGGTTGTTACGTTCTACGACCCTTACCAGGAGGGCTATAAGGCGCTTTTTATCGCCGACGAGACAGGCAGCGTCTTCGTAGCGCCTGGCTTGGGGCCCATTCTTCCGCTCCATACCGGTTCGCGCGTTGAGGTCTCGGGTGTAAGCGATCCCGGTGGATTCGCGCCAATTGTTACGAACTCGGAGATACGCATTCTTCCCGGATCGCAGCCGCTTCCTTTGGCTCACACGGTGACGCTTCCGCATCTCCTTGCCGGGGGGGGAAGATGGACAATGGGTAGCGCTCAGTGGAATTGTGCACTCGGTGGAGCTCGACGGAATGCACGTTGTGCTGACTGTGGCCACAGCGGATGGCACGGTTACGGCGACAACTGACAAGGAGGATGGAACGAATTACTCCGCGCTTGTCGATTCTGAGATCGTCATCCGCGGCGTGGCAGCTCCACTAGTCAATTCAAGACGGCAGTTGACGGGAATTCGTCTTCTATTTCCAGGAATGAAGACGGTCACCATCACGGAGCCTGCGCCGTCCGATCCGTTTCTGCTTCCTGTGCGATCCCTCAGCAGCCTCCTGCAATACTCGCCGCACGCTGCCAGCCTGCACCGGATTCATCTCCGCGGCCGAGTGACGCTCTCGTGGCCCGGGCACACCGTGTGCGTGGTGGACCAGACCGCTGGATTATGCATCCAAACCGCCGATCGCACCGTGCTCTTCGAAGGGGACTTGATCGATGTTGCCGGTTTTCTGGGCAGGGAAGATTACCTTCCCTCTATTACCGCCGCGACGCCGAAACTGGTCAAGAGCGGCGGACCTCTAACGCCGGTCACAATTTCGGCGGAGGCCTTTGAAACAGACCACGAAGACGGTGGTACGGCTTTGAAGGCGGCTCATACTGAAATACCTATGGCGAACGCCTTTGAGACAGACCGCAACGGGGAACTGGTCCGCGTAGAAGGCACGCTGGTGGGCAGAAACCAAGGGTTGAACGGGTCTACATTACTTCTCTCGTCCAGAGGGGTTCTGTTCTCCGTTGCCCCGCCGACGGAGGCGAAGGAAAATGAAAAACAAATCGAGTCTTCATGGGCGGACGGAAGCACGATAACGGTCACGGGCGTCTTCGTCGGAAAAGTGGATGAACAGCAAACCACCCGGCAAGAAGGCATTGCGCGCCTCGCTTCTTTTCAGATTCTGCTGCGGTCGCCGAAGGATGTGGTCGTCATCCGTAAGCCCTCGCCGTGGACGCCGCGCCGCGTGCTCATCCTGCTCGGTTTGCTGCTTACGGGCACTCTGGCAGCCCTTGCCTGGGTGGTGGCTCTCAGAAAGCGTGTGTGGCGGCAAACGATTCTTCTCCGCGAAAGTGAAGAACGATTCCGCCACATGGCTCTGCACGATGCCTTGACGGGACTCGCGACCCGTCTGCTTCTTCGTGATCGACTGGATACTGCGGTGGATGCCGCGAGGCGCCGTCAAACCGGGCTTGCGCTTCTGATGGTGGATCTGGATAAATTCAAAGATATCAACGACACATTTGGCCACCATGCCGGCGACGAGGTCTTGCGCGTAACCGCGGATCGCCTGCTGGCAGCCGTGCGCAAAGCCGATACGGTAGCCAGATTTGGGGGGGACGAATTTGTCGTACTGCTCGCCGATCTACTCGATACCGCGAATTGCTGAGATCATTGCCTCAAAAATCGTGAAGAATCTGGCAGCTCCCATTTCTTTTGGCGAACTTACGCTGCCGGTTTCTGTCAGCGTCGGGGTCTGCTGGGCTTCGGCAAAGGAACTCGATGCCGAGGAACTGACAAAGTGTGCCGATGCCGCTCTTTACCAAGCCAAAGAGAGCGGGCGAAATCGCTATCGGGTCTTTGCGCCCGATGCGACTGGCGCCTGAGCGCGGAATGCGAAAATGCACCATGAGGCAAATCCACCTGCTGAAGGAAGGCTGAGTACGCAGTGACCGGCAACGGAAGCTGGGACGGTGTGCAGAACTTCAGCGAGAGCTTCCTGAAGTTTTCGCCGCAGTTGAAGCTGCTGGACTGGTTCACGCCGACCAACCACTTCGCGCTGGACAAGGCAGACAATGACCTGAATTCTTCGGTCGCGACGCTGATTCCGGGGACGCACCTGGTGATCGGCGGCGGTAAGGAGGACGCACTATACACGCTGGACACGCGCAACTTCGGGCATCTTGGCGACGAGCATGCGATGCAGCATTTTCACGCGACCGTTTCGCACCTGCACAGCCTTGTGTATCGGGTGAGCGATAAGAATGGACCGTTGCTGTACGTCTGGGGCCAGCGCGACAAGGCGAAGGTGTACAAGTTCAACGGGGAAAAGCTGGCCGAGGCGCCGCTCGTGATGCGCGACATTCCCAACGAGGGGCATCCGGGGGGCGATGCTGTCGCTGTCGGCGAACGGCGGCCGCAGCGGAGTTCTGTGGGCTGCGAACCACGCGACCGGGGATTCATGGCACGAGTCGCGGCCTGGCGTGCTTCACGCGTATGATGCAGATGAGATTCGCCACGAGCTTTGGAATTCGCTCGAAGTGCCTGCGCGGGACGACTGCGGGGAATACTCCAAAATGGCGCCGCCGACTATTGCCAATAGTCATGTGTACCTTGCCCGCTTCGGGTCAGAGAATGTTGGGACCGGGCAATTGTGCGTTTACGGGCTGCTGCCTGTTGCGGGCAGGAAGCTGGCAGCGCCAGCGGGTGCCAAGGCCGGGATCACGCGCGGCACGGTAACGATTACGTGGGAAGCGGTGCCCGGGGCGGCGTTTTATAGGGTCGCGCGGTCGAGCTCACTTGAATCCGGATCGAAGACTGTAGCGACCGGGCTGACCACGCCGATACTCAAGGAGCCGGTGCGACTAGCGCTTCGCAAAGCGACGCCGGTCGAGCATTGAGACATGTGCCTCGCAAATTGGGATCCGCTCTTGAATCAGTCACAACTCGCGGCAACCGTATCTCAGGACATACCGCCGCACAGGAATCGACCAACCTGCATGACAAAGCTATAACGCCAGCTCGGAGAATCCCATGAACCATCATCAGCACCCGCAAACCCGTCTTCACATGCTTCGCATCTTCGCCGCTTGCAGTATGGTTGGGGCCCTTCAGCTCACGCTCGCCCCCGCGCTCACCGCGCAGGCACCCGCGCCCACCGTTAAGATCCTGCGCAAGAACTTCGTCAATCCGCCCAACGATGCCCGGCCCATGGTGCGCTGGTGGTGGTTTGGCCCAGCCGTCGTCAAGCCGGGGATCCTGACTGAGCTGCAGCAGATGAAGGCCGACGGCATCCAGGGCGCCGAGCTCGCCTTCGTGTACCCCATCGTCCTCGACGATCCCGCCAAGGGCCTCAAGAACCTTCCCTTCCTCTCGCCGGAGATGCTGGACGACGTCGCGTACGCACAGTCGGAGGGCCGCAAGCTCGGCCTCCGCATCGACATCACGCTCTGCTCAGGCTGGCCCTACGGCGGCCCGCATATTACGCTGGAGGAAGCTGCCACGCGCCTGCGTACCGCCGAGGTTTCCGTCCCCGCGGGCGCGACCATCATCACCGTTCCAACCCTCGCCGAAGGCAAGTCCGTCACCGACCTCAGCAAGACCCGGTTCGTCATCGACGGCCTCCCCAAGTTCGCTGTGGGCGATTCCATCCTCTCCGCTGTCATCGTCGCTTCCGTCGCCCCGCCGGCTACTATATCTTCCGGACGCGGCTGCGATGCCGGCCCGCCTCCCGTTGCCTGGGACGCAGCCTCCGCCCAGCCGCTTCAAGTCTCTGGCTCCCAAATCGCCATCGCGCCCTCCAACAAACTGCGCACCGCTCTCTTCTTCATCCAAAGTCACACTGGCCAGCAGGTCAAGCGCGCGGCCGTCGACGCTGACGGCTACGTCCTTGATCCGTTTTCACACGAGGCCGTCGCCAAACACCTTGAGAAGGTGGGTGAGCCCCTTGTCAAGGCTTTCGGCACCACTCCGCCCTACGCCATCTTCTCTGACTCACTAGAGGCCTTCGGCGCCGACTGGACTCCCAAGCTGCCTGAGGAGTTCAAGAAGCGTCGCGGGTATGATCTGATCCCGCACCTGCCCGAACTGGTCGCTGGTGGAACGCCTGAGGCCGACGCCGTCCGCCACGATTACGGCAAGACGTTGACCGAACTGATCGATAAGAACTACCTGAAGCAGATTGCCGACTGGGCTGTCGCTCACCACACGAAGTTTCGCTCGCAAACCTATCATGAATCGGCTGTCAGCTTCTCTAGCCAGAACATCCCTCAGCTCGCTGAGGGTGAAGGGGCGCAGTGGCGAGCCTTCTCTACGCTGCGCTGGGCCACCTCCTCCGACCACGTCTTCGGCCACGACGTCACCTCCGGCGAGACCTTTACCTGGCTACACTCGCCCGTCTTCCGCGCCACTCCGCTCGACATGAAGACGGAGGCCGATATCGACTTCATCATGGGCGAGAACCTGATCATCTGCCACGGCTGGCCATATTCACCTCCTGACGGGGAGGTCCCCGAGCCCGGCTGGTCGCTCTACGCCGCAGCCGTCTTCAACAACCATAACCCGTGGCATCCGGTGATGCCTGCCGTCACCGCCTACATCGGCCGCATGAGCTACCTCATGCGCCAGGGCGCGCCCGCCAACCAGGTCGCCATCCTGCTGCCGACGGACGATGCCTGGGCCAGCTTCCAGCCCACGCAGACCAGCATTACCGCGGACATGTCAAGCCTCATCACCCCCGAGCTAATGTCCGCCATTCTCTCCGCTGGTTACAACATAGACTTCATCGACGCCGACGCCATCAATAAAGTCGGCCTAGGCACCCACCAGATCCTCATTCTCCCGCCCACCGATCGCATTCCGCTGGAAACGCTGAAGAAGATCGCAGCCTTCACCACTGACGGCGGCAAGGTCATCTCCATCGGCCGCGCGCCGTCGATTGATCCCGAGGGCAAGACCATCCCCGAACTCACTACCTTGTCGCACCGGCTCTTCAACGCCGACAACTCCACTCTCGTCCCCGACGAAGCCCACCTCGCCGACGCCCTCAACAAGGCCGCCAAACCGGACTTCCAGCTTCCTGCCGATGACACCGTCGCGAGGAGCCAGCTCGGGTTCATCCGCCGCAAGCTTCCCACGGCTGACGTCTACTTTGTCACCAACACGGGCAACCAACCCATCGACACCACCGCTTCCTTTGCCACCGCACACAAGCACGGTGAAGCGTGGGATCCCGACTCCACCGCCGTCAGTCCGGCTTCGGCGGAGTCGTTCCCGATCCACCTGGCGCCGTATGAGTCCCGCGTTCTCGTCGTCAGCAGCTCCCAGCCTGCACCTAGGCCCGCGGCCGCGGGCCGCACGATGACCGTGGACATCAGCAGCGCGTGGAAGGTGACGTTCCCCGGCATCCACAAATCCGTGAACGAACCTACCCTCACCGACTGGATCTCCGATCCCTCCACCCTCCACTACTCAGGCGAGGCCGTTTACTCCCGCGATGTCACCATGGCTTCCGCACGCACCCATCCTGTCTACCTCGAAGTCAGTGGAGGCAAGCCTCTGCCGGGCGCACCGAACGCTACGCCGGAACACGGTCCGGTCCCGGAAGTCCTCGGCCCCGACGGCCTGCCGAACCCGCTCATCACCCGTACTGGACCGGGAATGCACGCCTACTACGACCCGCCCATCCATGAGGCGGCCCTGGTGACGATCAATGGCCAGCCTGCCGGTGCGCTTTGGCATCCGCCATATCGCCTTGACGTGACCAAGTTCCTTCACCCTGGCGTGAACCACGTCGAATTCCACGTATTCAACACCGCACTCAACGCCTGGTCTGAGCTTCCGCCGCGCGACTACGGTCCACTGATTGCAAAGTACGGAAACCGCTTCCAGATGCAGGACCTCAACCAGGTCATGCCCATCTCGTCCGGCCTTCTGGGCGAGGTCCGCTTCGTTACGGAGATCAAATGAGCCTCGGCAACGCGAAGCGTCGCGCTCTCCTCTTTGCCGACATCGTTGCCTTCGCCTCCACGGCTTTGGCTGCGCACAAAACGTTGCTCGTCAACGACTACGGCGCAAAGGGTGACGGCACTACGCTGGAAACAGCGGCCATTAAGAAGGCGACAGGTACCGCCGCTCCGAAGGGTGACACCGCCAGCTTCAAACCCGGCGCCAACCTGACGGGCGCCCTGTTCCTCAAATCCGGCGTCACGGTCGAGATTCCCGAAGGCGTCACACGCGCAACTTCGGGCACCTTTGCTGCCGACCTCATCGTCATCGATGGCCCGATCCAGATTTCATCGAGACGATCAGCCATACAAACTAGCACTGTAGCAATCAGCCAGGAGTAGCCATGACACGCGTCTTCATCCTCATCCTTGCTCTAATAGCGGGGCCAGCTTTCGCGGAGAAGCCTTCCACCGACCTCACCAACGTCCGCGGCTTCAACTATACGACCTCGCTCGACACCTCCATCGGCCCGCGCGGTCACTCCGGCCTCTGGCTCAAATACGACGCTGCCCAAGTCGAACGCGACCTTACGAACGCTCAGCGCCTCAATCTCAACCAGGTCCGCGCCTTTGTCGCCTACAGCGCGTGGAAGGCCGACCCGGAACTCTCCAACCGGAATCTCCTCGACTTCCTTCATGCCTGCCAGAGGCACAATATCGGCGTCATGCTTGGCCTCATCGACCAGCCCCGTCCCGCCGCCCCCGGTACCGATCTTCCGCCCGAGTTGAAGACCTGGCTCGAAGGCCTGGCCAAACTCACCGCAAACGAGCCCGCGCTCCAGTTCTGGGACGCCGCCAACGAACCCGACGGGGCAGCTCGCAACGGTCCTGACGCACGTACCCGCGCCCTCGTCATCGCCCGTGCCACCGCAGAGCTTCTCCGCAGCACTGGAACCCCAATCCCCATCACCATCGGATGCATCCACGTCGACTGCATGAAGGAGACAGCCCCCGCAGTCGACGTCCTCTCCTTCCACGACTACAGCTCCACCCGCGCCGAGATCCGCGCCAATATCGCTGAGGCCCAGGCCTTCGCAGCCTCCGTCCACAAACCCGTTTTCAACTCCGAGATCGCCTGCATCGGTCGAGCCAGCCCATACGACATGGCCCTCGAAGAATTCAATCGCGGACACATGGGTTGGTATCTTTGGGAACTCACCATCACGCATGAGTGGGGCGACGTCCACGGCGTCTTCTATCCCGATGGCACCGTTCGCGACCCCTCCATCGTTTCCGCAGTCATGGGTTTCTATCGCAACCGAGGCCCCAACGTCGTCCTCGAGGATCCAGACCGAGAGCATGCGGTCCAGAAGGCCGTCAACGGCGGAAAGGCTTGGCTCGCTTCCCCCTCGGCCGACTGGAAGGAGGGCCTCAAGCAGGCAGAGATCGAAGCCAACATTCTCGAAGCCGCCCAGCTTGTCCCCATGCGCGAGCCACCCACACGTGCCCTCGAACTCCTCCAAAACGCTCCGCCTGACATTCCGGCACTGCAGACCTTGATTCGCCACTGGGTACAAGTGCTTGAGACATACATCGACGCGCCGACTGCACCTGCGGGATCACCTGCTCGGGCAGCCATTGCAAACTAGAAGGTTGTGCCTTGCCAGAGTGTTCCATGAACGGCGCAGAAAAAGTGTAAACCGACCAAGAGCAGCCTTGCCACATGGAAGAACCGGAGCTTCGCAAACTAGCCGCGTCTTTCGTGTCATGTGCAATGGAAGTACGCTGCTCGACGATTTCGACATCTATAAAGAGGTAGGCAGCGTCCATCCGCTCACAAAAACCTTCCCTCATTTGAAGCCAACGGCGCAAGGGAAATTGAATCTAACATTTGAACCAGTCATAAACAACGCAACAATCTCCGCAATTGAAGTTCTGGACGAGTCCGATTAGCAATTTCTTGCTCACCTGGTGTACGGTCCGCGGAGTCTCATAATCGTTCACTGAACATCTGTGTACCGGCGAATGCGATTGCTAATCAGAAGCATGCAACTCGCTTTGGCCATACAGCAGGACAAGGAGCGCGCGCTGAGCGATGATGTTCTCTGTTGAGCTGGGCGGCAGCTTAGTAAGTGTTTCGTTCGGACCGCATGGACATCCGATTTCTGACTTGGGCGTGTTCTCACTACGCGTAGGGCTTCGACAATAAGCGTGAAGTATAGGAACGCGAGGAAGACCACGTTCAGCTTCTCGAACCTGGAGAAGATGAGCCTGGCAACGTCGAAAAGGAAAGTCGTATTTTTGGTTCTAATACATCGATTTATTAGATATAAACTGCCTCCATTGCTGGTGTATCTGCACAAAAGTTGCGGCATCTGGAATTGCTTCTGGCCGCGCCTTGGAAGATTGAGGTCGGCCTGGCAACAGGGGTATCCGACATCTGAGCGGCTTCTTGTTCAAATCCCAAATCCGGTAGCCTTTCTCGTGCAGAAACTTTTGATCCATGATCGGCGGAAGCCTGCCGACCGGGCAGAAGATATGCTCTACAACACGACACTATTGAGACTTTGGCGATGCGCTCCCAGAGTTGAGGAAGCTCTGGCAAGGAAGCGTGCAGCGCTTCTCTCTCCCAAAGCACGGCGTTCGATTGAAGCTGCGCCAACGGCTTTCTTGGTGAAGTCAACGATTCCGTCAGGGAAGCTGTAAGGATGGCTCCTGAAAGGCTTTTTTCTCCTTTGCAATTGATTGAGACCTGCGAGGGTGGACTTTCTGCAATCCTGGCTTGACGCTTTCCTGAACTGGCCAAAAGCCTCCGGCAGACCAGCTACGAAGTCTCTGGTCAGCTTCCTTTTCTCCCTGCCCCCCACGGTTCGATTTGTTGTGGTTCATTCGGTTTGAATCCTCCGTCTCTTCATGCATTGAATCCACTACTCCCCGGCGTTTCCTTCATGCGAATCCCTTTGGTTACTTTCGGTTATAACATGGTCTTTCAAACACATATACATATGCTATAAGATACATCACAGCAAGGAGACAACATGCCCACCGCGAAGAAGATCACAGCGAGACCGAAGCGCAGAGTCGTTGCTCCCGCAGAGACGCGCACTCAACTCCGGCTCACCGTCGATTCCAAATTCACCAAGAGCCATTTCAGCCAGCTTTTCGCTGTGCTCAAAATCCGTAGAAAGAACGCTCTCGCGGAATACATCATCATGAATTTCAAAACCAAGGCCGCGCAGGCACAGCTTGTTGCGTTCTATAACGGTCCGTGGCTGAACATTCCATTTCAGAGCATTGACACCGCGTTCGTATTCCCATTGACACACAAGATAGCCGATGAACTGGATCGAGTTGGCGGCGAGATTCTCGGCGGAGTAAATCGGTCCAAGACATTTCGCGTGATAGTGGCCTATTTTGCAGCCGTTCACAAACTCAAGACTCAAGTTCAATCCACATTCGCATAGTCTCGTCAGGGCATCTTGCTGACGGCAGCCGCATATCCGCGATCATGAGCTACCTGCCGCCTCTCTCCTGCTGGCGTTGGCGCGGATTCGCCAGACGTTGAAGAAGGTGCAGGGCGTGTTGCATCTCCAGGTCAGTGAATTGGACGGAGATTCCGTGTTGCGCCGCAATCTTTGTGACCGTGCGCTTCCACTCCACAGTGCCGGCACATGCGATGCGCGATCCGTATTTCTGAATGGCCATCTCCAATCCAAAGAGGACGGCGGCTTCATTCTGGTTGAGCACGGTGACAATTCGCCCACGGTCGATGACGGAAACCTGTCCATTGAGCACATAGGACACGTCGCCGGACTTGCGGTCAATTGCCCAGACGCGTGTCGCGGCGATCTGATTGGCGAGCGCCTGCTCTTTCTGTTGGCTTGCAAGCCGTTGTTGTGTGAGATCGTCCCAGTCTGTGCTGCCGTCATAATCGGGCGGTGGGCCGATGTGCATCGCGTTCGCTTCCAGCCTTGCATCGAGCCGCCGCTGGTTTCGCTGATCCGCATAGCGCCAGCCACGCAGTTGTGCCGCCGCCCGCGCATCGCCCTCGGCGGCGCACTCAGCAACCCATATGCGCAGGTTCTTCGGAAGGTGATCCTGGCGCGTCTTCTGCGTGGACAACTTGAGCGTTCGCAGCTCGATGACGGAAGCGGCTACAGCCTCCGACAGCAATATCTTCTTGGCGGGCCACGGTTGCGCCAATGCGCGGATCTCCTTTTGCGTTGCTTCACCCGGGTGAGGCTTTGTTGCCGGTCCTCTCTGCCCTTCGCAGTAAGGCCCTTGCAGACGCCTCTTTGCTGATTTCGGTATTGATTGTACTCGGCCATGAGAGCGTGTCTCTCCCGGAGTCGTTGCTCTCTTCGTTCGTCGCGTAGCGCCTGATTACGAACGGTAGTACGTGCCGTTTGTGTTGGGGGTGACTTAAGCAATGTCGAAGGTTCTCTCCACGCACCAAGTTGCTGCTCGGTCGCCTTGCGATTCTCTTTACCCGCAAAATTGTGACGGAATACATCGGATGCTTTCACGCGGATAATGTGGTCGATTGCAAGGACCGTATATCCGCCCGATTCCCCCTTTTCAATGCGCAGATGATATTTCGCAAGCAGCGTATGAAGGGCTTCCCACGAGGAGTTCTGGCGAGTTAGCAGCGTTCGTACAATCGGAGCAACTTCCCGACGTACATAGGTCTGGAGGGACTCTTCATCGTGATAGTGCTCGTACTTTGCTGCGGCGCCGGTTGGGTGTTGTTGAGCGGATCGTGCCGCATTGCGTTCTGCTTTTGATACCGGCACGGCCATTTTCCTGTCCTCGTCCCATCGCATAGGACCGGGCGTGTGGGACCAGCCATACTTGGCTTCAAGATGACGTACCGCACCGTCGAGCGTGAGCCAACTATAAGCTGGTGTGTGCGCTCTGTAGGTTTCAGGGTGAACCTTGTTTACCATGGCGTGAATATGAAAATGCTTCTTGTCGTCGTGGGCAACGAGAACGTACTGGTGTTCCTTGAAGCCAAGTTGGTTCAGCGTGTACAAGGCGGAATCAACCCACTCTGCCCGCGATGGACTTTCTCCTGGAGGCCATGCCAGTTCATAGTGGAAGACTGCATCGTTGCAGCGTGGGTTGAGAGATTCGACGCCTTTCATCTCGGCCGCGGCTGTGTCGATACCGACGAGGTTGTGCGACATTACGACATCTCCTCGGAGAAGCGTCTTTCCGGTATCCGGGTCGCGTTCCATCGTGAGGTAATTCAGCAGCCGCTTGAATCTACTTCCCGACTTCCGCTTGCTCGGTTGGACCTTGGCGATCATTCTGAATCCTCGTCATTCCTGACTATGGTCCGCAGTGTTGCGGTGATCCCTGCAAGAATCGATTTCAGTTCACTGCGAAGTGCGCCTTCCTGTGGAAGGCCGGTTATTTGCGTGAGCAGATGTTTTTGCAGGCCGCACAAGCTGCTCAGGCGGGCGACTGCCTTGTCGCTTACTCGCGAATGAATTCGTTTATTCAGCGAACATCTTCGCAAGTATTCGCTTACGGTGAGTCCGGCTTTCTGCGCTTGTGCATGCAGAATGTCCTTTTCGTCACTCGTGAGGCGAATGTGGATTTCCGATGTGACGCCTTGCGCTCGTTTGGGTCGTGGCATTGTGCCTAGTCCTTTCCGTGGGGTCTCGGGGCGTGGCCCTGAGCGAGATGCGCAACCATTTCCCCGAGTAGCCGCAGGCGGATTGGAGAAATGGTGGTGGAGTCGCGAAACCCGGCAGGGGTTTTGTGGCTACAGCGCGCACCTCGCCGTGCCTCCTAACAATTCCAACTTCAAGTATATTACATATCTACGGTCAGTTATGTGTCATTATCTATATGTGCCGTTCGTGAGGATAAAGATGGGAAAAGAGCGACGTAAACCGCAAACGCTCACCGTAGAACAATTCGAGGTCTTTCGCACTCGTTTGGATGAGCGAGGGAATGAACCTCCCCCGCAACCCGAGAACTACATGATGGGGGAGATCGTTCGAGGCGTATACCCTCAGTTGAAAAAGTTGAGAGAGAACGGCTACACGCTGAAGATGTTGGTCCGTGTTTTTGAAGAGAACGGCGTCACAATCACAATTAACGCCCTTTCGACCTACTTGAAGGACCTGGCGCTACCAAAGGAAAACGCTCCAGTAAAAGCGGCCAGTAAGGGCACGGTGGGGTCACCAACCGCAGAAGTAAGGCCTGGGCAATTCCAAATGAAACCGGACGTAACGCTGTAAGTAAGGAGAGATGTAAATGGCAAGTGTTTTCTTTGTAACGGGCAGTGCTGACTTGGTTGGCTATCTGCAACACCGAGATGTCCTGCGGAAATCGATTGGATGTTCCGGCAATGTTCTCGGCACATCTTCGAGAAGGTCTGTGGAGATGATCGCGGCAACCATGTCGAGGAACTTTGTTCGTTTCTCTCTCAAGACACGATATAACCGTCCACACAACCTCCGGCTTCCTGCGTTGCCGGAACGAAAAAAATCAATATATGTATGGGTACACACGGTCGCCGTGGGCACTTGCAGCGCCACGAAACTTTCTTCCACGAACAATATTGGATTTGCCTTTGTGAATATGGCTGAAACCAAACGACGCGGGGTGCGGGAGAGGCATCCGGGAATGGGGCTGACATGGAAACCGAATGGCTAACGGCAAATGAGGCTGCCCAATATCTGAAGGTGAAGCCGCGCACACTGCTCCAGTGGGTACGCGAAAGGAAGATTCCCGCTCACCGGCTGTCCGGCGTGAGGCGCTGTGTCTGGAGATTCCGCAAGCATGAGCTGGATGCTATTCTGTGTTCGTCATCCGCTGACCCTGCTGAGAGGAGGCAGCAATGAGGGTCCAGCGACACGCAAGCGGGTCAGTGCGCTACGACAAACGGCGCAAGACCTGGAATTACCTCTGGTATGACGGCCCAACTCGCCGGTCAAAGCGAATTGGGACGAGGCAGGAATATCCAACCAAGGCAGCCGCATGGAAGGAAGTCGAAACTCTTGAAATCCAGGCGAAGCCACCGGACGGAGAGAAAGGAGACACGGTGCGGAGTGTGGTTGCACGGTACGAAGCGGAGCGGATGCCCTCACGTCAATCGACGGTGCGGGTGTATCGCTCTTTCTTGAATAACCACGTTCTGCCGAAGTGGGCCGATACGCGGATTCAGGACGTACAGCCGCGCCCGGTTGAATTATGGCTCCGTGAACTACCCTTGTCGCCGAAGTCCAAGACGCACGTCCGGTCACTCATGCACGGGCTTGTGGAGTTTGCGATGTGGGCCGGTATGTTAGACATCAGCCGCAATCCCGTCTCCCTTGTCCGCAATATCGGGGCAACGCGGAAGGTGCGAAAAGCCCGGAGCCTTACAGCGAAGCAGTTCCACGCTCTTTTGCAAGAGTTGCAAGAACCATTCGGGACTATGGCGTTACTCTCTGTGTGCTTGGGCCTTCGCTTCAGTGAGGCGCTTGCGCTTCGATGGGGTGACGTGGATTGGCTAGGCTCAAGGCTGAGCATCCGGCGTGGCATCGTGAATCAGATTGTGGGCGATGTGAAGACGCAAGGGTCCGCAAAGACATTCAACCTTGCGAGCGAATTGCTGGAGCGCCTGAAGTCCTGGAAACAGTCTTCCCAATTTTCGGGAGCTGAGGATTGGGTCTTTGCCAGTCCATTCAAACTCGGGCGACTTCCTTACTCCTAGACCGGCACACGGCAAGAGCTGGAGCGGGCATCGAAAGCCGCCGGAATCGGGCACATCAGTTCGCACGCTTTCCGGCACACCTACCGCTCTTGGCTGGACGCTGTGAAAACTCCGATTGCCGTGCAACAGAAGATGATGCGGCACACAGACATCCGCACGACCATGAACATTTACGGGGATGTGGTCACGGATGAGATGAGCACGGCGGGCTTGAGGGTTGCTGAACTTGCATTTCAGGTAAACGGAGCGCAAGCAGAGCGCGAATCTAGCTAAGTCGTTGATTCTATGGTGGACGCGGTAGGAATCGAACCTACAACCTGTCGGTTAAGAGGCCAGTCGTCAACCGTGGAGTACGTGTGTTATCAACGGAGTACAGGGGAGTACAGAGGACAATTCGGAGTCCTTTCGGCGCGCAATTCGGCGAAGAATTCGGCGAAGTTTTTGCGCTTGAGATGAAAAAACCGGCAGATGGCCTACGGCCCATCTGACCACACCGCTTCTGGAAGCCTGGTCGTGGACAGAACGGTCGAAAATCGACATAAGGCTATTATGATCAATATGTTGTATTGGGACATCGTTGGTGGATTCGGCGAAGTGTCAAAAACTCAGAGTTAAGGATTCCGCTAAATCTCATGAGTATTCGGCCTAACCCTGTTGGGAGGGTTTTGCCGCGGTCTACCCGCGTGCCATGCCCCGAACGACTACTGTTTCGATTATATCACTTGTTTTCGATTGCTGCGAATGGATATAATCGTCGTTGAGGTTTACTGCTATGTCCTATGTCGCGCCGCTCATGTCCTCCATTCCCTCGGAGGACGATGTCAAACTGGCGAAGGAGACGAAGAAGATTCTGGCTCCGCGCCTGAGTTCGACCTTGCCTTTTGATCTTCGTGCAATGAATCCTCTGAAGGAGCCGGCGATCAAGATTCCCGCTCCTGCCGCCCATCTGCTCGTTCAGATCTTGGATGAGATGAGCCGGGGCAATGCGGTCAAGCTGATTCCGGTTCACGCGGAACTCACGACCCAGGAGGCGGCCGATCTTCTGAATGTATCGCGGCCGACTTTGATTCGACTGCTCGATGAAGGCAAGATCGAATTCCACAAGGTTGGAACCCATCGCCGCGTTCCGTTCAAAAGCGCGTTGGCTTACAAACGGCAGATCGAGGCGGAGCGCAGGGCGGCCCTTGCGGAACTTGCGGCCTACGATCAAGAGTTAGGTATCTGAGGATGGCCTCACTCACTGCGTTTTATGACGCGAATATTCTGTACCCTGCGGAGTTGCGGAACTTTCTGATGCACTTGGCACTCACCGGCATCTTCCGCGCCAAGTGGTCCGATGATGTTCACGAGGAGTGGATTTCCAACCTTCTCAAGAACAGGCCGGACCTCACGTGGCAAAAGTTGGAACGTACACGCCAATTGATGGACAAGGCTACTCTCGATGCTGTTGTCACGGATTATGAAGATCTGATCCCAAGCCTGAGCCTGCCAGATGAAAACGACCGCCATGTACTTGCGGCGGCCATCAAGGGCGAGGCGCAGATAATTGTCACGATGAATTTGAAGGACTTTCCAAGTAAAGTTCTTCAGAAGTACGAAATCGAAGCAAAGCACCCGGACGATTTCGTTTTTCAATTGATCGAACTAGCTCCTGATGCTGTCATGGTTGCAGCCGAAACGCACCGCCAAAGTCTCAAGAATCCGCCAAAGTCCGTTGAAGAATTCCTGGCATCGCTGGAAACGCAAGGTTTACCGAAATCGGTCGCCGCTTTGCGGACTCTGCTTCAGTGAGCAACTTATATCCGAGCTTAGGATACGGATTCTAAGCATCTCGCGCAGAGCACCTCATGAGTTGATTTCTTCCAGCAAGCCTAAAAGGGGATTTTGTTCCGGGATTTGATCTTGATCATTGGCTTGGCGGAATTATTATGGATGCATGAAGATCTTCTTGATTGGCGGAGTGAGCGTCGAAAACTCTGACCCGATCTACGCAAAACAGAAAGAGGATCTGAACCTCTCGATGGCTGAACTCGGCGGCAGCATTGCTAAGGCTGGCCACGATTTGCTAGTCTGCAGCCCGTTTGAAGGCTCAGCGGATGCGGCAGCTGCCATTGGTGCGCTGAGCATGACCTCTCACTCCGGCATGGAATCGGACATTGAGTTTCATCACCCGGACACAGCAACCGTCGTTGCGCAGATGCAGGGTTTGAAACGGCGTTTCCCCAACGTTAGGGGCCTAAATGCGCATCGTGACCGCCTCCAACGACACAACGGCCTGCGTCTGGGACGCACCAACTGGGCGCAAAATCTTTTGCATGCCGGATCAAGTTAACGAAGTTTGGGACGCGGCCTTCAGCCCGGATGGAACGCGCATCGTCACTGCCTGTCTTGATCACAACGCGCGCGTGTGGGACGCCAGCGACGGACATTTAGTTGGAATTCTGCCGCAGCACCTGATAGTGTGGAGCGCAGCTTTTAGCCCCGACGGTACGCGGATCGTCACTGCGTCGGAAGACCGGTTAGCACGCGTCTGGGACCTGGCAACCCGTCGCGTTGTGCTCAACTTGATCGGTCATACGGCTCGGGTGAATTATGCCGAGTTCAGCCGGGACGGCACGCGCATCGTCACGGCGTCGTCCGACGGGAATGCACTGGTTTGGGACGCGGGCGACGGACACCAGATCGCGAAGCTTCAAGGCAACGAACGAATACTCTGGAGTGCGCGCTTCAGTCCGGATGGGAAGAGCATCGTCACCGCCTCCGACGATGGAACGGCACAGCTGTGGGATGCCGCCAACGGAGAAGCCATCGACACTTTCCGCGGACATGAGGCCAGAGTATGGAGTGCGGCATTCAGCCCGGACGGCACGCGCATCGTCACAGCCTCGGCCGATAGCACGGCTCGCGTTTGGAGCGCCGCTGCTGCGCGTAACGTAGTGCAACTTAAATACCGGTACGGGGGCATACCCTTCTCGCCCTTCCTTACATAACGGCCAAGCTCGTTCCATGCGCGGAGGCCCGCGACTCTGGTCGCTGTCGGACACTGTCTGGCGATAGCCATGATGTTGCCGAAAGAGTAGTTATGGAAACGCGCCATTGCTCCGAGGTACGCGGTCAAGGTTTCGCTCTTGCCCGCCTCAAGTTGCTGAATGAGAAAATCAACGGCCTGCTTGATGATTAGTTGTGTCGGGTTGTCCCTCTGACTGGTGCGCTGCTGGTAAGGTGATGTGCTGCGCTCAGTGCGCTGCGCCGCATTTTTGCTGTGCGGCGTGGTGAGGCTGCTGCCGCTGTTGACGTTGCTGTTGTTGTTGCTACTGATACTCATGTTTTTGTTCTCCTGTGCGCCGGTTAAACCGGCGAGGTGTAGTGAATGAAAGTTTCATACGGTGAAGGTTTAGCGAACCACACTGGCTCCGAGTCATGCGGAGCCGCTCGCGAGGGCGGCGTCGAAGCGTTGAC